>JAABUH010000387.1_pt1 | contig 66114 bp, 61 predicted proteins | sample 5559121 | NCBI WGS metagenome assembly JAABUH01 (sample SAMN10711871, study PRJNA513364) | rock metagenome | isolation source: Antarctica rocks | place: Antarctica: Victoria Land, Battleship Promontory nord | collected 2015-12-28 | reverse complement strand
GGATCAAATGCTAGAGGGCGCACGGCGATCGACTACGACGTCAAGATCTACTCTCTGATGGCCGGCCACGCTCACTCGACCACGACAAGGAAACCGGTCGACTCAACCAACGTGGACCATGCCGTCGTATATCGTGAGGATATGTATTGCAGTGAGGCTATCCCAGACGGACAGCAGGTCAGCGCATAATAGCGTACGAGAAAGGAAATGCCATTTGGGACAAGGTAATGTTTGAGTCGATCCTCTCCTTTCTGCCCCCGTCTCAGCCTTGATGTCCCATCTCCATGATGCCAGCTCGAAAGTATCGCCTTTGTTCTAAGGACAAACCTCTTCCGCGTGCTCCGTCAGTGCATCATCCCCGGACGAGCTCGCAATCGATGGGTTGCATAAATCCATGTACCGTCTCGCGGGGAGTTGACCACAAACACCGCAGGCTACAGCTGCATCGTGGCACATCGGGAGCGAAAGAGATACCTTATGACGTGAGACTTGATTTTTGGACCGCCATCAGTCTCCCTCAGTATGCCTCGATACGGTAGGACTGGTGGTCAGCAGCGGAGAAGCAAGATCTCAGCAGACAGACATTTACCAGCAGTCGTGGCCGGACGAACGGTGACGCCGCCTGGGTACGCAAAAGGTGGTTCGCTTCGCGATCATCAGGATAAGAGCGCTTTCTTTTCAATCGTCAGGATATGAGTGAGACATACGGTTCAATATCGACGCATAGCAAAGCCTGGCATCGAAGACGATGCCTAACTTTCCGACGTACTCCATCGCTCTGATACTGGAAAGCTCAAAACCACGTCACGGCAAACACCGTTTATTACAGGCATACCTATCGACTTTCGAATTCTTCCTCCTCCTACTCAACTAGATATTAAGAACATGCATTGCATACCTCTCCCCACGACCACAGGCTCACCATATATCGGCAAATCACTCCGCTCATTCACCTCTCCTCCGCCCGCATCTCGTGTGTACGCTGTTCCTCACCTTCCTCCAGGTTCAGCGAATGGATACAGATGCGACAATGAGGACCTTCTGTCCTGCTCCTTCCCTTACGAGCTCGCTCGGCATACGAGTCAAGCTCATCCTGCTTGATGAGTCACGGAAGGAATGCACAGTCACCTTCCTATCAAAAGGTCTCGTATCGGTGGCATATGAAGGGATGCATAATATACAGAAGTATGGACATCTACCCATGGCGTGACTCATCTCACTGCTCCAGCTATCATCTCATGTCGCTGGTGTCTGCGCTCCCTGCTGACCGTACTGTGACGCCTGCCACGCTTGGACTGCGGCGCCCACATCAGCTAAATCTTCACTTGCGAAGGGACACTCACACTGCGGATCATTGACATCGTACCCATAAGCCGCCCAATACGCCGCATACTGCGCCTGAGCATCCCCTTCAGCCGGTGTAGCACCTCCTGGCATAGGGGTTGCTGAAGGCTGACTCCCATCCGCAGGTGTTCCAGCACCATTCTGCGCCTGCACCGTCTCAGCGAAAACCGCCAAATCACACCTCAACTCACGTAGTACCCCGCATAAGGTCCCTGATCTGGTAATGGCGCATACGTCCCATATCCCTGCTGATACACGCCTGCACCACCTGGTCCTCCTCCGTCACGGGCTTTCTGATACTCGATCCTCAGAACAGCTAGAAGATCCTCCGCCAATACTCTAGCTCGCTGCACTTGATCGTCATTGGGTGCGCTAGGTTTCCCGTTAGTCTGGACTTAGGCAAGACTTACGCAACGTTGATATGCATTGGTTCCTCCGATTCTCGTCCAGTATCCTGCTCCATGAACCCTGATCCCAACCCCTTGATCTGTACTCGCGCCCCAGTCTCCGCCTGGATGTACTTGACAAACATACCCTAAAAAGGCGATCGTGATCAGCGATACATCAATTCCGAGTCTAGGTCGATCCTCATCGAAGAAGTGATGACTCACCCCCGGCCCCACAGTCTTCGCCCTGACATTGAAATTCCTCAAACTATCCAACCCTATATACAACTTCTCCTCCGGCCACTTCTGCCTTCCTCCAGTCTGTACACCCGCCGGAGGAGGTAATCCCAAAGCCCTATTCCTAGCCACCAAAGTCCTATCATCAATCAACGGTCCGAGTTCCTGATTGATGAGTTCATTGATCTTCGCTGCAGCTGCGTCGAGGACGATTTGGGATGTAGCGACGATATGGATGTAGAGTGGTGTTTCGCCCGGTTGGAGTTTGGTTCGATCGGGGATCCAGACGCCTTTCGTGGTGATGCTCGCTCCTGTCTCCTCTCCAATCTATATGCTGGTATCAGCTCAATACTTGATCGACATTTCTTCCACCCCGAGATGCAGAATGAGTGATAGCTTACCTGTTTTTGCGTAGATCCCTTTGTGAGGACATAACGATTCCTCAAATCGTTGATCTCGATATCTTTCACGAAACCCTCATCAAACCCTTCCCTCTTCACTAGCTCGTTACCCGCACCTCCTGGTCGGAGTGATGCAGCAATCTTCGCTGCTATGCCGGCTGCTGCTGCGGCGGCGTCGTTGGCTTTCGAGGTTGCGGTGGTGTCATCGGCGGGTTCATCCCATCTTCGTTTCCGGTCTGCGCCGTCCATGTCGATTGTACGAAACCAAGGATATGGCCTCAATGGGATACACGCAATGGTAAGGCTTGTGGTGGATCGGAAGCACTGGATCCGGTCTGTACAGCTTGGAGATTTGCAAGAATGAGTGGGTTTTGACTTTCAAGGCAGGGAGAAATACAAACCATGAACTGACAGAGCATGACGTGGCCTTTTGCTTCTTCACTTTATAGTACGCTGCCTGGTTCCTTTCAGTATACCTCAATTACTGCTGAAGTCGAGCGTCGGACTCGATCCTCGGATCAGCATGCGCCATTTTTACATCCTCTTCTTCCTTCCATTGGCTCTGGCCCTTCCGACTCCCCCTCAGAACTTCATCAACACCGCTATAGCTCGTACTGTTGAACTTGGCGGAGCGACGACCCAGGTAACGACTCAGTACAATGTCAAAGCCACCAAAGACGGTCCTGGGGAATACCATCTCGCTCTAGCAGGAGAAAGAGACGAAGAGCCAGCATGGTGGGAAGTGATGATTGGAGGAAAGGCCGTTGAAGGGGTGACGAGCGTCTCATCTAGGTAGGTTGCCCTTGCTAGAACGAGCTGATACCAGGCCTTCGACTGTGTCTGTACCGATGGGGCAGATGAAGAATGGCGACTCAATCACGGTATCTCTCACGTACCTCTTGATACACGCTTCGACACCTCTTCCCACCGCTATCGAGCAGAAGGACCAGCAGTACCTCCTTTGGAGGATCAATTCGACTTATGTGGATAGCTGGTATCCCTCGGACATGCAGCGCATCAAAATTCGGTGCATAGATGGCCGGACCCAAGAACCTTGAAACTGATGGCGACGTAGGTCACCCAGCCCGAACATCCTTTCCTATTCACCCGTACCTACCACCTATACCCGGGACAACACCGTCACAAAGTCTTCCTCGACTCTCACCCTTGGACCGTTCTACTCCGTTCCTGCGACACTCGGGGACACTTCAACCGAGCAGCAGCCTTTCTCTGTACATTATGAGACGAAGGAACCGGTCATCGGGCTGAGGTCGTTGAGGCGAAGCGCAGAGGTTAGTCACTGGGGCGCAAACCTGAATATCCAGGATGAGATGGCGTTAGCAAATATGGGACCAGCGTAAGTGAAGCCGGATGTACTGGTATCGAAGGCTTATGGTCATCAGTCTGAAAGGTCACTTCTCCCGTCTCGCTCATCAACAATCTAAATTTCACGCCACTACTCCAGCCCAGATCCTTACTTCCCTAACTCTCCGCATTCCACCGACAGCCCACTCAACATACTACTACGATACCATCGGGAACGTCTCGACCTCTCACTTCCGACAAGGTTCCACTGCAGGCTCAGCAGCGAAATCATCGAAAGTCCGAACAAGTCCACGCACGGTTGACGGGGTTCTCGAGCTCCGACCGAGATATCCGATTCTAGGCGGGTGGAACTACTCTTTCACGATTGGATATGATGTGCCTCTTGAAGATGCTTTGAAGGTGGAGAGCGATGGACGGATGATACTGGGTGTGCCGTTCCTGACAGGGTTGAGGGATATGGTGGTGGATGATGTGGAACTGGGGATTGTTCTTCCAGAGGGTGCGAGGTGGGTCGACATCTGCGGTTACAAGGACCACTGCTAATGCTTACATAGGGATGTTGATGTGGTTACGCCTTTCCCTGTGGACAGTGTAGAACACTCTGTCCATAAGACATACCTAGACTGGACAGGACGGCACGCGATCACGATCCGGAAAGTGCGATGTACCGAGAATCACGCCCAGCTTGTCTATGTGAGTATTTGACGACTACTTACTGCTCGCTCCAGTCAACCATTGGCGGCTGGCGACCTTGCAGATGTGGTTGCTGAAGACGTTTTAGGTGACATATACCTATCCCTTTTCTGCTCAACTGCAAAAACCCTTGACGGTTGCGACGGTTGTAGGCGGTCTTTTCGTGCTGGCCATGGGATTGCGGAGGGTGGATTACGGTATAGAGAAGAAGAAGTAGAGCTCAAAAGCATATGCAGGGGGGTTAAACCGCATGATGCTGCTTGCTGGTCTCTGCAGTCTATAAATCTCAGGTACACATACTGTAGCCCCGGACATTAAGCATTGCCCAAATCGCGTGCAGCGCGACTTGATGTTACATTTCATGACCTGGATATTCCCCCTCTCGCTTGGCTGGCGTGTAGACGAGGATGGACGACGACTACTTCTCTCTTCAGTCCATCCTAGCGGACAACTCCGTAAATCCACCCTCTCAGTGTTTGCTGGACTTGGATCACTGATGACATCTTGTAGAAACTATCATGTACCTTCACCCTCGAAGTACCGGGTCTAGGTCACCTCGAAGGTGGGAACGAGCCGAATGTACGTCAAGCTCTCTAGCCTTCTGTGTAAACCTAACTGCTGCTGATGATGACCATAGATCCATCAACATAGTAAAGTCGAACTTCCTTTCTGGCTCGCTCAAACCCTTTCCCTCAAGTCAGTTCTCCCCTCTCGACGTTCCTCTCCTCTCCCTCTCCCTAGCACCTGATTTGTTCCGACATATCCATCCCGTCTCACATAACCTCATGATGATTTGACCTATCCGTCCTGATATCGTTTCGATCTAAAGCTGACGTCTGCACTCAACTAGCGAATTCACTACATTCCCCCTCCCACCCCCTTACTCGAACCGCGTTCGTTCAGCCTTAAAAGCCTCGGCCCCAGCGGTGAAGCTATCAAACCTAGTAGGAGGGGGAGGATGGTGGTATCGTTGGGGACGACGTATCGCCGAGGTGTAAGCCTTTCCCGTTCTTCCAATCAGCAATCTTGCTCTTCTCTCGCGGGTAATCGATACTGATCGGAGAGTTTTAGGCTGGATGACGAACCTCAAGCGGATCTACTCAACATCCTACTCCGAGTTCGTCCTCCCTTCCCGGTCATTCATGAAGGGTTGAGGTTTAGTGTTAATGATGGGCTCAGGCATTTATAAACCGCCTACCAGTACTACAAGACCTCTCAGCACACCATGCCAGTTCGGACCATTCTGTACCGGAGGGTAATACAGGTTCAGTAGAGAGTTTTAGGGATGGTATGGAAGGTGATGAGAGGGAATGTAAGTCGAGCTACATCACTGTCTCAACTTCACATACGGATAGCGAACAGTCAGCGCAGATTGACTGATGGTTCGGTTAGTGTTTGGTGTTGGGCAGGAGAGCGGGAGGGTGATCAAGGCTTGGTATGACTCGAGTGGAGGAAGGAAGGGACGGTAGCGCTCGTACCCTTTGACATGTAAACACACGGGATGGAACGATCTTTGAAGAAAGCCTCAAAACCCCACACCAAAGTATCCTTGCTATCGATCTCACAAAGCAATCTGGCCAACCAGCCAGAAGGGTCCACACAAGACAGTCTGCCATCTCATGCTACATAGTAATCTCATTCGCCTGCTTACAACTCTACTCTCCTCACTTCCCTTTGTCTGGGCTTCAGAACATACACCTCCATCAACTATCCTCACTTGTACTCCGTCTGGGGGTTCTCGACATGCTCGCTCTTCATAGCCACCTTCTCCCGGTTCCCATCGACGAGATCAGTCGTCGCCGTAGCACCGGCACCGGACTGCATAGCGACCTTGGCCTGCTCGAAGTGAGATCCATCGGCTTCGGGGCCGAGCTGCGACGCCGATCAGCTTATTCGGAAGTCTACCATGGAGACTGTACTGACGAGTGCGAAAACCAACATCCAAGCGATGACAACACCTATGCGCAAAGATCAGAACAAGCTCGACCAAAGATGACTCGGGCTTACCAATAAGGATACCTTGGATCGTCGCGTAGTCAGGCGTATCAGTCCCCTTGAGTTTGAGCGTACCACCAGCATCCGCCTCAATCTGAGCAGCACCCGAACTAGCCATGTTCCCAAGCTGGTACGAAAGCCCGGCGAAGGACGCTCGGAAAGCTGGAGGAGCGACTTCCCCAAGGTAGATCGGGACGACACCCCATGCGCCTTGAACACCAGATTGGATGAAGAACCCGCCGGCTGACAGACCGCCGAACGAAGAGGGGAGGATCCAGAGTGGGATCCAGCAGGCGGTGTAGAGAAGGCAAATGATGATGCTGGATCGGGTGAGCGCAAATAGGAGAACGGTAAGACGGAACGCACGCAAGACGACGACCGACGTATTGTGAGGCGTACCCGGCGATCGTACCGCCGACGATGGCGCCACAGTTGGAGATGATCGTAGCCTTGGAGGCAAGAGCAATGCTGAGGTGCTTGCTGGTCTCGAGGTAGACGGGGTAGAGATCCTGCGAGCCATGCGAGAAGAAGTTGAAGCCGCTGAGCGTTGTGAGCGGAACTTCATATAGCTTGAATTAATGTCAAACTCACGTCATCATGCATACTGCCCAGATACAGCGGATCCCTGGACGTGTATTAGCTTGACTCAGCTAGGAAGCAGGTGTATTTACAGTTCGTCTTGAGCATAACCCCGCATTCGTGAAGGAAGCGCTTGCTAGCCTGCGCAGAGGTGATTCCGGCCGCCTTCGCCTCCTCCCTCGCAAGAAGGTATTGACGCGATTCGGGCAGGCAGACTCGGACGATCGCCGCGGCTAAAGAGAACCCTGCACCGATGAAGTAGAGAGTTCGCCAGTGGTACTTGTCGTAAGAGACAACGGTGAGATTGATCACTGCTGCGAGGAGGTAGCCGGTGGCATAGCCTTGTTGCAGGATCCCAGAGCACAAGCCACGAGCAGCGACGGGGACGTTCTCGAGTGCTCTACAATTGTCAGTCAGCTTTTGTAGACACATCGTGGAGGAGGAGACGACTCACGTCGCAGCTGACTGACCCCAGATTCCACCCATAGCGATCCCAAACAACGACCTAACCGCCAAAAACTGATGATAGGTATTACAGAACCCACTAGCCATCTCGAAGATGCAGATCAAGCACAAGTTCCCCACCAAGGTCCACTTCCTCCCGTACCTGTCAGCGAGGAGACCGAAGATCAACGCGCCGAGAGATCGGAAGAGAAGAGTGAGGGTGATGGCTGTGGTGATATGTTGCGTGTTGACGTTGAATTGCTCGCTAAGGCGGGTGGCGGTGAGTGAGACCGCGAAGTAGTCGTATCCATCGCATGTCCAAGCGAACCATCCTCTGACCTCAAGTCAGTAGGACACGAGATAAAAGTAGGTGCAAGGGACATACGAGAAGAACATGGCCCAACCGAAAGGCGAGACCATCCCCAAAAGCTTGAAAGGGTTCTTTGTCGTCTGATCACCAGACGATCGAGTCTGCCATGTCGGAATGATGGCTTGAGCGACGGATTTATTGCCTCGATTTGCGTGCCAAGTAGCGAGTTGCGACTTGATAGAGGCGGAGGGGACGCGTGACGGAGGGAGAGCACCGTTCTCGGTCTCGTAGTATGCTGGCTGAGCGCTGGACATCGTGCCGGTGTGAACAGGTCGAGTTTTGCTTTTCTCTTTTCCCTCTTCCTATATGACCTGTCGTAGAGAAAAGGGTGATCACGAGGAACGATCAGACACCGGGACGATCAAATCGGTTAACCGGCAAGTCTCCCCCCCCTCACCTGCTTCGGGGTTTAAGCGCTTTCCTACCCAGACCGGGAATTCCGCTGTGAGAGGGGCATGCTCTTGGGACGAGACAACTTTTTCGCGGGGATGTTCCGCATCGAACTGTTCACAGGTCATGTAACAAGATAGTGGTGGACGCGATTTTCAGGTGCATTGACCCATGAGAAGCTATAAGGATTCTTTCCGAAGCGCGTGGACCTCTCACGTCCTACATCAAGGAGGATATCGCGGATGAAGGATAGTACGGGGAGGTGAATCCTGCTGAGTTCTTCGAAGGAGTCGGATACGAATTTCGAAGATTTGAGCGATCTAGTCTCGGTGAAAGAGAGATGCCTTGGCGTGCTCGTTAGGATGTAGATGAGAAAGGAAGGGGAAAAAACCGTGGAGACGAGATCGAAGGTTGAGCAGAGCTGAGAAGGAATAATGATCTGAAGATGGCCGACACTGCACCCTGATGAGTCAGTATCATCCGGTGCCCATCATGCACTTCTACTGGGAGATTCATGAAATGATGATAGAACAAGTGATCATCTCACACCTCTTCCCAGTCCAATTCTTATCTCTTCACCTCCCGTGCCTGACCCCTTGCCAAAGCCCCTTCCACCAACTCCAAAGTATGTTCCCTGACCCTCCTCTTCACATCCTCCGGACTCTCCACCTTTATGATCTCACCGCCAACTTCATCCATATACCACCAACTCCTTCCTTCTCCTTTTCCCCCTTCCCTCTCCCTTCCCTTCGTCTTCTTCCAAAACTCCACCGTTCCCATCAATATCTTTCCTCCGCAGTATTCGGGCGAGACGATTTTCGGTGATTCTCCTCTCACAGTCATGATCCAGTTCGACCAAGATGGAAAGGATGAGTTCTGGATCAAGGAAGATCGAACGAAACCGGGATAGGTATGAATGAACGTCTGATTTAGATAAGTCGTAGCGAGATTTACGAAGCATGATATCCTGCATCGAAAAGTTATGTTTGAGGAACTTGGATATGTTCAAGATATCAAAGGTCGACTTGAATCCTTTGAAGAGATCCATATCGTCCCAAAGTATCGATACGCCTGATGGATCTCCGGCTCGAGCATTATGGACCGACACCATGATCGCTTCGAGTGAGAGAGTATTCGTAGATGATGAGTTCACGGATGAGGAACATTCGTCCGTAATAGTTTAAGGAGGTGGTTGGGTCGATCCCTTCAGAGGTTAGGGTCCATTTGAAAGCGAGTAAACCTTGAGTCATTACCAGCATGTCGAGATGGTTATTCGGCTCCGAGGAGGTGGTGGTGGACAACTCCTCCCTGAACTCAGAGCAGAACCGCCGGATGTCGGTCATAGGACTCGCATCGAGTCTCTTGTTGTGGATATTGTGGTTTGGCGCATCGGAACATATCTGAGAAGCGACTTTGACGTTTCGACCTGCTATGTTTATGTGTGCGTTTGGAAGTGCTGAGGAGAGCTGTTGAGCGACACCGAGACCGATCCCGGCTGTCCCGGCCACGATGAGGGCGTGCAGGGGTGATGGTAGAACGCTGAGCTGAGCTGAGAGGGACATGGGGAGCCAAGCGCTGCATCATAGGAATGGGACTAGTATTCAAGCCATTTTACAACCAAACCCGCGAATGTTGGGGATCGTCCTGCCCGAATAGGAGGTGGAGGGTTTTCCCGGAGATTCGTCTCATTACGTAAGGTCCCAGGTGGTGGTCTGTGTCATCAAAGACACGCGTCCACTGCTTAAGATGAGTGATTCAAATCGAGTGACTGAAAAAAAAGGTCAACCTATTGAGATCGGTGACACGGTGTATACACCCTTCAGGGGTGGGGAAGCACGAAGAGGTAAGCGTACTACGCTTGATTTAGATGAATTAAGGTGTCTGGTATAGTGACGAGCAAAGAGGAAGCGGATGATAAGGGGGGTCAAAAACCCTCCAAAGGTGAAGTCATTTCTTGGAGACATAAGCTGACTAGTGTATCAGGTACTCTTCACGGATCAGAATTACAAGGACGTTTCGCATAACACGAGTACACTCACGAAGCAATGAGAGGGATAAAGCGGTTTGACCAATGTCACCCTTTATCAATCCCATACGCGAGGCGAGGTTCCTTCTTTGCCTTCGACGGTGGGATGTCGCATTGGCCACTGGTTGTAAATATCACAGACTCCAGAGCAATTCATCTTCTTGATTCATACATCTTCCACATTCACATATTTCTCATATCCCACTTCACCGCTATCAGCCGCTCACAACTAACCGACCCTCACACTCCATCCGTGCCACTTTACCGACTCAGACTACCTGTCTGACTTCCACAGTCTCATCGCAACACCCTGAGCTTCTTTCACCGAATCGAAGCGAAATGACTCATGACAGAAAGTTTTGGGTAAACGGACCCGTTACGCACCTGACGGGACTTCCGAGATCGTTTCTGGGCAAGGGACTTTCCAGCTGAACGAGGACGGTCGCGCGCAATAAGCCTTTCCTAACTCTGAAGTTCTGACCTTGGAGGGGTGGCCTCCCTATCATCCTGAAAATTATCTTATCAGCCCAAGAAGAATGTCACGACGCCTGCCACCGGTACAGACTTTACTCACATCCTAATTTCACAGCCACTCCTTCAAAGCCCGAGGTCGTTGAGTCCTACAATCAACTACGAAAAGTCAGAGACGTCCTGATCTACGACGACGCCCTGCATTCGTCAGTTCCGCAGGACCCAGCGGGATCCTTGAGCCATCAAGGTCGCGGAATGCACGTTCCAGACCAGCAAGCCGTGCGCCTCTGTCTCGCGGTGTGAGCCCAACGCCATCAGCAGGAAATCAAGATCTTTTACCCAGATCATATGGTTCTCCAAGAAGATCCCTCCGGGACAGGCAGCGATCGGAAGTCGGACGTGATACTGGTGGTCGCAGCCTGTTCAACGAACCTGGTCCAGACCACACTTTGCCTGTACTTTCGAGACAGACATCACCCTCCAGACAGCCTTTCGGCATGGAAACGTACACAAAGACGGACCAGAGCGCTGACGCCTTGTAAGTATGAAAACGTGATTGTGACATAGCTGACGTCCTGTCTTTCAAACATGGTAGGGTGCATCAGGCCGTAGGAGAGGACTACCTTGACTACCTATCTCTAGAAGCAGCGAGACAAAAAGGAAAGCCAGCTACGAAGCCGTATTACAAGTGTGAAACCCCTCGGCTTACTGACTGGCAAAGCGGTTCTCATCGTCCCAAGCAAGCGCGCCGTGCTGGGTCGGGGGCTGTGAGGACAAAGGAACCCCGCTATTCCGCGACAGCTGGAGGGTCAGGATCACAACATGCCACTGGTGGCACCACCTCGATTCCGTGCACGACCGGCATCCCCTTCTCGCGAACCCGAACGGTACCGATCACACTGCCCGATCTACCAGTGGCCTCGGGCGACACTCACTACCCGTTGGACCGACAAGTTCCTCGCTCCTTCGCTGGATCCCGATTGTCGAATACGGGTCCAAGTGATCCGGCCAGTTTCATTTGAGGGGCCGAATACATTGGTCTCAGAGTGAGTTTCGACATCCGCAGGTATCAAACAGCACTGACATAGCTCTTACCCTGCAGTGACAGTCACGGTGGCTACGATCCGCACTATCTTTCTCCTATTCCCGGTTACTTCAGTCAATCACCGACGGACGAGTACAACAGGCGAATGGATGAACGCCATTGGTTCAAAAAGGCCGTATCGCTTGCTGCATCGGAGACAGATACCCGCGATCCCAGTCTTTACGGTATTATGAATTCTGCGAGAGCCCAGGATAAGGAGGTGAAGCACTGGAAGGAAAACTCCTTGCCTCTGATTGATGGAGAACATCGAGACTATCAAACAGCGATTCTGGCGTCCTGTAACGACCAGGCCAAGATTTACGAGGCAGCACAGAGGTCATCTGGCTTTTTGAAGTTCACGACTTGCCGTCTAAGGGACTTATCTGGAAGGGAAGAGTCCCGAGGATGCAAGGCTGAGACATGACAAGCGGACTGAGCAGGGGGAAGTGAGGTTATTGGCAGGAATTCTCTCTAGACAATGCGTGCAATGTTCCTCGATAGTCGCTCTTGCAAACCGGGAAGTCGTCTCGATCTGCCTTGATTTGTTTTATATATTGTCCTGTGTTTTGTGACAGGAGAAGTCTCCTTTCGGAGCCTAATCCGCTCCCCAATGAACTGTGATAAGATGCTTAATGTCGCCCCAGGATGACAGTTGCCCGGAAATTCCTAACCTTAGGGTCTGGAATCTGGTCTCCTATCGATTCATTGACCATCTTCACCCTTGCTGGCGAGATATGCTGCCCAGTAGATGTCCATTCCGTCCACTAGGCTGAGCCGTTTGGGGTACCAGCCCGCAAGTGCAGCTCCCAGGGATGCATGAGCGTTAAGTGTCGATACCCAAGCTTTATCGTATGCTGGTCTTTCAAGTCAGCTACGGTCCATCCCTGTCTACAGAACAAGAGTATTGTCACTCACGGTCATCCGCCTCTTTCGTTCGATATCCTTTGCATCCCGAGACCCGCATTACGGCGTCCAGTATGTCTACCAACCGCTCCGACTGAGGATTTGATGCCAAAAATGTTTGACCTCTACACGCATTCCCCTACATCGATTCGGTCCAGCAACAACCAGTCACCAGCGCTTCCCAGACTCACCCGCTCAGCCACTCGTACAAACAGCTCTCCCATATCATCCGCATGTATAGTCTGCCACCTAGTCTCGTTCCTCGCAAACGTCTCGAATATCCCGTCTTCCGTTTTGCTCGCTTTGAGCGCTTCGTCGAAAATGTAGGATGCGACGAAAGATCCGGATTTCCCGTATAGTATCGGTCCACGGATGACGATACCGTTGACTTTCTCCTCTGATAGCAGTCCTCAGCTGAGATTTCTTGGTCTGATGGGAGGCCTCTTTTTACCAAGTACGACTGGATCCTCAACCTCAGCACGCCATCCTACCGCTTCGTTATACTCCGTCCTGGGCTGTCTCTCATCGGTCCATGTCTCCAGACCACCTACTCCACGAGAGAGCGACCAAAGACCGCCAGTATAGATATACGTCACCTTCGGTGTAGCTCGAGGTCGTTTCCCAACCAGGTCCACGAAATGATGGAAAGTCGCTAAAGCATTTGCTGGTCCACTAGTCTTCAGTATATCACACACTACCTGCTGAATTAGCAATGGTCTCCTCAGAAGAGCTGGGAACATACCGACATCAGCTTGAGAAGCGATCTTCCCCCACGTTGCCTTCCCTTCTTCGGTATGCGGATCACAGACCACCGGTATGATCTCGTCTGCAGCTAGTTTCTTCGCAGTTGTGGATGAGCGGGTTTGGCCGTAGACTATGTGGCCGGCTCGGACGAAGGCGAGAGCTGTTGCATTGCCTATAAAGCCGCTTGCTCCGAGGATAAGGACTTTCATGTGTGCTATGAGATTGGTAGAGATAGGGGTCAGTAAGGTGTAGATTCAGGAAATGGAGAATTCGTGGACGTCGAATGCGGCAGGACGTTGTATGCGGGGACTCCAGGTTACTGAACGGACTTCCGGCCGGAGATGGATACGAAGTCCGCTACTTCTTCGTTCCTAGCCTCTCAAAATTCTGAACGAGACATTGTTGTTGAGCTGTCACCTTTTCCTACAACCTCGACAAATAAACAGAAAGGGTTCCGCTGACGTGGATATGGTCGAGCTTGGCCATCTGGTCGGACACTCAGCGCAAGGGAGCTCATCTCACCTCCGGTAAGCCTTATTCAGACTCATCCTTGCCGCTGTGATCATTTATGCTGTAGCGATAGCCCGGTTCACCCTCTTTCGCTTGATCTGAGAGATCGCACAACTCGACTCTTACATATCATTGGCTACCAAAGACGTCCCACATCCATCCAAGATGATCTGCTCGAAACATTGCTTGACATCACCTTTCCATCAGCTTCACACCCTGTATCATCAGCATCACAGCTGCTCAATGCTCTTTCCATGCTATTATCCCGAGTAGGAACATCCGACCAGATCATCATATGTTTCGATGTCATTCTGCTCGATCTACTGTCTCGATGGTTGGAAGGAACGGAGAAAGTCAAGCTGGAGGAATGGGAAAGGCGGTTGGCGGCCATGGCGATGTTACCGGAAATCAGGCCGGAGCTGTTTAGGTGAGCGAAGGATTGGGTTATATTGACCAGCTGCTGATCTCCTATGTAGTGTTGTCACCGCATTCCTCGCAGTCTCACCATTCCGCTCCTCCCCTCTATCCGTCATATCTGCTGTAGACCTCCCTTCGACCCCTCCAGAACGCTTGCACTTGCTCCTCCTTGCCTACCTACGACTTATCACCGCCGACCCGCTTACAGTGTCGCGTCATGGCTGGCCATTGGGTCCGCTCCATACTCTGCGCACACAGCATCCGGACGAGGGAGTGCGGCTGCTTGCCATCCAGATCCTAAGCAAACAGAGGGGTTGGAGTGAGGTCAAGCGGATGCAAATGGAGAAGGAGTGGGTTGGCGAGGTGAAAGATGTCCGGGCTGAGGTGTCGTTTGGCTGGGAGGTAGTGAAGCTCCCGGCGGGAGGACATGAGGTCCGGAGGATCATGGTCAGCGGATGGATGATCCCGGTATTTGAAGCTCGACGAGCGACAAATCGTGAGAAATCGACGAAGTATGAGGCAGAGCTGACCTCCCTTAGATGCGACTGCACTTCAGCACATTACCTTAGAGGATGGCCCCCTAGATCCAGCATTGGCAGTTGGACTGGAGGAATCTGACCTGTCACCTCGTTCGGCTCTCAGCGCGGACACGTTATTACTCCGCGAAGCAATACCCAGCCAGCCGGTCACATCCCCCATCATCCATGTTCCCACGACCGCCACCATGGCTGCGCTTCATGAGATCGTACCGCAGCTCCAGCTCGGCGTCCCTGTTCTTCTCACATCTCCCCCATCTTCTGGCAAGACACATATCCTGCATTACCTCTCTTCCCAGATACACCCTGCCCAACAGCCCACCAATCGCATCCTTACGATCCCACTTGCAGATACCACGATCGACGTGAAGAGTCTCATCGGAACGTATGTGTCTTCCCCGACCAAGCCGGGCACCTTTGAATGGATGGAAGGTGCATTGGCTAAGGCTGTGCGTGCAGGACGATGGGTGGTTCTCGATGATGTGGATCGAGCGAGTTTGGAGATGCTGGTGACCGTTGCAGGATTGGCGAGAAGTTTGAAACGTGGAAGAGCTGGACGAAGGGCTGTTCTTGCAGTTCCTGGAAGGGAAGAGGTCGAAGCCGGAGACGGATTCGCACTGTTCGCCACTCGAAACTCGCGACCAGGTGGTTTAACATCACCAACGTTTTTCGGGCATCACAACTTCGCCGAAATTATCCTCAATCCTCCGACTAACGAGGACATCCTCACCATTCTTTCCACTAGGTTCGAGAAGCTCCCTCGCTCGGTGACGTTGACCCTCGTCGATATCTGGCACGAGATTCGCCCCTTAGCCACGACTGCCGGCCAAGTGAAAGGACGAGGTATCGGTCTTCGTGATCTGGAGAAGTGGTGTGCAAGGGTTCAAAGAAATCTACCGCCATTTGCATCTCTGAACGCACTGGAGCAGTCTGGCGCTGGTCCGTTCGCCAACCCGGTCTTCCAGGATGAAGTCTTGCTCGAAGCGGCTGATTCGTTCATCGCGCCGCTCGACACCAAGGAAAGTTCTTTGGCAAAGAAGGCACATATGATGCGTATCGTCGCCGAGAAGATTGGGATGGACTACGAACGAGCGGTCTCCCTTCTCGATGTGCGCAAGCCACAGCTGGAAGTATATTCCGCTTCGAAGAAGCTGCGTATTGGCCGGACGGGCTTGCCCGTCACATCGTCAGATCGACGCGCTACTGCCCATTTCCAACAGCCATTCGCCCTAACGAAGCCATCTCTCGTCCTTCTTGAACGCATTGCGGCTGCTGCTACCATGGGGGAGCCTACCCTCTTGGTCGGAGAAACCGGGACCGGCAAGACCACGGCCGTGCAGTACATTGCGAATGCATGCAGAAAGCCGCTCAGTGTCCTCAACCTTTCAACTCAAACTGAGAGCAGCGACCTTCTCGGTGGCTTCAGGCCTTCCGATGCATCGGTTTCCGCCCGGACACTACACGCTCGGTGGCAGAAGCTGTTCTGCGAGACCTTCAGCATGGTCAAGCCTCAGAATGAAACCTTCCTTGAGGCGGTTTCGAAGGCTTTGAGTGCACGGCGGTGGGGTCGTTGCGGAGAGCTTTGGGCTCAATCAGCTAGACGAGCTATCGAGAAGCTGTCCAAGCCTGAAGAGTAAGTCCTAGGAGTCTATCCGATTGCTCATTCACACCTTTCTTAGGCCGGTCGATCCGAGCTCACCGCGGAAGAGACGGAAAATCGCCGACAGCAAGACACTCAAAGCAGCTTTGAAATGGCAAAATCTGCTCGTCGATATTGCCGACTTCAACCTTCACCATGTGCAAATGAAAAGCAGACTCGTCTTTTCGTTCATCGAAGGTCCCCTCGTCAAGGCTTTGAAGTCCGGAGAATGGTACGTTACATCGAGCATCATCAGTCCTGATGCGTATACAGGTTACTGCTCGATGAGATCAATCTCGCATCTCAAGAGACTCTCGAAGCCATCTCCACTCTGCTTGAAGGATCCGCAGCTTCCCTCGTTCTCACCGAAAGAGGAGACGTCGAACCTTTACCTCGTCATCCCGATTTTCGCCTCTTTGCCTGTATGAATCCCGCGACCGATGTCGGGAAGAAGGACCTTCCACCGAATCTTCGAGCACGCTTTACCGAGATCTATGTACCACCGCCAGACGATGATCGCGATGCCCTCATCACGATTGTTGCGCAATATCTGGGGAATGCAGCTGCCGGTGACAAGGGTGTGATCCTTGATGTCGTCGAAATGTACTCCACGTTGAAACGACTCTCATTTGCGAAGGAGATAGTTGACGGGTCGCATGCTGCGCCGCACTACAGCATGCGAACTTTAGCTCGAGCCCTGTCTTTCGCAGTGGAGACAGCACCGCTCTTCGGCCTGCGGCGCGGTCTATGGGAAGGCTGCTTGATGGCATTCGCAATGTCACTCGATGCAGCCAGTGCTAAAGTAGCTCACGAGGTGTGCGAGCAGCACCTCCTGGGGCCAGTGAGAAATGCTCGGGCTGTACTCTCGCAGATTCCCAATCTTCCCGCATCGACAGATCCCGACAATTTCGTCCGCTTTGGTCCTTTCTGGCTTCGTCGCGGACCTTTGTTACCGGAAGTCGACTCCAGATACGTCATTACTCCATCCGTTCAAGCCAAGCTGGCCGATCTCGCACGAGTCATCCTGACTCATCGATATCCCGTCCTCATTCAAGGTCCGACATCGAGCGGAAAGACTAGCGCCGTTGAGTTTCTCGCTCGTCAGACTGGACATCGCTTTGTGAGGATCAATAATCACGAGCATAGCGATATCCAGGAGTATCTCGGCACGTATGTGACCGATCCTAAAACCGGCAATCTCGTCTTCCAGGAGGGTCTTCTGGTCACTGCTGTTCGACAGGGGCATTGGATCGTCCTTGACGAGCTGAACCTCGCTCCGACCGATGTACTCGAAGCGCTGAACCGCTTGCTCGATGACAATCACGAGCTGGTCATACCGGAAACACAAGAAGTCATCACTCCACATCCGAACTTCATTCTTTTCGCTACACAGAATCCACCTGGACTGTATGCAGGCCGAAAGGTCCTTTCTCGAGCGTTTCGGAATCGCTTCCTCGAGGTCCACTTCGAAGATGTCGCCAAGGACGAGTTGGAAATAATCCTTTGTCAACGATGTGAGATCGCTCCTTCCTACGCTAAGCGGATTGTCCAGGTATTCGAGGAGCTCCGCCATCGGCGTCAAGCATCTCGGGTATTCGAGTCCATGCAGTCCTTCGCGACGTTGAGGGATCTGTTTCGCTGGGCCGGACGAGGGGCAGCGGGATATCAGCAGCTTGCGGAGGATGGCTACATGCTGATCGGCGAAAGGGCGAGGCAGGAGGAGGACAAAGTCGTCATCAAGGAGGTCATCGAGGAAGTTATGAAGGTTACGGTGGACGAAAAGGCGATGTACCGGCTGTTCGACACGCCTTGGCCTGCGCAGGGCTTGATCTCTCGACTGCCTTTCAAGACGGTCCCAAAGTCGACGATAGTGTGGACGAGGGCTATGCAACGGCTTTTTGGACTCGTATCTTTCGCCTTGACGCATGACGAGCCGGTCCTACTTGTTGGCGAGACGGGATGTGGCAAGACTTTGGTCTGCGAGATCCTGGCCCAGGCGTTCGGACAGCAGCTCGTAGGAGTCAATTGTCATCAGAATATGGAAACCGCCGACCTTCTAGGCAGTCAGCGGCCTGTGCGAAATCGCAGCGAACGCAGAGCCAAAGTCACCGCACAACTATCGGAATACACGGTTGTGCCAGAGACCGTGACCGAAGGGGATCTGGCTTCGATCTGCGATGATCTTCTGAAGAGGCCTGAAATCGACACTGAGAGGGTCCGCGCCTGTCAGAGCGAGATCAAGCAGCTCTCAGCGCTTTTCGAGTGGTCCGATGGTTCACTGGTCAATGCAATGAAAGCCGGTGATTTGCTGCTTCTAGATGAGGTCTCGCTCGCCGACGATGCTGTCCTCGAGCGTCTAAATTCGGTTCTGGAACCCGGCCGCACCCTCGTCCTGGCTGAGAAAGGCGGTATCGATATCGACGATGCCACCCTTGTGGCAGCTCCCCGCTTTCACGTGGTGGCAACGATGAACCCGGGTGGCGACTTTGGGAAGAAGGAGCTCTCTCCGGCATTACGAAACCGATTCACCGAGATTTGGGTCCCGCCACTTGATGATCGTGGGGACCTGCTGCAGATCGTTGAGTCATCCTGGAAGCATGAGGAGCTGAGGGCGTGTGGACCGCTCATACTGGACTTCTTCCACTGGTTCGCTGAGAGGATCGGGGACAAGTCGGGGACGGGATTACGAGATATCTTGGTGAGTCAGGATCATCGGAGCTCGTCCAAGGCTGATGACTGGTAGGCCTGGGTGAACTTTATGAACAACATCTTACGGACCATTTCAGATGTTGCTCAGGCTTTCGTTAGTGACCTCGGCGATACGAGTAGCGTTAGAGCTTATCTTATTTCAGCACAATGGAGGTGAGATGGTCGTCATCGATGGTCTTGAATCCCTCCCTCAGGTTTCGAGCTTGTCAACGCAGTCAATCGCTGCCATCCGTTCCGACTGTCTGGAGCGCCTGTCTGCGCTCGCTTCTACACTTACTTCCGACACTGCCAACGTCATTCGTCAGGACCTCTTGGTCGAGATAAAAGGAAACGAGGTGAAGATAGGGGGCTTTGGTACATCACGAGGCTCGCTTATCTCCAAGACTAATTCCTTTCACTTCGATGCTCCGACAACAGCATTGAACGCCATGCGAGTGCTTCGAGGTTGCCAGCTACCCAAAGCCATCCTGCTCGAAGGGAGTCCAGGCGTTGGAAAGACCAGCCTCATCTCAGCTCTCGCTGGATTGACTGGCCATCAACTCCGACGAATCAATTTTTCCGACCAGACGGATCTTATTGACCTCTTCGGTTCGGACTTGCCTGTCGAAGGTGGTCAGGCTGGCGAGTTTCAATGGCGAGATGCAGCCTTTCTCGATGCTATGCAGAACGGTAATTGGGTACTTCTGGACGAGATGAACCTCGCTTCGCAAACAGTTCTTGAAGGTCTGAATGCTGTTCTTGATCACCGAGGTACGGTCTTCATACCCGAACTCGGCCGATCCTTCGTCCGGCATCCCGACTTCCGCGTCTTCGCAGCTCAGAACCCCTTGCAACAGGGTGGCGGACGGAAGGGGTTGCCGAAATCCTTTATGAACCGGTTCACGAAAGTATATCTTCAGGAGTTCATAGCGGACGATCTCATGCTCATTTGCCGGGATCTCCATCGGATGCCTCTCGATCTGGTACAAAAGATGATCGCTTTCAACGAGCGGATTCGCGATGTCACGATGAGGTCGAAGATCATTGGCCAGGAGGGCAGTCCGTGGGATTTCAACCTTCGAGACCTATTTCGATGGTTTCAATTGCTGTCATCGCCTAACGGCCTAGAGATCTCCAGCCATCCGGTCGAGCACTTCCATCTGGTTTACGGACAACGATTCAGGAATGACCGCGATCGTCAAACAGTATCGCGGATCTTCCTTGACATCTTCGGCGAAGACGTCAATCGACCCAGAGCAGCTCCGTTCATCACGCCCGAATGGCTGCAGATCGGTCACTCACTCATGCAGCGTGATGGGTCATCTACTATCAATCGAATTGTCTCGTTCGACCATCTCGACGTAGCGGAATCAGTACTCAAATGCGTCGAAATGGGCTGGCTCGTCATCCTGGCCGGCGAGAGCGGCGGTGGGAAGCGGTCCCTTGTCCGATGTATAGCGGAAGCAGCCGGACGAAGTTTGGGCGAATTCGCGATGCATCCCGGAGTCGATACTTCGGAAATACTCGGAAGCTTCGAGCAGCAAGATGTACGACGACTGCTTAGAGCGGCTTTGGATGGTGTCAACAAACTCATCGATATCGTTTCCGATGATGAACCTGCGTTCGCTACTCATTCGGCGTCAGTTCGAAGTGCCTATGAGGGTATCAAGCCTGGCAAAGAGGAGAATCTTGCGGAGTTCCTCCGGATCGGTCAAGACATTATCAAGCAGGCTTCAAGCGGGATCTACAGGTCCGCGGCTATGATCGCTCTTGACAACCTCGAAAAAGCTGGTCCAAATGTCACTGGCTTCACTTGGGTTGACGGCGAGTTGCTCGGCGCTGTTCGACACGGCGGATGGTTCCTGATCTCCGATGCCAACCTATGCAGCGCCTCTGTCCTCGACCGGCTAAATAGCCTGTGCGAGTCGAACGGGTTCTTGGTCATGAGTGAGAAGGGATCATCGACGAAATCGCCAGAAATCGTCAAGCCTCACCCTGACTTCCGGTTGTTCATGACCTACGATCCTCGACACGGCGAGCTGTCTCGGGCGATGCGCAACAGGGGCGTTGAGCTGTACATCGATCGACTTCATGCTCACTCGGAAGTCTGGCCAGTCGGGATGTCTTTGGCGCTTTCGGATCAGTCTTCCATCAAGTCAATCGTTACTTTGGATTCCGCATGGTCGACTCAAGGCAACGCGTCGGACCCTCTTCCGACAGCTTCGCTTATCGCTAATCAAGTCGCTCAGCAAAATGTCACTGGAATGGCGATTTTGCGTCACTTCGGCAGTTCAGCTGGGACCGAGTACGACGATCAGATAGCTGCGGCATTGAGCTTTTCGGAAGCGGAATCTGTCCAGAATGCTGTTCGCGAGCAGCGGCTGCGCATAACGGAGGTGCAACATCTGCCGCAGGGGTTCAAAGTCGCAATGGTAAGCTTGTTTAGTTCCGCGAGGTTTGGCTGACGGATCAAGCCTTTGGGCGCCTCTTTGAATCCTTACATCAGGGTCGACATACCCGATGGTCTTTTCCGAGTACTTCAGCTTTTTCTGCGCAATTTGATCAGCCGGCATGAGGTCCAGTTTTGGGTGTCGAGCCCAGCGAATGGTGAGAGCCTCTTGGCGACATCGGCAGCGACCACACACCGTAGTCTCTCGCGGTCGAAGCCTTCGGCTGGTAACGGAGTCTACCCCTTCCTAGCAGCCCTAAGGGATCTCATTCGAAGTCAAACTGCAGCGATTCTAGGTCTCGACTCTTCCGAAACCATCAATGTAAGACATTTGCCTGACCTACTAGACGAGCGCTAATCATGGGACAGCTTCCAGGCTTGGACATCATTGAGCAGATGCATGTGCACCTCATACTTGTCGAGCGATACTCGCTGTCTGAGACATTGGATTACTCCTCTACTCAGCTTCTGGCTGGATGGCTCCGTCCTGCTGTCCAGTATTTTCCGTTGCTTGCTCCAGCTTTGGAGAAGCTCGATCATCTCGCGAAGGCGGTCAATATTACCTCAGGTCTCGGTCAAACGGAGATTTGGGCTATGTTCCGTGATCAGCCTCTACCGTCGCGTATGATCATACTGCAGGATCTGCTGCGGCGTTTCGAAGCTGTTCAGGACCCAGGCAAGTCCTCTCGTTCTGAGGTAGAATTCAGCTAACCTCTACAGAGCTCCGCTTTTCGATCATCCAAGCTGTGATCGCTGGCACGGCTGCCGGGGAGTCAGGTATTGGTGTCTCATTATCGGAAGAGCTCAATCAACTCCTCGAGGGCCTTCCTTCTGTAAGTCCTCTTTGTCTCAGCGGGAGCTGAGGAGTCCAGGATTCCGAAGAGCGAACATCACCTTCCGGTAGATGGGGAAACGGTGCTGTACTTGCATCCACTGAGCTTCACTTGCTCTCCAGCGCATTCCATGGTGTAAGCGGATACTGTCTTCCCACCGCAGCAGGCATTTACGGCGCCATAGTGTTCTGACAACCAAGCGATGCTTTTGCTTGCCAGAGAGCCTCGATTCGATTTCTCCGAGCTTTTCGACATAACCTCGATCGCAAGCAATATTGGTTCATCGTGTTTTCATCCGGGACATTTCGCTGAGACAAAGCAAGGTCCGTCACCGGGAGCGAAGTTTCGAGCGATCAACGCATGGCTGCAAAGGCTATGGATTCAAGGCGATGCAGAAACTCAGGTGAGTAAGAGTGATCGACACCGAATGATTACTCATTCACTTATGTCAGCACGGTCCTGCTCTATTGTTCGCTCCCACGCAACTGGAATCTGTCTTGCGGTTCAGGTGAGCCTCGAGGTCTATTTCTGAAGCCCACTGACGTGACTCTAGTACCGCTAAGGCTACCAAGATGAGCGAGATCCCGGCGATGGAGTCGGCACTTCGGTTCTCGATCGAATCCGTTCTCTGGAGCACGAAAAATCTCAACAACCGAAAGAAAAACAGTCTCAGACTAGCTCTTATCGCGATTGCTATGGTAATCTTACCTTCCCCATAACCGGATGATAGCTCACATAAATCTAGATCATCTCTTCTTTCGGATTGCGGGTCGAACAGTCTTTTGGTGCCCGCATGCTACTGCAGCATTTGCGGTCCATCATGCCTCAGGAAGGCTCTCACGGGTATCTCCGTGACAGCCTGGCCCGTCACCTCCTCCCAGCACTTGAGCAAGCAGCAGATGACGAAACCGACCTGTTCTCCCTCGGCGATCTATGGTTCGCTACCTCTCGTTCCCTCCTTGACCTGTACGTCACCAATGTGCCAATCGATCCGGCAGTGCGGCAAATACTTCTTGGCGAAACAATGAGCCGCCGCATCCTGCTGCTTCGCGAAGAACTGGCTGCTGTCGAATGTGGAGAGATCGCCATCAAGGGTGTCGCCGACTCTATCCGTGTTGCGCGATTACAAGCAAAGCTGCAGGATCTACAAAAAGAGTTGGACTCCTTCGGACCGACGATCGATCGACCCGCAGATGCCGCTCGACTCGCGATACTCTTCAACGAGGTGCATAGCTTTTTGAATGAGACAATGGTGCAGAGTAAGCTTGATCCGCTCATCCAAGCAGTCCGCTCCGGTCATTTCCAAGCGCTGCAACGGGAAGACGCCTTCCAGCTAGCGTCCACCGCCTTTATCCGCCGATTGTCCGCGAACTACAATGGTCTGCAGGATCTCATTCAGCCGATCGTGACCGCAGTGAACTCCGCCAAGTTCGGTATGCGCTGCCTGGCGAGAGCTCTGCAGCTTCGCTCGTCAGCCAGCACCATGGATGCTTCGATCGTTACCTTTCCGACAGTCGTCGCCATTGAAAACCTTAACCATACGTCGGGTAACTTCGACAACGTCTCGACCCAGATGCTCAGCGCTGCAGCTATCGCATACGAGATCAATCTTGGACGCGATCAATCTTCGACTCTGCCCGCTCTGATTTCTCACCTCAATGCATTATATCAGACCTGGAGCGCAGGTCGTCTGAGGGAGGAACGAGAGACGCAGGTTGCAGAAAGTCTGTATAAAGTGAAGAAGACCGACGTAGACGTCCTTTACGAAGAGGAACAAGAAGCGAAGGAATTTGGGCAGCTCTTTCCGCAGTATGAAGACGTAGACGAGCCGGAAAAGGATGGGGACCTACAGCCCGCGTCATCAGATGCAGAGGTCCAAGCAAAGTTCTCTGCGGATCATATGATCGCCTTCCATCGCCTTATCGTCGGCGTCTTCGGATCTACCGGGTCCGCAGTCGAAAGCGGTCTCTTGCGGGATTTGGTGGATGTATCGGTAGCAACCTCTTTCCGCACCCTGGATTTCGGCGAAGAGCTCGACCAAGGTAGCTCTGCTTTCCAGATCCGCCAGCTACATCAAAGACGAGCAGGAACGAGGATTTCTTCGAATCATCCGAACTTCTACCTCGCACCAAATGAGCCAGAGATCCGCAAAGCTCATGCCCTTATGACTAGTCTACGGTCTCGGCTCGATGCCCTCATAGACGAGTGGCCCGAGCAGATGATCTTGCAGCACATCCGTGACCGATGCGAGCGAGTTCACAGCCTTGGTGTCGGGAGCCCCGTAGCCTTGGTGCTATCAGCTTTGGAGCAGCTCCTTCAGCATACAAATGACTGGGAATCATACGCGAACCGCGCCAACTCCCTCAAATCGTTCCAACAGGCGGCATCGACCCTTATCATCGATTGGCGGAAGCTCGAGCTATCATCCTGGATGCGGTTACTGGACGATCAAGCCGAGCAATACATTGCAGAGGATGCTGAGTGGACTTTACGCCTGTACGGTGCGCTCATCAGTGGCGCTATCTCCGCAGACGATATCGATACGCACGTCGAGACCATCCTTCCGATGATAACGGCCTACCTCAGTACAAGCACGATTGGCCACTTCTCTTCGCGATTCTCACTCCTGAACTACTTCGAGAAGATGGCTGCGGAGATTTCAAGCTCTACCGTCGACAAATCTGGTCATCTTTCCGCGATAACAACACTGATACACAATGTAACCGCCAATGCTCAACTTTTCAGTGGTCGGATTCGAGATGCTCTGCAGACCCAACGAATGGTCATCGATGGATCCATCAAAGACTATGTCAAACTTGCCAGCTGGAAGGACGTCAATGTCTTCGCATTGAAAGCTAGTGCGCAAAAGTCCCACCGGCATCTACACAGCAGTATTCGGAAATTCCGCGATGTCCTGCGGCAGTCCGTGGCGCCAATTTTGGCCGACTCTTTTTCGATCTTTTTCCAAGATGTGCCATTGATTTCCGATCATCAGCAGGGCCCGGTCATCGATGTCTCTTCCCTCCATCCCGAAGTGACTCAGGCGCGACTGAACGTCGGTGACAGTGTCCCCAGACACCTCGCTCGGCTGCAAGATACGCTTGGTAAATACCACATGGTGGTGACTGGTCGCATCTACTTTTCGGCAAGTGGATCTGAGCTGGATGCTATGGCCGTCGGTATAATCGAGACAGCGGCTTCACTAGCTAGAGCGACTCCTGCGACGCTCACGAAAGACAACTCCAAGATGGTCACCAATCTGGCCAGTCGGAAGCGCAAGGCGTTTGCGGATCTTCTGAAAGCCCTTCGGGCTAGTGGTTTCTCACAAAGTGTCCGGTCTGATCTACTTCTGCGTCAGCAATCCGTCACCTGGCTGGCTGCGAGGCCGCTTCTGGTCAATGGATCTCTGCCAGAATCGTTCGAAACCGGCAACTTGCAGAAGATAGAAGGGTATCATCACCGTCAGGCGGTATTGATGACAGCCCTCAGAGCGGCCCTCAAAGGACACAATCCTGATATCGCATCGCAGGATCTGCAGCGAGGTATTGGCTATACTGAGTCCCTAGTATCCCTGGCACTGAACGAAAGAGATTAGTAAGCCCGATTGAGTATCAAGGTTTGCCAGGCTGATCAGTCGTCTTAGCTTGGCAACCCAGGTGCAGGCTCTTTCGCGTCTATCAGCCGTAATCACTCGGCTTCAACGCTGTTCCGGTGCGCCATCCATCTTTGGCGGTAAAGTGCTGGTCCAAGCCTTCCGCACCGCCGGGGATTGCTGTTTTCGGATACAAGATGCACTTCGAGACGTCGACGAAGGAGCACGTCAAATGCGAGAGCTACAGGAAATCGGCATCTCTGCCGAGGATCTCTCTACGGTCAACAACATACGACAGGAAGTCGTTATCTTCACTAAGAGCTTTTCAGCAGTCAACAGGACGGTTAGGGCAGCCTCGTGCTCGCTATTCACATCTGGTGCGTTCCACTCAGTCTGACAGGTCGGCATTCACTGTCTAATAGACGAGGTTCATATGCTCAGACAATTCGAGCTGGTCAAGGGGCGACTTGTCTCGGATTTGAGCGCTCAATGCCACTCGACACCTGAGTTCCGCCACCTCTTCCTTCCTGTCGCCGGAATGGTTCAGCACATGCCCGCTTCTAGCGTTACGGGCGAATCCGCTGATCACTCCAACGCGGTCTGGAAGCAGAGCGATGATCTCATACATTCTTTGCTGGTAGTTGCGCAGGGAGTCTCCGGCTCCATCCCAGCGATCGAGTCGAAAAGGGACGAGTTTCGACACATGCCTTCCGAATTTGCTCGACACCGAGATGTCATACAGTCTATGCATATCGAAGACGTCTTTCGCAAGGCTTCCTCCCTTATCTCTTCGGTCGCAGACGAGCTCTCGTTCCAAGGGTCATCCACTGCTACACCTTTATGCCTCGCCCGCATACTGCCATTTCTCGAGACTCTGGGCGATTCATATGCGCAGAGTCTCGCGTCGTACGCCTCCGCTGTCAAGTCCGCATATAAGCTCAGTTTTGTCGTCGGCCGAGTCATGCTTGATTTGGCGCAGAAGGGTTTCTGCAAACCCTCAGAAGAATCGGATAGTAGCAAGGACGGCGAAGATGGGAATGCAGTGGAAGGTACCGGCATGGGTGCAGGCACTGGGGACAAGAATGTCAGCTCGGAGATCGAGGAGGAGGGCCAAGTCGAAGGGTTGCAGGGTGAGCAAGAGGAAGAATACGAGGGAGACGGCGAGGACAGGAAGGACGAGGATGATACCGTCTCGATGGAAGAGGACTTCGAGGGTGCGCTGGGTGAGGGGAAGGAGAATGATGACCAAGATGGAAGCGATGATGGTGACGAAAAAGAAGATATCGATGAGCATGCGGGTGATGTCGATCCGCTCGATCCGGGTGCGGTGGACGAGAAGTTCTGGGGGGACAAGGATAAGGAAGACGAGAGGAAGAATGAGCAGAAAGACATGACGAATGAGAAGGCCAAGCAAGACGTAGGAGAAGCGGAACTCTGTGCGAAGGAGAACGAAACTGAAGACGCGGCGAAGCACGACGATCAACGAAACGGCCGATCGAGTCCACTAGATACCCAGCACGATAATACCGATGATGATGTGGACAAGGACAATGACGAAATACTGGATGAAGACAATGAAGGGGAAGATCTACCTGCCGGACAGGATCAATCGGAAGTGGCGATGCCAGAAGGCGACAAGCTGGATCTACCTGAAGACCTTGACTTCGGTTCTGAGCGCGATGAGGACCAAAACGATCTGGATGATGACATGGCTATGTCTGAGGGCGATGAAGAAGAACGACTAGAGGGCGATGAGAAGGAGGAGGATGTCGCAGTGGAGGACGGAGTCGACGCCGACGAAGCCCCTTCAGCGAGCGGACCGGCTGAGGAGGAATCGAACGCGCTTGAGGAAACGATGAACCAAACTCTCGATATTTCGCCCTCGAAAGAACAACAGCAGCAAAACTCCGCTCAACTGGGCAAGGGGGTCAATGAATCAACAGAGCAGCAGCGACCATCCGAGAGAGATGAGCAGACAGTGGCGGAAGACCATGAGGAGGCCGAACAGCAATCTGGTGAAGCGTGAGCCGCTCAGTAGCCTGTATGGCGTAGCTGACTCTATGGCAGGAGCGCTTCTCGTGAAACCCAAGGTGGACCTGACGGCGATCAACAAGATGGCGACGGGTCCAGAGACACCAGCGGTGCGGCTATCCCACCAACCAACTCAAATGATCAGTCTCAAACATCGCGGAGCCTCGGCGATATTCTGCAGGACATTCGACGGAGACGGGATGAGATCCTTGCGCAGCGAGAGGCTGAGGAGAAGAGTCAGAACCCTGACTGGTGTGACCAGGCGACAGGTCAGGTGGAGTATCTCCGCGAGGATGATAAGGACGAGAACACGCAGGCCCTCGGACCCGCTGGCGAGGAGGAGAGGCAGAAGCTGGCGGACTTGAATATCATGGATGATGATCTCGCTGGCGAAACTGAAGAGTCTGATGACTTTGAACATACGGAGAATAAAGCAGCCATTCAACCCCCTCGCCGTCAGCCAGATTCGACGATCGCAGCTGATACTCCCCGAGATCATGACGTATCCGAGAGGGCGCTCACCCAAAGCGACTTAGGTCGAGGCGAACGCGGTACAGCATTGCAAACTACGGCCCCAGACGAAGTTACGGAATCGACGGAGCCTGCTCAGGAAGAGAAGCCTGATGTACTGGACGATGAAATGGATGTACAATTGGGCGAGCTTTCGAACTCCTCTTCTCAGCCGGGCGAAGGGGAAGACTTATGGCGTCGTTACGCGTCCATCACTGGCGATCTCTCATACGCTCTGTGCGAGCAGCTTCGCCTGATACTCGAGCCGACATTGGCTACCCGATTGCAAGGCGACTTCCGTACCGGCAAGCGACTCAACATGCGTAAAGTTATCCCGTACATCGCTAGCGAGTATACCAAGGACAAAATCTGGCTTCGGCGTACCAAGCCTTCTCGCCGGGAATACCAGGTACTGCTCTCGCTCGATGATTCGAGGTCTATGGCGGAGTCACACTCCGTCCATCTCGCTTACCAGACGCTTGCACTTGTCTCGCAGGCGCTCAACAAGCTCGAAGTCGGTCAGATCTCCATCGCCAGCTTTGGTGAGAGTGTCGATATCCTTCACCCATTCGGAGACACAGGATTTAAAGACGCGGACGGCGCGAGGGTCATGAACAGCTTCAGGTTCGACCAGCATCGCACGGATGTGGCGGCTTTAGTCGAGCGGACTCTCACTTTCCTTGCCGAGGCTAGGCAAAGACAGACCTCGTCAAGCTCTGCGCCGGATCTATGGCAGCTCCAGATCATAATCTCCGATGGGGTCTGTCAGGATCATCATCGCCTTCGTACCTCCTTGCGGCGCGCTCTGGAAGAACGAGTCATGATCGTCTTCGTCATCGTCGACTCGCTACATCAGTCCACGTCGACCGCGTCAGCCAACGGTGGGACGGCTCGCCCAAGCATCCTCTCGATGCAAACAGTTGAGTACAAGAACGTCAACGGCGAAATGCAGCTCGAGATGCAGCGATATCTGGATACGTTCCCCTTCGAGTTCTTCGTCGTGCTTCGAGACGTAGAAGCATTGCCAGGTGTTTTGGCAGATACTCTGAGGCAATGGATGGTCAGAGTTTCGCAGTCACAGGAGTGAATGGGACTATATGTCGGAATAATAGGATGGGACAGGTGTATGCATTGCTGGCTAAGTGAAGTTCGAGCGTTGGAGGCGCCAGACTTTGATGTACGATTGGCAGTTCCGTTCATGTAATGCCCCTTGTGCCCGCAGTCTCGGTACACTCTGGCAGCATGCTGGCGATATAAACGGTTGTAGTAGGGCTTGCATGAGCCGCTGGTAGTTCCATAGCAAGCACGGACAACCCTGGACAGACGTACGGACATAAAGGAGCCATTTGTTGATTGACATCCCCCTCTCTAAGCAGAATGCATCCGTTTGTCTACATGGTCATTCGACTACCGTACTCGGTCAGTACTGCTAGGCTACCTCTATTCCGGGTCGAACTGCCGTCGAGCATTCTTTCTCTCCGCGACACGATTGATTTGGTCTTCAACTCTGCCCCAAGCGATTTAGGATATCATTGCATTCGGCAGGATCTGCTTAATCGTATTTCTACCTCAATGCGCACTTGCTAGGGGAGAAGTCCAAGCTGCCCTAGGAAGCGGTCAACCATACATTTAAGGTCGTAGTCATGTGGATAGCGATCAATAAAGTATACATGTTTGTTTCGAGGGGACGTGCGTTAAGCGCAAGTATCTGAATGATATAGTGTGGAAGTGGGGCATAGTATACAGAAATAGATGGTTCTCTTTGGCGACCTCTCCCGGCTGCGACGTCTTGTGACATTCAGCCGGGAGATCTGAAACTCCCTAAGCTTTGGCTTGGGGACGACGTTTTCGCCTTGTGTCGCATTGGCATAGGTCATCGATGGCTGAAAATCACGGGAAGCACGGGAATGCCGTGAGGCGGGATTTGGTCCCACTTCATAACTCGCTGCTCCAACGTATCCGTCCTGTGAGGTTGGGCTGGGCAGTGCTCTTGGTAGGAAATCTGTGCATGAACCTCCTGAGAGTGTATGACCCGACTCCCACTGGATCTCACCTCATATCCGGTAGGAGACTTCATCGATCGACTTTTAAACTGACGGCTTCTCGTGTTACGCGGATCGTTGACATTGGTTGCCCTCTCATGCTCGGGCGATGAAGCCCCGAGGTCCTTTCCTGTGACCTTTCAAGGAGGTCAGCGGGTGCTTCACGAGACCAGAGTAAACTACTGACTGCTTGGGGTCCTCGAACTCGTCATCGGATTGCGAGTCTCTGCTCCCATCCCGTCCTCCAGCTGTGCCTTCACTCACAGGAGATCGTGGAGACAGAGGAGAATGTCTGCCTTCAGGAGTGATCCGAGTCTGCTTACCGCTGGGTAGGTACGAAGAGGACCTAGGTTGTTGTCCACGTCTCGAGAAGATATGAGGTTTGGCCAGTCCGCAGAACGAAGCTTGACGATGGTGAATCCGGTGGGATCGGAGGGCGAGCCTTGCGATGCCACCTATCCCATTTAAAGAGCTGGCATTGGCTCGTAGGGTATGGAGCATGATGCCACCCACCTGTTCACCGGCCTGATATCCTGCTGTATGAAGTGAGATGGCTGGATTGGAGGAGACTTCAGGGTTGCGGCGCTCCTTTGCCTCTGGATCGGCCAGTCTATGATCCTACTGCCCGCCACATCGTAGCCTTGGTTGTAGTCGATCGTGCTGGGGCTTCGTGTCTTGAGACCGCCACTGCCGGTCTTCGTAACCAAATGGCTGACGTGAGGACGGTTGGGGCGGGCTCTTGGATGAGTTGGGACCTGAGCTGTTGGGGTAGCTGTCGAATATCTGGTCATGTCCTCACCTGGGTATTTGTGAAGCGCTTAGCGCCGGTGACAGCGTTTGGCTCACGGCCACATCGGCGCTGGTCTTCTTTGTGAAATACGGGGGAGTACTCCTCCGGAGATCTCTGTTTAGTAGTAGGCAAGACTTGGCGGGATTGACTCCATGAGTTCCAGTGTTTGAAATGAGGTATGGGCCTCTTTGAGAGTTCGGAAAGTATCCTATATCGCTGTTACGCGGAAGCAGAGCCCCGTAGCCCTTATTGGTATGGTGGTCTCCGTGACCCATTATTGGGAGATGGACAGCAGTTTCTCTTTTCCGAGAGACGAGGAAAGCTGTATTCGGGAAAGAGACTTGTGCAGGAGGGATGGTCCGGCTTCTTTGTCTGACTTTTATGTCTTTTTCAAAGCGGCGAGGCGGGTATGGAAATTGAGGTTGATACAAAGGACCGACACGGGCATCCGGTATGATATCGGAAGTCCGGAAAGTCACTGCGGCCACAGCATGCCGATGGTGATGAAATTCCGATGCCCCACAACGCATTGAGGAAGCATGGGGAAGAAAGTGAGAGGCATCCCTTGTTCTTCGCAAACTTCCTTCCATGCGCATGTACAGGTGCTGTGCGAGAGTCCGGATACGCGAGTCATACAATGCTGACAGTATTCTGACCACGATTTATGTCGATTCGGTTTTATAGAACAGCTGGGGCATGTGATCCCTGTTCAGTGCTACGATCAGCATTATTATCTATCTGGTCTTTAAGAGCGGCTTTGTAAGTGCAGGATAAGTATCATCCCCTCGACGCCACACTGCCACACCAGCCTTTGATCAGCGCCTTTTGATAAGTTACTCATCAGGGTAAAACGATCGCATGTTGGTCGTTGTGAGACGCAGAGAGACGCGCTGGATCTTTTTGTCGTCTGACCCGAAGAGTGCACGGCGTAGCGACGATGATCGAGGACAAGTACATCGGCTTGACGCTGGCGTTAGGTGGGACATTTCTGATAGGGTGAGCTCGCCAACGCAAGGAAAACATGATGGCTCAGAACAGCTTTTCAGATCAAGCTTCATCATCACCAAAAAGGTTTGTCCATATCTTCTCTCGCTGTGGGTTGTTTTGGCTGACGACAGAGTAGGGCTTGATAGACGCGGCAAAATTCTCGAAAGACTATCCACATTCCCATCAAAGGCAGAATGGACCGAAGAGCTCAAGTATGTTTTGCATCGTATGAGTTTTCTTGGCGTGGTTGACCATGGCGTAGCGGAGGATTATGGGTATCTGCGGAACCCGATATGGTGGGCTGGGATGATCACGAGTGCGTAGCTGTTCAGACTTCCTCCCAGTTGCGATTCTAGACAGAGCTGAGCCAAGCTGATACTCTTTGTTCTCAGTGGTGGTTGGCGAAGGTACGAGACAACTACAACAGCTTTAGTCTCGCCCTGCTCATATATCGCAGTCGCCAACTTCGCCGCATATACCTTCGCTCCAGCCATCCTCGTCACTCCTCTCGGAGCGATGAGCGTGATCATAGGGTTTGTCGGAGTCTTCGGATCATAGGGCTCATGCTGATCCATCACAGAGCAATCCTCGCTTCTTTCCTCCTTGACGAGAAGCTCGGTCGATTAGGTATTTGTGGATGCGCATCTTGCATCGTGAGTCTGAGTCAACTCTCTGTTTATAATGCTGAGCAGTATAGATCGGCTCCGTCATCATCGTCCTCCATGCACCATCAGATAAGGAGGTGGAAACGGTTGACGAGATCTTGGGTTATGCGGCGCAACCCGGTTCGTCGAATCAGCCTCCATCCCATGGGACCCCATTTAGCTGACGAGTTCGTAGCCTTTCTCGTGTACATCACGTTCGTCGCTATCTTCTCGACATACATGATCTATCGCGTCGTCCCGACACATGGATCGAAGAACCCCATGGTGTACCTTTCGATCTGCTCGCTGGTTGGGAGTGTGTCGGTCATGGCGATCAAGGCGAGTGACCTATACCATGTTTACGACGTATCGCTGATCCTGGACTAGGGCTTTGGTGTTGCGCTGAAGTTGACGTTTGCGGGGAACAACCAGCTCACACATATCAGCACATATGTGTTCGTTGTCGTTGTCGTGGGCTGCATTCTCGTCCAGATGGTCAGCTGTCCGATATTCCATCACATTCACATAGCTGACTCGCTGCAGAACTACTTCAACCGAGCGCTGGACACCTTCTCTACAAACGTGTGCGTCTGCACCACTTTCTGACAGTCAACCCAAACTGGACTCACTTCGGGCAGTGTCAACCCAATCTACTACGTCTTCTTCACCACAGCCACCATCATTGCCTCCGCCATTCTATTCCAAGGTTTCAACACAACCGGCGCGATCAATACCGTATCTCTCCTTTGCGGCTTCCTGGTCATCTTCATGGGCGTCTACCTGCTCAACATCTCGAGACAGCCTGAGATACCACAACACCATAGCAGTCTCGAGGCGGGTCTGATGAGTACGTCCATCGTGATATGGGTGGAACCGATTTGATGCCCCATAGATCCCCGGATGAGTATGTCTGGCCGACTCTCGCTCGAGTCGAATGGACCGACAACGTGGAATTACTCCTCAGTCCCCGGTGCTTCATATGCCCCAGATGGCTCACTGAACTCCGCCAGCCATGGTCGGAGAAGCAGCATCTACCGAGCGCAGAACTCGACGTTGTTCAGCGCATTCGAGGAGGAAGGAGTGGCGTTGTCCGATCTACCGGAGGAGGACGAGTCAGACGAGGAAAGACGGCCGAGTAATGGACGGACATTAATTGGGAAGAATGGCGGTCAAGGGAGAGAGTTGGAAGGTGGAAAACATCCAGCATACCAAGATGCGGAACGGTGAAACTTTGGCTCATGTTCGTAGCATGGGCATCGTCTGCATTGCATGTATTCACCCAAGGCATGGATATCATACCGCCTCTATGCGCTTTCTCGACTCCCTGGTTCTCTCCTCCCACTTGCCTATCAGAGCTTCACCTTCCCGCTCCATTACTTCGTAACGTATTCTCATCTCGCTCCGGACAAGTTCCTCCAGCGTCACTCCTTTCTGATCGTCCAATAAAGGTTTCCGAAGTCCCTCTTCGTTCTCCTTTGCTAGTTCTTCGATGACACTTCGAGCTTGCAAAGCGCCGTCTCGTACGGAGTCATCCAAGACTTCTCGAGGAAGATTGATAGGTTTCGATTTCGGAGTAGAAGGTTTAACAGGCGATGAAGGTGGGATGTTCGAGAATCGATTGAGTTGGGAGAGAGGGCGATCAGGTTGAGAGGGTTGTGTCTGCGGTGGTTGGGAGGGATGTAATCGTGATGACTGAGAGGGTTGAGATCGTGACGCCGTCGAAGTTGGTTTGATAGTATCTCTTCGTTTGTCAACCACCTCGTCCTCTGGCTCCACTTTCTTCCCCCGTCCTTTCGTCGGTCTCGACTTTATCTTCCTAGACGGTTTGCTCGGCTCATCGACCGAAGAGATCACCTCGTCTACCGCTGCAGCCTGACTTGGCGCTTGAGACTCGACGACCTCGACTTCCTCTTCATCTTCAGGCTCCGGCTCAAGCTCCGGCTCGGCAACCTTTTTCCGACTTCGCCCTTTAGATTTGCTAGACCCAGCCGTAGCTCGAGGTCGCGCTTCAGACTTGGCCGGTCCTCCCTCGCTGACCTCCTCCTCCGCCTCGGCTGCAGACACCTCGGCCTCGGGTTGAGTAGCTGCCACGGGTTCTACGGCGGGGACAATGGTTGCTCTTTTTGACCTTATCATCATCAGTTAAAAACACCAAACAAAGGGAGATCACGTACTTTTTGGGGTCTTGCGACTTTGCAAACCTCGATGCCTTGCTCTACTTCGCGTCAGTATCGATCGCACGCAATCAAATGCAGCTGCCTAGGACCCACAGGTTTCGAGCCGTTTCGATATCCCGGATCGACCGTTGCAGTAAAGAATGGACATTCCGGGAATTTGTTTTGATGTATCTCCCTACACCGCATCAACACCGTTGAACAAACACCTTTTGGGACCGCTTACATCGGATCATCCTTCTCTTCCCAATGTTCGACTGAATATGTACACAAGGGACACGTCGCATTGTCTTTAGCTGAGGCTGTGGGTGTATAGATGAATCCTGCTTTTGCGAGCTACATCGAATCAGCTACGAGTCAATACAGAGGAGGATAGCATACCGCTGAAACTGTCGGGATCCATGATTTCTTCTTATGAGGCCACCATGACTTCCCGTCTTTACCGAATGTTTGTTCTCGTAAGGCTGTTGACTGGCTTGACGAAGGCAGCGATTCGGGATTGGGATAAACAGTTCTAAAGTATGTCAACATAATCCCACCTCCTGCCCGGTGACTCACCTCTTCCTCCCTCCCCGCATCGAATCTCTCCTCCCATCAACCCTCAACCAACAAACAACTTCCGCCCAAGCACATCCACCCCTTTTCAAATGCTCTTCAAACGGATCATCACCTTCATCCCAACCTCCGAGCGCGACATCACATAAGAAACATCGACAAGTATCGGGTAAGTCGATCGAGGAGTTTGCGGAGTAGGAATGGTAGAAACCTGCTGCGGCTAGGTTTTGAGGGGTTAGGGCTGGGTGAGTGGAAGTGATGAGGGGGAAGGCGGGTTTCGACCGGGTTTTGGGTCGAAGGATGGCGGAGAAGGAGGTTAGGCGAGTTTCTTGGACTTGCATCGCGAGTCGAGCGCAAGCGAGACCTCAACGGAATGTAGAGCAGGGGTGGTACGTTTCAACCAACCTTGAGAGGTGTTATGGTGCACGCCTCATCGGGTTATAAAGGTGAACATTCACTCGTACTGTTGTTTTTGAACGGGGGTAAATCCATCGCGTCTTTCCGGTACAAAAGGAGGAGAACAAATAGAGAAAGAAGAACCCCCGTACTCGTAATTTCGGAAGTCTTGCGATCCGGTAGCTCTCATTCCCCAACACGAAATCTCTCGGGCTCAGGATCTCTTCGAGAGGGGTCATTCCCCCAATTCCCTTCACCATGTCCCACCTCGTCCGACGTACCTTCTCCACACATCCTCCCCTTCTCGCATCACCTGCCGGTCCCTCCACTCTCTACCCCTCCGCCCCATCTTCCACCCGCACCCTCCCAATGGCAGTCATCCGTCGTCGAAAACTCTTCCCACCACACCCTCGTTCCTCCCCTTCACCACTCTCCGATCCAACCTTCCACACCAATGAACCACCCAAAAAGCGCCTACCTGTCAAGATGGAGCTCGAATTTCAGAACCTTCGTGCGGATGGTTGGTTGAAAGGTTCGGAAGCTAGTGCTCGAGCTGCTTATTTACGGTATGAGCAGATGTGGAGGAGTCGAGTCAGGGGTGTCGCTTGGAAACGATTGGATTTTCTGAAGAAGGTGGAGAAGGAAATGGAGGTTGAGAGGAGAGAGGGAGAGTCGAGGGTTTCCCTTTTAGAGGAAAAAGAGGGGAAGGGGCAGTCATCTGTGTCACGTTCGAAGGATAAAAAGGGGGAGGTGGATAAATCTTCCTCCCTTCCGAAGGACGAAGAGGGGGAGAGTGATGAGGAAAAGGAAAAGGATTCGGAGCTTGACCTCTCTCCAGAACAAGTCGCAGGACTCGCCAATGCTCAAGCAGCAGAGAGGGGTTGGACTCGGGATCCGGAGACGTACCCAACCCCCAAGATCGTCGCCCATCGGATCTACCTACCCAACATCATCGTCCGACTTATGCGAAATTTCACTCCACCCGAACAACCTTACGACCCATACGTAGCCACATTCCGAATCCCACCAGCCATGACTAAAACCGATCTCCGCTCATACCTCAAAGCGGTATACGACCTCGACATAAGTTTTATCCGAACAGACCTGTACTGGGGAGAAGTCTTCCGTGACCCAAAAGACGCCCGAATCAAACGTCGAAAAGGTTCCATACATAATTACAAACGTGCCGTCGTTGGGTTATACGAACCTTTCCATTACCCGGATGATGTGGAGGAATTGAGAGCGATGGGTGAGGAGATGGGTGTTGGGGACAAGTTTTCAAAGAGTTGGGAGGATACTTTGGATAGGGCTTATCGGTTGAAGGATAATGTGGTTTTGAGGGGGAAGGCTTTGATGAAGATTTACAAGAGGACGAGAAAATATCGGTCGCAATCGAGTAATGCGGTGGGTCTTGGGGTATGATTAAGGTTGAGTAAGTGCTAATGGTGTGATAGGGCACGACGATAAGGACGATCATGGCGAGGAGGAAGGAGAGGGAGACGGAGATGTATCGTGTTGCGAGGGAGATCAGGGAAGGGAGGGTGCAGAAGGGGACAAGGGGTGTCGCGGTGGCAGCATAGGTCGAGCGAGAGCATGCATCTTACAGAATGGAACAGCTGTCAAGCTGCTGCCCTAACATTTCAGCTTGGAGATCGTGGGAGATCCTTGGACTTTAGGGTGAGGTGCTGAGTTCCACGTCATGCGTCTTGTGCCCACCGACAAGTTGTGCATCGCCGTTCGTGTATCCATCCAGCCTGATCGCTCTTAATTCTATGCTTGTACTCATGCGGCTGTGATGCCAATCTGCGCCGAATGTATTCCACTTGAGCTTGTCGTGATTCAATTTAAGCCCAGTCAGCAAATGTTTCCGCACCGATACCTCATACAGCATGCATGTATACCTTCCCCAACCTCCAAGTACAGCGGATGGATGTGCACAAAGTTACCAAATAATAGATAAAGAAAGATTCTCAACCATCTTTGCACATTGCTTCGCCCCCGGCCCTACCCCTGCTCATCGCCTCGCCCATCCCATTGGTCTTGTTCAAATAGACTGTACTCCCCAACTCAACCTCACTCTCCCCCCGATCGAACCCATCGCCATCCCACTAATCGGCGTAGTAGGACTCTCAACTTCATCCTCTTTCCTCGTCCCACTCCCACTCCCAGAAGGAGTCAACTCCCATTCCTCACCCGTCTCACCCAACGTCATCCGATTCGTGAAACCCCTATGTGAATCCCTTATCCCAACTCCAAGCGGTGCTGGAACATGACCTTGAGAGATACTTTGACCACCTTGAGGTTGGGAGATACCACCGAAGTTGGAAGAGGTTAAACCGTAGTTGTCTGAAGCGAAGGTGGATGATTGGTTACGTGAGTTTGTGAATGCCGAAGAGTTTGCGCCTCGGGAGAAACCGAATTTGGAGGAGGAGGGGTTTTTGGGGTTGGCCGTCGTTCCGCCTAGGGAGGAGGCGCCGACTCCTGTCCAAGTGCTGCGAAGCGGAGCGAGTCAGCACGAGTCGAGGTGAACACAATTAAGCTTGAGGTAGCCAAAGCAATTGGAGGGACACAAGAGGGCAGCGACCAGGGAGGAATGGGGGAATTTCAGGCCAAACGATAAAGTACAGGTATGCGGGTGGCGAGATGGGCGGCCAGGATCCGGAAAGTAGAGTGTAAATGAAAGCGCCGCTCACCGGTTCTGAGTCATCTCCCGGTTCCGCCTGATCCTAGCACGACAGGACAAGACGCCAAGAACGATAGCAAGAGCAAGCAGTGCGGAGCAGATTGAACTCATCTAACGGGTGCCCAGTCAGCCCCATCGTGGATGTACGTATCAGACGGATTAGTGACGTACGATCGCTTGCACATTGGCGAAAGCTTGGACGAAGACGACCGGTGGGGAAGTGGTATCGACTGCCGGGGCGGTGCTTATCGACGCAGCAGTCATCGTGCTCCTACTATGTATCAGCTGTAAGCTCGACTATGAAGAGAAATACTCACGTCGCGACACTTGCAACAGCCGAACTACTGATATTCACTCCCTGGTTTACTACCATCAGCTCAAACCAAACCGATATCGATGTCGTGGGAACTCACGAATGGAGCGCATGCTTGGGCTGAGAAGGCTTCTCCTTCAGCAATCTCCGTGGCATTACAGCTCGATGCCCAGCATGCCTGCCCCTTATCAGTTCGACACCCTGACAGTCAAAGAGGCAACTCACCCCGACCGAGTTCATGTAGAGTGAAGACTGGCAGAGACAGGCATAGTCGGTTATTGAAGTACACTTTCCAATCCGGCCTTCCGCCATGCTACGGTCGTCAGCTCGGAACCCAACAATAACGAAAGGGGGACCTACCAGGTGGTAACACATGTCGGGATCTCGGTAGCAGTTTGACGTTTCTCATACCATGAAACGGGTATCGCCATGAGCGTCGGAAGCGGTGAAGGTGCCATGGTGATGATCGTTTACTTGACGTTGTTGATTGTTCAGGCGATAGCAAGCAATCAGTAAGTATGTGTTGGGAGTTGAGAAAAAAGCCAAGACGCCCGACCGTACATTTGGCATGAATATACCATACTTCAAAACCCCCTTAACCTTTCGCAACAAAAAGCCACCCGAGACGAAGCGTAACGTCCTTGCTTCCCAAAAGCGCATTGTGAACTTCCGCATTGTCCAGGTGTCCAGCTCAGAAAGCAGAAAGTCGTGCTACCGGATGGGTCAAAGGTACACAAAAAGATTTCAAGAACAAAACGGGAATGTTTGATCGTTGCCCCTCTTGGACCACGTGGGATTGCCCTGAAAATGTCATTGTTACCGGTTTTGGAGTTCAAATGATGAAATCCCGTTATCCGGCATTGAATGGTAGCCTTGACTATGCATTGCCGAGAACTAAACTTATAGCTAAATACAACTTGGTATCGATTCCATGCAAGGTATACCTCCTCCGTATGATAACTTTTCGCATGGTCCTTCCCCTCTCACCACGGGTACTCCTGGCAGCTCCCATTCATCCCAAGGTCCATGTCCAGTCCTCTCGCCCTCTCGTATTGCTCGGATACATACTGCTCGAGGATTGGAAGTCGCGCTAGAAGGTATAGACGGGAATAAAGGTCTCGCTGGATCAATGACGATCAACCCGATACGGCAGGGCAGCCGACAACGTTCTCAAAGTGGATGGAAGGGAGGTGGGCTGAAGAACGGAATCAGCCTGACCAACCAAAGAATTGAAGGATGACTGTCAGAGAGCTTACCGAACGTGTAGGCGTATCGGGACAAAAGCTTGATACTCCAATCTCTCAATGATACACCGCCATCCTCCTGTACTTCCCTCCCAGCCCAAACTCCTGGCCTGGCCGAACAAACATTCTCAACAGAAAAGTCCGCATATTCCCAATGTCCAGTCAATAGGGAAGATCGGCTCTTCCCGATACCACATCCCCGCTTCCCTCTCAGGCGGGAAGTACACCTGAGCTTCTGTCGGGAGGACATCGGATAGTCCTCGTGGTCCAGAAGCGGTGAGGAGCGCGTCGATGAGGCAGTCTCCGCAATGAGGTTGAGCGAAGGCGATTTGCGTGATGATTTCGGTGGCGGGGTATGATTTCGCCTTGGTGAGGAAGTCGGCGGGAAGACAGCCGGTCAGGGAGAAGTACGCTCCGTGGATTTGGTCGGGGAGGTCTGGACGTGCAGGAAGGTGGCCGTCAAACGAGGCTGAGGAATGTCAGCGAGGACGAAGGTTGGCGAAAGGACTCACAGAATAAATACTGGGACCTTTGCGGCGCCTCCCATCCAGCTCGCTCCGTCAAGCCGATCATATCCTCCAACGGCGTCCGATTGTCCTTCTCAACAAGAACTTTTACTCCATCTACTCCATCCACCCGTCCCAGAACTTTTCTCACCTCTTGCCTTGCCTCCTCACCCCACACGCCATCTGCTCCGCCAACTCTCCCGACCACCCAGCTCCAAAGCAACGCCTCCCTCCATCTCTCCACCCTAAGATGAGTCACCAAACAAGCCATCTCCATATGCGCCAAACCCCTCTTACTCTCCCTAAAACCCCTCGTTAAAGCCAGAGTCAACTCATGCGCAAACATGATACTCGCTTCATGGACCAGGGACTTTGTCAGACTCTTCGGCATATGGTGCATGTACATCCTTGATCGCATCGGGAATCGATTGAATAGGAGGAGTGAGGCATTTTATGTCCCCATCATTCGCCTTGGGTTCAGAAGAGGTGAGGGGCAAACATAGGTTTAACCAAGACCGACGGAAGAGGGATCGAGTCGGATGATCGTACCGAGGAGAGGATGGTGGAAATCGGTCTTGCTCATCTCGGAAAGGACGAACATGTCGTCGTTTGAGAGGACGAAATCCTCGGCCAAGCCGTCCACCCAGCCGATCCGACTTTCGATCCCGAAGCTATTGAAGCTCGGTAAAGCCTCCTTTCTCCAGCTCTCTTCGTTCGTATACCCATCGTCTTCGATATTGTAGGCAAGCGAGGCGTCGTCATGTCGAGGTAATCGGAAGATTGAGGAATGAAATTGCCACGATAACCGTGCGGGTGTATAAGGTCGCCAGTTCAGCCAATTCGCGACTTGTCCGATCCTCCATCCATCGAGTTCGCGCTCGTCTCGTTTATCAGACCGGCCTCGCTCATCGGGCTTGTCTCGTTCATTCGCAGATCCGCTTCAACACCCTCATCTGACAAATCGGTTTTCTCGTCCGAGCTTGAAGTCTCCTGATCTTCCGACCTAGTCTCCTCGCCAAACATCTCATCGAAAAGGACGTGAACCTTCCTCGACCCGTCTCGAAGAGCTGACAGCCGATCGGATCGCTCCTCTCAACTCGCCGTTGTCACGCCATCGTCTAGCTGTCCCACGGACTGAACGGATCCCTTCCGCCTCCATCTTCTTCCTAAAGGCTGCTTCGAAGTAGGGAGACGATTAGTTGACGTAAAGGTAAACGAAATCGATAGCTTCTTGAGGGGGTGGTGATTGGGTAAGTGTTGAGGGAAGGGTGCCGAGTGAGTGGTAGTGTGAAAGGAGGGAATGTGGCAACCGGTTCTGGATGGGTTTGAGGAGACGGGGTGGTGAGACGAGCGGTGTAATTGGGATGATAACGCGCGGAGCTTCCTGTATCCGTAAAGCCAACAACTCCTCGGGATCAAGAAGAGAAATATCTTGACCAGGCCGGTCATCCCATCCTCCATCAGGGGAAGCGATGATGATCGCAGGTAGGTAAGGCAGGAAAAATATGACCGTTGCGTAGACGAGAGTGACGCAGAGGAGTAAGGAACAAGTCGAGATGAGTGGGAGGATGAAGAGTCGTCTCCTCCGAAATGAATTTGAGTGAACCAGAGGAGGAAGGTCAGGTAATGACGAACGGATTCGAGGAAGTGTGTCGAGCCACCGAAGCGAGCAGCGAGCATCTCAGCGGATGAGCGTGGTAGTCGTGTATATCGTCCCATCCTCGGTGCTTGTTGTAGAAAGGATGGCAACTCCATACTGACAGAGGAATCAAAAAGGAGAGAAAACGATCCCTCTCAAAATGCTATCTTCGTCTAATCTGTCCATGCAAGGGAGTCAGAGGACTGCGCCGTCAACCACCTCGGCCATTTAACTGATTGCACAAACCCCGCAGAGAGAGAGAGAAAACTCTGACTGCCATTCCGGGATCAAAACGCGACAACATTTGGTGGAGAGTCTACTATCTCAATGCAGGCGTTTCATCATTGAGGTTGATCCCATTTTGTCGGTAGGTCCCGAAATAGCCGTCCCCCTTGTTGCACCGAGAGTCGTCAGGTTTTTGGAAATCGGCGATTGGGAGTCACGTGATTTTCTCTCCGACCGTTAAAGCTGAGCTTTATAATTACGATCTAAGTAATAGGCAAGCCATGAGGCGTGGAAATCATATAGGCCTTCCATTGACGGACCGCCTTCTCGTTTGGTTTCCGGGAGAATTGGTACGTATGTCGCTCGTGAGGTCTTTGTACGGATGTAGTCTTTCAACGTGTAGATCTCAAGAGGACAGTCACCTACATTTAAGGCGAGATTAGGCCGATTTCAAACAAAGAGATACAACGTAAGGGGCAAGTATCGTCCACCAAAGACCAGTGAGCTCAATATAGCTCATGATCCAATGGCTGAAAGACGGGCGTCGGTGATTGTTGACATCGGTCAAATCCCGACCTCAAGGAGCGTTTCGTGATGCCACAGATCGGTCAATTGACTGTTATTTGGAAGATGTTACGACCTATCGTTGAGGCGACAGTCTCCTCACGATCTTCGGGGACATCTTGGGTAGACCGGTTGACGCCGACTCTTGCTCAGTAGGACATGCGAGGCTAGTTTCCGTGAGCCCTCCATGGTGATAAGTACGCACATATCTCACATGGCCGTTTCCAAGCGTGCGTTGACTGCGACACTGTCACCTGCAAAACATATGGGAGCGTCATGATTTGTTGAAGCGGGATGTCAAGAGATCGTCACGGACAAAAACCTTATCACTGAATTTACCACTTGTTCCTGATGATCTGGCCCCATCTGACTCAGAACGAATCTTATGCGTCGAGCTCAATCTGTATCTCTTACTCACATATGGCATCACCTCGCATACGCAGCATGTTGGGAAGTGCTGGAATGCTCTTGTGGCGGATCGATACCTCGATTGGCAAATCCTGTATCTTTTGTACAACTTCTAATCTAGTCGGAGCTTACCCGGTCTATCGGCCTTTGAGAACAAATTTCGGCATTCCGACCTCTATGGCCAACGGTTGGCTCTCAAATTTCGGTCGCAGACTTATCGATCCTTTGTGTCACGGCGGCCCGCTCGGTTTCTGAGAGCGAAGTTCGTTGTCGAGGGGCGGGTAGACCGTCAATGCTCCTTTGCTTTGGTCGGCCATAGGTTATGCAGTCCCTTGATGGTCTCCCAGGCTTTCGAGCTCTGTATCAGAAACTGGGTATTCGAGCCTGCGGTACCGAAAATTCCTTTCAGCTGAGCTCGAGGTATTTGAAGCGGAGATAGGCTTTTTTTCACCTTGCAGTGTATAAAAAGGGCGAGAGAACTTCCGATTAGGGGTCAAGACCATCTTTCACTTTACCACTCTTACATCGCCCAGTCCCTCGTGTATTCACAATGCCCAATTCTGGCTCAACTGTTCCTCCTAAAAGCAGTCTGAAAGGCTCGAGCGCGACTCAGTCTCTGCCAGACAGTCGCTCTCGCAAGTCGGTGCACTTCCAAAGCGGCTGCTCCAGTCCAACACCGGATACTTCCGAACATCCACTATCCCCTGATGGGTCCAAGGCCACAAGAGGCGACGTTTCCTCCAAATCAACCGCTGACAAAGTGAAATACCCGAGTTTGACTGCGGGGCAGATGAAACACGTCTTTGAGAACAGTCGAAAGTTCCTTGCAAACGAAAAGCCACTTCCTCCACTGCCCGCCGATGAGCAGCAGCAAAGTAGTTCAGCAGCCTACGACACCCAGAACGACATCGAGGAATCAAGCATGGGGTGGGATTGACGATTTGCGCCCAGGTAAAGTCCATATATCGTTCCCGTGTGCAGCGAGCTGACTGAATTGGCAGATGAATCATGACATCACGGATCCCGGTGAATTTTTGTGAGCTTGAGAGGTGGAAATGATACCATGTGTTCTGGGGGTTGACTGAGAATGGAAATGCATGCACGTTCTGACGTTTGCAGATAACCGAGGATGACGAAATCATAACAAGATGACATGCTCATCGATGAGAATCGTAGCTCGCATGATTCACAGCGAAGTACCGTCTATCTGATCACCTATCAATAGAGAAGCAGATCATTCTCCGCACGGACTGAGGCCACTGAATTGAATTTTAAAGGCGAATTGAACAACATATGAACGTCAAAGGTGCAAAGGCCATGCATGTCGTGGAAATGATGGCTGACGAGAGGCTGGACCAAGGCGATTGCGGCGCTAGACTTGTTGAGTATACCGGGAATGCCAGAGGAATAATCTTTCAACAGAGGGTGGGTTAGTAACTCCTATATATCCATAGGTCTTTTCAAAGGTAGTCCGTGCTTCCCGTCCAGGTAATCACGTCCAAAGACACTTGGGAAGTACGAGGCACTCTGGTGAGCGAGTCATGAACATACTTTACTAATGCTTACACCCGCGAACCGTCATCCATATCTTGTGAAAGTTCATCATACGCGAGAAAGGATACAGCCTACAGCTAAAGACTTCAGGGTCATCAAGATCCTGTGCCAAACGACTGACGCACAACCTCACACAGCGTATCATTCGTCCCTCATACTCGGTAGCCTCGAAGCATGGAGCCGAATCGATAATTCTCTACGGTTGAAGCAATTTCCGAAGGCGGATCCAGGTCTCGGACGCAAACAGTGGCGACTTTTGCCTTATCCGTCAAGATCCTTTGTGCTATGCGTAAGCCATACAAAGGCTCCTTTGCTGAACGTCCAGTTGTCGGCCACTGAGCTTGACCGTTACGATTCCGTGTCCACGAGACCGAGAAATGCCTTTCATCTCTCGGAAGCTTTATGGCGAATCCTTTGCTAAGCGTCCGGTCTGTCGGCCGCTGGGTATGAAGATGCAGCTCCGAGCCCGTCCTAATGCGAGTCCTTTTTCAAGTGTCTCGCTTCTCACCGTAGATGGTCCAATCCGTAGGGTATAAATGCCGGCCGCTATGTTCATCAAGCACCTACCATACAAGGTTCCCAGCTTTGTGAGATTCACACAGACAAAAGTCATCATGCCAACTGACGCAGGGAAGAAGCCTCCTTCCAGGACTACCAACACGTCAACACCTCGTCCCACCAGGGTTTCTCTCAGCCCCACTCGAGCTCGGTTCAACACTGCTTGGACGCAGGCTAATTCGCTGCCGCCCAGTCGTCTTTACGTGCCACAGGAAAGCCGTCATCCTGCACATGCTGGTTCTCACCCGGAGCCTCGCAGCTTCTGGAGTCCGGATGCCTCCGCTGATTCCTCGCCAAGCCTCGAAGGCTCGGGGACGGCCGGGGCTGATGCTCAGACAAAGAGACGCCTTCAAATCCCCATCATCTCCTCGGGCAACCCAAAGTCTCCTTCCACCTATCCGACCACCAACAAGGGCAGTCCTTATGCTGGTCGCAAGAAATCACTTGTGAGATCTCCGAAGAGCAGCAAGACTGAAGAAAAGAAGTTCTCTGAGACCAAGAGCGGCAGGACAAGATCCGCCACTCACCATACAAACCCAATGACGGTACAGACCCGACATCAACCTTATGCTGGGTCTCCATAACGTCCTCCTGGCTCAACCACTACCAGCTACAACCCGCAGGCGAGCGGGAACGAGGGATCTCGGTCCCACATGCGGTCCGGCAGTGAAAGTCCGATTTCAAGCTCTTTCCAAAAGTGGTTGGAGAAAGAGGAGAAAAACATGAACCAGCCCTCCTCAATGTACGAAGATCCGGAGGCTGACTTGGGCAACTTTGCCCGACGCGAGGGCCTTCGAGACTGAGATCCAGAAATTCATTGTCTGATTCTTTTTTCATCGATCCGATGGAGAGAGTTCGAGAGCTACGGAGACGAGAGACTGGCCATATGAGGATCGTTCTGATTGATATGTGATATGTTTGAAGTTGGCTTGCTGTTACTAAATACGAGCAGATGTGAGCGAGAATGAATGAGTTGAGCAGGTGCAGAGCTTGAGCACAAGAGCTCAACAAGTCCTATTTGCTACTTCCATATCCAGTGATGTTCTGAGATCTTACATCGACATGCCACATCGACTTGAACCATCAATTTTACCTCCAGAACTATATGCGGAATCGATTCCGCCCGTAAGACTTCTAGGCATTGATCCCGCACTCGACACTGCCTACTTACGGACGTGATACACTCCAAACTCATCATGACACCTGAGAGAGATGACCCGTAAAATGATTATTGCCAAATAGACGGCCAAACAGCTCGCGTCTCGTTTCGCATCTGGTCCAATGTCGGCTCGTACCGCTGGAGCTTGGCTGAAGCCCATGCTGCCCTGTTATGAGCATCACCTGTTGACTGAGTATAGTCTGGTTTCGACTTACTCAGGATGTGACAGGCATCTTTCCATCTGATAATGGCGCGTTATAGGTGCAAGTCACGGATATGTAAATATATATAGTCCATCGCTCGAGTCTCGCACTCTCATCAGGGATGTATCCTTCCAAATGGCCTTTTTCAAATGTCGTCCCGAACTGAAGCTTCTGAACCGACCCGACTCTGCTACCGCATGCGATGATCCAGGACGAAAGTCGACGAATATGCATACCAAGGTCTAGACTCTAAGAGCTTAGATGTGCAGCCACAAAATCGATTAAGGATAGTCAACGCTCGAGATGGTATCACTCCCGACGTCAGGTGCCACCTCTTCTCTTCCAGGCAGGCTGTGCAACAGCTCGCTTAAATCGCCTGTAGAGGAGACGAGAGAACATCACGTTTCAGCGGGAAGGCTCGCCAACGTGCACCAATCGGACCCTCATGTATGAGCCATATCTTAGCAGTACCCGCCTTGTCAAGCTGTAAAGACCCATCGTATGACGGAGGGTCCGGTGGTATCGGACTGTCACTCCCACTCAAGGGTCTCCCCAAAGCAACAGCCCTCGCTTCCGTGGCGTTTGCAAAAGGATCGATACTCTGGTGGCGATTGATACCTCGGTGGCAAAATCCGGGCTTCCTTCGTGCGTTCTAATCTAGTCGAGCGCCACCGTGCTCTCCTCTGTGTCTGGATTCAAACATCACTGTACGAGACCGTAAGACCGAAGGTATCCTTTGATCGTCCATAGACGGATTTAACGAGCGCCGTGGCCTGTCCAGCTATAGAAGCGGCTTTCGCGTCACTCACAGCTTCTTTCAACTCCACCTTCGGAGACAAAGCTACGGACTCATCATCACCATGGGAAATGCTTGCACCTCCTCCCTTGTCATTGGTGAGGAGTCAGCCGAAAAAGCATGCGAGAGATGAGTCAAAGACCTACGAGTCTCTGAGCACATACCCTCCCCCTTCTGGCCCTGAGCGCCGCGAAAGCCTGTCCACTATTGGAGAAAAGGAGTATCACGATACCAAGCGATTTCCAACCCGATCCCGCCCGAAAGCTCTTGGGCATCATCAGGTGAGACCATACGACTCCTCGACGGAGCAAGCTCCGACACGAGAATCTGATCCCGCCACATCGCACGTTGTCGCCTCCGCCTCCGGAAGTGATATCAGCAACAGCGGAGTTTTTCAGCTGCAGGGCTCGCCCAGCGGTATCGCCCCACGAAGCCGCCAGAGTGACGGCGCAGAATCCCAGAATGACAGCATCAGTTCGTCGATGCAGCCCGGCAAAGGTGAGAACCGACGAGACTCAAGACCGTGAGAGAACACTCTGCGCTTCTGACTCACACGGGAGATTCCCCACATCCGACAAATGGCTTTCGTATTTCTACTTTGTAGTGTCCTCAGATGTGGGAGAAGTGATTGTCTGATGGGCTGAATGCATGACATACCAGAGACGCTCTCCTCCTTTGTGGTATACGCCAAGCTCATCTGAGGGCTGCGAGGGTATCCAGAACTCTGCGGGTGGTGGGGCACGAGATTTCTCAGAGACGTACGGATATCTGGGAGCTACAAGCTGACTGTCGTCCCTTGACGTCAAATGAACACTTCATCTGTTTTTCTCCCTACTTCTCTATTCTAGTCCCGTATCTGGGTGATATGATAACGCTTACCTAAATCCTCGGTGAAAAGGTCTATCGAAGCCTCCCATTGAGCATGATTTACAAAATCAATCACTCATTCTCAGCAAACCGAACCGATCTCTGCTCACACTCGGTCTCCCCCAAGGAAGTCTAGGAGTACATCGAACAGTATCGATCGTCCTCGAGATTCTTACATCGCAGCCCCAGCAGTAGTGTATCTGTTGGCTTCTCTATCAGAGAGTGCGAGCCTGTTCGGCCTCAGCGGAGAAATGGGATGTCGTCAATTAGTCACATTCGAAAGGTAATCAATTAACATGGTGGCCAATTTGCCACCCGAAAACCGACTTCACATTTGGACTTTCTCTCGGCACTGATATCGCATATAAAGTGACGCTCTGCGGGACTTCACCTTGTATCACCGATCGATCCGAAGATGTATCTTCCTGCCCCAAGTTCGCATCACCACTCAGATGCGTCATGTTCAACCAGTCTTCTGCTTATGTCCCACAGATGAATTCGAGAATGACCAAGGCTTTCGATGAGCTCGGCGACTACTCAGTACCCTGCAGCCTTAGTATTCATCTATTCTTCATTCCCTCAGTCTTCATCCGTGCAAATGACTAATATCCTTTATGGCTGCTCTATTCACTCGGCCATCAAGCAAATTTGAGCGAGTCACGCTCGAAAGGCATGAGATTTCCTTTCGGCTGAATCTGAAGCTGGCACACAAACGACAACGGAATGCAGCCTCATAGCCTTCATCCTCGCGAGGGCGATCCAACTGCAATCAACATCTGCGACACTTGTACAATCTCGTAAGCGCTGTACCACTCGCCGCTCTGAACACTACAGGCAGAACACTCCCAATATTGGACTTTTTTGAAGACGCGATATCAAGAGAAATGCACTTTCACAGTCTCCGAGTGTATCGTTAAGACCCGCAGACTGCCCCTACGGATTCTACCTCAAAATCCCTTTTAGTACCTATCGCTCACTCAACCACAGGGTCAAGGGGATCGGCCGGAAACGGATGAAACCCGTCGTGGCGGCGGCGACAATATTCCCTCTAGCATGTGAGGCAAGAAACGCGAGAAGAGCGGTACGATCTAATTACCCTTATCCCGTCAGTCAACTACGGTCAGACCGTTTCGTTTCCAGTTTCCGCTGTGACCGTATACCGATCATGGGTAATACATACACTGTCCAGCTACGCTGACTCACTCGTGTCACTTCCTACCATACGCAGCCTACAAAGTCAGCATCGACCGCTAAAGCAAGGCTCACCTCGATCTCCTTCTCATACCTCTTCGAGATCACGGGCCTAGCCAACTTCATAGCCGGCGTCAACATCCCATTGTCGGGGGACCTACCCGAATCAGCCAAGTCCTACTCGAGTGACCTACCATTCCTCCGGTGTCACCATGATATCCTGAATCGTTTCATTTCTCCCTAAGCCACCCTTCCGAGCTGAAGCTAGCATCTGCTCAAGGATGATCTTCTTGATGTTGGGGTCGGATGCCCATTGGGTGGGTGTACCATCTGAAGGAAGGTTGGCAGCTTTCAAACAGTTCCTGAGATTTCCTTCATGCTGCGTGGATCAGCGGGAATTCGAGAAAAACAATGTACCGGGTAAGGGAATTCGAGAAAAACAATGTACCGGGTAGACGATGGCGATGGGTCGGTCAGCGTAGGGCGGAGCGCATACGCAAAGCATCATGACGACATCTGCCACGATCAGCCAAAGGAACAGCTCGCTCCCTGAGCTTTACCGCAAGTTTTGTAGATCGACTCGACGCGGTCCAAAGCCAAGTATTCTCCGTTTTGTAGCTTGATCTGCACCCTCATTGGAACATGCCATCGATTAGGTCGAAAGCTCACCAGATTCTTCACTCGATCGATGATGGTGAGTGTCCCATTCGCCTCCCACTGCCCAATATCTCCACTCCTGAACCACCCATCATCGGTAAGAACCTCCTTGGTGAGCTCTGGTTGCTTGAAATAGCTGTATGTCAGCTTGTTCGAACGGAAACCTACCCCTTGAAGACATTAGGCCCCCTCATCCAAATTTCGCCCTGAGGTAATTTGTTCGAGGAGAGGTATCCCAGCTCAGGTTGATCTATCTTTCAGCGGGAGACGTGACCTGGGACCTACCGACAAGCTTGACTTCCACGGACGGTCCAAGAACGCCAACAGTGCCCAACTGCCAGAACTCAGATGTCGTAATCGTGGTCATTCCGCATGTCTCGGTCAAACCATACCCTGCTAATGAGCCCCGTCAATCATCGTTACTCACCCTGCAGAACCGTTGCCATCACGGTGCTCAAGAACAGCTGAGTGTCTCGACTTAGAGCACCACCTATTGTTCAGCTCGACTTGAATATCCAGCTTACCTCCGCAAATCGCCATCCGCAACCGCCCGCCAGTCGCTGCCTTCACCTTCGCAAACAACACTCGGTCGATCATAGCGCTCAGAGGCCAAGGCAGACTTTGTTTTCCCTTGACAGCGAGACCGAAGATGGTGCCAACGACAGGACCAGCTTCTTGGATTTTCTGCATCATGCCTTTCCTATGACGCGCTAAGCTGAGACTCAGAGAGGTCAACGTACCGAATCATTTCGTAAATTGCAGGTACGCCACCAATCAGAGTCTAGCGTGTCTCAGCTGGACTGAGGAGCAAGGAAAGGCGTACGTACGGGCCTGTAAGCGGTGAAGTCGCCTTGACACTTCCGGACAGCGGCATCCGTGAGGGTCTTTGCCATGGCATATCCTATTGGGATGCCAAAGAGATAAAAGGTATACTCCAAGAACTGATCTTCAGCTGGGACCGGACAAGTCGCTCACCTGTTCCAGAATATGCGCTAGTGGAAGATAGGCGAGCAACAGATCATGACTGGGTTCGAATACGCCCTCAAACAGCTTGACCGAACCCGCGACTATAGCCATCAGCGTATGCTACATCACCAGAAGCCGTCTCACGAGAAGCGATCATGTTCTTGTTTGTGAGCAATGCGCCTTTGGGCGGTCCCGTCGAGCCAGAGGTGTACATGATACAGAAAAGATCGTCGTCGTTCGGTCGCGCACCGAAGTCGGATAACGGCTTGCCAGCGCCAAGAGTGGTGAGCTCAGCGATGGTAAGGATCCTGCCGTGACGAGGTTGAAGGATCGCTGAGATCTTCTCGACAGTAGCCTATCGCTTCAGAGGATGGCTCTCCTTACGACTCACCTTGTCCACCCTCTCTTCTCCGTCGTACACGACGAACCTGACCTTCTCCACCCGCCCCACCACTTTCCCAACCAAGCGCAGCTGAGCTTCCCCGCAGAACACCAGCTCCACATCCGGCTCTACCAAACTCGTCAACAACCCATCTTCTCCCAAAGTTGTATAAGCTGTAGTGATGACATGACCGAGTCGAGCAAAGGACTGCGCCATGAGCTGCCAATTGAGACATGTATCGGCGTAGATTGATACTCGTGCTCTAGAAGAGATCGGCGCGGAAGGATCGGTGAAGCCGAGGTGGACGAGACCGGATGTCAGATGGGTGCAAATGGTATCGAGTTGGGTATAGGTGACCGGTTGAGGTGGGGACAGAGTCCAGCTGGGTTCGTTAGGTAAGCCATAGGAAGTGTCACTCACTATTTCCAAACCTTTTTCTCCTCTCCCTGTCCTTCCCCTTTGGACACCATCTTGGTCTCTTCCACTATATCGACTATATCTCGGTAAAAACATGCCGTCCTATCACCGTGCTTCTTCGCCTAGACCATCCATCAGCCCATGGATCATCTCGGTATGATGCTAATGCTCACAGTGTAAGAGAAGATATCGCCGACAATCTTCACTTCATCTCCAGCGGGTCGAGTGATAAGCTCGTCCGGAGATAGATGGGACCGGCGGATGGTCGGATCCGACTTGAGCGGGACACAAGCGAGCTTTCGCTTGAACATATTGAATGCAGTGCCTGTTACACTAGATGGATTGGCAGTGGAGATGGCGGAGGAGAGGGTGAGGAAGAGGGTGAGGAATGTGAAGTAGATAGACGAACAACATAATAATGATTCTCTTTCATGCCGTCAGTCGGTGTCATCGGATGTGTCCTCCGAGCGGATTTACCTCCGCTAATAACTTAATGGTTGGGCACGCAGGCAAGTCCGCCCGGAAGGCCGGGAAAAGCCAAAGTCATTTGTTCTTAAGCCTTACACGAGTAAGCAGATCTCGTCATCCAGCTCTCACTCCTGTATCGAGGTGAGATGTCCTTTATTCCGTTAACGTCAAGCTGGAAGTTACCCTGTGGCACGAAACAAGAGGATTCTCATGCATGGTTCGAGAGACGGGTGCAAAGGCTAATTAGGCGCGGACCTGATTCGGTTATGCAGCCTTCCACTGCAATAAAGCGCGTCTGAGGATGGGGTATTTGGCCATGCTATCCGAACAGCAGGATCGTCAGCAGGACCACCTTCATCGCCGGATGACCTACGTGACTCGTACGGGTGACACATCTGCGATTCAGTGACTGCGATCTATCAGGCCCGAAAACAAGTCAACAACTCGTCCCCGAAGAGAAAGCCCTACCATGAAGATGTGAAGGTTCAGATGAGCTAGAGTGATGTGCGGAGGAGGTCGAACAAATGAGGGATAGCATACTTTGCTCATGCTGTTTATTAATGTTAATCGTACCTTAGCCCCTCCTGCGTGCGACGCCGCTCATCTCATCAAGGCATCCACACCTCCTCCGGACCTTCCCCCGTTCCGTCCAGTCTAGAGAAAGATTGTTCCTCTTCTTATCTCGGCTGGGATCGGTACCTTCTTCCCCTCTTCGGCCAGATTTGCTGAGTACTCAAGTACTCCTTACTCCGCTTCTTACAATCGGTCCCGCATGAAGTGACGAGCAGAAATTGAAGTTGGGTATGATGATCTCGACAGTGTCAATCCAGTCTGATCCTCCTGAGGTGTTTTCAGAACAGCCTTACGAGCCATCTACACCTCTATCGAGTGTTTTTGGATGAACCCGAACCACTACGGGCAGCGACTACCACCGGTCGCTCAGACATCGGTTCATACCGCAATACAATAGCCATCGTCATCCGTCAGAGTTCCATCTCCCGGCAAACGCATCTTCCGGTGCTTTTTCCCTCTCTCTTTTCGACGACCAGCATCAGTCAAAACCCCCTCGCCCCCAATGAGCGTGTCATAATTTCCGCTTTCTGGCGTTCTTTCGACTTCCCGGCCGCTTGAGGAGAAGGGCGCTTCTTCCTCAAGAGGGATCAATGTACCGGAGATATTGGAGAGTGATCGCTTCAAAGACTTTGCGTTGGAAAGGGAATTCCGCTGACTGGAAACCGGCGTGGGCCGACGTGTCGAGCTCAGTATATGCCTGAATACATCCAGCCTCAGTGCTGTGCCCCGTGATCTCGAGTCGGGTGAAGACACTCACTGGGATCTAGACCTTCTGGAGTTCATCGTCTCCACAGCTGTAGCATCTGTTGCCATATCGTATTGAATAGAGGGCACAGGGGTCGCCCGAGTTCCGCCAGATGATTTGCGATATATATCCACCAATATTGGCCTGACGGGGGTCATGAGAACCTGAGTTGCTACCGCACAGTGGGCTTTGAAATCACCGTCCGATTCCGTTGAGCTGTCCGTTGAGCTGGAGCTTGGTGGTCTTGAGGTCGCCATTTTCGGTTGTACGATGTGGACCGACCGAGTGATGAGAGTGGCGACAGATGATTGACTTGAGTACGCCGTGAGTACAAATAGTCGATACAAGGAAGTCTAGAGTCAAAGGATCCTTCCTCTCATGATGATTGTCCGCCGCTTTGAGGTCGGAGAGACATATGAACAAACCGAAGAAAGGATTGAACAAACCGAAGAAAGGAGTGAATCTCGAATGGACACGCGTAAGTCAGTGATGCAGGCGGCCAGCTGGACATGGACGTGCAGGCAGGTCAAGAACCGGGACAGCCATTCACGAAAAAGCAATTGCGCTGCATCCATCAGCTCCCAAGTCCAACTTTCCGTCCCCCTACCATCCTGTCCAACTCTCCCGCACCCATAACCTGGAACTCAGCACTCCCTGCAGCCAGCGCACCAACTCGCTTCGCCCCGTTAAACTCGCCCATAGCACCACCACTCTTACTCGCTCTCCCCGCCTTCCTCACCGCTTCATACATCCGCTTCTCCGTCTCATTTCGTGCAGTCGTTTCCTTCCCTCCTCGAGCCAGAGCGTCCTCGTCATCAGACATATCTCGCTTCCTTTTTGAAGATTGCTGAGACGCAGGTTTAGCTTTGGTTCTTGATGATGCCAGATGACCTGGCGCTTCTCGTAGAGCGAAGGATTTGGCTAGATGTCCGAGATGTAGGGATTTCGGATGGAAGAACTTTTTTTCTTCGAGCGGATGAGTCGAGTAGGCGCGGACGAACGAACTGAAAGCTTTCCGAGCGAGAACAGCATTCTGCGTCGCTTCAGCTTCTGTGCTCTTTCAAATGAAAGACAAAGGCGAGAGCTCACCTGGTCTGCCGCCAGTACCCACCGCTCGAAAGCAAGCTGCACATCCGTCGCTCGTGCCTCATACTCATATCCTCTCCCTCCGAACCCTTTCTTCAACACATCCTCGACGCCCACCTGACTCAACCTCACTCCCTTTTCCTCGACCTTGCCCATCTTTCCTTCCACCCAGCCAACCCAGTCCACTTCGCTCGGCGTAACGAAAGCCCAAGCCTCCCCACCTCTACCAGCTCGAGCTGTCCGACCGACTCGGTGGACATACTCGTTTGCTCCGCCTTCAGTGGGGAGATCGTACTGCACCACCGCTCGAACAAGGGGAAGATCGAGACCACGTGAAGCGACGGAAGTCGCTAGGAGGATGGAGGGATTAGAGGAAGGCGTGGAGAAAGCAGCGAGAGATGATAGCCTTGTACGCAAGGGGAGAGACCCATGCAACCGGTGAACTGTAGTTGCTGGGAAGAGAGGAGACGTCAGGCTGACGAGATCTTCCGGTACCGGTTGCTTGATTTCGGCTTTGACTTTGGAATGCGGGACGTGGACGCCGTCGCCTCCGTTACCCTCATGGGTACTCTCTGCGCCACTAGTTTCCACTTCGGCTTGATTCACTGCCGACGCCTGCTCACCCATCCGCACTCCACCCAGCAGCTTCCAATGAAAATCGACCGAGTCTGTCGAGCTCAAGAAGACGATCACCTTCGTACCCTCTCCCACAGCGACGAGTGACCGCAACAGTGCCACAAGGGTAACGAGGCGTAACTTTGTCGGAGTGATAATATACTTCTGAGCGAGCTGAGAGGGCGGCGTGAATTTGGCGGCCGACATCATCGATATATCAACCGCATTGGCTTCTTGTAGCGCCATCTCGACCTCCGTCCCCTTGTTAGTGACGTTCGCCTTGACCGCCTCATCGGTATCACGAAATACCCTCGGATCTCGTAGAGCCACACCTGACAACCGTTCTACCTTCGTATCAACTGTTGCCGAGCAGAGCACCGTCCGTCTACCGCGAACCCAAAACGGCCACCGCATCGTCCCGCCACCTTCCTCTTCCATCTGTTTCTCGGCCGCGATCTCGATCCTCCGCCTACCATCAAGCGCTTTGATGATCCCAATGATCGTCTCCTCGAAGCCAAGATCCATCAGGCGATCCGCCTCATCCAGTACCAAGAAGAGCATTTTGGCGCATTTGAAAGAAGCGGTGTTCTGCAGGTGATCGAGCAAGCGTCCGGGAGTCGAGACGAGTATCGGAACGCCTTTGCGTAACCGAGCTTTCTCGTGAGTCTTCGTCGAACCTCCCGTCAGTAGTCCGGAGACAAGCCATCTGGTCATATGCTCGTCCTCGCCAGACGAGAGTGACATGGAGAGTATCTGCTCAAGAACCTTCGAGATCTGCTGAGCGAGTTCTCGGGTCGGAGCGAGGATGATGGCGAGTGTCCCGATAGATCGATCAATGTAGGATAGTCGGGATAGTGGGAGGAGTGTTTGGACGATTGGGAGGAGGTATGCTAGGGTTTTGCCAGAACCTGTCTGTGACTGGATGAAGATGTCCCGCAGAGTTTCGACCTGCTCGTCCGAGTCAGGTTTTCGGTCGATGTCGAGCGGTGAAGATAGCATATAAGGTAGTGCACTACGTTGAATACCGGTCGGACGGTCCATCTTCATCTTCCCCTTGAGATGCCGGAGAAGGAGCGGGTCCAGCCCTAGACCCTCAAAGGTACTGGTATCGCCGGTGAGCGGGGCATTCGACGGAGCACCTACCCGAGAGCGGGTAGCAGAAGTCCTAGGGCGGGAAGAAGACGGATTCGAGGTGAACAAGGAGGAGACGATCTGAGGCGCTTTCGCATTCTTGGCGGGGAGAGGATATGAAGCAGGGATAGGAGATGGTCCGGCCACAGATAAGGCAGCGGTTTCAGTGTCAGTGGACGTCGGGATAGAAACGTCGGCCCGAATAGAATGAGGTGATACACCATGCTGCGAAGTACTTGGCGGAGCCCGAGTGGAGGTGATGGCTTCTTTGTGGGGTGTAGTTGCTGGGATTGTGAGGTTTACAGATGGTTTGCTAGGTCGCAATGTTGTTGAAGTTGACAGTGGGAGAATAGAAGGGATAGCTGTGATGGCTGGTTGAGGTTGCAGATGCTTAACGGTCTGCCGTACGACCTTGCGAGCTTTGACACTTTCCCACTGAGGTGAGCCCAAGACTGGAAATGTGATCTGAAACATACCGGTCTGTCCACCTTCCACCTTTTTGCACAGCTTGACGCCTCACAATCGTTGCACTCGGTCCGGAAGTCGGTGTGGCCAGGTTGAGCTCGATCCCATCGTCCATCTCGTCAGACACCATGTAGTGAGACCAATGCTCTACCATAACGGTCGGAATAAAATCTGAGACCTTCAATGGAAGGATTGATACCTCCACGTGGCCCCACGTCATTAGTATTGTTGACAAATCGCGCACCTTCCTGGATGTTTCACTTGGATCGCTATGAGTGAACCTGAAACCACAGCTTGACAAGACCGCTCCTCGAGACGAGGTTCGAGAGGAAACGGCTCTGTATGTCCCTTTCCGCCTTTTACAGCTCACCTCCCGTCCTTCCTATACCTCGTCACCCCTCACCGCTTTCCTTCTCCGTTTCAGCTCAGGACCCACCTTCACCTCCTATTCCTACAACTCCTCAGCATGTCATCATCAGGCCAACTCCGCCTGATCCGACTGCCGGACCGTCGAGATTTCCGGAAGGAACTTCTAGTCGCACCTACGCTCCTGTCTCGCCTTCCTTTTCCCCACCTTCACCGGCTAGGAGCGAAAAGCTTGTCCAAACCCAGCCACTGCCTGACTCGCTACTCTGTCGCTCGACCTTTGCTGCCCTCGAGTATTCAGCCATAACGTTCAAACGATTGTCAAAGTCCGTTCTGGCGAGTACGGCCGTTTATCTCGCTCTTCTCGAACAGGTCGAACGAGCCGAGGACGATTTCTTAGGCAGTCTAGGAGAACTCGGCAGATGGCTCGAAGCGGGATATGGGTTGACTGGCAGTATTTGGGAGCCGGAGGATGGAATCAAGAAGATGAGGAAGCAGCAGAGGCGGAAAGAGAGGGAGGAGGTGGAGGTCATAGTGGATCATAGCTTAAAGGCTGCTAAGGCGGAGCTCAAGCGGAATGGATTAGCTGGAGGAGGTGCACAAGCGAGATTCGAGGTGCGTCTGAAGCGATGTACTCTTAGGGGTTTATCGAGGCCAATGACGAATGCAGAACACTGCCAAGCAATTCTATCACCAGACTTCAGTCTACCTATCCCCTCAACCCTCTACCTCAACGTCTACATTCTCCCCCGGCTTAACCGTACCTTTCACCCACCCGGTGACCAACTCAACCTCCTCCGCATCCTCATCATCATCTCATCCTCCCGTCTCAAATCCTCGCCCACTGGTTTTCGGATCGGAAGCTTCGGACAAGGCGCATGTTTCACGGCTTGCACAATTCGATCTCGCTCGGTATAACCATCATTCAACGCTGCTCTTTGCCGTTCCTCCAAGCTCGATTGGCTGTATAGATCTACTTGTCGCCCTGTATGGATGGGCTGGTGGCCTCCTCGGCGGGACACCAGCACAGTGCGGTGATATTACAGCCTCGATTGCCTTCACCCCATCATGTTCATCGCAATACCTAGAGCTCGCTCCATTAAAACCGCCTGAATCGAGTACCTCCCGCACCGCCGGCCTCAAGTCGTCTCTAACCGATTCGCTCACCCGTCTTGCCCAGATCCGCTCTCACCTCCTTCATGCATGGACGTTGCGAAACCGCCAGACCACCATGCTGGAAGATGAGGCATCTCGCATACAGGCAGATCTCGACGGACATACTCTCGACTCGCCTGCGGAGAGGAGTAATTGGATGTACACGGGTATATCATCTAGTGGTGTTGAGCACAAGCCCGCGAAGAATCACAAAAACCATCGATCTGTTGGTGGACGACTCCGAGATCTACTCTCGAGTTCAGGTAGCTCCACGAGCTTGGCGGCCATAGACAATACGGACAGGAGCGCAAGGATGAGCTTAGACGTGGCATGCGGACGCAGGGATTCTGTAGTAGCAAGAACCCCACGAAGCATCCCGGAGCAAACCCTCTCGGAGGAAGACGATGTGGACACTACAACGGCGCCTACCTCACCCACTGATAACGAGCCTGCCTCTCAATCTTTCCCTTTCCCATCATCAACCCCATTCGTTCCAGCAAAAAACACCTCTGCTCCCCCATCGCTGCCATCTAGACACTCCGTTCACGTGCCGCAAGCGCCGTTCCTTCCCCTCGCAGTCGACGCTTCATCTGATCTGCGCTCAGCTCCGGCTAGATTTGGCGGTGTAGGTGGTTTGGACGGGACAGGCGACGAGGACGCAAAGCGGGAGGAGGTAGGAAGAAGGAGGGAGGGTGTACTATGGGGTGCTGGGACTTGGGAGGGGATGACGAAGCCGGGTGGAAAGGGGAAGTGGGAGAGTACGTCATTGCTCGCTCGCCAAAGATATACGGCTCACGAATTACCCTAGAGATCTGGGTGGTGCTGGATAGGTCAAGGATATATGAGGTTCGTCAGAACTACCACTGAGCATGTCAAGCTGATTCAACCCTAGTATCGAAACAACGGATTCGGACGACCAGAGTCGGCGCACGCAGTGATTGACCTCAAGTTCGCGAGTGTCCGGGAAGGTCGCGGGACTGATCGGCGTTTCGGTCGGTCAAGCCATTCAAAATGCAGCTCAGCTGATGCGCGTCAGTATTCGAGATAGTCACTCCAACTCAAGGTCGACGGCTGTATCAAGCTACATCTGACAGCGAGATGAAGGTGTGCCAACATTTTTCTTCATTCTGCCCATTCCGCTGACTGACTTCGGTGTAGCAATGGCTCTACGCTATCTGTAACGCCATTGAGTCCTGTATCAACGGCACATCAACCGTTCGCACCTTCGACACTTCCAAGCTTCGTATGATCTCCGGCTCCCTCGATGATCATGCTGTTCCTACCCGCTCCAAGCTCACCTTTGCCTTCAACGGGCGTATGATCGGCCTCGGGCTGCCTATGCAGCAGTTTGCTGGGACGCCAAGTAGTCGACGATCCATGCCTCCGTCACCTCGACCAGAAATGGACGCTTTGTTGAAGCGTCAGCGCAAAACCAGCCTGAAGAAGATATTGAAGCAGTCCGGCGAGATGCTCTCGAATGTCGTGGGTGGACAAAGATATTCGATGGACACTGCGAGACCGACCTTCCTTGCATCAGTCGGGAGGATGGGCAGTAAAACATCGACTTCGAGTGGCGAGGACACTTGGCATACCCCCCTGCCCCCGACGTCCGAGGCTTCAGCGTCGAGCAGTATATTTCGACCGAGCGACAACTCCTCGTGGCATGAGGAGAAAGCGGATGGGGACATCGAGAAACGCGTCCTCGAGATGGCTGGTTTGGGGATAGGACTAGCTCCGTCTACCTCGAGCATTAAGCGGCGATTCAAAAGCGAGGGAGTGGCGAAAGTGGAGGCTGAGACGAGTATGGCGAGATCGCGATCTGCGAACAATGATTCAGCCTCGACACCGAAGGAAGCTGAAATTCCGGACATGAGAATGTTGCGCCGGATCGCGGACTTACCTGGGAATAGCCGGTGCGCAGATTGCGATAAGGGGATGCAGAGTAGTCGCTGGGCCACTTTGAGTGAGTTGTTTCACTTCACAACTTCTCTCAGCGTCGACTTTTAGCTTGGAGGAGGGTAGTTGACAGCTCTGTCAGGTCTGCGAGACATACCCATGGTTCTGTTCATCTGCATTCGTTGTTGCGGCCTTCATCGAGGTCTCGGAACACACATTTCGAAACCTCGTTCTGTCGATCTGGATATTTGGTCTCCCGAGTCTATTCTCCTTGCGCGGGAATGGGGGAATGAGAGGGGCAATGCGATCTGGGAAAGGATGAAAACGGCTAGTTTGGTGTCGAGCGATGAGTGAGCAACTTTCGGGTTTTATGCATCACGAAACGTGTTGATCCTCTCTCTTAGTGGTATAAGCGAGTACATACGAGCGAAGTATGTGGAAGGGCGCTGGCTTGCGGAGGAGGACAGGGAGGCATTCGGTTTAGGGAGGTATGAGGCTGTGGTAGTGACACGGTGATACCCACACAATAAGTCCATTAGCCTGCATACGGAAGAACCCAGCCAGAGCATGGTGTATTGAGCGCGTCCCGGAGTCGTTCGGCTTTCCACAGGGGTTTAAAGGATCGGCTCAGGAACTTCGCAACTAGCGCGCAGACCAATACGTTTAACGCAAAGACGCGGCAATCTTCCCGGTATCCAAAAGCTTGTTGGATTCGGTGTGCTCCTTGATATGCAATTGGGGGGGACTTCATTTCCATACAACATCCTGGATGCGAGCTTCGCGTGACAGCGAAACAGGCTCATCAGTATCTCTCACCAGCTCAATAAGCAATGCTCAAACTCATACCCATGAGATTGGTACCACCACTCTCCATTCTTTGCGCTTCGACGCGCCTGATAATTCCATTGATATTTTTGTGACGTGTTCCACATTCACACACGGGAACGAAAATGAACACCCGCTACGGTCGGTTCCTGATGATTTCCTGAAAGTGGGCTTGGATACCTGATCCTGTGCGTTCCGTTCACTTTATGTCTCTCTGACGCGCCAAAGGTAGGAGAGAGAAGAGTATATAGTAATCGGTGGGTGCACTCGAGATTTCTTGACGAGTTTACGAAACCGGCGAACTGCTTGACGAATCCTTCACCTCGATCCAACTCGACTCTCTCACCAACCAGACTTCCTTCCCTTCCGTCGCGTCGATTCAATAGGTTGCTTGTCTATATCTTCGCTTTGTAGCCTCTCCAACGATCTTTACGCTTGTGTCATATCATTTCACCATGCCCGCACCAACGAAACGATCTCGTACCGACCTGACTATCGAAGAACACGATGACCCCGTAACACCTACACCTTCCTCCAGCCGTGTCACTCCTCATCATCGACGAATTGTCACTACCCCAAGCACACCTACGCGACCCATCCTGACCCGCTCAGCGACTACACAACCTCCTACTCCGACTCATTTGACGCGCTCAAGCTCGATGCTCGCACCGACGCGTCTTGGACCAGGCGGAAGTCGAGGTGGGGCGGTGGTTCGAACACAAAGCACGCCTAGTATCCCTTCCCCTACTCAGCTGAAGGCTGGAGTTGCGCCTGGTGGATCTGGAGTGGAAGGTAAACGAAAAGATCCGGAGCAAAGTATCGGAGGACCCAAAGGATGGGGAAAGGGGAAGGAGAATATCCCGCCTAGGAAGGATGACGAACGGGAGGAAGAGGCATCGAGGAAGAGGTTGAGGGTGAACAGGACAAGGAGTGGGAGCATCGCCAGTATCCGCAGCGAATGTGAGTATCTCCTGCTCGCTGACCTCTTACTGACTCGCTCCAGGTCAACGATCCATCGCGCCTTCCTCGTCATCCTCCTTTTCCCGGCGATCCCGCCTTCCATCACCCTCGCCTTCGCCATCGTCTGCCACGACCCGCTCCTTCGACTCTATCACCTCCGTTGACCCACTAGATGTCATTGACGACGAAGACATGGATATCGACAAGACGCCTACAAAACCGGGTGTAGCGACGCGTCGAGCCTATACTCTTCCCACACCACCGCCTTCATCACCCACTCATGAGGCAGTCGAGGTTGCGATCGAGAGGATCCACTTCATTAGGATGAAGAGCGATGTCTCGAGTACTGCGTCTGACGAGGTCGACGCCAAGGGCAAAACGACCCCGTATAAGCACCTCAAGTCATACCTCCGCCTATCAGCAGGATCGAGCTCGTCAGTGGACCAGACCATCATTGGCCGAGAACAGGAGAAGGCGACCTTGAGGAGCTACCTTGGAAATAAGAAGGAGAAAGACGGGGGGATTTACGTCTCTGGTCCACCCGGAACAGGAAAGACAGCTTTGGTCACCGCTCTGGGCCGGGAGATGGTGCGGGAAGGGTGGCAGGTGGTTGAGCTAGGGTGCATGGGCTTGAAACTAGGAGATGTGTGGCGAAGGTTAGGTGAGGTTTTGGATTGTGGAAGGACCGAGAGCGAGGTCCAGGCTTTTCTCAGCAGAAGGGGCGGAAAGACGTGAGTCAATGACAAAGCATACCGGCAGACTTCTCATGTTTGCAGATTTATCATCCTCGACGAGATCGACTCGCTTCTCCCAGCGCCACCGAGCCTGCCTCCGCCCGCAACGTCTCACCTCCTTACGAAACTCTTCTCCCTTCCCCTGCTGTCCAACACGAAGCTAGTCGCGATCTCCAACACCCTCGACCTGACGCTGCGGGCGCGTCTCGTCCTTCTCGACCGTCTGCAACCGGATGTTCTTCCGTTCAAAGCCTACGCCGGGTCCGATATGATCGACATCGTCAATGCTCGTATCGCTGCTGCCTCCTCCGACTTGGACGACAGCGAGACCGTCAAAATAGATTCGAAAGCTATCGAGCTTCTCGCCAAGAAGGTCGAAGCGCAAAACGGCGATCTACGGGTGTGTCTAGGCGTTCTTGCTTCCGCTGTCAGCCTAGCCGAAAGCGAGTGGATCAAGAAGACCACCAACTCAGAATCGGTACCTCTCATCAAAGTTGCCCTTCCGCATACGATAAAGGCGTTCAATTCGCATACCCAACAGCTTCGCGCTGCAGCCGGTTCCGAGACTGTCAGTACCTCGGCGACAGGAAAGAAGATCCGCTCGGTACCGCTGCAAGGGAAGATGGTGCTGGTGTCGATTCTGATATTCCTCTCGCGTACTCGTGCGGGACTTCCAGGTTGTCCGACCAATACACCGTTGAAGTCGTCATCGGCAGAGTCGCTCAGCACGAGTAGTCTGTACGCAACATACTCGACTATCCTCTCACACCACACTTCGCCTTTCCCCGCAGCGTCTGAATCAGACTACCGGGACCTTTTATCCAATCTCGAAGTCCTTGGTCTACTCTCGCTCGGTACAAGCTCTGCTTCTTCCGGCATGTCCCGCTCTACCTCTGGATCTTCCGGAAGGGGTCGCACCAGCTCGAACAGCGGCAAGATCGAGTTCACCGTCCGCGAAGAGGAAGTAAAAGAAGGTCTTAGTCTTGACGGGACTAGCAAAGGTCTGGCCGAGGAAGAAGTTTGCAAAGTCTGGGGGAGGGAGGAGGCTCGAGTCCAACGAGCAAGGGAGAAAGCTGCGACTGCCACGGCTTCGAAAACTGTCGATAATGACGATCCGTTCTTGTGATGAGGCAGGAGGAGGGGGTCACTTTAGTCTTTCACCTCACCTCGATGCTCTTCTTTCACCTTGATGCCGTTTGACTCCTTGATTACGATCTTAACGTTTGTACATAGTCTTTTTCATATCATGACTTCTCGCCCGTTCCCGATCCCCTTGAGCATCTTTTGTCCGGTAGTATCAGCGAAGAAGAGAAGATAATGCATGGACTTGAAGAAAACCAAACTGATAAATCCATTTTTACGACCATCGAGGGATTGGATGTACTGGTACAAGAGAATTTCTCCACGTGTTCTTCTTGATATTGATGTCTGTCTGATCAGCTCTTGGTATTGACTACAATGGATGTTCATGTCACGACCCGTCGTTTCAGTATGTCTTCCTCTAGGAAGTGCATCAACGCCCCGCGCGATCTTCATCAATCGAGGCAAAGCCCTTCACACCACCCGACAAGTCTATATGGAATGGTTCTGGATCCCGTGCTTCATGGGCTGGACTGAACGCTACTGGCCCCTCAAGCACGGAGTGTATCATCGTCTACAACTACTGTCGGGTAGCGACCCGCTGTATCACCCTCGAGTTTTCCCCAAGATAGGTCGTATGGCTCGGATTGCAACCGAATTCCTCCTATTTCGTCATATCCGCCTACACCTCCCATATCGTCCCAGTCACCTCCTCCACCAGATCCGATAGCACGCCAAAAGATCCGGGATCATGCCAGAACATTTTGATAATGATCCATCTCCGCCGCTTGAGGCAGTTTCCGACCCTTTCTGCTCGATCCTTCCGGTTCAAGGAAGTAGCAAGCGGGTGCAATACTGCCTATCCGAAGACCTAGGACGATGGAACCCGGACGAGGACGAGAGAGTGGCACGATGTCTACAAGAGCGGCTCGTTGATCTTTCCAGCTCCAATGGTGGAGTACGTGGATGAAGCTGATCATATCGATCTGGACGTTCAACTTTGAAAGGTCTTTGTTTGGGTAACATTTGTAAAAAAGACCGGATTGGATGAAGGTCGCCCCGAAACGGTCTCGATCTCGGTAATATTCGTAACGAAGATCCGAATGACTGACGATATCGACCCCGTAAAGGCGTCTGGACGGAGCACCGTCAAATACCACTCGACGCAGGTCGCCTCCGAGATATCAGCCGATGTCTGTCCATCAGTGAGTCACCTGTCTTGAGCCGATCGAGGATGGTAGGGTAGATCGGACAGAGGGGTAGCATCGGCGAGAGCCATAAACCGATCCCAGTGCTAGGCCAGGAACGTAACGCCCAAGCTTCTCCCGCTGATCGTTCATATCCAACTCAACAAAGACTTCGAAAGCGAAGGAATTCACGATTTTATAGTTATGATCTTAGGCCACTTCATCGGGTTGTACCATACAATACTCCTCGAGCAATTTGCGAACCTAATCCCGGTTAGGATAGAGAAATGAGCGACGGTAGGAAGGGGGA
>JAABUH010000386.1_pt1 | contig 66228 bp, 63 predicted proteins | sample 5559121 | NCBI WGS metagenome assembly JAABUH01 (sample SAMN10711871, study PRJNA513364) | rock metagenome | isolation source: Antarctica rocks | place: Antarctica: Victoria Land, Battleship Promontory nord | collected 2015-12-28 | reverse complement strand
TTGTACTCCATTATGGATACGACGTACTGCCTGAGCAACCCAGATCGCTAGGTCAAAAGGGTCTGACGGAGAACTTGAAATGTCCAATTCGTCGTTGGTGGACTGTACTGGGGCTGGCGATATTCCTCCAGTGCCTGATATCGGCCGAGTCTGCGTAGATGAAGAACTTGATCTCGACTTGGCAGCACGAGATGTATTTGTGCCGTTATTTCCTTTCGAGGGTCGATGCTGTTTGCGAAGATTCAACAATGTGACATCAGCCCGCCTGTTGTTCTTGTCCAAAGTTGAATGGAAAATCGAGCTACTCTTATGGATCGGCGGATCCGCAGCTCTTGTGCCGGTATTCTCTAGGTCCTGCGTACTGCTACTTCTGGCCGCGCTCTCTGTCTTGATACGCTTTGCGCGACGGCCTGCACCCTCCAGCTCATCCACAGCAGCTCGGGTAGCCCCCATCATTGCAGAGAACCCAAAGCTCTTCTATATTGGACCTCGATCGTGCCGATTGATTCCCGCGCTATGTATCTTAATGGTTTGGGGGGTCTGCAAGTAACGCCGACTTCCGGCGTTTTGTGTGGCGGTGGGTTGCGAAGGTGGTGGTCAAATATAATAAACGGCGGATGGCTCGTAGGGTTTACCGAGTTTAGGGCTAATGGGGTGGTGATGAGATTCACGACGATGGACCCACAGGTTCGTACTCTTACATACCCAAAAGAACGCTGGTACTTTACTATGGATAGAAAGACATACGAGAGGTTGGGCGCATTTGGAAAGCCTACATCTGGACTGCTATCATATATGAGCGGTATCTGGTTGTGGGGTGGGTGCTGTGCACGGAACAGGAACAAATGTACCTTGGTAGCTCAGAATTCGTAGGGGAGCCCAAGGGCAGTCCCCAGCAGCCAGGATTTCTTTCAATCCTTTGGGCAAGCAAGCGACATACGTGCAACAGCAATGGGCATCACGAGATGTCGAAGTTCTTGTGCACATGATTATGAAGTTCCAGGGATATAATAGTCGGATTTTACCTCGGCCCTATATTGTTCCAGGACCTGATTGACAATCTGTCTTGACCTGGCGCAGTTTCACTCATAGCCAGTCACACACCATGCAGCTCTCAAGACATCTGCTGTCTTCTGTCCTGATCATATCTGCTGCAGTGTCAGTCACGGCGGCTTCATCATGGAGTTTTGATGAAGCAACGGTCTCCGTCCACGGCAAGCAGGCCGGGGTTGGGGGGGGATTGAAGGAGAAGTCCGCCTCAATTACCATGTAGTCGTACTTTGACAAAGCTGATGTCTAATTATAACAGGCTGGTATCCAACAAAGCCCTACCGAAGCCCGTTACATTGGGGGCATCCGATACCTTGAGAGTACTACTCACAGCAAAAGAGGACAATAAGCCAAAGCGCCCACACCAGGTCTTCCTGCTTGTGAAAGATCCCAACAACAGCCTCGAAACCTCATTCGCTTTCTCCGTGAAGGAGAGTGGAAAGGGCAAAGTCGAGCTTGTGAGTCTTGATAATCCAGAATTGTCGTGGCAGCTACTTATCTTTACAAACAGTCACACAAGGACATCCCTACACAATTACTGGCATCACCCAAACCTCTTACTGCTTCCCTGCTCATTGCATCTTTTGGATCCTCAAAGCCTTACGAAGGGCTTGCTTTTGAATTTAAGATTGAAATCGACCCTAATTTTGCAATTGCGTCCCCAGGAAAGCCGCTGCGTTATGGGAAGCTTGCTGAGATCCATCACATATTCAAGACAGATCCTAAAAGTCCGCCAAAAACAATCACGCTCATATTCATGGCTGTTGTGGTTGCGGCTCTGCCAGTTCTTCTTGTTACGGTATGTACTCTGTTGGCGCAAAGCTGGGGTAGCTGCTGATAGAAAGATTTTAAGTGGCTTTCCCTTGGGGCAAATCTGAATCATCTATCCAAAGCTTTACAGAGCTCGCCAATGTCACATTCGGTGTTTTTTCTTTCAATAATCGCCATGGAGGGACTTTTCTTTATGTACTACACTTCATGGAAACTATTCCAGATACTACCTGGAGCAGCCGTGATTGGGTTGACCACCTTTCTGAGTGGAAGCAGAGCATTGAGTGAGGTCCAAGCGCGAAGGCTCGCGGGGTTGAGATGAAGCTCGGCCCACAAACTCCAGAGACATCCAGAGGGATTGAATGTGTTGAAGACTAGACTAGTACAAGCCAGCAGGCTGGAAACATGTTTTCTCTTACACTTTACCCATAACAGACGTTGTATGTACAACGCGAAATACAGTCTAAAGTACAAGGACGCATTGCGCAATCGTCTCGATTACACAGAACAGAGGAACCATTCCATCGGCTAACATGCTGACATCCATAGAAAAGCACGATTGTTCTCTACGCCTCTCTTATTTCAATCTGTCACGGTTCGTAACCGAGCTGGAAAGTGAAGCACCATTGGGAGCTCTCGAGATAGTTCAGCAATGCTCTTTGGAAACACGAAACAGAGGCTCTATTTCTTACTCGTCGCAGTATTGCCGATTGATAATTACCCCTGCTACATGTTAGCTTTCAAGCTTGTGTCTGGCCTTTCAATAGATAGTTACACTAACATTCTCCCTCGACAGATGTCCCTGAAGCACCACGCTCCAACACCCTTTTCAATCTTGCAAGCTTTCTTTCTCTGTTTACTCGCTCAGTATAGCAGAACAGAAGAATGAATCTGGTTCTGTTAACCAGAGGCAAGATACCCACCTGCGCTTCGCCTTCTCGTCCTCCACTTCATTTGGTTTTCCAGCAGCTTGCCAATCCAGGTCCATCTGTGCCGTGCTCGCCTGTGCTTAGCATTGGCTCTCACAACCTCGACCCATAGGAGACTGAAACAGATATACCAGAAGCTGCTGCCTGGAAATACGTGGATTTAATCAAACCTAGTCACGGGAGAGGCTTGTACGATTGTGCTGACAGGTCGTGCATATCTAGCTTATAATTTTTATATCCAAACGAAACATAGAGAAACGAGTAGATGATTTGCAGATGCAATTAGCCTAGGTTGAGGCACCGTAGACGAAAGATCATGCTCTTCCCATCTAATATCACTCGTGTCGAAATAAACGCGTGACGTAGGTACCTAATTCCCTTTCGAACATCCTGTGCTCTCTACCACAAATCCTCCACAACAAAATTACCCAACTACGAATCACGCCCCTTCCCCATACCCTAAACAATGGGCTCCACCACCTCCAAAGCCACCCGCGCCGCCGCTCCCACCGCCCGCAAATACCCCTCCCGCATCCCCCCCACCGCACCCCCCTCCCACCTCTCCCCTAACCAACCCCCCGCCGCCTCCGCCCCTGGCCCTACTGTGCACCCTTCCCCCAGCGCCAGCTCAACAAAAACCCCCGCCATCACCTCCGACGCCTCGGACCCGGACTTCGCCGCCTCGTTGCGCTCGCTCGGCCCCGTGACTCCGAACTCAACACTGAGTAACTCGAGCACGTTTAGCCCACGGAGGGGCGAGGGGCTGAAGAACGTGTTCCCGGACCCGGCGATGAACCCGGCTGTGCGGGTTTTGGCGGCGAGGGAGCGGTTGGCGGGGGAGGCGGAGAGGGAATTTGCGAGGGTGAGGGGGTATACTGATGATGTGGATGGGGGAGGGGGGGCGGGGGGGAGGAGGTTTTTGGATGTTTTTACGTTGAGGAGGGTGTTGGTGATGAGGGATGAGAAGGGGATGGGGGCGGGGGAGATTGAGAGGGCGATCGGGTTGGCGGAGGGGGTGGTGGGGAGGTTGGGCGAGAGGGGGGTTGTCGGGGAAGTGAGTATGGGGGGTGGGTCGTAATGGGTTGTCGCGTTAGGGTTTGAGGGCTCATGATATGGTAGCTTTGGTAAGAGTACTGCAGAAATTCTGGAGGTATGGCTAACAGCAGCAGTATTGCTGTGGCTTCTAGAATATATTCTACACAACTCAACAACGTACTGCTTACCTCCTCACCAGCTGGCATGCCCCGCATCCATCCTCAAGTCGGCCCCAGTCATGAAAGAGCTTGCATCGGACATCAAGAACACCGCCGCCCCTCTGTACTCCTCCGGCTTGCTCAACCTTCCCAGCATGTTCTGTTCCGGCCACTCCTTCCTTCGTTCGGGGTACCGTTGGAATAGCTGTTCCACCATGGCTGTGACGATGTAGCCCGGCGATATGGTGTTGACTCTGATGCCATAGGGTTGGCCCCATTCTGAAGCAAGATTGCGGGCTAGTTGGAGGACGCCGGCTTTGGAGGCGTTGTAGGCGGGGCAGATGAGACCCTGAGAGTGTTAGCCCAAGCTTCCGCGTGTTCTGAGAAGAGAAAGGGAGATACTCTATTTGCGATGGTACCGCTCATAGAAGCGATCAGAGCGATGCTTCCCCGACTACCATGACATATCATTTGCTTCGCCACCGCTTGGGCCGTCATAAAAACGCCGGTGATGTTAACCTCGAACATCATGTTTGCATCCTTGGCTGTATAGTCCAGCGCAGTGGTCTCTTGTTGAATACCTGCCGCTGCAATCAGCCCATCCATCCGTCCATGCGTCTCCCCTATGTCTCCAACGGTTTTGTTCAGGCCATCAACATCTCGCACGTCAATTCGGCGATAGTGAAAAGTCGTGCCTAGCTCCTCTGCAGCCCTTTTCTGAACGCGGTAGAAGTCTGGAGATGGTTCTTGTAGGCGGTCGAGGGCGTACACGGTCGCTCCTGCTTCGAGTAGGGCTTCGGCTTGGGTCAAACCCAGTCCTCGAGCTGCACCGGAGACAAGCACGACTCTGTCGGTGAGATTAAACTCTGGCATCCGTTTCTTTGTGCCAAGAAAAGTAGCTGACTCAATGTTGCTCTGGAGATTCTTCGCTTCTTGAGGAGGAGGTGCAGGAGGGCCGCGGCCTGGATTCTGTGGAGCTTGACCTTGCGGTGGCTCTTGGAGCGTCGACGATGACTTCGACAGAAACTGGCTTAGTGAGAAAGCTCTTGTGTAAGGAAACGCCGCCCCTTGATAAGCGGGCATCGCCTTAGACACTTGGCGTACTGCTGACAGCATATTGGAAACAATTGAGTCATGTAGTTGAGAAGCTTCTGAGATATAGATGGAATAAGAAATTCAGACCATAGATGACTGCCAATTGCATGACATCAGTTGTGTAGATAGCCGCTATCCAAAGCCATTGTGTTCTACAATTGGAAACAAATATGGACCAAGTATGGGAGAGTGGAGAGTGGAGAGGATCGGGGTTGAGCTGAGATGTCGCAACTGCAAGAAGCAGATATCCCACCATGGTGCTTTCGCAGGTGGAACACGTCGAAGTGGAGGCTGCGGGGTTACGTAGTGGGACAGCGGAACGTCCCGTCTGTGGAGCGATGACACGTGAGGTCAGTCTTTGTTTTATCATCAGATTGAGTATCTACCATGGTAACGTATTACTTGACGTTAGTGGTTGCTACAGGGTAGAAGCTCTAGACTGTATGAGATATTGAAGGTACTGTTATGTAGGTAGGTAATGTCTGCGAAAGGAAGATTACAGCAAGCATGGATCGCGAAAACAAACCTGCCTATTCAGGGTGTTCGGCCTGATAAGAGCTTCACGGCTTCCACTCAACAACCCCTCATTGGAGATAGGATAGTGTCTCTCGTCTCCATCTGCCATGGAAACCTCATTCTCTCAAATCCCAATCATTTCTTTCAAGCATTATCATTCGATTTGACCAAGACTACGACCCCCATGAGTAAACCAAGCTGGAAAGAAGTTGCTGAGAAAGCTCAAGAGCATAGGGATGCTAGCATCAAGCTTGTTAAACCAGCTGTTCCTGATGTTCCCTCTGAGTTACCCTTGAATGTCACTGAGATCCCAAAGCACTTGCTTACCACTGAGGAAGTGATCATCACCGAGACAACCCCAGAAGATCTTGTAAAATCTCTCGCTTCTGGCAAACTCACCAGTACAGGCGTGACTAACGCGTTCCTACGTCGAGCTGGTATTTCTCAGAAGCTCGTAGGTTGCTTGCGGAAGCTCTCAGCTTATGTATAGCTAATACTTGGCCGATGCAGGTGAACTGTATCACCGAGCTCCTTCCTGAGAAAGCCTTAGCCAGAGCTAAAGATCTTGATGATTACTACAAGAAACACAAGAGGCCTGTTGGAACCTTGCACGGTTTACCAATCAGTGTAAAAGAGCATGTTGGTATGAAAGGTCTGGGATTGAACGGTGGGTTTGTTAGCTGGTGGGACAGCAAGGGAGAAGATGACTCCAATCTTCTGAAAATCCTCTGGAATGCAGGTTGCGTTTTCTATGCCCGGACAACCCAACCACAGACGCTCATGCATTTGGAAACTTCCAGTAACCTCTATGGAGTAACGGTAAATCCGTTCAATCGCAATCTCACGCCTGGAGGTAGTTCTGGTGGAGAGGGCGCGTTGATTGGGTTACGAGGCAGCTGTCTGGGTGTTGGAACGGATATCGGAGGCAGCATTCGGAGCCCATCAGCCAACTGTGGTCTTTACGGTCTAAGGCCTACCAGCTACCGCCTTCCAGTGGATGGATGGACTGCGACCATGCTTTCGCAGGAGCAGATAGTAGCAGTTATCGGCCCTCTGAGTACCACCCTCGAGGGTGTAAAACTGTTCATGAAGACAGCGATTGCGGCAAAGCCTTGGCTCGTGGAGTCCTCATTGATACCCTTTCCCTGGAGAGATCAGGAAAGTTACCTAGGAAGAGGACAAGAAAAGAAGCTGAAGGTCGGAGTCATTTGGGACGACGGAATCGTGAAGCCCCATCCGCCAATCATTCGAGCTCTCAAGGAGATAGTAGACAAGCTTAAGACAGTACAAGATGTAGAAATTGTGAATTGGAAACCGTATAAACACGATGAGGCTTGGGAGATTATTGCTAGCTTGTACTTTTGCGACGGAGCAAATGAAGAAAAGAAAGCTATTGAGGCATCTGGTGAACCGTGGCGGCCATTGTCAGACTTCATAATCAAGGAGAATCCCTATGTGAAATACCATAGCATCGAAGACGTGTGGTACTGGACAATGAGGCGTGAGAAGTATAGACGAGCATACGCCAAGGTCTGGAATGATACAGCCACTGGCACCGGCGAGCATGGTGAACCTGAGGGAATGGTCGACGTGATACTTTGTCCCGTGGGCCCAGGTGCAGCACCTCCAATCGATCATGCCAAGTATTGGGGCTATACTAGTCAATGGAACCTGTTAGATTACCCGGCCTTAGTATTCCCGGTTTCCAAGGTGGATTCAAAGCTTGATCTTGCAGAGGAAGGCTATAAGCCGATGAATGAGAAAGACGAGTTCAACTACAATCTCTGTTAGTTAGACGTCGTATCCCAGCATCGAGGAGTAATGCTGATGTATGTTAGACGAATCTGAGAAGTATCAAGGTGCCCCAATATCCTTGCAGTTGGTGGGACGTAGGTACGAAGACGAAAAGGTACGTAGATCTGAGAGGACAGAAATTAGATGAGGGTCTGACAGAGCGACATAGGTGGTCGAAGCAATGGATTACATTAAAAGCAAAACCGGCCTCCCTTTTGCTACCTTTGTCTGAACATGACAGATACCTCAGAAACTTCAGAAACTGTTGTAGATCTGATAAGTGGCTACTCAGCGACCAGAAGATGTAAGTACGGCACGTGGAGAGATTTTAGACGGTGTCTCGTGGGACTTATAAGAGCTACCCAAAGATCAGCATGCTTGTACAGGGCTCATTCCGAAACCTGCCACCAGCTTTTCTACACAGATTGAGCCTGTGGGAAGGTGTGACTATTTTTGCATTAAGGACCTCAAAGGAGCCCAATGGGTTGGTATTATTATACTCCGTACGTAGGATTCCTTCGTAGAACCCAAGCCACCTTTGCCACTCCCTGATCCGAACCGATTCGATCCTATGCCTCATGTCTCCGACCAAGCAGTTCTCGTGAAGCCTTGCGCTACTCGTACTCATAAGACTCATTGCCACGCGTGACGTGTTTCTATTTCGGTTCCTGCAACATCGATCCTACAGGCCTGCACTTCTGCTTCACACAGCCTGCTGCGCCGCATTGAAGTCGTTGCTTATGGAGCAGTCACTCGAAAGAGATGCATAGTTTCCTTGTGGTGAGTTCTTGACACGCATCCATACAATATTAATACCTATATGGAGTGAACGTTGGTGGGAGTGCCGAGCAAGCGAAAAGAAGTGGCCTGACCTTGGCAAAGTACACTAAAGGCACAGTTTCATGATTCTACGTCATTTAGGGGCTCAAACTTCTTCCAGATCAACAGCTGAAACAACTGTTATTGCTTCTTGTATATATGTTCCTTCTCCTCTCTACATACTCTGTTGGTAAAAATGGTTGCTTCAACTTACTTGTCGAGCGCGATAGCTCTATTGGCATTCGGGGCGTCTTCTAATGGTAAGAGCCCGCAACCTGTTTATTCGGCGCGCCTACTAAACTTTGCAGCATCTGTCCTCCTACGCGATTCTCCGATAGAATTCGACACCAATGTAGCTTTAGCTACCCTCCGAAGCCGAGCACTCCCCAATGCGCCCAATGGATACACGCCGGCGGGCGACAACTGCCCCTCAGATCGACCTACCATCCGCAGCGCATCAAGCCTATCTCCAAACGAAACATCATGGTTGGAACTACGGCGGAACAACACGATCACGCCCATGCGAGATCTCTTAGGAAGATTGAATATCACGGGCTTCGATGCCGCGTCTTACATTACGAGAAATGCCAAGAATGCAACTGCGCTCCCTAACGTTGCTGTTGCTGTAAGCGGAGGTGGCTACAGGGCCTTGATGACAGGAGCAGGAGCGATCCAAGCGTTTGACAGCAGAGAGGATAATTCTACTGCTGCGGGTCATTTAGGGGGTTTGTTGCAAGCTTCAACATACCTCGCAGGTCTGAGCGGAGGTAGCTGGCTGGTGGGGAGCATCTATGTAAACAACTTCACAACAGTCTCGACACTTCAGGGCAATACCACATCAACATGGGAGTTCCAGAACTCAATATTCTCTGGTCCAGCTCAGAGTGGCATCCAACTGCTCAATACCGCTGATTATTTCTCCAATATCGAGAAGGCTGTTAGCAACAAGAATAGTGCCGGCTTTCCAACCTCAGTTACGGATTACTGGGGGCGGGCGCTTTCTTTCCAGCTCGTCAACGCAAGTGATGGTGGGCCTGACTATACATTTTCATCCATTGCGCTCGATCCAACCTTTGCCCAGGGTAATGCCCCAATGCCGATTTTGGTTACTGATGGCCGTGCTCCTGGTGAGCAAGCGATCCCATCAAATACCACGGTCTACGAGTTCAACCCTTGGGAGTTCGGGACCTTTGATCCCACTTCATATGGTTTTGCTCCTCTTGAATACCTTGGCTCAAATTTTTCGAATGGCGTCATCCCCTCGAATGGGAAATGTGTCCGAGGCTTTGACAATGTTGGATATGTCATGGGTACTTCTTCCTCCCTGTTCAACCAGTTTCTTCTACAAGTAAACTCGACCTCGATCCCATCTTTAGCGAAGGATTTTATCTCCAAGATCCTTGGTGCCGTTAGCTCCGACCACAATGACATTGCCGAGTACCCGAATCCATTCTACGGCTACCACAATGCAACTTCTCTTACCGCTCAGTCAAAGACCCTTTCTCTTGTCGATGGTGGCGAAGATCTCGAAAACATTCCTCTTCACCCCTTAATCCAGCCTGCTCGTCATGTAGACGTGATTTTTGCAGTTGACAGCAGCGCCGATACCAATAACTACTGGCCGAATGGGGCGGCACTCGTTGCTACGTATCAGCGCAGCCTAAACTCTTCAGGTCAAGGTAATGGAACATCTTTCCCATCTATCCCCGACCAGAACACTTTCATCAACCTCGGGCTAAATACTCGGCCCACATTTTTTGGATGCAATTCTTCAAACACGACTCACATGACCCCTCTCATCGTTTATTTGCCGAATTTCCCATATACATATCAATCCAACGTCTCAACCTTCGACCCCAGCTACAATACCTCCCAACGCGACTCCATCATATTCAACGGCTATGAGGTTGCAACCATGGGCAACGGAACCAAAGACACTCAATGGCCGGCGTGCGTTGGCTGCGCAATCCTCAGCCGCAGCCTCGAAAGGACCAAAATGGCGGTTCCAGATGTGTGCAATCAGTGCTTCAACAGGTACTGTTGGAACGGCACGGTGAACAGCGCTAATCCGCCGCCATATCAGCCGAATTACGCGCTCAATGTGACGGTGAAGAGCGCCGCTCCTGGGGCCGAAAGCGCTGGATATGTTGTTGCGACGATAGCAATGATAATGGCGGCGGTGTTGGCAATATGAGTATTCCCAATTTGCCTGGTTTGCGGAGTTGGGGTTTCATGTTTATCATTATGGCATTTTAGGTGTTACTCATCACGTAGTATTCAGATACTATAACAGCGGGCGTAGCATGGATGGAGCTAAGGACTATACTTTATGCAAGATACGTATGGATGAGACTCAGAAGCAGATAGATCATTCCACAGGTGATGGTAGAAATCCACAAGAGCCGGACAGGTCAGAGCCAAATTATCCGACCAGTTCGATTTCGAAAAATCAACTCCCCATGTTTCTTTAGTACTAATCTACTATTTGCCCGATTTTTACATTTTGAGCTCGAGTGGAACATACCGGAAGTGTAGTTGTCCATCCGGATAAGGTAATATCCTTGGAAATAATCGGGTGTTGTTTGTGGGCGTTTTGCAAACCCCTGGTAACTTGGAGAACTTTGGGTTCATGCTATATATGGGATGTTGCGTTGCGTCGCGTTGCGTTGCGTCTCATCTCATTTCAACGGTTTATGATTAAGGATTTTCCCCGGGGAACTGCCGGTAAGGGGTTCCTGGAGTTGGAGTTTTGGGTGGGGATGGGGGGATGGAGTTGGAGGAGAGAGAGGTCATTCATGATTGCACAATCCTTCAGAATCTCTCCCTGAAGTCGGGTTTGTTCTCGCCGTCACTTTTGAATCTGCTGTTTTTTTTTCCGTCAAGCCCCAAAGCTTCCGTGATGGCGATCTTTTCGTAATTTGTGATGGGTATGATTGGGGGTTTCGATAATTAGTTATAGTGAATGATATGTTGACGATGACAAGTATGATTCGGCGATGAGGTATAATCAAGTCATTACAGATGATCTTAGCATAAGTATTGGAGAAGCAAACAGGGCATATGCAAACAATTACAGTAGGAGGCATACCAGAAGTGAATGATAAAAGATTACGATGTTGTAGACCTCGTTTCTCAACAACGGCTTCGCCGTAACGACAACACGATCCTTAGGAAAGACGTACCGAATATTCTCAGAGCTGTATCCACACTGCCTCACTGGGACATGGAAAATGAATGGGATCTGGAGGCTTGGAAGCCTACCACTCCACTACCAACACGAGGTCTACCCCAAGAAGTACATCAGTCCATTTCCGCCCACCCCTTTCCACCGCGAAATTGCCCGCCAGCCTCACTTGCTAACTATTGATAGGTCTTGGAACGCGACTCCTGGTTCATAGCCGCGACAACCAAGCGCATCTTCGATGTTCCTCAGAACCCAGAATACTGGTTCAGACGAGCGGACAGGCTTCTACGCTTGGGTTACCCTGAGCTCGCTGCTGGAGATGCCAAAAAGGCATGCCTGTTGCTTGAGCATGCGCTCGAGTATGAGGAGAATAGCGTAGGGATGAAGGTCAGAGTGGCATTTGATACGTTTCTTCAGTTTGAAGTAGAGGACGAAGGCAAGGAGAGAATGGAACCTGGCCAATGGGTATTTCACGTCAAGGACTGCTTGACCGACCTTCTTCGCAATACATATCGGGTGTTGTTGAAAGCAGTAGAATTTACACTGGATCCGTGGGAGGCTCTGCACATTTGTCAGGGAGCGAAGATCAGATTCCCTGACGATGAATTTTTCCCTCAAGAATTCAGAGTATACAAGGCTCAGTTCGAGAAAGCGCGACAAACCACACGAGAGGAAGGACATGAAGGGGCAGAGGCTAACAGACAGCTTATCCAAGGGAGAGTATACTTGAGGCAATATCCATTCATGCCTCTGGGATACCTACGCAGGAGTGAAACTCTCATCAGGTCGCTCGAAAGAGAGCTTACCGCAGTCTCTCCAAAATGCAAGCTGGCACGCATCTCCGGTTCAAACAATCCAGACGTTTTCAGCGGCCCATCGGATGTTCTAGGAGTCTTTGCATCCTCGGATATCGCTGTTGGTGACTGCCTTTTTGTGGATACCACAGTGGTAGGAGCCACAAATACATTGCTCACGCCAGACGAGGTCATCTGCGAGGCATGCTGCGGGACGATATCGCCAGGTGGACAGGAAACAGTGTCGGCGGAGTGCTGCTCAGCTGTTTACTGCGCCAAGCAATGCCAAACGGGAGCATCGATTTCTTATCACAAGGTGCTGTGCGGTAAAGACTTTCGCTGGCTATCCGAAGCCGCGAAAACAGCGAATCATGTCAATCATCCAGGTTTGGATGGTCTTGTCTGGCTCCGAGTCCTTTCTGTTTGTGTTCAGGGCAATTGTCATCCTTTGGAACATCCGCTGCTTGCAAGACTCACACCTCAATATCAAAGTAAAACTGTTGATCGATGGTCCTACGAATGGAACGTCGACGTCCCCATTCGAATTCTACGGCAGCTTGGTATCGATGTCTGGGCTGACCATCGCTTTGACACCTGGGTGCTCCTGACGGTTTGGGCTCGCCTCATCAACAACAGGAACGTCAAGATGCACCACGAACGTCCAGTCTACGGGGTAAACCCACTTTTCTCTTTCTTCAACCACAGCTGCGAGCCGAACGCCACATGGAAGTCGAGTACTGGGACCAGTACTGGAGGAACGACTGTGGAAATTACGGCGACCCGCGCTGTCAGGCAAGAGGAGCAGATTTTCATCTCATACTGCGGTGGTGGAGCTGACGGCCAGGGATTGAACAAGGATCAGAGGCAAGAGATATTGATGCCCTGGCTCGGCGAGGAGTGCTCATGCTCGAGATGCCAGAGAGAAACACTACAGAAGTCAACCAGGATGTCGACTTTCCCTTGGAGTTAGCGTCTTAAGCCACCGCAACGGCGCTACTGCCGGATGCAGGTCGTCCTTCTAAGTTTGTATCAAACGGCGGCCTTTTCTCAGTAGTTTCTCTCCATTTGAACAATCGCCACGTTCCACTCGCCAAACGACCAAACCCCCACATCCGGCACTGGCGATCCGCTCGCCAAGATGTCCTCGCCAATGCAAAGCCTCGTGGCACTGCGTGGCTAACCGCTAAAAGTACTGTTGGTGTTTTCGTCAGCCCTATCTATTACATATCCCCCAAGAGATTTCCATCGGTATCGGTATCGGTATCGGTATCGGTATCAATTAACCATCACTCCCGCTCATTATATCTCCGGTCGCACAACATGTCACGATACAGCGTGACACGCAGATAGCGACCCTTGGGATCGCCCTCTCCTAGTTAATCGCCTGCGTGGAAAAGAGATCTGCGGTGCATGAATGCAATTCTGCTGGATATTTGGAATGGGGGAGAGAGCGCCTGTGCTGTGGTCCTGGGTCAAGATCAGCGGGGGTTGTCGACAAGGCTTGCAACCACCAAGCACGGATCGCCGATGGGCACGTGTCCTGAAATCCAGGGTAACAAAGCACGCAATCTTTTCTTCTCAGCAACCCTCTCGGCGAAAAGCCACCGCGTCAAGGCGTTCCGTCACGGCACCTTTTTCTTACATGTTTTCGCATGTCGACGCATGTCACTTCAATCCTGTAGCATATTGCTCACGTAAACCCGGCCGCCTCTCGGACCTCACTCATGCAATCACAGTCATGCGCACCTCACCCCGAGATGCCCGTGGGGGTTTCCTAGATAGGTATGTACAGCATCTCCCCATCTAAACCGCAACAACCAAAGAACAAAAAAAAACAAAAAAAGAAAAAATCCCCCGGCCATGCAACAGACATCGGTCACCGATTGGGGGCCCCGCGCAATCTGCACTGCACAACGCACAACATGATCACCATGCATCCAAGTCTCCTGTATGCCTTGTAGCAGATCCGCCCGGGATATGTATTACCCAGAGCATGGCGTCGTGCCCTGTTCGAATATATGCAACCGCTCAATTCCCTCATCTCATCACATCACCAAACCACCAAGGTCGGCCCTCTCAGCCCATTTCCCCCCCTCCCCCCTCCCTTTCCCAAATCACATCTGCCTTATCCCCCCCCTTCCAAGAAAATCCCCCAAAATCCCGTCCCCCCATCACACCGCGGCACTAGCGTTCCCACTTAGGCGAGTTTTTGCGTAATCCAAGGACTTGCAGGGATTGGGCGCCGGACGTGCATTAGCGGCGTGTCCCGGGGATCTGGGATGTGGGTCAGGGGGGTGTGTGGCTAGCGTAGGGGTTGCGAAAGGGTGGGTGCCGCCGGATTGAGATTTGAGGGAAGGGATAAAAGGAGGATGTGGAGATGGATGTTCGGTAGGAAGAAGGGAGGGGGAGGGGGGAGGGGAGGGGACGGCTCGTGCGTGGTGGGGGCTTATTGTGTATGTTTCAGATTTGATGGGAGTGGAAGGTGGAGATTCAAAAGTATGTACATAGGAGGGTGCTTAATGTTCGTGTGGGATTGTGTGATCCAGGGAACTGTGGCTTTCACCACAGGTTACTCGTACGACACAGTACAAAGGTACCCGGGGAAAAAAGGGTGAGAGGAAAAAGGTAGTCTGATGGTCGGCTTTTGGCATATTCTAGACGGTACCGAGCCTGTTCTCGCTTGACTACCTATGCGGTTCCATTCCGCGGCAAAACCCTCAAACCCAATTTTTTTATTTAATATATAACAAGGAACGCACGGAAAAACCACAATCTGCTGTTAATGAAGGCTGCAGGTCTTGCTGTATCGCCCGTGGCTGGGGTGTGCCGGAAACCGCATGCGATAGATTGGCCGTGGTTTTTGTGACAGTACGGCGGAGGATAGGGCGTAATGTAGTGTGATCATGCTGCGTGCGGTCTTTTGTTGTTGGTGGCTTGTGATTGATGAGGCTTTTCTTTTTTTTCTTTTTTTTTGGAATCGTAGTAGGTTTTCTTGTGGTTGGGTGTTTGGAGAAGGGCTGGCGGGTGCTGATGAGGTAAATCCTTGGTTGAGGTTGGGAATCTGTAATCTGTGAGCTGTGAGCTGTGAATCTGTTGGTAAGCTGCTTTCATCGTTCTGGTGGTTGACTGTGAGCTCGCGATTTCCTGAATGGAGGTGACAACACGTGCCTGCAAATTTGTGTCAATTTCTCCTGCTCTCGCCTCTGTCTCACCTCTCAAATCCTAGTCTATATACATATCCTAACATGTGCCAATATATATGTCCATCTGGGACCCGTTTATGTGCGGGGACAAGCCTGTCGAAATCATGTGCTTTGTAGAAATGTTTAGTCCCATACGTAGAGACAGAAAAAACGTAGAGAGATGAAATAATATAAAAGAGATGCAAAACCCTTGGGGTATAACCAAAAAAAACAAGACCGCCCGCCACCCAGAAAGTACGGTGTGCCCAATTCCTCCGCCTGGCCTCTGGAATTGAAACAAACGCTGCACGCTCCGAACGCTGACAGAATGCCGACCCGGGTATCTCGACAAATCAAAAGAAAAGGATTGCGATGCCGCTAAATCAGACGCTCAATTTTTGACGCTCAAATGACTTTGCAATTCAGTATGTGATGGAGTAGGCAGTAGATTGCCACTCAATGCGTGTATATGGAGTTGTATCGATTATTGACTAGCCTTCCAGCCGCGAGCAGCTGCAGAATGGTCGAAAGGTCCGGTTTGGGAAGGGACTTGGCCTGGCAGAAGCGCCCTGTTGCCTGTAGGAGCTCGCGGGTCGGTAGCTCCGGGCCCATTGGAAGGGACCTGAGGGTAGCGGTTGATGGCCGGAGGGGCTTGAGCTTGCGGAGGAGGACCAGGTACTGGTACGTAAGCGCTCGTACGTCGGCGGGTGTTCCTCGCGCCACGGCTGCTTTCCTCGGATTTTTGCCACTGCGTACTCGCAAAAGATCCATTACCGCCGAGCTGAGCTTGTCGGAGATGCCTTGGAGAAGGAGGACGAGGTGCGATGTGCACATGGCCAGGAACGCTAACACCCATGCTTCGAAAATAGTCTCTCTCGCCTCGATAGTAGTCTCTCTCTTCAGCCAATTCCCTAATCTGATGCTCCAACTTGGCGATGTTGCTTGAAGTTTCTCGCTCCTTCTCCTTCCGGCGTTGGCGAAATCGATGGGAGGCGGTAGCATTGCGCTTGCGTTTCTCGTCAGCTACTTTCGACGCAGCTTGCACGTCAACAGGTACCTGAATGGGACCTTGCTCCGTGTCGAGAGTCATCAGGTGATACGTGCTCTGTCCCATTGAGCTTGTTGCTGGGCTATAAGGTTCTTTGGACTCATAACCCAGCTGGGGGATTGCAGAAGCAGTGCCGTTGGAATTGTACGAGGACCCGAAGTATGACGAGGATGGCTGGTTGGTAGACACGTTTGGATGTGTAGCAGGCGGCGTACGACTAAGTCGGCTGTAGGAGGAATACGAAGTACTAGGACTTTCGCTGTGGGTTACTGTCGGTTGAGCAGCTACCCCACCGCTGCCTCGACGGCTGAAGAAGTTTTGCAGCTGCAAGTTGCCACCACTGGCTCGACGACCCGGAGATAATTGAGTCGGGGCCACAGGGAATCCATGGTGAACTCCTGGTATGGCAGACCCGAAAGAGCTCTCTGGCAGACTCATCATGTCGGGTCCGATACGGTCTTTCGATGTAACGAAGGGAGACATTCTCGCATCTATGGTTGCCGTTGGTGGGTTGACCGTACCAGGGTTTGTAGCATAGGCCGACAAGGATCGAGGTGTCAAAATCCGACGCGGTGCTGAACCTGCCAACGAAGCGTATGTACTGGTAGGAGGTGTGATGCTGGGCAAAGAGCCATCACTCGGAGACTGCGACAAGGAATTCGGAGGAACCCGCGGAGAACTCCCAACAACCGATGGGCGGAAATCAAAGTGGTCAGCTGTGCGTCGTCGATTCTGACTGTCCCAAGATTCTCTGGTTGTAGGGTTGAGAAGGTTCTGCACGCCTATAGGCCGCGAATGCCACTGATCAGAGCCACTGGGTGTACGTGGTCCGCCTGATGCATCCTGAGTTGACGTGGCACTATGAAATCCAGGTCTTTCAGACGCAGGCCTATAAGTGTCGGTTATGGGGGGTAGAGTCCTTGATCCTCGAGGAGGCAACGCTTGTGTTTTGTCATCGAATGGAGGGCTGGAGGGGCGCGAGGGTGACGGCCCCTGTGACATATGGACCTTGTCCCGAGGGCAGAAAACGTCTCGAGCACCGTTACATTGATAGACCTTCTCTTCCTTCGGATGACTCTGCCGCCAATGCTCTAGTGATGACTTGAAGCTCGCTTCCAAGTCGGTGCTGCGGTCTTGGGGCACCGAAGGAGAGTAGGGTCCTGGAAAGATGGGGAAGAAAGGTGTGCTGACCTGGAAAATCGCCAGGGCGGCGGTTATGCAGGGACGAATGACGTCCCGCGGATTCAAATGGTTGACGGGCGGAGGGATCAGAGGTAGGGACCAATGGCAACAGGGAGTATCCAGCACCTTCGAGTTTCAAGGCTTATTAGGCGAACAGCACGCGGAAATGCCCAGGACCCGGACGATATCTCCCATATCGTAACCAGAGATGATTACAAGCAAAGAGGTGAGGTGAATCAGGTTACACAAGACTGACGGATGGGCAGAAATCCAGGTGATTTTCAGGAACAGCAGGATGCGTAGGGAGCAGGCCACGATCTATTTAGCTTGGGGGTAAGGTAGCGGAACATGCCCATGTAGCGGTGTAAAAACAGCATAATGATGACACTTTCTCTTCGCTGCACATCACACTTGAGATCGTGAATGGAAGTCAGGGACATGAAACTAAAGCGACTTTGCAGGCAAGCTGCATGGCCAAAAGGGACTTTGATCTTTTCTTGGGACGGAGCGGCCTCGGGGGAAACGGGACGCGCTGTTAGCTACATGGCGTGTTCCATGGATGATGGCTCATGAGTGTGACAGGCCCTGATTGAGGATCGAGTATTCCGTATTAGTATTCGAGAGAGGGGGGGGGGGTGCCCACTTACTTCAGCAGCAAACAAGTAAAATAAAAGTCTGCGGCCTGAAATTTCCATTCTGACCGTTTCCGGTAAGCTTACCTTTCGGGGCATCTCCCATCACCAAACCACCGGCATCCGCTAGCCACCCACGCAGGGCTTGAGGAAGGCGTACGAAAATGACAACCATGAAAACGTTGGTTGGATCTGGTATCCTTGTCATTAACCCTGCGCCTTCGCCACTTGGGTGGGAATACGGAATAACATCTCGACATTTAAGGTATTCAATAAATCATGTACATAGCGACGGCGTCTGGGTTAGTTGGGCTTCCCCCAGAAGTGTGTTCCACGTGAGCGACGATCAGCTTTCGATAGGCAGCATCGCTGGACGATAGAGACAGATACACACTGCTACTACACGTCCTCATAGCTTGCAATCATGACGCATGGACACATGGACACCGCGACTACAGGACTACAGGACTACAGGATTACGCTCTTGCCGCCCAATGGTCGCCGAAGGTCGAGGCTTGACAACGCTGGGCTTTTCCTTAGCGAGTGGCAGCTTGTGCCCGACAACTCGAATTACTGTAATTCCCAAGCAAGGCTGCACTGCGCCGTGTGCCACGTTTTCCTCGTGTGCTGTGCAGAACTAGGGTGGCTAAGGCGCCCTAACAGGTATGTAACAGAGCTCCCTAGTCTGTTACTACATAGACTACCTTAAGGCAGGGAGGCATACCAACAAGGACGACGAGTCTCATAGGCACGGAGAATATCTTGAAGCTGCCCGTCAATCTAAACCCTACGGAGATTGCGACTGGACCTTTGGGATTCTGACCCGAGCCTGTCATTTTCTGTCATCACGACTGTTGGTGGTTGCCCTCCAAATCATATCCAACAGTCGAACAATTGTTGTCGATGCTTCAGTGGCTGATGACGGGGAAAGGTGGCTCTTCGATGGGAAACCCCGCTGGCCAGTCATTCATTCCGTGCAAATCTTCATTAGCTTTCTGGTCCCCATCCGACTGGCGATCAGACACCTCCGTGTTCCCCATGAATCATTTATTGCGATCACCCTCGCAAAGATAAGAAAAACGTGATATCTTTTCCACGAGGGAAATTGTGATCATACAAAGCCCCGGCCCTTAGGCTCCTTCGCTAGCAGCGCCAGCAGCCAGACCAACCCGGGCGACCGTTCCTTGCGTAAATTGGTGGTCAACACGAGACTTCTAGCTTTTCGGAACCTCCAAAGGAGTTTCCGAGATTAACGGCGAGCTCTCATGGTCCCCATTAAGAATCCTCGTGGCTTTCCAGGCTTCACTGGGTTGGAATCGGGATAAGATCTGGTACATCCGTAGGATCGTTCTCTAACGCTTCTATTCCGTACTACAACGCGTTGGGAACCCTCGGAACGCGGACTTCTTTTCGTCGCCGACGATCCCTTGAGGTAGCGTGCACAGATGCGTCAAACGTCTCTCGCGCGCCAATCGAGTCATTCTTTGTAGAAGTACGGTGTACAGTACACAGGATTATATTGTGACTGTAGTAGGCTAGTAGTGGTACTCTGACATTTGAGACTGAATTACTGGAGCTGTCCATGCAGACGACACGATTCGCTCGGGGATCTCCACTACTGTTAGTATGATTATTGTTGTTGTTGTTGTTGTTCTTGTCTGCGTGCTTTCGGCATGTTATGCGTCGTGGCCTTCAGCGAGGATTTCTTGGAACACGCTACCTTAGCTGGATCATTACCTTGCCAAGGCAAAGTAGTACGAGTACCTTACCTTAGGTACCTAACGTAGGCACACTGCATGCTTGACATACATGCGTTGTGTCGCCTTGATGTATGCGTGCAGTGCATTTAGGCCTACTTGCATGATGCATCGCTCTTCAGTCACGGGGTTGAATCGTGACAACAGACTGCCAGCGCATGAGTACACCATCCACCTTGTCTCGAAAGTATCGAGTCTTGTATTCCGTATGCACGTTTCATACGTGGCTCCTGCTGGCTCCTGCACCTCGCCTGACACGCAGCCTTATTCGCATGGTGTGGGGCCGGCCTACAGTACAGTTAGAGCCCTACGGTACTTTCCAAGCAGGCCACACTGTCCATATCAAGGTGCTCATGTTGTCGCCGCATTTCTACAGCGAGTCGATGTGTTGCACTGCCATGACGTGCTTTGCCTTGACGAAACCACGGCATTCCGTCGCTCGGATTTCCCTTGACCTCGTCTCCACTGCCTTGGGTTCCAACCCTGGGTGAGGTAACCGCTTACACAAGCGAACCAACGTCGAAGTTTCAGACTGGAACAACATGCAATCGCAACACGCCTTGTACTTGGAATAGCGGTGAGAATTACCAGTCCAGAGCGTGACGTGGGAAGAGCGTTCCAGTCGACGATGCCAAAGAATTCATGAATTTCATCGACAGGGCAATTGCACAGGGCATGGTGTCCCGTGATTCGCTCGATTTTCTATTTCTAATTCTATTTCCTTCTCAGTTCGAAGAGGTTTCGTTAGTCAAAGAAAAATCCAATACGGCTAACCTTCAGCTTTGTGTGCTGTGCCCCATCTGTGCAGTGCACACCGCTCATCCAGTTGCACTCGAACGGCGTTTGAACTTATGCAGCTGCGTGCCAGATACCCCGACGTTTACCCTGAACAGACTACCGGCGTACTTGACCGACTCGGGGTATTTGTCAGGGTCTTCCTCTTCTGCAGAAGTGACAAAAAGGTCTTCGCCAGCAAACCCGGGACATGAAATCATACGCGTCGGTAAAAAGATCTCGCCTACGATCTTGCCCTCGGGCGAGATTCTCAGCACCTTTCCACCTCCACAGATCGCTGTCCAGAGGTAGCCCTCGCTGTCGAGGACAAAACCATCGGGACCCCCTTCTCCCTCGTAGTGGAAGAAGACTTTCTTGTCAGACAACTCACCTGTGTCTATGCTGTAATCAAATTTGAAAATATTCATCGTCGGGGTATCGATGAAGTACATGGTTTTATCATCTTTGGTCCAGCCAATTCCGTTTGGGATGGTCACATTCTCGATCATTCGGTGGAGCTTCAAGTCTGGATCTAAACGGAAAAGAACGCCTTCGTCGGTGAAGCCTGTAACCTTGGGATCGTTCATTGCGCCAGCCCAGTATCTTCCTCTACTGTCGACGGCGCCATCATTCAAACGCATTCTTTACGTTACATGTCAATGATTGCTTTGGCCTTTGGAAAACCGAGAGAAGGGCACTTACCTCTCTTCTTTACCGGATCCACCACGTTCATCCCAGATCTTCTTTAGATACTTGAGTTTGCCGGTCCTTCGGTCCAAGAAAGCATATCCAAGCTTGGCTCCAACGACAATTTCGTCGTCGGTACCTTCAACATCCGCCGTTGTACTGTCGACAATTTAGTTTCATATAAAGCATGTCGATGATCGCGTCGGACCTCACAGCTGCCTCGAGGTCGAAAGTCTTGAGCGACGATGGGCCCTTGTTCAGATCGATGACATGCAGTTTCTCTTTGACGATATCTACGAAACGAAGACTATGCGAGGATTTCTCGTAGAACGGGGCTTCTCCAAGCCCGCAGTCCAGTTTCAAATAGGGCTACCGAGTGCATGAATGAGTCTCCAACCTCACGCTATATGTCTGCAATCAGAAACGCAGTAACGCACCTCTGATACAGTCCACCGCTTGATATCGGACATGGTCGCTCCGATTGATTATTTTTCTAACCCATACGAGTATCTTTCAAGCCACAGAAGCTCCTTTCCAAAAGTACGATGATGGTGATGATATTACTTTAGACATTTGGTGAACCGAGGACTTTGAAATCGTCACGATGACGTAATCTGCTACAGGAATTGTGATTGTGCTTTCCTACTAATGATTTTCAGTTACAGGTTGACATGTTCAGCTCTGAACAAAGTACAAGCAGGCTTCTTGATGGCTACATGCACGTCATTCCCTACTATGTACCACGCAAAGACCTTGGAAGCGCGATTGATGGATTGTTATTGTTAATCCTCTTTTTACTTTATCAATCAAGTAATCGGGACAACATGAGGAAACAATTGCCAGCGATCTCGGACGGGCTAGGGGGTCATTGAGTTCTCTATGTACCTTACCGACCTTAGACACCCAAAGTAGCTACTCCGTCCAAGTAAAAGTAGGCAAGTGGGATCACACGTTGCATGGGCGGCGGCCTGAAGATCCCGTTCTGGCCGCCATCTAATTTCGCTCCAGCAACGTGGGAATTGCGATGATGACCCGCATTTGTCCCAACTCCTCCCCCCTCTTCCCCCCCCCCGGAAAGGGCACCCTTAGGCCTTAAAGTAACCATGTCCCTGTTGAAAAGCTAGGGGAGCCGGAAAGCTGCAGCTAGCCACCAACGCCCATTCGCTTTACTCGAGGCCTGAAATTCCTGAATAATCAAGGTATCTATGTACTTATATAACTACTGTACTTACTTAGGTAGGACTCTCCGAACAATCGTAGTCACGTTGAGTAATCAAGCGGAAGCGAGACAGGATGTGGCAGAAGGGGTCAAGGGGACGAGGATGGCTTATTAAACGATATGCCCAGCGGCCGCATCTAAAGTCTAAAACGGTTGGAATTGGACACGAGCTGTCAGGCTTGCAGGAGACGTCAAAGCTCTGCAGATGCGTTGCCAAGACGATAAAAGGTGAGGCGATCAATGGGGCGGCCAAAATGACAACCACTACTGACTGACTGCTTTGCGTCGGTGTTACTGTATGTACTTGGATCCGAAAAAACGGTCGTCCTTTGACGTCCTGTTCATCAGCGGTTTGCTCCCTCCCTGTCCTGCGGATTCCCGACCGTCAAATCTCCAAGAATGGCATGCCACTTCGGGGGGATGCTATCTCATCATGCATTCATTATTCCGTCTTGCGAAGAGGCAAAGTAAGACGGAAGCGCCGACACGGGGGGAGCCAGCAAAGCGCAACGCGCGAAGCCACATGAGTGTGGCTTCCAGAAGTTCCAACTTGATCAGGTATGAAACCTATAGCCGCTTTTCTGCTTTGTGTTGTCAACTCGTTTCTTGCGGTCGTCTGTCAGTCCCACCGTGCCCATGCGGTGACGGTGTCGTGAGAGCCATCCAAGTCTCAGTCCACCTACCGAAAAGTCGCCAGACACGGTCTCCACCGTGGCGCCGGAGGAACTGTGCTTCAACCGCAGGCTATACATGCCCTCGAAGTTTTGCCAGCCAAGGCACACACCCCATCCATAACCCCCCGCTTGCGTGTTCCATCGATTAATGATACCAAAGCCGCCGTACCTTGCTTGGCACACAAACCCTCTCTCTCACCTGCAACATCCAAAAGCACAGCTCGGATCCACGCAAAACCCCTCTCTTTCCCGAAGAGAAGCGAGTCTCCCTGCTTCCCCAATGCCCTCGGAACAGTCACGGCAAACACTTATTACTGGCATAAACCACATGAAACCACTACCCCCAAATCTCGCACCCGCCACCCCAAGTTGCCAAAAAAAAAAAAAGACCACTTCGAAATCCCGGCTTTTCCAGCAAGAGGCATGTACTGTAGGTACATACATAGGATACGGACGCACCCCCTTCTTTGATATCACCCCCCCCCTCCCTTCCCTCTCCTTGTATCCTCAACAGTAAAAAAAGTCGAAAATCGAGACGAAGTGGATTGTAACAGCTGCCACCAAACTCGTCTTTGGCGAAAAAGAAAAAAAAAAATGGGGTTTGTGTAGAGAAGGGACTGGGTGGGTGGGTGGCTTGAGGAACGGGATGGACGGGGAATGGGGAATGAGGATTGAGGGAGGTTGGATAGGAGGAGAGGGGATGGGATGGGACGGAAGTGAGAGAATGAGTGGAGGGTGAGAGGTGAGAAGGTGAGGAAGCCAAAGTACAGGCACAGCAATCGGTGCAATACCCTACAAACATCTCCAATCAGAATTCCAACAACTTCGTTTTCTGACAGAATGCACGGCCGAGCAATTACCCCAAAGCCAAAGCCCTAGCTAGCACATTCGTATCCCTCCTCTGTCCTATTATCTGATCTAGAAATACAAGGCTTGTCAAAGCCAACCCTTTTCCCTTCCATGAAAACGCCACTACGAGTGCCTCTCGCTTGGTTCTTCCTCGATTCCTCGTTTCACGGACTCGGCGTCCCTTCCTCATACCTTGGCCCTCCCTCCTCTCCCTCCCCGTCCCCATCCCCAGCCCAAGCAGGCGTCTCAGGCTGCCCGCTGTACGGCGTCGGCGCATCAGCCGCATACCCGCTGAACTTGGGCGTTGGGGCCTGCTGCGCCATTGGCGTGGGTGCGTTCGCGTATCCTGATGGCGTGGGTGCGGCGTGGACATCTTTTCCGGGGGTCGGGGCGTCGTAGGGGCGGGAGTTGTAGGGATCCTGTTGTTGCTGTTGTTGGTGTTGGGGGGGAGGAGCTTGTTGGTAGGCAGGCGTGCGGGAGGAAGGGTCGTAGGCGGGGGTCTTGCCGCCGCTGCTGGTGCTGAAGGGGTCGTTGTAGGCGGTGGAGCCGGCGGTGGGGTTCCAGGCGGGGGTGCGCTACATGGGTCGATTAGTTAAGGGCAAGGGATAAGAGGTAGGAGAAAAGGGAATTTACTCCTCCGGCCATGGCACTACTGTAGGCTGTTCTTGAGCCGTCGTAAGGGTTGACAGTCTGGCCGCCTGGAGCGCCGTAGGCGGGTGTACGAGCCCCAGACATGGCGTTTTGACTCCATGCGGGTGTTCTTGAAGATGACGCTCCTCCTTGCCATGCAGGTGCTGTAGACTGTTAAAAATTTCCAAGGCATATGGTTTTTGGAAACTTGCTTCTAGCTCCTCCGGCGCCTGCCCAAGCTGGTGTACGACCTCCTGGGCCTCCAGGCACAGGAGTACGGCTACTACTTTGCCAATCGGGATTCCTCCCTGGCGTACCTCCTCCGAAGCCACCACGATCGGTAATTCCTCTGCCGCGTCCGCCAGCGAAACGTTGATAATCGATACTCTGTCCAGTCAGAGAACTAGCAAAGGTCAGTCTGTGTTGTTGGTGGTGAAGAGAGGTGGAACGTACTCTTTGAATCCTAACGTGTCCTTTGGTACTGTAATGGTCTTGCCCTTAGTGTGTAACTCTACTCGCGCTTCACTATCAGTGCTGTCCTTCACTATACCGAGTAAACCCTTATATGGGCCCCGTCGGATGGTGACTGTTTGACCTAAGGCACGGTCTCGACCAAAAGACTTCGGCGGTGGCATGGCACTATTGCCATTTGCGCCGTTCCTCTGTAAAGCAGGATTCATTCTTGCTAGGTTGGGTCCAGTGCTAGCACCTTGGGTGACTCTACCACCTTTGGCGGCGACAGTAGCTACGTTGTTTGTCCGTACTACAGCGATACCTGAATTCTCCGTCTGCTCGCGGTTGTGCAAAAAGAGGAACGATCGGTATATGTGCAAGATGACTCCTTGTTTCTGCTCACCACCAATTTCACGCACTGTATCCTCGGTTCGTATTTCATTGCCGTTACGGTCAGTAGCAACCGCGTTTCGGCGCTTTTCGATTTTATTCGATATTTGCGAAGGTAAGATGGACCTGATGGAACCGTTCTGATCTAGGACTCGTAAAGACTCACGGTCGACTTTGGTAACACAACCCACAGTAGCCGCACTATGCTGTCATCAGTAAAGCCATCGCCTGCCCTATACTAGAAACCACTTACTCAAGTTGCACCAAATCGTGTATGTCATATCTTCCAAGCCCACCAGCAACACCGGAATCGGTAGCTTCTCTCAAGTCTTTGCTAAACACTGTGATCTCTTGCATACTAAGATCACTCAATATTGTGACCGTATCATTTTTGATAGCAACCACCATGCCAACCTCGTCACGGTAACGGCTGCCACCAATGACTTTCACATGGTCACCTTCTTTGAATCGCTTGCGTAGACCCTTGACTGGAACTTCAATGCTTTGACCTTGTATCTCTCCATCGATGACGCTCAAAGTCACAATGTCTCCCCGCACCGAGATTGCTTTCCCGCAGACACCTGTCTGTTCACCCTCATAGACCTCAACCATGTCTCCAGGTAGATAACTCTCATTCGCGGAGGTATTTTTGAGACTTTGTGCTAACGCCGCTAAGTCAAGATTTTCTGTCCCATCTGCGGCGCCTGCAGTGAATTTGGTAACTTCTTCTAAGGTTGGGTTCACATTCTTGGTAATAAGATGCTGAATCTTGAATTCCTTGACCAAGTAGCCGTCAACATAATTATCATTAAGATATGTCCAATTCTTCTTGTTGAAGGTAGACATCGAAGAAAGGTATTTGCTGTGCTTCTTCTTGGCCTCCACTTCGCTGAATAACCGTTGTGGGGGTCGGGTTGCAGGGTTGGTCATACCGTAGGCCTTTTGTCTCTTCCTTTTCGCGTCGCCTTTCATATTGCCGTCTACCATCGGTGCGTTCGCATCTTCATTAAGACCGTAATCGAGTCGGGGGACTATCTTCAAAGTCACCTCGAGTCCATTGGTCTCAACATCATCAATCTGAGCTAGGTCTCCGACATATTTCCCCCGCTTTATTCGGACGTAGCCACCGGGCTGTAGCTGCTCGCTTTTGGTAACACGTAATAGATCCTCCCTTTCTGGGATAGGTACCAATAGAACCTTGGTCCTGGGATACACGTTGCTGATCCCATCAAGGGCAGTATACACGTCCGCCTGCTTAAGTGCCTCGATGTAAACATATCCAATCATAGTTCCTCCTCGCTCCAATGCAGAGATAATTGGCAAGGGATCCTTCGACGCCCTCTCTTCCATCCTTTTGGTTATAGCAAAGACAACTTCGCGCTCTTTTCCAGGCTTACACTTGACACCCCATATACTTGCGTCTTTGATATCGGCCACTAACATACGCTTCGGCACAATTTCTCCATCCTTTGCTGCTGTTGTCCGCGATCGACCGTAAAGTTCCTTTGCACGCTGGGCTTGCTTCTCTGCATCCATATGCTGTGCGTTTTCCCTCTGTTGGTCGAGCTCTCTATGCCGCCTATCATCGGTTTCAGCGCCTAATGGAAGATCGTTGATATCGTCCGGGTGGATATCGGCAATGAAGGGGTCAGCCTGCCCCTCATCATCTTCATCGTCGCCCTCGTCTTCCTCGTCTACTTCGGCTTCGACATCAAGGTATTGGTTTCTCGGGTCCCGGCGGCTCCTCTTTCTTGGCCGTCCCTGCAAAAGTAAGTCAGGCGAAAGAAACCAAGGACTTGACCACATTAACACAAACATACCACTGCTTCCTCGTCTTCCTCATCTTCTTCGTCCTCATCATCGTCTGCCCCATCAATATCTTCACCACCAGATTCATTGATATCTTCCTCTCCTTCCCCATTCTGTCCATGGCCATTACTTTGTAGCCCCATACCCTTCACGGGTGGAGATGCTTCTGTGTCCTCCTCGCCATCTTCATCTTCATTATCTTCCCTTATCGATCGCCGCCTCTTATCGGCACCATTCTTAGTCAGCTTGGAGCTCACTTCAGCTTCAGAGGCGCCTGCAGCTTCATTATCCGAGTCATCGGCAGGTGCAGGATTGAAATTATCGTCCTCAGATTCGGAGCCAAAGTCCTGGTCGAGGAGTGCCGCTGACGACATCTAGGAAAGCTTTGGCCTGGTGACCAGAGTACTAAACTTAGTTGCAGCGATGAGAGTAGAGCTTGCTGTACATTCAATTGAGCTTGGGTGGTGGAGCTCTTTGTTTGGTATTAGAATATGGAGTAGATGCTGGGAAATGCCAAGCGATTATGTGATTGGCTAAAGAGTTACGACTAGCCTCCGCAACACTTCAGCCTCATTCCACAATGGCCGTTTAAAACCAGCTCAACGGTTTCTGATTATTTTTATTTGTATTAGATTTTCTCATCGATGCTAAAGGTCTCCATCATAACCAGGGGGCTGACTACGAAGACCAATAGTAGCTTCGCTAGTTTCTCTTTTCCTCCTTCTTCTCATCTAAGTTTACATATTCAACCAAATGAACAGTCGCATAAACTGCTAGATAAAACGTATTACCAGTTCAAAGTCAGTTTCAGAGCATGTACTTCGTAGGTACGACAAGGGAATCTAAATGAAGGATCGCACGGGATGGTGCTTTGCTGAAATCTTATTTGCGGTTTGGTGGGGTAGATAAAGAAAGAGTACCTAGGGGGAGAGAAGGTCGCTCAGAATTCAGGCACGATTGTAATTCGTAATCATTGAGCATTAATAGCAGCTTTTGGCCGTTATGTATCTAAATCATAACAAAACGTTTTCGACATTATCTCGACATAAGCATTCTACAAACGCTCAAACGCAGCGCTAAAGAACATTCGCAGGTAGGGAAAGAGCCGTTGGTCGTTATATGGAGCCGAAGTAGAATGGATCATTGATCCTCACCAGATATTGGGTAAGCGCCAGGAAAATGGTAAGAGGAGTCGGGCTCCCGTTGAGATTCGAGATCATAAACAACGTCTTCAAAGTTAGCGGACGACTTTGGGGATGTACTAAGAGGTGCTCCAAGTGTATTTAAGGCTATGAGCTTCTGAAAGTTCTCATGAAGCCCGACCTCGCTGTCTGATGGGATCTCTCGCTCTGCTAGGTAGTCGTAGACAGTCTTGCCCTCGTCATCTTTCAACGATGTATCGAGACCCATCAAATTAGCATTCGATAGGGCTGTTACCGTTTTTGCTCCACCCTTACGTGCAGCCATATGCAGGACGTTTCTTCCATGGATGTTCTTGGCTGTGTAATCAGCTCCTTTCTCAAGAAGCAGTGGTAAGATTTCGAAACGATCGAAGGAAACTGCAAAATGAATCGCTGTATCTTGCGACGAATAATTCGGAGTATTCACGTTCGCGCCAAGATCGATGAGTTTACGAGCAATTGAGGTATAGCCCTGGTAGACTGCGTTCAGTAACGGGGTCTCTCCGTCCCCATCTCGAACATTTACGTCTGCTCCAGCATCGACGAGGAGATCAACGACATCAGGAATCTCGGCCGTCTCAATACAGCTGCACACACTGTGCAGAGGAACCCGAGCATATTTTCGACCTCTGGCATGAAGATTTATATTTGCGCTCAGCAAACGCTTGCAAACGTCTGTGCTTCTTACATAGAAGAGACAATTTTTGCCTTGGTAATCAATTAGGTTAGGGTCGGCATTGAAAGCGAGTAGCGTGCTGACAGATTTCGGATCGTCTCGAAGAGTTGCCCAGCATATCGGTGTTCTATTTAGGGCATCCATGGTATTGATAGTAGCTGTTGAGGAACGAAGCTCGGTTTCAAGATCTCTGCTGACGATCCCAATAACAATCTTGTGTATCAATGTAAAGCACCGAGTTTCGGCGTAGTCGGAGCCCTCGAACATGTTCTTTACGATCTGGCTATCTTCAGCCTCCATTTGGCCGGACAAAACTGCGTCGAAGAATGCTTCTATAGGCCTGCTCCCGAAGGTATCGGCAATGTCAGCATCTGCGCCTTGTTGTATCAAGAATTGGCCCAACTTAGCATTCCTACGTGTTGCCGCGTAAATTAAGGCATTCCCTCCCTGCAAATTTGTATCATACGGCGACGCCTTGCCCTCTGAGAAGAGCCTTTGAATAGCTACGATATCTCCGCAATTAGCGCAGTTCCACAGCAGATGGGTCCAAGGCATAACTCTTGGCATCCGCATAGAGAATGCTGGACCCTCCAGTGGAGTGTATTTCCAGACCATAGCAATATATCTATTGATAAGATACGTTGGAAGATGAAAGGTCATCCTGAGTGATGAGCCACTGTACCGACGGCAGCTGTGATCATTACATACTAGGCTTGGGATAGAGTAGTCGATAAACACGTCGCCGAAAATGCTTCTCAAGATCCAGGGAGACTTGAAGCTGCTTTTCCGATGACAGATACAGCTACACCACTCAATGCACTTATACCGGGTTGGCATAGAAATTTGCCCCCAAGGATTCGTGTCTCGTGTCGGACCCGTGAGAAAGGTCGGTGACGAGGCGAAGAATGGACAAGTCAAAGTGGGCGTAGACTTAGTCGATGAAGGTAAGCCTGGGCCAAGTGTTGAGATAGCAGGCTCTAGTTCAGCAGGTGTCCACGGCACAGTCTCGTATATTCCCTGGATTGGGGGAGCAATCTGTTCGATGTGGGTCGTTCTTTTCAAGACCGTGGCTAGCATTTCTGAGTTTTGCGAGTGCGCGGCTGCTGAGGCTGACATGATTTCTTTCAGCTCAGTCGTTGAAGACCTGAGTCAAGTTCAGCAGTCTGTCTGAAGAAAAGGAAACGGTCTTAACAGAAGTGAGCTGACCATCACCTACATGGTCAGCAAGCTTAAAGTAGTTCCTGAATCTACTCTAATGGCTCGCAGCTCAATCTGTAATTTCTTCACCTTATTCTTGTTTCGTAACCATACAATGCGAGCTTTGTTTCCATCGTTCAGTCTGGAATCCCGAAAGAATGGAGAATCCAGAAGACATTTGACCTTCTGCCCGGCTTTTTCAACGTGCTCGATAAGGCTGCGAACATTTTGAGTACATCGAACGCTCTGATAATGTTCGATAACTAGTCCAACACCTTCTAGAAACACATGGAGCTCTGTGACATCACTGAGTAGGTCAACAATTTCCTGAGGGGCCTTGCGATAGCTGTTAAGCCTTTGAAGTCCTTGTACAACAATCTTGGCGGCACCAATTACGGCCAGGATTCCTGCGGTCAACGATAGTGGATCCATCTATAGTACGAACGCTGTGTTGGAGTAGACTGTTATGGTGAGTCAAGTATATACTCTCTAGTGGGGAGCAGTAGGAAGCCTTGCCAAGGCTGTAGAGAATGGAATGTCATGGTGACGGCTGAGCCTCAAGCTGGCGTTTTGTCGGCTTGATAAATGGGGCCAAGCCGTAATTCCTTTTCCAACACGGAGAACTATCTAATTAAGGGAATGATTGTATGATGTGCTTGTAAGCCGACAAGAGAGAAGATAGTGCAATGCAATTAACAGAAAGGAAGACTCTAATAGAGTAGTACAGTTTGTTCATGCTGGAACGTCGTGAACATATCCGGCCACGCCGGCCAAGTCGCGATTATAGGGCACGAATAAAACCGCTTTTTCTACAAAAAGCATGTATAATACCTCTTAGCGGCTTTTTTGCTTCGCTTTTTTGGTTTTTTATTATGTAAGCTAGACATGAATTATGATAGGAAGGTTCACCTTGCTGTTGACCCCTCGCTGTCGTCAGTTCTACTAGCTAACCTGCTTGCAGACCCCTACCTACCTCTCTACCAGCAATGCCTCCGCAACGTGGCGGTAGGCCTTTGAACCAGCTCGTCGTCGATAACTTCCAGCAGATAATCGTACCTGGAAGGCTTACTACTGTTCAGTGCCGTCACTGTCATATGGCCGGAACGAACGCTTAATCGGCCGAAGGACCTAAAAAGGAAGCTTCGCTATACACAGAGCATTGAAATTGATGAGGAGGAGCTATGTGAAATGGAGGATAGACTATTGCAGGAGGAAATTGCTATGGCCAGGCTAAATCCTTCGAGCGAGGATACCCTCAACGAGTATTTGAATAGCGACGGCCAGGTGCTTTTGAAGCTTCCTTTACATGGTAAAGGGGTCAACCTGCAGGCAAATCAACCCCTCTATTAATTTGCTACTATAAATATAACCCCTGTGTTTTAAACCTCATCAAAAAGCGTGTATAAAACACGCTTTGAGCTAGCCTAAAGAAGGTAGTCAAAAAACATGTTTTAAACATGTTCGTGCCCTAGTCGCGAAGCGGAAATTGCTGGTTGGCGGAGCACCAACGGCTTAGCGCAACACAACAATCGAAGAGAATCATACCGCTCACTTCGTACTTGTAAAACGGAACAATGTTGGACGAGCCAAGGAGTGCACATGCTCGACTCGGCCACTCCCCCCAATCCTGACCCCTAAAGGAGCGTATTGGGACTCCAACCCAACATACTCCAACCCAACATCTTACGCTACAAGAACATCATCTCATTATCCGAACTAGGCTGGGCGGTGTTACTGCCACAGCCATTGAATTCCCCAATCTTGCTAACAGACCTCAATCCTGTGAAATTAAGAACACAACTATAATATAGATAGAAAAATCGATCTCACGTTCTCTACTACGTAAGAATTCTCGCAAGCATACCAAATCTCACGTTTCTAAGATGTCTTCCTCTTTTGATGCTCTATCCCCCAGCTACCAAGATCCACGCCTGCCTTCATATCAAACCTTGAATCCTCTCTCTTATCGAAGTCCAGACTCACCTTTGCCGCGGCGGAGGCGCTCACCTAATTTTCTTGCTTCTGTCAAAAGTCTGGTACATCGGTCTCGATCACCTCTACGCCCACGAACTAGCAATGGAGAGATATACAATACGCCTTTGACTGACGGGTCATACACCGCCACACACCGGCAGCCTATAACTCTCGCAAACAATGAACCACGTTCGTTGAGATCCCCAGGGCAGAAGCGGCGAAACCGCCGTGAACACATTCCGAGCATGATCGACTACTTGACATTATCGCAACTCGAAAACGTCTGGCAAAGACAAGATACGTACAAAGGATGTGTCCATGCACCTCAAAGAGCTCCTCAGCAGACCGTCACAACTCGCAGCCAGCGAACCGAAGCAGATCTTAAGGTTCCCTTCATCCATATTCAATCGGCACAACGGCGCTATCATTACCCTGACAATTCGGCTCGCTCGAGGTGAGCTGCTGTATCTACGGCGACAGATGTTCGAGCCGATCAGCACAATGATAAAGTGGACGAGCGGGACAGCTCCGGTATACCTTCAGGATATCTTGCCCAAGCACGTCCCAGCCTGAGGGTCATCGCGATGGACCAGACCCTGGGCTTAGGATTGCACCACATGAACCGAGACTGCTTGGCGCATTACACGCTTCCCAGTCTAGGCATCCGTCGCAACTTAGACTTCATTGCAAATCTTCCTAGGAGAACCCGGAGGAGGTTTTCGTTTCGAACGGAGACATGACGAGACTTGCACAGTCCCAACGGCAATCAAGACAATTGATCGCATTGATGCACGTTGAGACCGATGCCGGTCACCATTGGAGGCTTGCGGCGGGTCAAAGATGGAGAGAATGCCTCGCGGTCTGTACCTAAGGATGGCTTCAACTAGCATAGCCGCACATAAGGCATAATAATCTACTGTACGTACCTTAGTGAATAATTAGGAGCTAGTTAACTAGCTCTTACCCAATTAGACTCTCCATAATACCTTACCTTATCCAACGGGCACTGTAAGTAATAATCCGAAGCAACAAGTATTTCGACTCGTTGTACTATTGCGTGGCGTAGAACAAAGCAAAGAAACCTAGCAGAAGATCCCAACCTTTCTCTTTCCATTATGCGTGAATCCGTCCATGTACATTAATTTCCATTTTCAGATAACTCTGTCATGAAGAGAAAGTGGCCTGCTGCTTTGGAAATCCGTGGAACTTAGGCAACCAAAGTCGAATTCAAAGACAAGGATTTCCACGATTTTCGCTCACGGTCCACTAGGCACCAATAATGTGCCTAGCTATCGTTGCTCAATTCAATGACCGTTATTGATCAGTGAAGAATCAATCGTCTAGTGGATGCGTGACACCTATTGCATCGAATTTTCGACCTTTCAAACTGCGCATTGGTGTGAACAACACCACTTAGATCCCAGCTTGATGCATGAAGCCTTCTCCATTGGCACCCCTTATATCTACTTCTTAGGCCACTGCCTTAAACAATCAGCTCGACTTCACGGGTGTCGTGCAATCTGAGCGCTTGAAGAAGTCGACATTTAATTGTATAATTTTCGCGGGCAACACACAAGACACCTGTTCATTACGGCAAAATCGATATCATAAGACGCGATTAACCGGTGCGGACAAGCTCCACCGAAGCCCGCGTTGCACAAGCGCTTGAAAAAGACTGGATAATATTAAATTAATCTTCGATCAGGCGCTTGCCGACATAAACCCAGAGAACACAAGCGGCGGAGTAGTTATCTTAGATGCGATTTCTTCCTATCGTTTCCCTCGACCCTGCCGTGCGGTACCTTGGGGAGCTATTTCCTATTGGCCCTCCCACTCAAAATGCTCCGGCTGAACCTGTATTGGCATATAATTTAAGCGCATGTCTTAAGTTTATCGACGACGTGAAGTCTGCCCTGGCTTGGGACATGCTCTTTCACTATCGTATTGCGCGCATGAGGAGTGGGGAAGAGTGGACTATTTGCTGGCTACTATCTTTGCTTTACTTTCAATCGTTTCTGTCTTGATTTCTTATGTTGTTACGAGTTTCTGGGTTTGCAACCAGTTCATCGTCCTCTCTACCAACTAAAGCCTTCTCTGGGCAGGGTTTGACAAGCTCTTCCAGATCAACCGTAATGCAGTGATGCAGATCCGCGTGCTTGCAGTGGTGCTTTTGAGTTATCTATCTTTCTCATCTGTTTTAGCTCTCTATGTTGTGCAAGGCTCCAACTGCACCTCAGTGTGCTCCCAGCGTATAATACCTTCAACAACAAATGGCAGTGATATCACCTGCTATGACAGGGATTATAATAAAACCGCTGTGGGAGCGCTTTTTCGAGACTGTGTGGCTTGCGAGATTCAAAGCCAGACCTTTGACCATGTCACATTACAGACGGACTTGGGATGGGCGTTGTGTAAGTATTGCAGGTCAGTTCCTCATACGACGAGGCATAGGCGACTAATCTGGGATGTGAAACTAGTTAATATGAGATATGCTTTGGGTTGGTGTTCATTTGGCTTTCCAAACGCCAGTAGCTGGAGTATGTCAAGTCCATGTAGCGCAGCCTGTGCACAAACATCGAATGCCCTCAAGACGAACATCCTTACTCCAAACATCTCCACACCGTACGATTACTGCCAGGATCCTACTTTTGTCCCGAGTGCCGGACAATGTGCCTCTTGCTATTCACAGGTACCAAACAAACTCTACCTATCCAACTGTAAGCCCCACCACGCCCTTGATCCATTGCAATAATTATTTACAATCCGATACAGTTATCAACACTCTCAAAGCCGCCTGCATAGCCCAACCCTCGCCTGCGACACCCTTTCCTATCGATCCTTCCCAAATCTTTACCCTCCAGCCCCCGTCAGTCTATCCCAACAGCACCGCCACTTCCACTCCAGCCCCTTCCTCCGGCCTTTCCTATAACGCTAAACTCGCCATTGGAATCACAATTCCCTTCGTCCTGCTTGCCCTCCTCTCCATCCTCTTTCTCTATTGGTACGTTCGCATACGGCCACGCTCCTTGAAATCCAAATCAAAACCACATCGCTGCCAACACCGGGGTCACCCAAGCATCCCAAGCCACCCCAACCAGATGAGCAGCTACTCCGCTTCCGTCTACTCTCAACAAACCCCATACCCCGAACCTCTCCGCATCTGCTATTCTCAGCCTCTAACGCAAAGCTCCGGCAAGCGTCTCTCAACCATCGCAAGTACAAGCCCGCCTACCTCGCCTCGAGCCCCTACGCCCTCGGGCCTCACATCCTGGGAGCGCGCTGGCATCCGGAATTCGATGCAGACCCGAGAATCCAGGGACCTGCGGAGAACGAGCTCCGAAAGAACAAACCCAATGAGATCGAACTCGCAACGATCGAACCTGAAAAGGACAAGGTCGCAGCATATTTTTGATGGGACGAATCTGCCGCCGAGTGTCAAGAGGGGTGGGACGTGGAAAATGAAGAGTCAGGACGATCTTTTTGGGTAGGTGTTGGGACTTGGTTGGAAGGATGAAAGCAGGGTCCTTCATGTTGGGGGGCTTGGGGGATTGGGCGAGCCGCTATCAATACGACCTATGACGGTGAGACCACGACACGACTTCGGATTGGGAAATTTCGGATGGGACTCCTTACACTCCCATCGCTATTTACGTACTTTAGACAGGAGCCACGGCGCACTTTAGACGGATAGACAGAAACCTTGTTACTTTTCTGATGTGTAGAAGATGTCGAGACGCACAACCTGACACAAAATAGTTGAGTGAAAAGGTGAGAATTGTTACTTCGGATTCAGCCAATGCTGCACTACTGATGACCTGAGGGAGGTGTTGTTTCAAGATCATAATGTATCCTGCGACTGAGTAGCTAATGAGAGACGAGAGCTCGATTTGCTTTTCGATTGTGAAAGAATCTTCAAGGGACGAAACAGACTGACACCCCGCTCTTCTCTCAACTCTCACCTTGCTTCCTCCATCGTCCTTCCCACTAATTCCACATTCTCTTCTTCTCATCTTTCCTTCCTCGGTCTCATTCTTCGACCGAGACAACTGTGGACAGAAATCTTTCGAAAATCTCTAAGAATTCACATCGGATAAAGTTGAGAAACGAAGGTGATCGCAAACAAAACGAGCAACACATTCAACTCTTTCTGTACCTGTAAACTTCACTTCATTACCCCGCTAAAAATAGCCGTCGCGTTCGTAATAACCGTGCCAATCCAACACTCAACTCAAAGACTCAAAGATCACCATCTCCTTTTAGCTCAACCAACAGCGATTAGCCAACGGCGTCATGGCGCCCAAAAAGCGCAAATCAGTTCAGGCCGAAGTAGATACCGTGTCTGTCCACAAAAGAGGGCATGGGCGTCCTCCGAATGCTCCTCCTGTCCCCAGAAAGGGCCGTGGCCGTCCACCAAAGGCTACAAGTCCGCCGAAACGTAAATCAAGTATAGTTCAGCAAACGGCGTCTTCGAGCCGTCCGAAACGGACTTCGCCTGTAACGAAGGAAGTCTCAAAGATCACTCGGAGCTCGAAGAATGGGGGTGTAAGTAAACCTATAACCAAGACCACCAAAGCGGCAAAGACGGGCAAGGGCACGACAAAAGTGAAACCAAAGAAAGCCACTAAATCAGCAACGAAAAGCCGCGGATCGGTCAAGAACTCAGTGAAAGAGAGGAGAGACTCCAATGTCTCGATTGAGATCCCGCAAGTTTACACGACGACTGCTAATCCTGTGGATGAAAGCGAAGGGGACGAGGATCCAGAAGGGCCTGCCTATTGGCTCATGAAAGCCGAACCGGAATCACGAATTGAAAAAGGCAAGGATGTGAAGTTTTCGATTGATGATCTGAAGAATGCAGTTGAACCAGAGGCGTGGGATGGTAAGTCCTCTGATTCGAGAAATTCTGACACGAAAAGGGCATGACTAATGATATGTAGGTGTTCGCAACGCCACAGGTTTGACTCAGAGGAACTAGAGATAGCTCATAAGCTGACACGGATAACAGCACGTAACAACATGAGAACCATGATGAAAGGTGACATGGCTTTCTTCTACCACTCCAACTGCAAAGTCCCTGGGATCGTAGGTACCATGGAGATCGTGGAGGAGCATTCTGTTGACGGTAAGCTTTTTGCAACAAAAGAATGTACAAGTACTGACGCAGCAACGTATTCGTCAGAGTCTGCATTTGATCCACAACATCCGTACTATGACCCAAAGTCTGCTCGGGACAATCCGAAATGGTGCTGCGTTAAGGTCGCGTATCGGCAGAAGTTCCCAGAAATCACCAGGCTCAAGGAGTTGCAACGCTATGCCAAGGACGGCGGCGTCCTAGCGAACATGCAAACTCTTAGAACGGCTCGTCTCAGCGTCTCCAAGGTGACCAAAAAGGAATGGGACTTCATCATGAGCTTGGTGGATATCGAGGATGAGGGTGCACCGTGAGGCAGCTTTTTGACCACCAATGACAGCTAAGCAGCTTCTAGAGCAAGGCAAAATTGTTTCCTGGGTCCGATTTCCATAGCGAGGCGCTGGCGGAGACTTGCGAACACTTGAGCACTTCTTTCGACCAAGACCATTGGAGGACAATGAAGAGCGTGGAGGCTCTCCTCAGACTGATAGATCTACCCTTGTAGAACCGCACTGCCATGATCTCTTCATGAAAGTGTTGGCTGAAGAGCATAGAATCGAACGGGAAAGAGGCCCTTTGGAAATCCCGGTTGCAGTTCCGTTCTTGTAATTCTCAAGCCAGCCTCCTCGAAAAGATACCGGAATTTTCCATCCGTTCTAGTGATAGAGCTGTCCACCTCGTCGAGCATGTCCTCCCCGTTTGGATTCGTACTCATGTTTTCCTTCACCACGACCCAGCCTCCATCTGCAATCGCTTTTTTACACCTTATGAAATAAGCCACCAATTGCTGGTCGGTAAGATGCCCCAAACACCATTGATTCCAAATGAGATCATACGGTCCCTCTGGGTCCCAATCCTCCAGCCCCTTAACGTACATGTTCCCTACTGTTCCACTACCAGCCATCTTCGCCTCCTTGGCTGCATCAGCAAACCTTTGGATCGGTTCTACCACGTCGATAACCTCACAGACTTTACTCAGAAAGCCAGCGGTAACCCGTCCAATACCAGCTCCACAGTCTGCGCCTCTGGACAGGATTTTACGATTTGTAGCTGTGGCAGACTGACGTCGGAGTTTAGCGAGGAAGTTTGCAGAACCTCGCAGATCAACACGCGAGATCTGAGGATAGCCACCGAGCATGCCATTCGCCGTGGGCGAGACCGTGTTCCAATATTCGATAGCATCCGCAGGGGACATCTGCTCATCTGCAGTCTCGGCTGGCAAGGCAGCCATGGTGACGATTGTTGTTCTACAGTCAGGGTTATGGCACCCTGATGTAACAACGATCTCGAGGTCCCCATGGTCTAGCACGGGAGACCACCTATCCGTGCCCCGCCGTAAGCTCATCCTTCGCTTCAAGATGAGCTTAGGGCGGGGCACGGATAAGTACGGCTTCGGACGATTGGAATAACGGCGATATGCTAATCTGTCTTTGGTCAGTGGGTTTTCTCCTTACGGTCCAACAACGGTTCAAGTAGAGATTCTTACACGAACCCAAGGGAAGTGGGGTGGGTAGAATGCGGAGTATTCCGTAGTGGAAGGTTATACCTCAACAGGCAGTTTTATCCGTCATCGGACATAATCGGGGTTACTGCCTTCCAAAGTGCTTTACCCCTCTCTGCAGCAAAACATATCGTCTTTTGAAACCTCCTCCATCTCGGTTACACGAATCCATCAGAGCTTTCTCAAACATGTCCGACCTTTCCATTGAGCTTACGGCCCCTAATGGCCACAAATACCAGCAGCCAACTGGGATCTTCATCAACAACGAGTTTGTCAAGTCGAAAAAGGGAGAGAAGATAACGAGCATCAATCCCACGTATGTCCTCTTGTGACTTGAGCAGACCTAGCGTTAAGAATCTTCTCCTCACAGTGACGAGAAAGAGATTGCCTCTGTCTACGCTGCCTCCGCCGAAGATGGTATTGATTTCCCCTAGATTCCAATTCTCCGAGGAATACGCCTATCTGACCCTTGCATTCAGTCGATATTGCCGTCGCCGCCGCCCGCGCGGCCTTCAAACATCCCTCCTGGCGCGATATGGCTTCCACAGACCGGGGAAATATGATGATGAAGCTTGCCGACCTGGTCGACGCACATGCGGAAACCCTTGCCACAATCGAAACCTGGGACAACGGCAAACCTTATACCGTCGCCCTCGAGCAAGACGTAGCCGAAGTCGGCGGCTGCCTACGCTACTATGGCGGGTACGCCGACAAAATCCATGGCCAGGTCATCAATACCTCTCCTGCTAAATTTGCTTATACAATCCGTGAACCGCTGGGTGTATGCGGGCAGATCATCCCGTGGAATTATCCGCTGTTGATGGCGGCGTGGAAGCTGGGTCCTGCGCTTGCATGCGGGAATACTGTAGTGATGAAAGCCGCTGAACAGACCCCTCTCAGCGTCCTGTACCTAGCAACCCTAATCAAAGAAGCCGGCTTCCCACCTGGTGTTGTCAACATCCTTAACGGCTACGGCAAAGACGCCGGTGCTGCCATCGCGTCGCACCTCGACGTTGACAAGATCGCCTTCACTGGCTCCACAGCTACAGGACGGCAGATTATGAAAATGGCCGCCGTCAATCTCAAAAACATCACTCTCGAGACGGGAGGCAAGTCACCTTTGCTCGTCTTCGAAGATGCAGACCTAGAACAAGCCGTCAAGTGGAGCCACGCAGGCATCATGTCCAACAGCGGCCAAATCTGCACCGCCACCTCCCGAATCCTCGTCCAAGACACCATCTACGACAAATTCATCGAAGAATTCAAAAAAACCGTCCACACCGTCAGCAAAGTCGGCGACCCCTTCAAAGACTCCACCTTCCAAGGCCCCCAAGTCACAAAACAGCAATACGAGCGGGTCCTCTCCTACATCGACTCCGGCAAAAGCGAAGGTGCCACCCTTCTCACCGGCGGTGAACCCCATAAAGACGCCGCCGGCAAGGGCTTCTTCATCGCCCCGACGGTCTTCACGAACGTCACCGACACAATGAAAATCTACCGCGAAGAAGTCTTTGGCCCCTTCGTCGTCATCACCAGCTTCAAATCCGAGGCTGAAGCCCTGCGGCGTGCAAACGACACCACGTACGGCCTCGGCAGCGCGGTATTCACGCGGGACCTGGAGCAGGCGCATCGCGTGGCGAGGGGCATTGAAGCGGGCATGGTGTGGGTGAATAGTAGCAATGATAGCGATTTCCGGATCCCGTTTGGGGGGGTAAAGCAGAGTGGGATTGGGAGGGAGTTGGGGGAGGCCGGGCTTGCGGCCTACACGAATGCGAAGAGTGTGCATGTTAATATGGGGACGAGATTGTAGATGGGTGGAAGGTAGGGGGTTGGTGCGCGGTTAGTAAAGGGGACTATCAGAAGGAGAGGAAAATGACAAGAAGCGTTTGGGATGTAAATACCTCGCTGGTACAAAAGCGTAATTTATGGGTCTTCTTTGTATGTTTTCACTAGTTTTCTATATCAATAAGAGTTTATCCAATCCTCGTCGACGACTTCCAAAGTGAGTTCTATACAGTAGGACAACTCCAACCCAAGAATCTTTCCGTGGAAATGGTCCATTTCAAACCCAGGTGTCTTCACTCTGTGTCTTGTAAAGAGAGATTGGGGATGAAAAGCAGCCACGGGGAATGTAGCTGGTCGCTAGTATAACAGCGTGGATTACACGGGTCTTTCCATGTACGTTGCTACTACCGACATGAACAGCGAGTGGGAATATGTCCGATTCTCGCTGACGTTGCAGGGGTGGGTCATATAGCTTGAAGCATTTCCAAAGTAGATCATTTCCACAGAGACTTGCAGTTCGAAAGCCAAGTATCCTCAATTGAGTTGGCGCTGATGGTATCTGATTCGAAGTTGCTTCGCCAGAAGCTATATCTTCAAGCAATGGCCGTATTGGCATTGAAAGTTAGACATGGAGTGTCCGGTCATAATGCCATCTCTACTACATGATTAATCCGAGCGGCCGCGGGAATCGATAAGTGCATTGGAGCGAGTAGGCCAATCAGTCAAATCGAAGACGGGGACGGCCGGGGCGCCATGGGCTAACTGTAAGTGAGACAGCGATAAGTCCGGCCGACTTGGGTTAACTAGATAGTCGCCAGCTCTAGGGATCGAAGTCTTGGTTTCATGACACGTCTTGATACTCAGTCCATAATTTCGCTAGCGAACTTGCTCCTTGCTCTAATTCTTGGCCCATAGAAGACCAGAACCCACGGTACGATAGTGAGAACAGCTCCCAGGCCTCCGAGAAAACTTGAGGCTCCTGCAAAGGTCATTCGGTGGAACATGGCGCTCGTGACTAAAGGGAAGACACCTGCGAGCATATTTCTGCAAAACGACTGAGCTGCTAAGGCCGAGCTAGCATACCGATGATATGTATCGGCAAGGTAATTGAAGACAGCGAGATAGATGGAAAAGATGCCCATGGTGGCGCAGCCAATGGCCAATGTAGGCACGATCCAATGGATTGAAGGGAAGGAAGTCCAGCCGAACCAGAACAGACCAATGGGCATCAGGGCGCTCTCGATGCAGCTAAAATAGAGTCGTCCTTCGGGGGTAGAAGACATCTTGCCGTAGTGTCTCGCTACCTTCTCTTGATAAACGCTCAAGATCGTGGAAAGAATTGCTCCGACGCACATAGCTGAGAATACGGCGCCGATTTGTGCAACGTTGAAATGGTGGCTCGTGCTGAAGACGAGGGGTATGGATGAGAATGTTAGGTAGAGTACAGCCCAGCTAAAGGATACCCATAGGGAGAAGAAAAAGACCACGGGTTCAGTGAATAGTAAGTGGAAAGGTCTGTAAACCGAGACGCCAATCATTTTTGCAAGGCTCTCTCTTTCTTCATCAGATTTGACTTTCCATCTGATCCTTTGGCTTTCTTTCTTGATACCACCATCACCGACTGGTATCTCAAATCCCACGAGGCCGACCTTTTCTCGTGCTTCATACCACTTGTTGAGAATGGCTGCCCTGCGGCTGAGAAGGACACTGCCTCGGGTCTCTTTAAAGAAGACTACCACAAGAAGAATGAGGAAGCCACAGCTGATTACTTGAATGTAGAATACCCACCGCCAGGAGATATGCTGAGCGATAAACCCCGAACATAACGGGCCTAATCCAGTGCCGAGTAATGCCGCTCCAGAGAACAATGCCATAGGGGTGTTCCTGTCTTGTGTGTGGTATATGTCGGCAACGACTCCACCGACCATAGTGGAAAACGTGCTTCCACCTACTCCAACAAAGAACCTTGCTACCAGCATCCCCGGATACGACCGCGTAATAGCACAGCATAACTGGCAGACAACAAAAAGGATCCCCGAAGCCACGAAGACTGGTTTCCTCCCGTTGAGCTCGGAGAAAGGCGCGAGAACCATTGGGGCAATTGCAAAGCCAGTAGTGAAAGTCGTGATACCCACCAGAATAGCTACCTGACTGACATCCCAGTACTGGGACATTTGTAACGAGGCAGAGCTATAGGAACCTGCTGTATAAGCCGTGACAACGGTGACGGCACATGAAAGCCAGGTGGTAAAGGTCTTCCGGGACTCGGACCAAGTGAAAGGGGATACATAGTTTCTCAGATCCGGTGGTTCTGGTGCCAATGTATCATCCTTCCCTGGTACTGTCAAAGTTGATGGAAAGGGTAACTCGGTCTCAAATGCCAAGTAATGATAGACGATAGGGACTTCGTGTTGTTGAGCTACCGAGATAGATAGATTCTCATCTCGACCGTTCGTCTTAGCGCATTGGTACGGCGGTTTACGATCGTTCTTCTTAGAGGTTCCAAGGTCGGAAGACTCTAGTGCAAGCTTGATCTCTGGTGTGACCATGACTGGAGAGGGCTCAAGCTAGCAAAGAGAAAGAAAGGTTCACGAGACAGGAGGACAAGTCTGGACTACATATATAAAACCCCAGAATGATGAAGGAACAATAAAAAACAAAGCCCTTTGTACCGCAAGAATAAGGTAATAATGGAGGACTCTCTGGGCGTTGGACCCTGGCCTACTTACCTTACCTTACGGTACTGTACTCCCACCATCGGCAAGCGTGCCGGTTCGGACCTGTAAGTAGTCTCGTAGATCATAAGGGAGTCTTCGGCAAGCCCATGCCCCCCATGCACCCCATGTTGCCACCGTCCCATCCATGTTCACAATCACAAAGGTTTGAAATAGCTAGGTACCTTACCGGTATGTATGATTGGGTATTGTTCTGATTACTTTACTTCCCTGTATCAACTTGTGTAATGTTGGTACTGTCCGACGTTACCTTACCTTATCCTCTTGTGATTGTGAAGTTTGACAGGAGTGACGTCAATAGTCAATACTCTCTAGGAGCCGTTCGTTACCAGTAGCCAATCAGACGTGTTCTGCCGGAAGGCGGTCTCACATCGCGAATTGCGTGCTTTACTAACTTTCTTCTAATCGTATCTTGTGAGTGTTTGTGAATGTTTCTGCATTGTAAGCAGTCTCTGAATCACTTCGTGATCTCCCTTATATATCTTTGATCAGTTATCCATTTTCAAACCATCACAAAGAACCAGGAGCACTACAAAAATGTCTTCTACCGACGAACGCATCGCCCCGTCAGTAGCACCCCAGGACTTGAAACTCCTTCCGCATTGTAGAATACCTTGGACTATAGCTAATTGATGTACCAGCCTACGCCTTGGTTCCACCGCCCCTAACTTCAAGGCCGAGACAACACAAGGACCAATCGACTTCCACGAGTTTATAGGCGATAAGTGGGTTGTATTGTTCTCACATCCAGAAGATTACACGCCAGTGTTCGTATTAACCGGTCTTAGCCAGACAATCGATGAGCTGACCAAAGCCCACAGATGCACGACTGAACTCGGGGCCTTTGCTAAACTCGAGCCTGAATTCACCCGTCGTGGGGTCAAGCTGATCGGGCTGTCCGCTAACACAGTGGAAAGCCATGGCGGCTGGGTGAAAGACATTGATGAGATATCCGGCAGCAAGCTCAAATTCCCAATCATTGGTGACAAGGTAAACACGATTCATGACAAAGGGAAACTGTGACTGCGCTGACCAGACCTACCATCTATAGGAGAGAAAAGTTGCCTACCTTTACGACATGCTTGATCATCAGGATATTACCAATGTCGACCAGAAAGGAATCGCTTTCACGATTCGAAGTGTTTTCGTCATTGACCCAAAGAAGACCATCCGCCTTATTATGTCATACCCAGCGTCAACCGGTCGCAACACCGCAGAAGTCCTGCGAGTAGTAGACAGTCTGCAGACCGGAGACAAGCATAAAGTTACCACCCCGATCAACTGGGTGCCAGGTAAGTCCTTCGTACGGATTCTGAACGGCGAATTCTCCATGCTGATTGTACTGATAGGCGACGACGTTATTGTACATCCCTCGGTTAAGACCGAGCAAGCGAAAGAGATCTGGCCTGAGATGAAGATCGTCAAGCCATATCTCCGATACACACCGTTGCCAAAGGAGAACACAAGCGCAGCGGTCTAATGGGTCAGAATGGTAGAACAGGATTCTGGCGCACGGTTGAATGTGCTTCGGTCGTGATATCACACAAGTCTTAGCATTAGCATCAATGCCAGCTTCACGACAGATACTACCTGACGGGACTTCGATGCGCTCGTGAACCTGTAGTTTTCTTTGAAAGCTTTGCTAGTAAGATAAAGTGTTTTAGGCTGCGATAGATCTTCGGGCTAACTGAAGTGCGGATCTCGGCAAATCTTTTGCTAAAGAACCCTGCAAAAGAGCTGGAAAGTGCCGTGAGTGCCTTACCTTAATCAAGGTACGGAGTAGGTAGACATTCGTACCACTTCCCTTGCAGAGACATATTGGTCGTGCCAAAACTTTCTCCGGTAGCACGACGTAAGGAGTTTCCGAGTTCTCCTTCATTCACTTGCCGCCCATCGCTGTCAACGCCTTCGACTTCCTTGGTGCGCAAGGGTCTTAGGCGTACATGTACGTCGTAACGTCGGCAGCCGCGACACGAGTTGTAGCTTCCATGGCTGGAAGGCTCGCACTTACTGGATTTGTCAGTGTGAAACGTACCTGACCGAAGGTAGGGAATCTGAACCCCTGTTCTACTCGAGGCTTGGGATTGGGTTTTGGTCGTTCTGCAGCTCTTTATGTCTCCCACCAGATATCTTCTGTCGTCTCCCTACTTGGATTGCTCTCTTACATAGATCTATTGCTGAAGACGCTGAAGCTTATGATGATTTCTATAGGTGCTCAGCGCTCTGGTTGGGCGCTCAAGTCTCAGGTCACACACAATCTTACTCACAGCGATCCTCACGAGATCCGGTCAGGGAAGACGCCTTCAGCACCCAATCCTCAGGTCTTCCTGGAACAACCCATATTCTCCCCAGCGATCCCAGAACTTTCGCTGCCTCCCGAATTAAGTCCTGTGTCGAGCGATAAACCTTCGTCTGGCGTTTCCTACAAATCCAACTTCAGCAAGCGGAGGCCCAGGCATGTACCCATCGTCCTATCACACAACATCATCACCTCTGTTTTAAGTGGTCTTCCGGACTCGCCGAAGTCTCAAGGGAGCGAAGGTAGATCGAGTTCTACTTCTACCTCCGGATCTGAGAAGGACAAGATCGCAGCGGTATCGAGCCAAAAAGCGCGGCATATACCCATTGTCATACCCGCTTTCGCTCAGCCTCACAGTCTTCTCCCGCCTACGCCTTCGACAAGCGAAAGTAACACTCCCAGAGCGTCACCAAGATCGCCATATTCGTGTGAGCAGATATTCATGAACATGCCACGTCCTCCGACTAGTGACAGTAGAACAAGTACTCTTGATTCCAATGTTTCCGTACCATCCCCAGAGCAGATGTATGCTGGACAGTACCAGCCTTCCTCCAGCACTTACCTAGCAGACATGAACAGCAGTCAGTCAAGCTTGAACCAAATGGTGCAAGACGGACAACAAAGCGCAGATCTAGGTTCGCGGCCATCGAGAGCTGGCGAGATAAACTCGTATTCTACAGCGTCATCGCCAGCACCAGGTCAGCGATTGCAGCCGACAAGTGGGACCACAAATTTATCGGGGCTAGTGTGTAATGTACATAGAAGTACAGGTAAAGAACCGCATGCGCTGGTCGGTGCGACAACAACAATCCTTGGCGACAAGCTGTATGTATTCGGGGGCCGTGTCATCTCGCGGCGGCGGCCACAGTTAACTTCGGATTTATATGAGTTGGATCTTATCCGACGGCACTGGACAAAGATCGAAGCTGCGGGGAATATCCCCCCTCCAAGGTACTTCCATAGTGTCTGCACTCTGGGCGATACCAAACTGATATGCTATGGTGGTATGTCACCTGCATCTCCTACTTCAAATCAAGCGCAAAGCGATACGACCCAACAAGTTAATGGCTCCGAACAACTACCCGCAGTTTCAGTGATGTCTGATATACATATTTATGATACCCCTACACGAACCTGGACATACATAGCTACTGCAGATACACCACAAGGACGTTATGCCCATTGTGCGGCGGTGTTGCCTTCGTCGGCTACTTTTACCTCTGCAAACGCTCCCCTGTCTGCTATACATCATAACCCGGCTTCTGCAAATCCGAATCAGGGATCTATCGGCATGGCTCTTGACGGTAGTGGAGGTGCAGAGATGGTTGTGGTCGGAGGCCAAGACAGTGCGAATCACTACATTGAGCAGATTAGTGTCTTCAATCTAAGAAGCCTCAAATGGACTGCTACGCATACGCTCGGAAGGAGCTGCGGTGCGTATCGAAGTGTAGTTGCTCCACTTACGAGCATGCCAGCTTCGAAAATTGGCAAAGGGCCGCAGCCGGAGTGTAGCACCGAACAAACGACGAGGACCTCAGACCCGGCAGATGCGGGTTCTTGCATGCTGATATACTCCAACTATAACTTCTTGGATGTCAGGCTGGAGCTCCAAGTACGTTTGACAGATGGTTCATTGGTCGAAAAACCAATGAACGGCCAATTTTCGCCGCCAGGTTTACGCTTCCCAAACGGCGGTGTGCTGGATAATCATTTCGTTGTCAGTGGGACATACCTGACTTCATCAAAACAAGAGTACGCGTTGTGGGCTCTTGATTTGACAACGCTGACATGGAGCCGCATTGACGCCGGAGGGAGTGTCTTCAGCCAAGGAAGCTGGAATAGAGGGCTGCTTTGGTCTCGGCGAAATACTTTCATCATACTAGGTAACCGGAAACGAAGCCTAGTAGAGGATTATAATCATCGGCGGATCAACTTCTCTAATATCTGCATGGTTGAACTAGAGGCCTTTGGTCTTTACGACAATCCTCGCCGCGCCTGGCCGACATCCGCTTATCCTTCCAGCAGCGCCCCTATCCTCCCTTCATCCCTCACGCCTAAGCACTTGACCCCAGGTGGTCGCCCATATCCACGGGCCGCTATAGAACTCGGCCAAATGGCCCTGAATATCAGAGAACTTGCCGATATGGATCTTCTCGCCCTCGGGGGCGAACGATTACCTGTTAATTCCCACCTCCTGGCTCGTCGCTGGGGCCCCTACTTCGTCCAACTCCTCCGTGACAGCGCGACATCGACGTACTCCACCTTCGAAAGCGATAGCGGCTTCTCATTCTCCGAAGCCGGCGTTCTCCGCCCCAGCACCACGGCCTCTCGCTCCGTAGCCTCACGCAACTCTAGCATAACCATCACTCCCAGCATCTCCACAACCATGAACTCCGCTGGCACCGCAACCATCACATCCCCATCCAGCCACGCTCCTATTTCCTCAAATATCCCCCTCGACCCGCCTACGCCTCACAATCTCTCCCCTCCTTCCAGACCACGCGTCCTCTACCTTCCCCACACCCTCCTCACGCTCCGTGCCCTTGTCCATTATCTATACACCTCTTCCCTCCCCACCCCATCTCACCCCCTCTGCAGCCCCCAAATCCTCTGCTCGCTCCTTCAACTCGCGCGCCCTTACCGTGTCGACGGCCTCCTCGAAGCCGTCGTCGAGCGCCTCCACCAAGTCCTCGATGGCCGTAATACAGCCGCCGTCTTCAACGCCGCCGCCATGGCCGCCGGTGGCGGCCGCGGCACGGGATTTCTTTTTGGCGGCGACGGCCCTGAAGCCGAAAGCCAGCCGACAGCCAACCCGAGAAGGCTAGAGGCCAGAGACCATGGCGCTATTGAGAGTGAGGACGAGGATAGTAGGAGCGAAGTCAGCGGGAGCACGATGAGTAGTAGCGCGACGGGAAGTGACGCGTTCTTCTCGAGCAGTGATGATGTTGGAAGAGAGGGGGAGGAGGTGTGGGATGGCGGGATTAGCTCTGTGGTGGGGTTGCAGAAGAGAGGGTTGAGGGGTTTGATGGAGGGGAGGAGGATGAGGGAGCGGGGGAAGAGTGGGGGGCAGGGGGTGGGGTTGGGGTTGGGAATTGTTTAGTGTTTTTATGGGGAGGGGGAGTTTCCTTTGGATATTGCGGGTTAAGGTAAGGGAAGGGAAGGCGGGGTATATAGGTCCGTTTCTGGGGGATCTTTTGTAGACGGTTTGAATATAAAAGATTGGGTATGGGTATGTTGGAGGTATGGGTGAAAGGTTACGGAGTCTCTTAAAAAAGGTGCTCAATCGATGGAAGGGAAATGGAATTACTAGATCTATCGAACGGGAAATCTCGAAAGATAATGAGGACCTGGTGTTGAGCTGTATCGTCCTAGATGGCCATATAAATTCGCCTCTCCAATCCCCTCATAAACCCTTTAAACGCTTTTGATATTCACTCCAACATCGCCCCCGCCCAAAAACCTGACCCACCGACCCACTCACGCCCCTCTATAATGTCCCGCAACCAAAAACGCCAGCTCCAGCGCCTGTTTCTCATTCAACCTCGGATCGCAATAGCTCGTGTAGTTTGTGCTCAAATCCTCATCTTTCAACCCTTCGCTCCCACCCACGCACTCCGTCACCGCTTCGCCGGTCAGCTCCAAGTGCACGCCACCGAGGAACCCGCCGTGCTCTGTGTGGATCTGCAGGGCGCTGCTGACTTCGCTTAGGATGCTGCTGAATTGCCGCGTTTTTATGCCGGTGGGGGTGGAGCGCGTGTTGCCGTGCATAGGATCGCACTGCCATACCACGACGTGCCCGCTGCTTTTTACGGCTTGGATATGCGCGGGGAGGTGTTGCTGGATGAGGGTTTCGCCGTAGCGGGTGATGAGGGTGACTTTGCCGATTTCGCGGGACGGGTTGACGATGTCGAGGAGGGAGACGAGTTCGTTGGGGAGCATGGAGGGGCCGACTTTGATGCCGATGGGGTTTTCGAGGCCGCGGAAGTATTCGACGTGTGCGCCGTCGAGTTGGCGGGTGCGGTCGCCGATCCAGAGGAAATGCGCTGAGGTGTTGTAGTGGCCTTTGCCGTCGCTGCTGGCTGAATTATGGCCGTTGGGGAGGTCCGGCGCTGAGCCAGAGGTGGGCTTGGTGCGGGACGTGGGGTGGCGGAGGCGGCGCGTAAGGCTTTGCTCGTATTCGAGGAGGAGGCCCTCGTGGCTGGTGTAGAGGTCTACGGTTTCAAGGCCACTGGCGGCGCTGTCGGCGCCGACGGTGCGCATGAAGCGGAGGGAATCGGTAATGCTGTCGACGATGCGGGTGTATTGGGCGTTTATTTTTTCGTCTTTGACGTGGCCGAGTTCCCAATCTAGGGGAGAATGCAGGTCTGCAATGCCAGATGCTAGGGACGCACGAACATAGTTCAGAGTGCTGGCGCTGTGGAAATATGCAGCTACCAGTCGTGAAGGATCGGGTGTCCTGTCTTCAGGGTCATAGCCATTAATGTTGTCACCTCGGAACGCGTGGATTTCCCTCCCTTGGTACATCTCTGTCGGCTTGGACCTGGGCTTTGCAAATTGGCCCGCCATTCTGGCGATACGCACCACAGGCTTGTTGGCGCCCCAGATGAGAACCAAGCTCATTTGCAGTAAGAGCTTTATCTTCGACTCAATGGCATTCTCCTCGCAGTAATCGAAGAGCTCAGCACAGTCCCCGCCTTGTAGTAAGAAAGCCTTGCCCAACGCAACGTCTCGTAGACTCTTTTTAAGCTTCACGATTTCGGTAGGAGTCACAATTGGAGGAAGACGCTCGAGTTTGGCAAGGGCTTTAGAGACCGCAGCCCGGTCATTATACGTGACATCTTGTTTTATGGGTTTAGTGGTCCAAGACGAGGGACTCCATTCTGAGGAGGTACCGTTGCTTTGGGGGCTTGCTGTAACTTTCACTTCAGCCGCAGCTTGACCATTTGTGCTGAGGGTTGGGGCCTCGATGGGCACCTCATGAGAATTTTGAGTCATCCTAATGAAGGATCACGATATAAGAAGATACAGAATAGATATCTGAGAATGGGTTCAAGGAGAGAAAAACTTTGGAAAATCAGAGGTGTTTCGATTTAACAGAGCTGAAATATCCAGCTTGGCACACGTTCTGCGGCAAAGGAATGTTGCAAACGTCAGCCATGATCTTAGAAGAACAACTAGCTTCTAACCATAGGCGTTCACTAGATCATCGTACGGTGTCGATATTGGGTGCTGACTAGAGCGGTGAGAGTGGCACGGGAAATAGCTGCGGACAAAAAGGCGGAGGAGGCTTTCGAAAAGTCCGCACTTCCCCAACCCCCCTCTCCATCTCCACAAACTCGAAACTCTTCCATCGCCGTCATCATCAGCGCGCCGTAGATTCATACGCTTCTCAGCTCCGTCCCAAAATGGCAGAGCCCCAACCCTCCACCGTCAATGAAGGCATGGACAATGAAGATGCGCCCCTACCCACCAACCCCGAAGACCGCAAAGCGGCCGCCGCCATGTCCTCCCTCGATGCCCGCGGCGACGACGAACCGGCATCCAAAATCACACATATTGATCAAGAAGCCTTGGGAAAGGCGATTAGTAGATTGGAAGTCAGCTCAGGGAAGGGGAAAGCAGGTGATGAGGGGAAGGTGAAGGCGAAGGAAGTGGAGGAAAAGAAGAAGGCGGTGAAGGTTGATCAGGCGGATGTTATGTTGTTGGTGAGCTCTTGGGGATCTAACACGATGGGTGAAGGGGTTTGCAGAGTGGCTTTGCTGATTACGGTGGCTTGTTGCAGGTTGAGGAGTTGGACCTTCACAAGACCAAGGCTACTGAGTTGTTGAAGGCGCATGAGGGGAATGCAGTCAAGGCAATGAGAGCTTTTGTGACCGCGACATCCTGAGAGAGATGTTTATCGACGCTCCGAAGCTGGCATAAAAACAAGTCGGTATCCAGTGCCGCCTTTCTGGGAGAGCAAGGAATCAACTCCATAGGATACTTCCCTAGCTGGAACGGCAAATCAGCTTCAGATGGTGGCACTGAAGCTGGCAACCAAACGGAGACTGCCAAAACAGCCAGGTAGTTGAAAAAATCGGACTCGTTCGGATCGCATTTCTTCGCCGGTAGGCTTAAGAAGTACTCTGTGATACATTGGAAAGGGTGTTCGGCTGAAGTGGTCTGAATGTTAACCTAGATAAGGTCGCTACCGGTAATGTCGCTTTTAAACGAAGTCAAGGAGCAAATGCTCAAGGATTATATTGCCAACTAGGAGATAGACTCCTGAACGTACGTTAAGTCCAGTATTTTACACTGATAGAGTTTAATGGTATTTCAAAAAGCTTTGCCATTTGTGGATGTCTACCGAACGCGTTCTCTAATAGCCCAGTCCCACAGTTACTGTACAAAATTCCATCAAAGTGCAAACTTCCCAGATCACCGATCAAATGAGGGTATGTAAAGCAAATAAGGGGTACGCAAAGCTCAGATTAGAATCCCAAACGCCACCAAACCCCTTTCCATCTCTCATCTCTATCCTTATATTCTACAAGCCATAGCTCACCGTCCTGCTGAGCGGACTCTGCACCTTCGACGTCCACTGCAGACTCTTCCGTCTCGCCATCAATAACCTCTGCCTAACCTTCTCATCTTGCTGGTCTTCAATCTTCCCACTAACCGGGAACAGCAACTGCTGCGTTTGCTTTGGCGGACACGTCTGCTGTACCAGCTGAGCCCCCTTACTCAGATAATACGGAGTCGTTGGAGAGCTCCAAGTTGATTCGTCTCCATCTTCAGCTGCCGGGCTATTTGCAACCGGCGTTGTAGGAGCCTGTGGCTGGACCATGAAAGATTCGCGGCGAGAGGCCGGGGTGCTGAAAGTGAGAAATTCTTTTGTTGGGGACATCTCCGCAGGCGCTCCCTTAGGTGGTGTATCTACGGGAATGAGGTTGCCATTCATGTTCGCGAGCATACGAGGTTCCATGGACTTGCGACGACGGTGGCCACCTCGAGGGATCAACGAAGTATCAACAGCATAGTCGATCTCGTCCAGCCATTTTCCTTCCCGCTCGCAGCTAAAACTGTTAGTGTACGGACTAGGAATAATGGCTTCTTTATCACTCACTCTAGGACCCATCCTACTCCAACGCACAGAACCACGCCTTTGCTCTCACGGACCTTCTCAAGGGTCCGTTTCCCACCATCTTTGTACACCACATGTGTGATTCCAATCTTGCCACCTGGCGTGCTAGCGTCTGACGGTTCAGTTTCATCCTCAGGTCTTACGGACACGCTAGCTCGTGGGTTCCACAGCCACTGCTTAACACAACGCGCTCCCATTTGTGTCAAAAGCTCAACAAAGATCCCGCTTGCGTCTGCACCCTCCGTCGTGTGCACATCAACATAGACCACTGCACCCTTGAGAACGTCAGGGACTGTATTAGTTCCCACTGGACTACCAGCGATAGAGAAGTTGTCAATTTTCGGTGTCTGCGGATTCTTAATCGATCCCTCCATCGACGTCGTAAAGTTGATCGCCGGCATATTCACTTCCTCTGAGTATTTAAAAGCGTTTGCACCTTGAGGCTTCGAGATGATGGTACTGCTGCGATCAGCGCTCCGCCTATCAGGGTTATTGGCAACAGCCAAAGGCCCAGTCAGTGATTTGCTGCGCTTGCGTGGGATTTTTCGCGGCGATTCATCTCCTGCAGGCCGTAATGGTACTTTTGATACTGTATGAATCTCTCGAGGCTGATCAGAGAAGACTTTAGCTGGCGTGCACGTCAATGTATGATCCTCCGTTTTTTGCTCGGCTTCCAGCAGTAAAGGGTCAATCGGCAAAGCGTTCTCATCACCGTATTCTTCTGAAGCCTGAGAAGCCTGGGAGTCTTGGCTAGCCTGTATATCTATACAATCTTCTTGACGGATTTCTGGCTCCTGCATGGTCACGTCGCCCTCTTCGTCACGCATAGCCATCTGATCTTCAAAGAAGGAGGTCTTCGGTGGTGATTCTACAACGACTTGGCCAGGCCTGTCAAGGCTCGTTGCGCCTCTTGCTGAAAAGACTCCGTGATCTTGACTAAATCGATTGTAGGGAGTCTTCTTCTCCGGACTCGACACAACCCAAGAACTCAACTGCATAGCAAGCGGAGTAACGGAGATAGCATTATGGTCGTCTTTGGACTTAGCCGACGCTTGCAAATCGCCTTGAGCTATCATTTCTTCATTGGCGCTCTTCATCGTCGCCATTTTTGCGAAGACTTTAGTATTACCGGGTGTGCTAAAATCCTTCGTGGAAACCCCATAATTTCTGAGCGGTGTTGGCGCATGCGGCTTAGTAGGAGAGGACAACTCGTCCTCCGAGTCGGAGTCCTCAGGAGTATGTCTTAATGTGGGAAATACCTTGGTGAAGGCTGGGGCTGCAAACAGGAAGGGAGGCTCGGGAGGTGTAGTGCTTCGAACATAATCCGCGTCATCGGCGAGCTTCTCTACCGGATCCACAATTTTCGAATTACCACCATCCTCAGACGTAGCTTTGCAAGGTCGTGAAGATGAGAGAGACAGGCTTTCCAACGCTGGCTCGTAGAAGATAGGTTCCTCAGGGGTTTCTAGGACTTTATTTGAAAGAGAAGTTAAGGCTGCCATCCTTATCCCCATTCCCTCTTGAGTGCTCTCAGTCGAAGTAGCGGTCGATATAGCTTGTTCAAGAGCTGTTTCCTGCTCTGTTGTGGTGGTTTTGTGCACTTTGACCGAGCTTTCTGGATTTCTAACCGCTCGAAGAGGACTTGTGAAAGTCTTTTGTGACAATATCTCCGGGATTTCGAAGGTGTTGACCTCTTTGGATGCTGTGACAGCATCAATGATGGGCACAGACTGCCCCAATTTTCCAGGTGTCTTGGGTGCTGATATCTTCATGGGCGATCCTACTGGGCGGCGTGCAGGGGATTGAAGTAATGAAGCTTTGGTAGGCGACTGTGAAGACAAGACATGGCGCTGCCCCAATGCGTCCCCAAAGTTACCTCGTCGCGCAGACTCTCCAAATAGAATCCTCGCGGGCGAATGCGATGACTTTGGAGTAGGGCGTACCATACCATCACCAAGGTCTCCCCTTCTTGGGGAACCTTTCAAAGCGTCCTTGAAAGGCGATAGGGGAGGGCGTCGAGCTGGGCTTGCTAGAACTGTAGCCAACAAATCCTTCGTGGGTGACGCTGGCTCAACCGTTGATAGAATCTCCAGCTTTGAGACTCTATCGCCTATCTGCTTATTAGGGCTCGTCGGTAGCTTGATCGGAGATATGCTGAGAGCTCTCATGGGGGATTTGTCTCCGCAAAGCTCGTCCTCGGAGCTGATGGAGCTAGATTTAGCGATCTGCTTGACCTTCTTTGGTGATAGAGGACCTATCCCGTCTTCATGAGCTCCATCATTGGTCTGCGTCTTCTGTTCAGCTGCTTTTCTAACACGTGTTGTAGTTCTTGCTACAGCAGGCTTTCTAACAGGCTTAGCCCTCAAACCAGTCGCTGGAGTTGTCTTTTTTGGGACTTTTACTTGGATGGGCACATTCTCCTTGTCCTTGTCCGATTCGTCCTGGAACTTGACTTTCTTTTTAGCTGCTGTTGGCTTTGGAATTGAGGCAATGGTAGAAGTGTCGACGGCACCTGATGCTGCACGACCGCGCGTTGTTCTCATCACTAGTACTGCTTTCTGGATAGGCTCCTTGGTATCCGAGGAAGTCGCAACCGCCGGCACCACCGCGTTCCTAGGCCTTCCTCTCGGCTTCAGAGCCTCTGTCTTCGGCTCTTCCGCGACGGCAGCTTTTGCCGGACGTCCTTTGGTTTTTGTTGCAGATTTTGCTTTTTCTACAACCTCCAGGGCATTTTCAGTAGGCTCGACGGCATTCTTGATTCTTCCCCCTACCTTAGCAGGCTTGCTCTTGGGCTGCGGCTCTTCTACCGCTTCTTCTATAGGTTCGTCATGTTCGTCGTCCGCTCGAGTCTTCCGCTTGACTGGCCTGGCCGATTCAATGGCTTGCTTCTTCTCAACAGAAGCCTTCGCAGAGGCAGTCGTGATCTTTGTAGTCTTAGGCATCGTTCCCGAATCTATCGTAGCTTTTGCGCGTGCGCGTGTCACACGCTTTGGAGGAGACTCGGGCATATCTGCAGTCTTCTTTCTCTTCGCCGCTTGCGGTACTATTGCTGCGGCTACCATGGGAAATATTGTACAAGTGCTGTCCAAACAATTGTTCAGGATTTCAAATGTTATGTATGATGGTGAGTAAACTTGGTTTGTCAAGCGAGGAAGAGGGCGGGGGTGTTGTTGTTTACACCACCTGGCCCACTTCCATAGCAACGTTAGCGCTAAAGAAATGACTAGCCTTTTTTGGTGTAGTACAATATATCATCCGGTCGGTTACAACGTGGCACGAGAGTCTTGATTTCATCATCTTATACCTACTTATAACTTAAAATTTTCACTATATACACAAGAGTGCTTCGTGATGTTATCAGAAAAAATTCAGATTTTTATGTTACAAGAATCATGCGAGGAACTCCAGGGAAATGGCTACATACCACCCCGCTGAAGGATCGATTCAACTTGATCTACCCCCTTTATCTTGACCCCCGAGTATGCTTCTATATCAACAAAAGCATAGCGATATTCTCTTAGGATTCTACGCTCTACTCGCCCGAATTCTGCGCCCACAACTGTAAACCAAGCAAGGGAAGAGCTGTTCACATTCACATATCTACAGCCCAGGCCACGGGGAGGAGAGGAGTAGGTTAGACATTCTTCGCCGGGCCCTCGCGAAGATAAGGGCGATTATTGATTAGCTCTTGGCGATCTTTACCTACATTCCCCGATGTGGGGGGCGCCAAGAGGCCAAAGCAGACAGTGAATCTGAGGAACTGATATTTATAGTGGAGCAGTCCTTGCTAGAATAGCTGCTCTACGAAGAGAACTGGCAAATGGCCAATTTTGTTCTTCGACCTATCGCATGGTCGAGCATCTTCCGTTATCAGCCCGTAGTCTCGAGTTTATATTAGAGAAGTTCCCTCCTCAGCTGCACGTGTTGGTCATACCTCGTTATTCAACCTAATTCAAAGGCCACACAAACTTCATTTCAGACTATGCGGAAGATCGATGATAATATCATTTCTGCTCTATTCTCCGTCCTTATCTGCTCTGGGGAGCGCAACATGCATGCCATGTGGTCGAAGAGCGCTTCTGAATTGTGTTAACGATTCTCCCAAATGATAGACGAATAATTTCCAATACAAGTCTCCTGAGATATGCAGCTCCCCCCGACGAACTCCGTACATGAAAGCCCAAGACGAGAGACAAAGGAGAGGCTGCATAAACTATATCCATGTGATCAGGCCGTGAAAATAATTCGATGGTAGATTGCGACTTGGTCTTGAGACATTTTGAGGGAAGGGCGATTGGTGTAGCATAGAAGCCTGCGATGCGCTGTTTGAGGAGACTGGGGTTGAAGGCTTTGCTGTGAGTGGTGTTATAGATGTTTCGCAAAAGCTGATGGTAATGAACCTCAGTATCTCTATCTAGGCTTGACGTCAGGGTTTCTCCTGAAGTTTTGTTCTTGGCGGCAGCAATCAACGGCTACTGGCTTTGATGAATAGCCTTGAAGTCCCCAACCATATATGTATCCCAAGTAGAGATCATGCTTGTTGCATGTCTCCTGTTTGTTCCTCATTCTGTTCTTCAGAAATACTGTCCAAATCAATGTAATGGTAGATCCAAAACGCGCAAAGCAGGAAGGCGCTTCCGGCGATCGCAACAACAGCTAGATAAACAACCGCTATCTTTGAGAGACCATTAAAATCAGCCTCTTCTCCGACTAACAGATCAAACAAGAAACACCATCGACTCACATTCACACCCTCACTCCATTGCGCGCCGCGTATAAGAGGCGTACAAACGTACAAGGTCAATCCCGCAAGGAAAAAACACACCGAGTAGGACAAAAACATCATTGGGCACTGCCAGATAAATACCATTTTCCACCGCGGCCTCCAATTACTACGGCTGCTTCCGTCGGAATACGGTCGTACATCAAATTCTCGTTCCCCAACCTCCGCCAGCAGCAGGGGGCGGTAACGGCGGATATGTCCACTCGCCCTACTTACTTTGGGCTCCCCTAAGAGGGTGAGTACAGCGACTTGCTGGGCCGCAACAAGGATCCCAAGGATCGAGAGCACGAGGCTGCAGTACCAGAACGCTAACGAAACCCAGTAGGCGTTGGGGATGGCGGTCCAGGAGAAAGATCCGATGACGGCGGCGGCGAGTACTGCGCACTAGAATGTGTAAGATGTCTTCAGAAAATATCTGCAAAAAGGGGGTAGAGGAAGAAGGGGTGTCTCACAGCGATAGAGATGAATTGTAGCTCCGCAAGCTTTCGTGTCCGCCAGTGGGCGATGAGATGGATGAGTTTACTACTTTGACTGGGGTTTGAGGCGCAGGCCGCCAGTCGGAATATCGGTTTTGTGGTATTGAATTGGAAAAACCGATAGTAGGGAAGAGTGACTAGGTGAATAAAGAACTGGATGGCGGTGGACAGAAGTTGCTGGAGTTGTGAACGAAGATGAATAGTCAGCTCAACGCTCTCACGAGGATCTGATATGCACGCTGCTTTCTGCATGATGATCGAAGAGATTCAACAAGCAAACGAAGGTGAGGAGAAATAGAGGTACAGTCACGAAGGACAAGGCTAGGAGACGGTATAAGCAAGATTGAAGAAGAACCAAATTACACCTTGATAGCACCGGAGTTCCACGAAATAAAACCGTGGATGAGGCTCTTATTCGGCATATCTGATTAGCGCTGGCCAGAGTCAGCATCCAAGCTCTATTCGTATTGCAGAATGTTGGGAATCACTGGTTCTGCACTGCAGGCCTAGTTGAGCTGCCGGCAGAAGGACTTTTAGGCCCGGTGAGCCAAAGTTGTCTTGATAGCCTACCGTGTGTTGGATCATGATCCCATTCCGTCTTGATGGCCGAAGCTTGAGCACAGGTGCGCCCGTGTACGGTGTCGTGATTGTGAGCGAGTTGCGTTGCGGCAGCTGATTTAAGCCACAGCTTAGGTTACATGCATACTGATCCTGTCAGGCTTCAAAAGACATGTGCTACGTAGGGTTCTAAGGGCGAACCTGTACTTACAGTAGAGATGATGTTGTTGGCAGTAGCAGGGATTCGATGAGGCTGAGATGCAGGGTGGCATGCCCCGGTGATCCACAACCTGCTGGTACTATTGCAACCAATGATGCAAATGTACAATCGATTCGTCGGCTTTAACAAGCAATGCCATCTTAAATTGGACCATATTCGGGTGAGGGTTACTTAACAGAAGGCATTTCAGATAAGAAGTATCCAGGCGAAAGAATTCTATGTAGAAGGAACCCAAGCGGAAGAGGTTCAGGAAGCAGCAACTGTAGCGGGCCGATCGGTTCGAAACGCTCAAGGTGCGAGAACGAAAATCTACGAAGCAGATATGCCCTTCTATTATGGTTGTATTTTCGGTAGTTTAACATCGGTAGATATAAAGTCCAGATGCAGCACGCCGAGAATATATAGACCTATTATAGACATACCCTCTCTTCTCCTATCACCTCTCCAACGAGGGAGCTTCAGAACATTGTGCAAAATCTCGAAACAGCCGACCGCAACTCCATTATGCTAATGATCGCATGGGGGTATCCGGTATTTCCTGTCTAGGCGCCAACAACTCCAAGTAACTAGTCCCTTAATAGTCTTCAATGCTCATTGTGCGCCGAACGGTACCGCCACAGCTCCGTGCAGTCTGCTATGGTACTTTCCATATCGCCTGGACGTACCTGATGAGTCGAGATCAGATGTTCTTGGAAACGGCCTCGGTGATACATTACCTCCTCACAGTTTTCAAAGTAACAGGTAAATTTAGCGCCAGTGGCATACCTCTCCCATTGTGCTCGGTCGGCTGTACGGGCCCTTCTGCGTTCGACCAACTCAGCTGCGCAATGATTGAGTTGTGCAATGGTTCTGTGGTCGGCAGCCCATAGATAGAATGCGTTCTTTATCTTCTCCAATGTCGCTGTGCCAGGCTCTTTGCCAATAAAGGGTCTGCCTTTTGGCTTCCATTCGTCGAGTTCCACATATAACGCGCCCTCGGCGTTCAATCGATAGTATGAAAAGCCTCCTTCTGATTTGGTACTGTCTGTTTCCATGTCTCCATGTATTTTCTCAGGGTCCGTACTCCTGTCAATTACGTTTCTGATCCTGGCCCTGAAGTTGTTCTTTGGTCGCTCGTTCTGCCTCGCTGTCCCAATACTGACGACAGTGTTTACCGACTCGGTTCCACGCGCTTCTTTTATCTCTGATACGCCTTCTTTCGTGGGATTATTGGTATAATCAAAGCCCCCATCGGTAAAGAATAAGTACTTATCAGACCCTGGTTCATCGACCTTGATTTTGAGCTGTTTGAAGAACCAAGGAGCCGCTGTTGCAGCGCGAGCAACCTGCCAGATTTCTAGGTTATGTGCTTTTCCGTAGTTGATCTTGCGTTTGCGTAACTGCTGCTTCTCCGGTCCTTGTATGCTGGCCTTGTTGCTTTTCCCAGTATTAGACCGAGTGTTCTGTCGGGTCGTTATTCCAGTTGTTGTTCGTGATTGCGTTGCCGAGTGGCCAGAAGTGTTTCTTGGAGAATGATCGTAGGACCGGATTAGATGTAATTGTGCAGTAGCCGCGTCGTTGGAGAAGCTTCGAAAACTTGTAACAAACCTGTGTATCGGTTAGTAAAATGGTTTGACCCCGGAGGCAAGCTACACAAGTAGAGCCAAAGTAAGAAGGCCTCGAACGACAGAAACCCCAAAGGCGAATAGCCATATTGCATAAGCCAGAGATCCATCAGGTGTGCGTAAGAATGCAATGAGGTGTATATAAAGTAAATACTAACGTTCTGCACAGGTCTCGCTCGGATGGAAATTTAGTGTTGCGATGTACCTCTTTCGTCAACTGATCGCGTTTTCTTGTGAGATCTTCGAAAATGACTTTGAGCTTGGTAGCATCGTACTTTGCCCTAGTTGTGATGAAAGGGAAATGGAGCTCGGTGAGGAGGCGTGGTTTCCCGAATATCTTCCCGCCGAGATTCTCGTATTCCTTGATACAGTCAAGAACAGTCATACGAAGTCTCCCTAGCATGATGGCAATCAGTCTATGAAAAGCATCAGCCACAATCGGTACAAAAGCCTAGAGCTCATGAACTTACGCGCCTGTACTAGAACCGCAAATGTAATCGAAGTAATGACAGGGAAGATATCTCCGCGTCGCCGACATTGCACGGTGTCTGGCGACATCATTCGTAGTTGCTTCCGTTGCGTTTTCTTCCTCGGCGGAAAGAGGGATGTGAGACACATCCGGAGGGTAATCCTCTGGATAGAAACTGGAGTAGATCCCTGGATAGGTTTCTTCTAGCTGGGCGATATATATCATGAGTTTTTGGAGAACCAAAAGGCTCCAATAACCTCGTATACCACCGCCATCTGCGAATTTTCAGTAAGCATACTTTGAAGTGTTTGCAGGTAAAGACTTTGTTAACCTAAGCTGAGCAGATTATAATCTTTCCATGCTTCTCCATCAGTAGATCCCTCAATAGCATCAGGTTCTTCGTGTAAGGGAAGCGCGGTGTCATCCATTTACCCCCGATGCGCCGTGGTAATTTCAATTTGGAATACTAGTAGCCAAAGAAACATCAAAGCTAAGAAGTGATAAGACAATGCTAAAGCGATCCACTCGCGTGGTCCATTCCATGTACTTATCCTGGCTTGAACTTCGTGCGGAGCCGCAGGCGTGGGCTTTTTCTTTGTCATTATCAGCAGCCTTGCTGCGGAGCCATCGACAGGAACTCACATTCTCATGCAGGCGCCGAGGCTGGAATACACGCTGAACAAAAGGTTCTTCACCTTCTCGACCAGGAAATTTCAAGCGAACAATAAAAGAAGGAGGTAGGTAGTCTCGAGAGACTTCAGAGGTAAAGCAGTATCAAGCAAAGCGATCGATAGCCAATAAAGATATATTGCAAGTTAAGGGTGTGAAGCAACATGAATCAATTGGTCTGTTTTCAAGCCGAGCCTTCCACCAGATCAGCGCACGAACAGTGAACTGGCGAATAGAGGGGATACGCATTTAGACTTATGCAGAATCACTGCAATTGCAACACCGTTAATACTGGATTAGGGCAGGTAACTGGTGGCTTCATGCAGCTCGGATTCGTAAACTCAGATACTCTCATACACCCCAATGGTTCCGAGCAAAGATCTTCAAATGCCCTGTCTCGCCCATCCGTGCATTACTAGCTAATAAGCTTAGGCTTTCAGAAGATGTGGGATCCTCTACGAGCTGAGCTGGGTGATGAAGGCTGCGGAAGACATGGTGAACCGAATTGGGTAAACCCTGGGATAATGTATTATTGGGCCCAGCCTGCTGGTGGATTCCAGGCGTTTTACGGCGATCCTTCCAGGCTGCTGTGCTCTGAAACCCAGGCCTTGTCAGTCATGTTAAGAACGATGCCACAAGTCGAATAGGCTTCGAACACTCGGTTTAGGGGTAGTAGCAGTTACTTCGATTTTACTGGTATGTCGTTAACATTGCTTATACCTTATGTTAGTATAATCGTAAATTACCTTTGACACGTGAGATGAGTAATTGTATCTCATGGCGTAAAGTTCTTCTGATACGACAGAGTAAGAATGCCTTGAAAGAAGCCTTGCCGCCTTGCCTGATGAAGGAGTGCACGATGCTTGCGTGACTCTTCATTTTCAGCCACGAGTATTGGCAACCAATTATTTATTATAACAATACACCCATTCTCAGTCTGTCCTGAGCACACCTTGTTCTTGAAATGTGAAGCGAAACACGTTACAGCTGTTTCCTGCGGCTGGGATGGCTATAACACGACCTAAAAGAAAGGCAATGTCCAACTGGATCAATACTACAAGACTTCCAAAAGTGTTCGTGCTTGTGTCTAGCCATCAGTCTTCATATACATGGAAAGGCCTCCCGGGACCGATACGCGTCCAACTTCATCGGAGGTTGAACCCGGACCGGCAAAGCAGCAATTTCTGAGAATCCGGGGAAAGACCCCTAGTCCGCCTTGGAAGAACAGGGTTATTGTGGTTGATCCTGATCGAGGTACTGTTGAAGTGCAGAATGAAAAATCTATTGCTAAAGGTATGCAAACAATGGAAACGACTCCAACCTTTAAAGCGACTGGCGGAGCTAAAAATCCGGCGCCTTCTAGACGATTACACTAAAGTCCAGCTCCCACCACGGAGGACGGAAGTCACTCTCTTTGTTGATCCCGAAACTGAGTCAAAGCCAACGACGAAAAATGCCACGGATGATGGGCATAGCAATGTCATGTGGATGAAGCTCTACCTTGATCGGCTCCCACTCGGAGCGCTCAATCAGATTTTACGGCTCCTCGGTAAGCTTTCGACGCTGTATGTTCTCAACTCGAAGCCATGGAGCGAAACATCCTCGCAGACATCTGCAATGTACGCTACGAAGGGTATGGTACAACAGCATTAGGCATCCTCACCAGAAGGACGTCACTGCAGCATGCCGTTCTCGGGCTATGACGGTGCTTGAAGTGTATACTGGGAATTATGGGACCTTGATATCGGCAATTTATATCGTCTACTACCGCCATAACAATCTGGGAGATTCGGCATTTGTGGATATACTAGTATGTTGTATGGGCAGGCGTGCAAGCGATTCATTAGTTCATGGGCCATCTAGTTACAGATTGGGTATTATCGTTTCATCCCAAATTCAGTCTCCCTTGTGCTATGTGAAGTTAACTTGGAAATAACTTCGTATTGGAATAACAAGTACAACATACTCAAGAAGGACTTGCATGTCTGGGTTATTGGATCATATATGGACCAAGAAACGTGTAGAATATCGAGCAGCAGAAGGGAGTTGGATGAACGAAGAGGGGCAAGGGAACCGCTTTGTTGTTGACCTCCTTTTTGATTCAAGGCAAACCCGAGGCCAGTTCGCGCGATACCTGCATTGTCGATACGATCAAAGAATGCGGCTCTCGCCCACTACTAATATAGCTGAGGCAGCCTTGACTCCTTAATGTAGGGACACAATAGTCGAGTATCTTGGGTAAATAGGCAGACATTTGCCCTGCATGCATTGGCTGTCAGCATACGCCCCGCTGAGGTGATCATCCCACCTTGACGCCTCGTTTAGATATCCAAGCCTTTCGTCTTGAGGCCTCCGACTGAGATCTGGTGAACCCTTCTATCTCATGTCATTATGTTGCTTGAACAGAGGATACCTACCTTAGCTTATTGGATAGGGGTTATGGCAATCTCCGCCTATATAGGGCTGGTAGGGCTGGGGACCGCTAGTAGAGTTTTCAATCTACATACCGATGCCCATATGGCCTCGTGTTCCAACATAGCTCTGGATGTTCGTTGTGTACTGTTCTCTCTAAGCCACTCTGCATTACTCTAGGAGATCATCTAGATCGTGAGTGACTAAACTAGCTTTTGTGATGCCATAGCCTTGTGGTGATGAAACTCTCGGGATTTCCAGGCTGTCCGCGACTGTCGTATACTCCAAATCCGCTGCCATTGTCTGGTGCGCATAAGGATCTGCGCGAAAGGAAGGAGCCAATGGATGTGAATGAAGTGCATAGCCACCTACAACATACGTTATCTGTACAACGTACCACTCTCATATTGAAGAGAGGAGAAATGGTGCGTAGCTGATAGTTCTGCATTGCTCCGGTTATTACGTTATGCCCAGTCTCAGGTTGATGCCTTGTTGCTAATTTCAACAAGGTTTCAATTCGCGGAGGTGTTTTGCACTGCGGTTGATTATAAAGATATGAGCGTTGTTCCTTCTCGTTGACATAATTTCGTTATTGCTTGCGTTCACTGTACTGCTCACATGAACAATCATATTGAAGCATATCTTCCCCCTGTTTGCCAACACTGTCATTGCGGGCTTTCTTAGCAATTTGCCATTGAGGGAATTTTTTCGACAATGTCCTCACTGGAAGGGAGCTTGAGACCTGTCAAGCTCCAGATGTGATTGCAACTTTTGATTTTCTTCGACTATACAATCAAGCATGTATGCAAGCACACTTGCGTCTCCTCTCGCCCCATCGTCCCGTCAGAAAAGCAATATTGGCGCCATTGTCGGCGGTGTCGCTGGAGGATTGGTCGTTCCGCTTGTTCTTAGCGTCAGCCGCTGCTGTCTGAAGAGGTCGGCCCCTCCTTCAGCAAACAATGCGCTCCACTCGCAGCAAGGGTCTTTGCAAGAGATATATGAGGAAGTGTGGCCCTTGGAGCTTGATGAGCAGGCTTTGCTCGAGTTGAATGAACAAAGATTTCTGGAAATGCAAGGTGGGGCGAGGGCTGTGGAGCTGAATGGCCATTTCAACACCGCCGAGCTGCAAGCTCGTGCAGATCACCAATGATCTTTGTTCGTCGCTACTTCTGCTGAGTACTAACTTGCCAAACTACTTGAGTGACTCGGAAGCCCTCGTGACGTTCATCCAGTAACTCGTTCTTCCAAAGCCCCAACAATGGGGGGGTGTCATTACCGGATGCTCATAGTTCTCAAAGTCCTCGACTGATGCACTATCCCATATGTCGACTTGGAACACAGCTCTCTCTCACCACTAGCCTAGCGGGAGCAGCGTCAGATACTCCGTTGATTCTTTAAGGCAGACGTTCATGATGTGGGTCAGCCATGCTATTAGCCCGAAATGTCTACGCAGACGTTAGGCTGATGATCCTCTGCTTGATTCGTTATAATTGACCATTAATTGCCTCATAGATGATACGTTTCAAGGTTTTGCATGACTCGACCCAGTATTTGATTAGAACCTACATCCAGCATGAAGTACAGGAGAGACCTGACGAACACAACTATCGTAGTGAAATTTCTCCACTTTGACTTTCTTTCTTCATAGAGTTCTCCTAAGTCTTTGAGCCTCGTCCATCTGACTTCTTCCACATGAGTCTCCCTTCTACTTCCTGACTGCACGCCTCTTCGACCGCTTCTTGTTTCACAGGGATAATCTCCGCTCAGAAAAACTCCATTTCACTGGGGACTCTACAGTGAAGTTTCCATTTGGTTGAAACATTTTATTCGCCTTTGTACTATATTATATACTATATACTAGTCTCATGTCTTTGCACCCTCTATACCTGCGCGCTCCTCCTCCTTTCCATGAAGTTACTATGCCATACAGTAACCCTGCCATCATGTTTGCCTCTGCGACGGCCTGAGCAAGAGCTGAAAACTTTAGGAGAGATTTCAAGGGAA
>JAABUH010000385.1_pt1 | contig 66231 bp, 68 predicted proteins | sample 5559121 | NCBI WGS metagenome assembly JAABUH01 (sample SAMN10711871, study PRJNA513364) | rock metagenome | isolation source: Antarctica rocks | place: Antarctica: Victoria Land, Battleship Promontory nord | collected 2015-12-28 | reverse complement strand
TTTTTCGCTGCATATTGCGATTGCATCGCTAATAGCTTGCAGTTTCGCTTTCGTTGTGATTATTTTGTCAGAAACGCTTGTCGCTTTGCTGAATCTGACGAGTTCATGCGTGAATATCACTGTCGTTTTGATTTCTGTTTTGATTCTCATCTTGTAGCATTCTTGATTGCAAATGCAATCAGTTCAAGCAATGCATGAGTACATGCTTCGTTGTCTAATGACTTTATTTGCAATCACATTGCAAGCTATTCATGTCTGAAACGTTTCTAGAGTGCAGATAAGCATTCAAATCTATGCATTCAATTCTGATGTGCATTATAAGAGTATTTATCAAAAATATGTTGTATACATTGCATGCAACATACATAGAGCGCGATCTTTATGCTGATTTTCTTCTTAGACTCAAGAAATTACTCAGAGAGTTTTCTTACGACAAATTCACAGTTCAAGATGAACGAGATCTCTCACTGCTCAAATTTCGACAGTTTACTTCTTAAGCATGAGTCGCAAATGTTTCGTTTGCAATATACATGCATATCACAGTAGATTTCTTCTTTAATCACATTGACATGTGCTACTGTTTTTTCAAGCTATACAGATGATGTCTTTGACTAGAGATTGATTTTATCATCAAGACATTCAAGAGTCAGAGCTCAGTGAAGAAATGAGATTCTCAAGATCAATAATCATCATCATTGTATATCACATTTCACAGATGCTCGCTTCGTTTGTAAAGTGTGCAACTCATTTGTTTCATATTATCTGTAGAAATCTTTCTTGTGCAGATTAATTGTGTCTTACAAAGATGTTCATATGCTACACTTTTAATCAGATAGCATAGTTCAATCATTCTTTACTAACTCGCTTGTGTTTTTCTTCTTTTAACAAAGTCTTCTCATCAACGTATCATTTATATATAAAATGTTTATATCTGAACATCTGTTAAATGATATTAATGAAACTCTCAAGTTTGCTTATGTTGAACTTAACAAGACTCGTGAATTGCTTATGTTGTAGTAACAGACATGCAGTCTTAACAAGATTTATATGTAGTTAGCATGTAAATTTAAAGAATGTTTATGATTCAAGTTCTTTCTGCTAATCATTCTCAATAAATTAAATGCAAGAATGTTCTGTCTCAGTTCTCATCATTGCAACGACAAGATGCTGAATTGAATGATTTTCATAAGTAATTTTTCTCGTAGTTCTGCGTTCTATTTGATTTTCTCATCTGCGTGCAGATTGCTTTGTAACATGCGCATTGAGATTATTAAAGTCTGCGTGATCACGAAAACTTTGCATGCAATCAACGCACAGCACTTCATCATCACGCAGCATCTCGATGTCATTCAAACTTTTGATAATCTTTAAACTTTACTGTAACTAGACAGTAGATTCATAGTCAGCATCGCGTACAGATGAGTTTCATTGCTGATCAGAAAAATCAGTATCAAAAAAACATATTGAATGTAAATTTAAATCATAAATCACTAAAAGAGCTGAGAAAAATGAATAGACTAACGTTTTCAATCTTTATTCAGCTGAAAATGAAACATGACTATTTCAAGAGCTATTTGCATCAATTATCAGAGAATAATTCAAACAAATGCTATGAAATATGCAATGCAAGACAAACGTTGAAGCATTTACTGTTAAACTGCAGACATTATAGAGCAGAGCAGAGAAAGTTTAAGGAAAAAGCTCAGCTCAAAAACACAGACATCATATTGACACTGTTCATCATCAAGATTGAAAGAATTGCAATACTAAAGTATTTGAAAAATACTTGAATTACAACGAGAAAGTGACTATTAGAAACGAAAGAGTAGAACGCGAAGAGTGCAAAGAGATGAAGAAAAACGAAAGTACGATTGCAAGAATTTGAGCGAGAGCGCTTGTATATGCAAACTATCAATGTGATTGATCAATAAAAAGATATAAAGCAACGACTTTGATTAGATTACATGTAACGTAGCACATACACAACGTCTAGACAGTGTCATAGTCATAGACTGCATGCACTTAATGAAGAAATAAAAAAAAATAAAAAAAATCTTCATGAGTTGTAACTGTTATAAGAATGCTGTCACATAAATGAAAACTTTGCATGACAGCTTTCATGATCACGCAACGTTCTAACTTCAATCAAACTGCGTTGAATTGAGATTTCTTGACTCTTTTGACTTTTATTCTGCAATAAAATTAAAAGATTCATAGTCAACATTATGTACAGATGAATCTCATTGTTGATTGATAAAACAACATTAAGAAATTAATAAAATCAAGAAATTAAAATCTTGCATTGCTAAAGAATTTACAGCTCATTCAGTACATGCTCGTTCAAATCAATTAATAAAATCAAGAAATTAAGATTTTAATTGCTTAAAAATCATCAAAAAATTCTTTTAAATCAGCAACATTCTTCTTTGAAGATTAAACAATTTGAACTATGATCTCACTACATATCATTGAGCATCAATTCTTTGCTATGACTCAATCATCTGTGAAAAATTTCTCTGAAAATTATCAAAGTCTTTATTCTTCTGTCATTATAGATTTAATCATTTATTCTGAGCTATCATCTTGCATATTGAAATATTTTAGAATCAACTTCATATGAAAACATCATCAATCTTTGTCTTACTCTTAAATTCTCAATGAATTTCTGAAAGCTTTTATTATTTGAGATATAAAAATGTAAAGCAGTTACAACATTGAATTAAACAAGATTCAGAAGTGTTTCTAGAAGATTTAAACAATCTTCAAACTCAATGAGATTTAAATGTAAAAGCTTGTGAGTTATTTGACAAGATATTAAGTAAACAAATATGAAAGACTCATTTTGAGAAAATGAATCAAGTCAAAGAATGATTTGATCAATTAAATCAGATACTTTGAAACAAATTGATTGAAGCACAACATCAACTGCAATCATTTAAAAAAAATCACTTCTTTCTCTTTTATTCTATTCAGTTCATTCAAGTGATTTTAAAAGCTTTTGAATTCATCTTTGTTTATTGATGAAAAAGAACTTATTTAAAATGATTGACAGAAAAAGATTTATGACAAGCTAGAAATTAACATCAATCATTTCAACAATGACAAAGTTATACTAGTTTACATTCATTTTCAAATCAGCGAAGACACAGTTAAAGTCATTCTAATCAAATATCAGTGAAATTCATTAAACTTTTATTCAATAATCAACAATTTACTAAATGAACTTGCTCAGCTATATGATGATCTTGACAAAGAGATAAACTTTTGAAGAAAATATGCTAATTTCACTCAAGAAAAGAGCAAATTCAGTGACTTCTATTCAATGTTTCAACGTTTGTTCTTTTATTTAAAATATCATGAAAAATAATTAATCGTTGATTTATGAGACAAGATAGTTTATCATCTTCATGCAACTTGAAGTAGTCAGTTGATTCAGTCAGAATCTTTCAATGAAATTTGTAGTTATCTGATTTATTTGAACAATGAGTATTGAATCATGAATGACATCAAAGAAAAGAAATTCATGATCAAGATTAGAAAGTAAGTTATCTTTGTTGAGAAATGAGATTCATTAAATCTGTATAGAAAGATCAAAGTTTAAACTGATCATCAAGTCAAGTCGCTTATATTTTTAACTTGACATGACTCGACTCGATTTGTCAAGAAATTGAGCCTGATGTCAAGAGAGTTAAATATAGAAAATTTTCCGATTTTTGACTTTTGCATTATCTTTTTGCATTATCTTTCAATAGAGAGTCATAAAGAGAAACATGAAGATTATTTGATACAAAGTCATGATGAGAAACATGAAGAGAAACATGAAGAAAAACATGAAGAGAAACATGAAGGGAAAAATGAAGAAAAACATGAAGAAAAAACATGAAGATCATTTGACTTTGATAGAAAGTCATGACGAAAAACATGAAGAGAAACATAGAGAGAAACATGAAGAAAAACATGAAGAGAAACATAGAGAGAAACATGAAGAAAGTCATGATAAGAAACATGAAGAAAAACATAAAGAGAAACATGAAGGAAAAACATGAAGATCATTTGACTTTAATAGAAAGTCATGACGGAAAAACATGATAGAAAGTCATGAAGAAAATCATAAAGACTGTTCAATCAAGCTATTTACATCTATCTAATATCTTGTTGAATCGAGTCGAGTTTTTCAGTCAAGTTATCGAGTCAAGCTTCTCAACTTAACTCAAGTGCTCAGATTCAACTTCTCAATTCAACTCAACACTTTTTAAAAAAAATTTCAACTCAATTCAACACTTTTTGAGTCAAGTACTCAACTTGACGCGATTAATCTATCAAAGTTATCATATCAGTTGACTCATCAAAACTGCATGACGTGACTTTGATTAACATCAAAATGATAAATATACAAACTGAAAGTTGTTTCATTTATCATAAGTCAAATCATTCTTCTAAAGAATGTTCTGATTAAATCTCAAAAATTAATGCATTAAAAAATGATGAGTTTGATCAATTTACATTGAACTCTGAGTCAAATTCTGACTCAAAAAACTAGTTATTTCTTTCAAAGTTATTAAAAAGATAAAAATCATATTTTTGTGCAGTCAAATTGAAGTTCTATTGAAAGAAAACTACTTTAAAAAGTTTTTTCTGATCAATACATTTCTCATTTCTCAGAATGAATCTTTCAATCTTTGATTCTTGATAGATAGTGATTTCATTATCTACATGCTGATACATATCAGACTAGTCAATAAAGTATGCAAGAAACTTAAAATTCAATTTATATTACTAGTCAAAAAGAAGTTAATATGAAATTATGATGAGAAGATAGTTAGAAAGACTATTACTCATAAGATTCTACTCAATTTCATAATCAAAAGTTATAAGAAATTGACTATGTCAATGCTAATAACTGATATCAAGCATCATGAAGCAATATTGAGCAAACTCTGAATAAATAAAAATGAAATATTATTGAACATAAAACATGATACTATTGTATTCTCTGATCAATTAAATATTTCTATTTCAATTTTTTTAATCTCATCAAATACGAAGTACTCAAGTTGATCATGATCAACTTTGATCTTTTCAGCAGCTCACAGCAAGATCTTTAAGATGCTCAAACATTCAATTCTTTTCATTCAGAAAAAGTATTTCTCAATTTGAAACATAAAAGCAGTCTTTTTTCAAGTTCTGATAAATAGAAAAAAAAAGAATCATACAGAGATATTTGCTATGTTCATTGAAGACATTGATAGAAAAATTGTTTATAATACTCAATGCAAACTAAATGTTATAAACGTCTTTTCTACTGATGAAATGACTTAGAATCTGAAAGATATTAAAGTCAAGTTATCATTGAAATATCAGAATTTTCTAAATGTTTTTGATTAAGTTCAAGCAGACAAGCTATCATCTCATCACTCATATGATCATAAAATAAAGCTTACTAATGATGCAATGTCTTCTCACTGTTGAGCATATTGAATGTCTCTTTACAAGCTTCAAAAAGTAAAGAAATATTTGAATGAAAATCTTTTCAAAGAATTTATAATTTCTAGCAAAGCTTTGTATTTCTCACTCATTCTGTTCGCTTTAAAAGCAAATGAAGATTTATGATTCTGCATTGACTATTGAAAACTTAATGCTATTATCAAAAGAAATCGCTATTCTTTATCTTTAATAGATGAGATGATTGACAAAATAGTTGATTGAAAACATCTGACTCAGCTGAATATTATTTCAACGTTCAACAAATTACAAATGCATTCTGATAGTGAAAACTACACTATCTTTATTATCACTTTAAAAGCATACAAATCAAAGATTCTATTCTTTGAACTTATTAATGATTCAATCTTGTTTCAGCAGTATATGAATGATATTTTATGAAACTTTCTAAATGACTTTTGTCAAGTTTATCTAAATGACATTCTGATTTACAGCAAAACTCAATAAGAACATAAACAACATGTCAAAATAATATTGAATTACTTACAAGAAGCTGATTTACAAATGAATATTTAAAAGTGTAAATTCAACATAAAAGAAACTGTCTTCTTAAAAGTCATAGTATCAGAACAAGATCTTTGTATGAATTTTATTAAAGTGATTTAATTTTTTTATTTCTTCATTAAGTGCATGCAGTTTATGACTATGACACTGTCTAGACGCTGTGTGTGTGCTACGTTACATGTAATCTGATCAAAGTCGCTGCTTTATTCTTTTCATTGATCAATCACATTGATAGTTTATGCATACAAGCACTCTCGCTCAAACTCTTGCATTCATACTTTCGTTTTTCTTCATTTCTTTGCATTCTTCGCGTTCTACTCTTTCGTTTCTAATAGTCATTTTCTCGTCGTAATTCGAGTATTTTTCAAATACTTTAGTGTTGCAATTCTTTCAATCTTGATGATGAACAGTGTCAATATGATGTCTGTGTTTTTGAGCTGAGCTTTTTCCTTAAGCTTTCTCTGCTCTGCTCTATAATGTCTGCAGTTCAGCAGTAAATGCTTCAACGTTTGTCTTGCATTGCATATTTCATAGCATTTGTTCAAATTATTCTTTGACAATCGATGCAAATAACTCTTGAAATAGTCATGTCTCATTTTCAGCTGAATAAAGATTGAAAACGTTAGTCTATCGATTTTTCTCAGCTCTTTTAGTGATTTATGACTTAAATTCACATTCGATATGTTTCTTTGATACTGATTTCCCTTTTTGATACTGCTTTTTCAGATCTCTAATCATTGTAATTTCATCTTTTTGCAAATTTGCTTTTTGACGAAACTTATGATGATTGCTTTCATGTTGTTGATAACTGATACTTCTTGAGCAGCAATTTTAATCAATTGATCTGCTTTTTCGTTCTCAATAATGTTCTTACGACTCAATATTCACTGTATGTGAATTTAACACTGTTTCTGACGTAAATTGGTCATATTTTGTCGTATGTCATCAAATAATCTCGCATTGACGTTGCTTTTTGTGTTTAGTCTTTGTAAAGTCATTTGACTGTTCATGTACACTCAAATTTCGCTGTTTTTAAGTGCTTTTTCGCTGCACATTGCAATTGCATCGTTAATAGCTTGCAGTTTCGCTTTCGTTATGATGATTTTGTCTGAAACGCTTGTCACTTTGCTGCATCTAACAAGTTCATGCATAAATATCACTGTTGTTTCGATTTCTGTTTCGACTTCTGCTATCTTTTTTCGAATTTGCGATGCATCTATGTACATCACTGAACGCAGAAGAAAGAATCATCAATTCAGACAGTAATTTGATTGACAAATCGAAGAGCAAACTTACACGAAAAGAACAAATCATCAATCGAATTCAGAACAGCACAGAAGACTGCGTACTGACGCAAAAATCGAAATCAAACTCTTTTGCGCTCGAAGATCGCACAGAGAACAACGTTGTTTCAAAGAAGTACAGCGTTTCTTATCAAATCACTATCTGTTTCACCTTTTCTTGATGCGTAAGACAATAAGTCGAGATCAGTCGTTACTATTCTGAGCGAGATAACGCGACTACTTCGATACCTGAGATATAAAGCAATTACGTCAAGCATTTTCTATCAAAAGAGTAATCTAGGCTTTTACAAGCTAGATTTATATCATTTTCGTCTGACATAAGTCGGTAATAGAAGACAATCTATTGCAGATTTCAAGATAGAAATCGAGAGATCTCTACACTAAAGTTACTGTCTACGTGAAACGCTCTGAATAAGAGGTTAAAGAAATATTTAAGCGATGCCAAGTGAATTTTTAGAAGTCAGAAGCTCGAAACGAGGGAAAATCTCTATGAAAAGAAATATAAAGAGTCGCTTTATGCGCTCTTTCTCACCTCGTTTCGCGAATAGTAACGCGGAACTCAGCAGAAGCAATAGTTGAGTGTCAGAACTCAAAACGTCGACGATAGAAATCAAAAAGTCAACGTTAGAGATTGAAACAGATCTATGAAACGAACTTAGCATGAGTTCATCAACAAGCAAACAACTGCAGAACGACATTGTCGAGTTATTTCGCAGTCAACAAAAATCGCTCACACCAGCAAATAGAAAAACGCAATACATGTTTAGTTCACTCGATGCATTGATGCTAAATTCACATGCAAATGCACATAACGACAAGAATACAATCAATCTGCGAAATGCGAATGCGCAGCAAAAAGAGCAAACATGAGCGATTGTGAAATTCAAAGAAATGAAAAAGCGAAAAGCGATGAAAAGTTCGCAAAAAGAAGTTAGCATCGAATTTAGTACTAGCAAGTGCTACGATGTCGCAGATAAAAAGACTGCGCGAAAAAATTGAATTCACAGTTAATCAGCTAAGACAAGCAATATCAGAACAGAAAGAGACTATAAGTCATAGCTTAATCTACATTTGAAGAGCATGCAACGAAAGCATAGAAAACTCGATTCAGAAGCAAATTGATCGACTTCAAAGTCAAACAAACAACAAACTGAATATCATTCTACAATTAATTCAACAGAATGCTGAAAACATCAAAAAGAGAATCAATGCAAAGCAAATGACAGAGAATTCGCAAATCTTGCAGAAGACGCAGAATTCGCAAACGTCGCAAGTCATGCAAAATTCGCAAAAATTAACGCAGAAGCTCACATATGCGCAAAAAGCAGCTCAAGTCACAAGCGCAAATGCAAATGCAAATGCAGACGAATGAAATCTGATTATCAAGAAATTCTCGTCAAAATCACAAGAAATATTGTATCATGAAAGAAAACTCATTGTCAATCTCAAAAATGAGAACTGAACTTTAAAGACGATGAAAATGCGAGATTCGATGAATAACACATTGAAAAAGGCGAAAATCGATCTAATAGTCGTCACGATAGTCAAAACGCAAAAGAAAAACAATATTGTTCTGACGATCTCGAAAAAATACATCGCAGACGTCTTGCTAGCGCAAAGAGCAATATGAGAGCATGTTTTTGATGTTAAAAGCATTAAGAAAGACGACTTCAACGCGAAAACTGAAATGAAAAATCTAAAAACTGAGTTAGAGTCGTACAATCTCGAATTGAAACTAATAATCAACTCTATATGATTATCGAAGAGCGAAAACCGATCACGAAACAGACATGCATCGACGATCTTAGCATTTAGAATCGAAGCAGAAGTGCAAAGACATCTGAAAAAATGACTCTTAGCTGCGAAATCGACATATCGAACAGTCGAATATCGAGACTATTGATCAAATGATCAATGTCAAAAATGTCAAACATTCGAGCATTTGCAGAACAAATGCAACAGATCGTCAAGATGCTTGTACTGCGAGCGAAATCATCAGATCTGAAAGCATAAATGTCAATTACCTACATGCAAAGACAAGCAATCATGCAATCACACGATTTCTAGATGCTGCAACTGTCAAAATGCGCACTTCGCAAATAGCGCAATGTGCGAAACATATCAGGCAGCTCAGTCTATTAGCTCACAAAAAGATCATCTAGTCACGAAATTGTAATGAGTATTGCATTCGAAATGTCACAAAACAACGCAAATGACGAAAGCTTTGCAAACACGTCGAATATTCGAATTCTACAGCACAATTGCGCAAGATCAACGCAAATTATGCATGCATGCATGAAATTTGCGAAAAACAAGACAGATATTGTTATACTACAAGAATCGTGAATGAGAGACGAGAATATAACAATTTCGCATTCGTCGTTTATCTGCATCAAATCAAATGTTCAGAATACTCGTGTCAAAGTATTGATATTTGTTGCGAAAAACGCAAAGAAATTTACATGCACATCAAGATCAGATATAGTCAATAGCGAAGATATGCAAGCGATATCAATAGCGAACAATAAAATTCAGAGAGAAATTTTATTGTTCAATATTTACAACGAAAAGTCACAGAACGCAGATGATGAGCAATCATATACAATTAAGCGAGAATTAGCAAAAGTTAAGCTAAATTCTGAGCAAAAAGTTATTATCATCGAAGACTTTAATGCACATCATAGTTGATGAAACGCAAAAATTTCAAAATCTATTAGAACGAAAACGTTAATAAATTGAGTAAATTTACATAAGTGCAATCTGATTAACACTTCTGATATAGACACATATCACAGCTATTCAAGTCAGTCAAGCTCGATACTGAATTTAGCATTTGCATCAAAGAATATGCGCAATCACATCAAGAATTGACATATAGACGAGAACGCAGACACAGAATTCGATCATGAAGTAATTCTATTTACAATAGTTATGAAAAAGATGAAGTTGATCGAAAATTTGTTGAACGCGTCATACAATCTGCAAAAAGTCGACTGAAAAGACTTTGATGAGCATTTGCAAAAGACGAAAGACAAAATGATTGTCAAGATGCATAGAATCACGAGTTTAGAAGCAAAAGTCATTTACTTGACGAAATGCATCAAGAATACAGTGGAATTATTCGTATTTAAACAGCGAATATGCGTAAAATCAAAATTCTGATGAAACAATGAGCTCATCGAAATGTGAAAGACGCTGTCGTCAAAAAAGCGAACCTGAAAAAGATGCAGAAATGATGATGCATAAGCAAAGATAGTGCAAATGTGAAATTCATATCATGATGCAATAAAGCTGATTTGATTTGATTTGAATTCATACATTCTTGTGACATCGATTTGAGTTCAACTCATGAGAAAAACTATACTATGTATATTGAATGAAAAAAACTCTCTGAGAAAGAAAATTGCTTGTCAACTATATGATAACTTCACGTTATTGAAACAATAAAATTGACATTATATTATCAGTAATGAATCTATAGCTTCTATTCAACACATGACACTTGAGTAAACTCTTAACAAAAGTATCTGTGCTGTTTGATTATGACACATCGTCTTTGCTTTGCTCTTTATTGACAATATTCTATACAATAATGTTTTGATTCAATTCTCAATTCAAAGACAAAAAATGTTTCTTTGCACTTGTGATGCTTGTGATTGTAACGCAGAAACTGTGTTCTCTTGCTTAATGATTATCATTCATTGAGCAGAGAAATGTGTGATGAAAGAAAAATGTGCATGATGAGAAGATAGAGTGTGATTGTATTGAATAATTCTTTTCTTCTCTTGATTTAACTTATGTCACATAAACGTTGAATAAATTGTTAGTATAGACGTGCAATTGCAATCGTTTGATACTTAGCTGATTGATAGTAAAGATGCATTCTGATTGTTCTCATGAGCTCTTAATTTTTCACGTAAATAGATGTATGATTTGATGTCAAGTAAAGAATATGAGCTCAAGTCTTCTCAGTATATCAGTGTGATCAACGAGTCACTACTTCTTTGAACATTGTAGTCATGACTCTCAAACTCATTATCTGAAATGACTATTCTATCTGATATCTTTTCATCAATTACTTGATGATACTGTTGATGTGATGAAGATGTTTCGATATCGACGCAGTCAACAAGTTGCAAATTCTTCAATCACTTGTAGTTACAACTTGCAGACTCTTCATCTGAGTTGTCTTTTTCACTAGTAGTATCTTTTCATTTCTTACTGACATCGACATGTCATTAATCTTCTTCGTAGATCGATTGTGACTGTTAGAAAAAGTGTTGTCACATGAGTGAAAACTCTGCATGATGACTTTTCTGATCACGCAACATTCTAACATCATTTAAACTGCATTGAATTGAGATCTCTTGACTCTTTTGACTTCTATTTGAACATAGAATAGAATCAAAAGATTCTTAGTCAACATCATGTACAGATGAATCTCGTTGTCAATTGCAATAAAGCTGATCAAAAATCAATTCTGAATCAATTTTTTAAACAATGTTGAAGAAAAATAAGTGTTTCAGACATACAAGTTCACTAAATCACGTTTAATTGAAAAGTTACTTTCGATACAAAACTTGCAAAAAGAATTAAAAATTGAATTCAATGAAAAGTGCAAGACATTTCTGAAAGCAATGTACTCATCATCTTCAAAAATTCAAATCAATGAAGAATTACTATCGAATGAAAGTATACAGTGATCAAGAGTTATCAAAGAGAAAATCAAGCACGCTATTAACTTCTCAGCACTCAGAAAAGCATTCGAATCAGACGATATGTCATTCGCAATTATACAGCGAGCGTACAAAAGCATATTGAAAATCTTTAATTTAGTGTACTCAGATTTGATCGAAAACGACTATCATTCGAAGATATGACGCGAAGACACGAGAATTATTCTGAAAAAATCAGACAAGTCGAATTATTCAATTTTGAAGACATACAGAATTATCACGCTGCTAAACTGTTTAAACAAAGTAGCAGAAAAAATAATAGCAGTGTGACTGTTTTACACAGCTGAAATTAACGACAAGCTGCTGAATTTTGATCAAATGAGAGACAGAAAACAAAGATCAGTTATAGACGCAGTACTAAATCTAGTACATGATGCGTAAATGATAAAAAGTTGTGAAAACATACTTATCTGTTTACTTCTAAATGTCAAAGAAGCTTTTGATCATGTTGCGTTGAAACAGCTGATCAAAATATTGATTAAATTGAAAATATCTGTGATAATTGAGTCTATTAGATGAATAAATGAAATATATAAAAGTGATATGACAATGTGATATTTTAAGCAGACACAGAATGAGTGTATATTATGATAGAGCTAATTATTAAGAAGTTCTTGATAACTCAAGAAAATTGATCGACTATAGAGAGTTTGTCAAGCATTGTCAAGTCAAGCACGACATAACTCATGACATATTAAGTTGAAGATATAACGTAGTCTAAACATTGTCTTGACAGACACATAGAGTTTCAGAGCTAACTCAGATCTGATCTTCAACTCAGTCTTTGACTTTAGTCTCTGATTTAATTTCTATGTGTCAATTCATCATGACAATTGTTTTCTCTTCTAAGTGAGTTCATTCTCAATCTCAATAATTAATGTCTTTGTTTACTCTGATAAATGATGATGTGTATTCATTGATTCACTTTAAAAGCTCTCAATAAAAATCTTCAAATCTTGATGAGAAAACAAGAAAAAAAGAAACTTTCAATTGAATGATGATTTGTTTTCAATCATAATGTGTATAGATGACATTATAAATAGTATATATAATGTGTAGTTGATGTAGATGACAGCAATAATGACATGTAAATAGCACATAGACATTGTTTATCTTTTAAGTAAATGATGTTGTTAAGATGATAAAGCATAAACAAGAGTGAATAATAATTGTTGATTTGTTTATTGCTCTTTCAGTTTCTCTCAACTTTTCATTTTCTTAAACTTCATCTTTTTTCAATCATGATTATATTTTTATCATTGTGTGATTACTTTTAACAAACTTTGAGTATATCTGTATAGTAAGAATAAGAGATCTAAATCATGAGTCGTGAATGCGCAGTGATGCTCAAAAAGAGTCGTAAGATGATGAAGTCAACTAATGCTCAAGTCAAGATCATTATGAAAGTAAGTGATGTCACAACTTGAGATTTCACGACTATTACTGCAACTAACAGTATCATAAGTTTGCTTAAAAGATATCAATCAGATGTGATGATCATGATGTTGCTGATGCTAAATCACTCATGATGATGCAAACATCATCAAATTCTGATTGAAAGTTCATCACTTTTACTATTTTAACTTTCGAGTATATCTCAGTTATTGAAGAGAAAATTCAAGAAATGATGAAGAAAGAAATGATCATTGATGCTTCGTCAACAATCTTGTTGAATTCACAGACTTCGCGAAATTAAAGAATGATGATGACATTCACTTATCTTACTTCTTGATGTCATTATTGATGCTTTTCAGCTGTCAATTGTGAGAATAAGTGAAAGAAGCATTGTTGATTTTGAACCTTTAAATAAAGTGATTTGTATAAAGTGTGCTCAAGTTTTACACATCGAGAATAAAGCATCGCTGTGTGATGTCATCTTTCAAAGAAAGACAATGTACAAGAAGTATGTTCACTATGTGAGTAATGAGAATTTCTGTATCACAGTGAATATACTTATATGATACATCTGCTAAACACTCATGATTCAATATTTAGATTCTCAACATCTGCATTTCAACTGTTAATGAATTCTTTCATTTGCAGAAAATTCATGATAGTGCAATTGAAAATGAAGAAGAGAATGTCGTTCTGAAAATATTCATTGCTCATCAGAAAATTCTTTACAAGAAATTGACAACAACGACTTGTGTAAAGAATCATCTTGAGAAGATTCATAAATTTGAGTTTCTAAAGATTCAAAAGCTCATTCTCAAAGAGATAATGATTGTCAATGACATTGTTAAAGAAATTCTGAATGTAAAGCACTTTGTGATATATTCAATCTTAATTATATATCATTTTGTCAGCATTTCTAATTGTTCTGATATATTTTAACACAATCTGTCATCTTTTGAATCTTTGTCTTCACATTTCAATGTAAATCTGACAATGAGAAAGAAGAAGAAGTTTGTGATCTTGTTTTGTGTGAAAGATGTTTGATGAAGTGATGATTATATGATGTTTGTTGTGTCGTGATGATTGTGCTTTCTTGTCGAGCGCATTTGAACATCTTTGCGCTTTTTTCTTCTGTCTGTTGATTTACATATGTGATCATCTCATTAAAAAACGATTCTTCTTTTCTAATAATGAGTTTATGCTTGAAAGTGAGTAATTATGCTTTTCACTCACGTTTCAGTCTCGTTTTGAAAGCTTTTATAAGCTTTGAAACATCTTTCATATCTTTCCTCGATATTATATTCAATGAAATATTCTTTTCATTGTATCTTATAATATAAAATTCTTTTTCTTTCTCACTTTTATAGAATCTTTTCTATCTTTCATTCTTACTCATCATCAATAAGCTTGAATACAAGATAATTGAGTATAGAGTTATCATTTAGCCTACGATTATACGACTTTAAAAGAAATACATGAAAGATAGAATGAACTTTATAAATGATTGAAAGATCAAGATGATACATCTGTCTGTTTATGAGTTCTTGTATATGAAAGAACTTTATCATTTTATTTGATAGCTTCTTGCTTGACTTCTTCTGCTTCAGATTTTTTGCTGATAACATGATTAAATCATTGACATTAAAGAACTTAAACTTATGTTTTCAATTATAGTACTTTGTCTGAGCATCAATCGCGTTTTGTCATCATTTCATCAACGTGTTTTGCACATCTTGCAGCATTTCAATGCATTCTTTTGCTGCTGACACTTCTTCTTTCATAGCATCGTTCTTGATGTGTATGTCAAAGATGAGTTTATAGTCATACATAACTTTAAAAGAACTACAGCTCAACGAAGCATGCTTCGTCTGATGATAAATAAACTCAATTATGAGTAGAAGCGTAGTTCAATCATCTTACTTTTTGAAACAATACACTCTTAGATAATGTTTCAACGTTTGATTCTGTCATTCTGTTTGATTATCTGTTTGCGAATGAAAAGCGATGCTTAGTCATCGTTTCATCTTGACATAATAGCAGATCTCTGATCAGAACGCACTGATAAATAGACTATCTCTATCAATAACTATATCATTCGATATCTCATATCTTAAAGCAATCTGCTCAAAGAACAACTCTGTTAACTCTATGACAGTCAGAGTCTTCTTCATAGACAGATAACGCATCATCTTCATGTAATGATCAACTATCACAAGAATTAAGTCATACATGACTTCTTTTCATTTACTAGACGACAGATCTGTTATGAAATTCATAGTGATTTCTTTTCAGAAATCTGTGAATCGAGATAATGATCTTAATTCATCATATGATAGATGACATTTCATTTTTACTCTTTGACAAATGTCACAAGTATCTATATACTCTTTGACATTCTTGATCATACTTTTTCAGTAATATTTGCAATTTAATAGCTCGCTGATCTTGTCAGCATCAAAATGTCTTACTAATAAATCATCATGATGATGTTTCAATAACTTTTCTCTGACAGAAAGATCTTCTGAAACATACAATGATTCATTGTACTCTATCATTTCTTAACTATTCAATGTTCAAGCTTCGACATCACTTTTTTGTATACTCGTCGTTTCGTCTGCTCTTAATCTCACAACAAATTCATCTTTTTGCTGTAAGATCTTGATGAGTTCAACTATGAATTTACTACTGAATTTGTATGTTGTTTCATGAATTGTCAATACTCTGACAATTGTACGTGAAATGAGTTGTTTGCAATCAACAATTTCAGTAACAGAATTAAACTGTTTCTCAGCTACGTTATGATCTCTATGAGTTGACATTTCAACGTCTGTGCTTCTTGAAGTTGTTGATTTGAATTGAGAGATTCTACTTCTTGAGAAATGTACTTCATTTAGATGCATTTCTTGCACTGCTAAAATTATGATTCTCAGCAGCATACTTCTGACATGCATTGCTGAACATGTACTCATGTTTTCACTGACATTGTGAATAAACATCTTCTCAACTTCATTAATTACTCATGTACAGTAAATTTCATCTTGTGATCTGCTTTCAACATGTTTCGCTGAATATCTTCGTTCACTGATACTGTGAATGAATGTCTTTTCAACTTTATTAATCACTCATGTTCATCAATGAGTTTCATCTTACAATATGCTTTTGACATGTTCTGCTGAATATCTATTCATACTTATACTGTAAACGAACGTCTTCTTGACATCGTTAATCACTCGTATACAGTATAATTCTCTGATCGCTACGAATATAAAGTTATTTAAGCTTTTTATTCTAGTCAGCTTTCGCTGCAGAGTGAGCAGCAAACAATTTGCAAAGATGTTCTCACTCTTATAGTCAGATCATCTCAATAATGCATTGATCAAGTTTGTCTTTTCTGATCTATGTGTTATTTCAAAGTTGCAGATCAACAATCTCATGATTCATCTGACTTGTCTTTCATTTAGTTTTTGAACATTCATAAAACTCTTCAAATTATTATGATCAGTCAGAACTTTGACAGTATGATAACTATCTTTCACATAGTGTCATCAATGTTTAAACATCGCTACTATGACTAGAAGTTTCTGATTATATGTCTCATAATTTCTTTCAACATCTATCATCATTCTGAATCAGAATGCAATCAAATGTCACTGATCTTCATCATCTGACTGAGACAAAATACTTGCAACTGCATAATTGAATGCGTCGATCTCGATGTGTATATGTTGCTCTGAGTCAAAGTGTCTTAGTATAGATGTCTTCATAAAGACGTCGCGAAGCTGATTAAAAGCTTGTTTCGCTTCGCTTAATCATATGAATGAGCTCATTTTTACATCTTTTACACTATCTCTCAGCAGTTCTGTTAAAGACTTTGCTATTTGAGAGTAATAATGTATAAAACATCGATAGAAATTAACAAATCTCAGAAAAACTTGTATTTCTTGATACATCTTCAATCTGAGTCACGTTTTGATGATGTTTATTCTACTTGAGTTCATCGAAACATCTTCGATGAATATGATAAATTCTAGAAAGTTCACTTTAGTGATGAAGAATTCACACTTCTTCAAGCTAGCATATAGCTTGAACTTTCTTAATCTCTCGAGAATCTACTTTATGTGATCTACGTAATCAATCTTCTCTACGAAGAAGATTAGAATGTCATTCAGATAGATAACACAAAAGTCATCTAAAAGCTCTGTCAAGATCTTATTAATATAAGTCTGAAAGATGACAGATGCATTGATTAAATCAAATGACATGATCATATATTTAAAGTGATCATAATGAGTACAAAACATCATCTTTCACTCATCTTCATGTTGAATTTTGAGATGATGATAAACGTTCTTCAAATCTAACTTAGTGAACTGCTTGACTCTACTGAATCTGTTTAGAGTTTCACTAATTAAAGACAGTGAATGACGATTTTTGACAGTGATCTTATTCAGATCTCGATAGTTCATGCATAAATGAAGACTATTGTTCTTTTTGAAAATGAATAAAATAGACGCGTCAGTCAAGCTGACAGAGTGCTTAATTCATTCTTTTGTTAAAACATCATTTAAATACTGTCTCAGAATCGCTAACTCTGTGTTCAACAAATTATACAACGATTCATATGATGACTTTGCAATGATTTTGATTGCATGATCGTGATCTTTATGCAAAGACAGTTTGTCTGCACTTTCTATCGAGAATACATTTTCATACTCTTTCAATTCAACAAGTAAAGTCTGCGTTTTGAACGCGTTTGTGATATGACTCATCACATTATTCATTGCTTTCACTTGATGTTCAACGATCAACTCTTTGACAACGTTGATCATGATAAAAGCATACACAGTAGACTCATCTTGTAAAGCTTTTGCAAATGCTTGTGCGAAAAACAACTTAAATGCGTGCTCATTCACGTTGAAACGTCATGTTCTTGTGATCATGTCTATTCAAATACGCTTGAATTGCATATTCAACATACTCAAAATCAGAGAAGATTCTTTCTTGTCAATAGCATAGAAGATACTTATATCTTTTTTCTCTATGTTTCAGCTGTCTTTCAATCGATAACACATCTTATAGATGTCATAACAATAGACACTCTGATTGTTCATTCAGATAAATCTTAAGAGATCAATATTCAACAATGACATACTTTGCTCAATGATGAAACGTTGACTAATCACGTTCATCTTGACATCAATATTCATGTGAATCTTCATTTCTATCTTTTGATCTCTCTGAAAATTACATGCTTTTTATATATAAGAATCTTTACGAAGAAAACTTCTTGTTTTTTTCTCGATGATTTGAAGCGTTCATTGAGAGCTTGTCTTTCCTCAAAATCTTGAAACGACTTATATGCAACATTAAATTGATAAATACTCAATTTGCATCAGATTTTTTTAATTTATTCTTGATCTTTTCGTCTTTACAATTAGTAAAGTAATGATTCTTTTGATTGCACATGTAGCACGTTATGTTGAACAAATTCTTGCTATAACATGATGAAGTGTGTGAACTCATCTTTGATGAAGAGTTGAGTTTAGTTGATCAATGAAATTTCTTTCGCTTTGAATGAATCTTCTTGTTGATTTTATCTTGATCATGCAAGTCTTTGTCTTGAGATCGTTTCAATGACAAGACATGTTCTTTTCGCAGATTTGTTTTCAATCAAGCGACAAGATCGATTAACGCATTTCATGTGATAGAAATTGACTGCACATTAGTAATGATCATGCGCAGCTCAGATCTCAACTTGATGAATAAATGAGCTCACTTATGCTCATCACTATACAACGAAAGTTGATGTTTCAGAGTGCTCAGATGAGCTGCAAACGTTCATATTATCTGATCTGAATGTTATGATGCATTCATGTACTGCTGAGTCACGTCTATGCTTCAATTCATTGAATCTTCAATTAAATTCAAAAGAAAGTCAATAAAATTGAATCATGTTTGCTGAGTTGCAGACATAGTCTCTTCGTGATTGAATCAAAGTTTCTTTGATTCACTCTTCAGATAAATCATGCAGTACAAAATCTTTTTCTCATCACTTTTAAAATGTCAAGAGATATTTCAAAACAAGATTTCAACGTCGCGAATTCACTCTTTATGTTCTCTTATGATTTTGTCATGATATTTCTTCACTTTCTGATTTCATTATGCAACGTTCGTTTTCTGATATGATGTCTCACAAGATTGAGATGTCATCGTTTCAACTTTGTTGCAATCATTTTGCTGTTGTCATGCTTGAATATCAAATTGTCATTTTTAAAAAGAGTTTAAAATAATTAGAACTATGATGATTGAATCTACTAAATGAATAAATGAGATTTATAAGAATGATATGTCAATGTGATATTTTAAGCAGACACAGAATGAATGTATATTATGATAGAGCTAATTATTAAGAAGCTCTCGATAACTCAAGAGAATCGATCAACTATAGAGAGTTTGTCAAGCATTGTCAAGTAAAGCACAACATAACTCATGATATATTAAGTTGAAGATATGACGTAGTCTAAACGTTGTCTTGACAGAGTCATAGAGTTTCAAAGCTAACTCAGATCTGATCTTCAACTTAGTCTTTAACTTTAGTCTCTGATTTAATCTCTATGTGTCAATTCATCATGACAATATCAATCAATTTAATCAATTGAGTAAAATGTTTCTTACAAAATTATGTTATTGACTTAGCATTTGATGATAAACGTCAGAAATCAAAGAAAATAATCACAGAAATATCGCAAGATTCATCTATTTCGCTCATTCTATTTCTAATTTATATTCAATACTTATTTTCGAAGATTCGCGCAAAGATCGAAAATCTACAGTTATTCAGCTACATTGACGACATAGCACTATACATGAAGAGAAAGAATATTGATAAGAATGTAAAAACGCTGAAAAATGCAGCAAAAATCGCTTTTACATGAGCAAAGAAAAACGCAGTGCAATTCAATGACTCAAAATCTGAATTGGTACACTTTGAAAGTCACAAGACAACATTCAACCAAATGATTATTCTACTCAATAACACGATCATAAAATCAAAGACATGCGTACGATGACTAAAAGTTTGACTGAATCGAAAGCTTAACTTCAAAGTTCATGTGCAAACAAAAATCGTGACAGTCACAAGAACGCTACACTCATTGTTTAAATGAATGAATAGCGAGTGAGAACTAAATGTCAAATTAGAAAAGCAGTTATATCTGACATGCATCACATCTATTAGCAATTATGACGTCGAAATATGATGAAATAATCAAAAAAGCTACTTAGTCAAATTTCGCAAACTGCAAAACGCTGCATTACGAAAAATTCTGAGTGTGTTTTGAACATCATTGATAGATGCTATGCAAACAGAAGTCAAAATTTCGTCAATGAAGATACAATTAGATCAAAAGTGCAAGAACTATGCAATTTGAATAGTTAAGTTATTGAAAAAACACTCTATCAGAAAAAGAACATCTATTACATACTCATCTTAATACTCTATCGAATTGAATCTAAATTTAAACGCATCGAAATATCTGAACTGAAATGAGACGAAGGCGAATGTATCTTGAAAAGCTAAGAAGTGCAAAGATAGACTCACGCAAATATATTGAATATTGAACAAAGTGCAAAAAACACTGAATTCAATAAAAGAAATCGAAATTTCTCACTTCAAGAAATCATGAGAGCAAGAAATCGAGCATTTAGCAAAACTTCAAACCGAATTTGCAAAAGACGAAACTTGCAACATGATCAATACACATTATAAAGAATTAGAAAGAATTATCAAAAAGGCGAAAAACATAGTGATGTACACAGATGCATTGCAAATTCGAAAAAAGATAGCAGAAGTCAAAACAGAAATCGAAATGACAGTGATATTTACGCATGAACTCGTTAGATGCAGCAAAGCGACAAGCGTTTCAGATAAAATCATCATAACGAAAGCGAAACTGCAAGCTATTAGCGATGCAATTGTAATGTGCAGCGAAAAAGCACTCAAAAACAGCGAAATTTGAGTGTACATAAACAGTCAAATGACAATTTTTTTTTAATTTTTTATTTCTTCATTAAGTGCATGCAGTCTATGACTATGACACTGTCTAGGCGCTGTGTGTGTGCTACGTTACATGTAACCTGGTCAGAGTCGCTGCTTTATATCTTCTCGTTGATCAATCACATTGATAGTTTCCGCATACAAGCGCGTCAAATGACTTTGCAAAGACTAAATGCAAAGAGCAACGTCAATATGAGATTATTCAATGACATACGACAAAATTTGATCAATTTACGTCAGAAACAGTGTCAAATTTGCATATAGTAAATATCAAGTTGCAAGAGCATTATTGAGAATGAAAAAGCAGATCAATTGATTAAAATTGCTGCTCAAGAAGTATCAATTATTGACAACATGAAAGCAATCATCATAAGCTTTGTCAAAAAGCAAATTTGCAAAAAGATGAAATTACAATGATTAAAGATCTGAAAAAGCAGTATCAAAAAGGGAAATCAATATTGAAAAATCATATTGAATGTGAATTTAAGTTATAAATCACTAAAAGAACTGAGAAAAATCAATAGACTAACATTTTCAATCTTTATTCAGCTGAAAATGAAACATGATTATTTCAAGAGTTATTTGCATTGATTATCAAAGAATAATTCAAACAAATGCTATGAAATATGCAATGCAAGACAAACGTTGAAGCATTTACTGCTGAACTGCAGACATTATAGAGCAGAGCAGAGAAAGCTTAAGAAAAAAGCTCAGCTCAAAAACACAAACATCATATTGACACTGTTCATCATCAAGATTGAAAGAATTGCAACATTAAAGTATTTGAAAAATACTTGAATTGCGACGAGAAAATGATTATTAGAAACAAAAGAGTAGAACGCGAAGAGTGCGAAGAAACGAAGAAAAATGAAAGTATGATTGCGAGAATTTGAGCGAGAGCGCTTGTATGTGCAAACTATCGATGTGATTAATCAACGAGAAGATATAAAGCAACGACTTTGACCAGATTACATGTAACATAGCACACACACAGCGTCTAGACAGTGTCATAGTCATAGATTGCATGCACTTAATGAAGAAATAAAAATAAAAAACTCTTCATTGAGCTGTAGTTTCTTTAAAGTCATGTATGACTACAAATCAATCTTTGATATATACATCAAGAATGATGTTATGAAAGAAGAAATGTTAACAGCAAAAGAACATGTTGAAATGCTGCAAGATGTACAAAACATGTTGATGCAATGATGATAAAACATGATTGATGTTCAGACAAAGTACTATAATTGAAAACATAAGTTTAAGTTTTTTAATGTTGATGATTTAATCATGCTATCAGCAAAAAATATGAAGCAGAAGAAGTTGAGCAAGAAGTTATTAAATAAAATGCTAGAATTCTTTTGTATACTAGAATTTATAAACAAGCAGATGTATCATTTGAGTCTTTCAATCATTTATATAATTCATTCTGTCTTTCATGTATTTCTTCTAAAGTTGTATAATCATAGATTAAATGATGATTCTATATTCAAGTATTTTACTTTCAAGCTTATTGATGATGAGCAAGAATGAAAAGTAGAAAAGATTTTATAAAAGCGAAAAAGAAAGAAAATCTTATATTATAAGATACAATGAAAAGAATATTCTGTGAAATATAATCAATGAATATCAAGCAAAGATATGAAAGATGTCTTGAAGCTTAAAAAAGCCTTTGAAATGACATTGAAACATGAATAAAAAGTATAGTCATTCACTTTCAAGCATAAACTCATGATTAGAAAGAAAGAAAATCACTGTATTATGATAATTTTCGCTCTTTAATGAGATGATCATGTAGAGATATTAACACTTAAACAAAAGAAAAAATACAGACAGAAGAAAAAGCGCAGAGACGCTCAAAAATAATCAACACAAGAGCGTAATTATTACAAAATCATCACTTCATCAATTATTTCTTGCAAAAGACAAAGTTGCAGATTTCTCATCATTCATCTTCAAATTTACATTTGAGCATAAAACAAGTGAATTTAGAATGAGCAGATTTATTTATAAATATATCATGTTAGTTATAAAACTGTGATCAAATGATATTGAAACGCAGTAAAATATACAGAATAATGAAACATGTTAAGCGCATTGCAAGCAATGTCATTAACTGTCATTACTTCTTTCAGCTGCAGCTTCTGTACATCAAATGACTCAGACTTGCATATGTCATTTAAATGATTTTTCACATGCATTGTAATCATAAGCTTCTTTCTCAGTTTCATCTGATTAATCATAAAGATCATAATAATGATTACATCATTATTTTTTGATGCAGTCTTGAATACTGTCTTGAATTGAAAAGATTCATTTAATGTTCAAATGCATATGTTCAAGATTTGAGAATTCAAACATAAGCATTTAATGAATGCATCAAATAAGTTTATTCATTGCAATGCATATAACATCTTTCTTTGTGCATCAGACGCAGCATCAATACATCACTTTTTCATGAAACTCAACATTGCAGCTTTGCGTTATTTCTTCATCATGAAATCTATATGCACATTTTATGCACATTATTCTGTTCAATATCTCAGAAGCATTAACACTTCTTTTGCTAATTTTCATGACTGAAAGCTAAAAAGAATCAGTATTGACATCTAAATGCTGAATATGCAACTTATCATTCTTTTATTGCTAGAAGTTCAAGATGAGTTAAATAAGAACTTTGATGTTGAGAAAGTGTTAAAATTTATTTCATCATTTATTTCTTCATTGAAAATGTTCAAATCATCATCAAAATTAACAGATGTAATGAGTTTTAAAACAGAAGATGACATTACATGATTGCAAAAATGTTGAAAAGTAAACTTTTTTGCAATGATTTAAACTTGTTAAATTGTAGTCTTGATCAAAGAAATTCAGAATAAACATCACATATCTTGCTTATGTTATCAGCTTTGTTATCAGCTTTGTCATCAACTTTGTTGATCTTTCACAACTTTGAAATCATTGAAAATTGAGCGTGTGTTATTTCAATACTTGAAACAGAGTTTTTCAAGTAAATACTAATGTAATTATTTATACAAGTAATTATTTATCAAAGTTGTGAAAAAGAACTTTGATTGATTGATTGATTAATTGATCATACACTCTTGTGACATTGATTTAAGTTCAACTCATGAGAAAAAACTATGCTATGTATATCAAATGAACAAAACTCTCTGAGAGAGAAAATCGCTCATCGATTACACAGCAACTGCATATCATCAAGACAAAAACGCTGAAACAATAGTATCAGTAATAAATTTATAACTTCTATTCAGCGCATGATGCTTAAACTCTTGATGCATGTCTGTGCTGTTTTCTTGCTATGCATCATTCTTACTCTGTTCTTCATTGATGATATTTTATACAATGATATCTTGATCTTTGATCACAAAGATCATGATTTCTTTGCATTCATGATGCTTGTAATTGTAATGTTAAAACTGTGTTCTTTGCTTGATGATTGTCATTCATTGAGCAAGAAAATATGTGATGAAAGAAAGATACACATGATGAGAAGATAAAGTGCAATTGTACATAACTTTATTCTGCTTTTGTCTTGTGTCACATAAATATTGAATGTGTTGTCAATATAAATGTGCAATCACAGTCGTAGTTGAATGTTTAGCTTTAATCAATAGTAGAGAATGCGTTTTGATCATTCTTCTGTGCTTTCAATCATTCATGTAGATAGATGCATGACTTGTCATTATAAGTAAAGAAGTTAAGCTTGTCAAGCTTTCTCAATATATCAGCGCAGTTGATGAGTCACTACTTCTTTGATCATATGTAATCATGAACTCAAGACTCAACATCTGAATCAATTATTCTACTTAATATCTTTTCATCACTTACTGTTCACGACGTTGATGAGTAAAAAAGTTGAGCTTGATGAGCTTCTTCAGTATATCAACGCAGTTAATAAGTCACAACTTCTTCGATCATTTGTAATCATAATCTCAAAACTCATCATCTGAATTGATTATTTCACTAGTGATATCTTTTCATTTCATACTGACATTGACTTGTCATTAGTCTTCTTCATAAGTTGTAGCTGTTAGAAAAAGTGCTGTCACATGAATGAAAACTTTGCATGACAGCTTTCATGATCATGCAACGTTTTAACTTTGATTAAACTGCGTTGAATTGAGATTTCTTGATTCTTCTGACTTCTATTCTGCAATAAAATCAAAAAATTCATAGTCAACATCATGTACAAATGAATCTCATTATTTATTGAAAATATGTTGCATACGTTGCATGCAACATACATAAGATATGATTTCTATGCTGATTTTCTTCTTAGACTTGAAAGATCATTCAGAGAGTTTTTCTCGCAGCAGATTCACAGTTCAAGATGAGCAAAATCTCTCACTGCTCAGATTTCAACAGTTTACTTCTTAAGCATGAGTTGCAAACATTTCATCAGCAATATGCATGCATATTGCAGTCAATTTCTTCTTTAATCATATCAACATATATTACTGTTTTTTCAAACTATACAAATGATGTTTTCAATTAGAAATTGATTTTATTATCAAGACATTCAAGAATCAGAGTTCAGTGAAGAAATAAGATTCTTAAGATTAACAATCATCATCATTGTATATCATGCTTCGCAGATGCTCGCTTCGCTTGTAAGATGTGCAACTCATCTGTTTCATGTTATTTGTAGAGATTTTTCTCATGCAGATCAATCATGTTTTGCAGAAATGTTTATATGCTACATCTTTAATCAGACAGCGTAGTTTGATCATTCTTTATTAATTCGCTTGTGTTTCTCTTCTTTTAATGAAGTTTTTTCATCAATGTATCATCTGTATATAAAATGTTCATGTCTGAACATCTGTTAAACAATATTAACAAGATTTACAAGTTTGCTCATGTCAAACTTAATGAAACTCGTGAGTTACTCATGTTGTAGTAACAGACACGCAGTCTTAACAAGATTTATACATAGTTAGCATGAAGATTTAAAGAATGCTCATGATTTAAGTTCTTTCTGCTAATCATCTTCAACAAATCAAATGCAAGAATGTTTTGTTTCAATTCTCATTATTACAAACGCAGCAACAAGATATTGAATTGAATGATTTTCATAAGCGATTTTTCTCGTAGTTCTGCGTTCTATTTAACTTTCTTATCTGCATATAAATTGCTTGTAGCATGCATATTAAGATTATTGATGTTTGCAAGATCATGAAAACTCTGCATGTGATCAACGCACAGCGCTTTGCAATCAAGCAACGCATTGATGTCATTCAAACTTTTGATAATCTTTAGACTTTACTGTAGCTAAACAGTAGATTCATAGTCAGCATCATGTACAGATAAGTTTCATCATTGATCAAAAGAACTTTGATATAAAATGAAGATGAGATGAAAAGAAAATGAAAATTAAGAAAAACTGAAAGAATGATAAACAAAACAATGATTATTATTCACTCTTGTTTATGCTTTATTGTTTCAACAACACAATTTAATTAAAAGATAAATAATGTTTATGCATCATTTACATATGATTAATGTTGTCATTTACATCAACTTCACATTACATATACTATTTATAATATCATCTACATGCATTATAATTGAAGATGAATCATTGTTTAATTGAAAGTTTCTCTTTTTCTTGTTTTCTCACAAAGATTTAAAGATTTTTATCAAAAGCTTCTAAAGTGAAACCATGAATACACATCATCATTTATTAAGATAAATCAAGACATTGATTATTAAAATCAAGAATGAACTCACTTAGAAAAAAAGACAATTATCATGATGAATTAATACATAGAAATTAAATCAAAGACTAGAATCAAAGATTGAATTAAAGATCAGATCTGAATTAGCTCTGAAATTCTGTAACTTTGTCAAGACATCATTTAAATCACATCATATCTTCAACTTAATATATCATGAATTATGCTGTATTCAACTTAACAATACTTGACAAACTCTTTATAGTTGATCAATTTTCTCAAGTTATCAAGAACTTCTCAATAATTAACTTTATCATAATATATACTTATTCTGTGTTTGCTTAGAATATTACATTGTTATATCATTCTTATAGATCTCATTTATTCATTTAGTAAACTCAACTATCACACAATTAAAAGATTGAACATAAACTAAGAATTTATTGTAGTTACATGCAGAATGACTGAGCAAAATGACTTTCAATGATTGAATTCAGCGAAAATTCTAATATCTTCTCAATCATCTCAATGACTTCATTTTACTTTAATAAAAGATTTCATTCTTGAATGAATTTCAATTCAAATATGACTGATTATGAAACAATTTATGAACGTTTTAAAGTTAGAAAAGTTAATGATATCATCATTTAAATGAAAGAACTTCTTATCTTTGATCATCAATAATTGAAAAAAATGAAGCAGATCATTAAAGTTCAAAAAGACGAAGAGTGCGAAGAAACAAAGAAAAACGAGAGTACAAATGCAAGAGTTTGAGCGAGAGCACTTGTATGTGCAAACTATCAATGTGATTGATCAACGAGAAGATATAAAGCAGCGACTTTGATCAGATTACATGTAACGTAGCACACACACAGCGTCTAGACAGTGTCATAGTCATAAACTGCATGCACTTAATGAAGAAAAAAAACATTGAAGTTCAAATTAATAAATATAAATGAAACATCATTTATGAAGTAAATGACTGAGTTTGATTATTTTTCAGAAACATCAAAATAACAAAATTATGCAAAGATTTAAAAGATAAACAGTTAAAACTTTATCAAATCACTGTCAAAGTTAAAATCTTTTATCATTTTCATTTATTAATAAGCATGAAGCAGCTGCATTTAATATTTAGTTTGAAGTTATTACATTTTTATTTCAATGATCTTTTATTAAAATAACATTCAGAATCATTTAAACTTCTCACTATCAAAGATGATGAACATTTAAACTGATCACATTGAGTTGACTACTTAAGTTCAAGTCAAGTACTTGACTTGAAAAGTATCAAGTTAAGTTGAATTTTTTTTAAAAAAGTGTCGAGTCGAGTTGAGAAGTTGAACTCAACAACTCAAGTCGAATTGAGAAGCTTGACTCAACAACTCAACTCAAAAACTCAACTCAACTCGACAAGATATTAGATAGATGTAAATAGCTTGATTGAACAGTCTACATGATTTTTCTTCATGACTTTCTATCATGTTTTTCTGTCATGACTCTTTATCAAAGTCAAACAATCTTCATGTTTTCTCATCATGACTCTTTATCAAACAATCTTCATGTTTTTCTTCATATTTCTTATCATGTTTCTCTTCATGTTTTTCTTTATGTTTTTCTTTATATTTTTCTTTATGACTTTCTATCAAACGATCTTTATGTTTTTTCTTCATGACTTTCTATCAAAAAGATAATGCAAAAGTCGGAAAAATTTCTATATTTAACTTTCTTGATGTCAAGCTTGAGTTCTTGATGAGTCAAGTCAAATTGACTCAATTTTCAGTTAAGTCAAGTCACGTCAAGTTGAAAATATGCATAACTCAATTCAAGTTGAGTTGAAAATGTAAACAACTCAACTTTGAATCAAGTTGAATTCAAAATATCAACTTGAAACTTGACTTGATGATCAGTTTATGAACATTGAAAGATAAATGACATTTTGAACTTTAAATGTTATTAAGATTAAATACAATATAAGATCAAATGAACAGAATTAAATCAAGACAATGAATGATACTATGTTGATAAAGAGAAATTCAATGTCTTTGAAGATGTGTTGATCAAATTTCATAAGTTTTATTCAAACAAATCATGTTAATGCTAATTTAAATTAATGCTTTATTAATTAATTAATCAGAATTTCGCAAACTTAAGTCTATGAAATCATGATTAATCAGACAAGCGAAATGAAACAACATTCATGCAAACATGAATTTTCAAAGAGAAAAGTAATGTTATGAATGTATCAGAATTGAATAAGATCAAAGATTTAATTTTAATCATCATACAATTAATGTTAGCAAGTTGATTGTATATTGATTAAAACTAGTTGAAAGTTGATTTAAATTTGACTCAAATTTGATTCAGATATGACTCAGCATCTAAAAAACAAGCATAATGCATGCATCACAAATTTTGAAAAAGAGCATTATAAACAAGACAGAGTGAATATAAAAGATGATTGAACGACAATGAATTGCATGAATTGCAGCAATGCTGATTCAAAGATGATTACGAGTGACGTTGATTCATCACAAGAAAACAGAGATGTAGAATCAAAATGCTTACGCAATGATAAAGAGAATGTTGCTAACATTATTGATTTACTAATAAAGATATCAACGTTAGAGAAAGAGAAGAGCAAAGATCATTTGTGAAAAGAGATAGCATTGAAGATGATTCAATGTCTTTGACTCAACTCAGAAGAAAAACATCACATGAATCAGAATGCGTTCATCGCGAAGAATGTACAGAAACTGAAGATATCAATTCAACTGCTCAACAAGCAGTTGCATACACAGAGAAGCATGCATCTTTCAACGAAAATCACGTCATGAGCAAACGTGACAAGAGAAGAAATAAAAACAAAAGAGCAACGATTCAAAGATGATTTGTCATCGCTTCACAAGAGATGAAAAGTCATGATTAAAATAATGAACAGAAGAGAAATAAAAAAGATACAGAAGAAGTTAATTGAACAGATTCTACAGAAAATTGCAGACGTGTTGACAGATCAAAGAAATTTAATCATGTCACTTTGCAAGCTGAGTAGCAATGACATTTTTCTTTACGCAGTTAATTCAGATGCTTAAGCAAATCTGAAAAAGACTCAAACATGAGCAAAAGAAATCGCAAGTTCAACATGTATAACACGTTGAATCTTCGCAGTATTGACACATGAAGTACACATTACAATAGACATGAATAATCAGAAAAAGATTATTGAAAGATTGATAAAAGATAACGTGAAACTTCATGAAGATCTGAAAGTTCTAAGAATAGTCTGACTCAAGAAGATAACAAAAAGTGAAAAGACTCATTCATTACTCATTATAAAGATCGCGATGAAAGCAATGATGAATTAATTAATGAACATGAGCATGCTGAACTTGTATCAAGAATGTGCATGCAAGCTATTTGAAAAGAATTGTTGCATCACACAATGCTTCAGATGTCATGAATTTGATCATATGATTAAGTTCTGCAGAAAGAATCAGCATTATGAAAAGTGTGCAGACAAGCATCACATCAAGAAGTGCATGATGTCTTTGAATAAAAGATGTTGCATTAACTGCAACGAAAATCATGAACTCTGAAGATGCATCTGTTTCAAGTGATGACAGCAGATGAAACAAGCGTTTGAAATCTATAGAAACAGATCATTCAAATACTCTGAAATGTTTAAATACAATTGTACACTCTTCTTACTGTTTCTGAACTCTTTAGATTCAATGAACTCTTCAAATTCAATGAATTTTTTCAATTTAATGAATCTTTCAAACTTAGCAACAGTCATGTTGAAAACATGCAGTTGAATCGCTAATGAATCAGCTTGACAGATAGTAAAAGTCAAGAAGAGATGAATTAATCTTTTTTCTTGCATGAATAATGACTCAGATGAGACAACATCTGAACAGATTCAGAAACGTTCAATCAGAAAGCAAGAAAGACTTTCGATGATTGAAAGCATACAAAGAGTCTTCTCATTGCAGAGTCAACAACAGCTATAAATAACTCTATAATAAAACAATCTTTTCTATGAATTCTACAGTACAACATCAGAAAGTCATTAAGAATTCAAGAATCATTTCTAATTGACAGAGAAGTTCGCGAATTTGACATAGTAGTTATACAGAAGCAAGATTGCAACAACAATGATTTACAGTCATTTAGCTCAGCACATAACTTCTTTCATCTAGTGAAAAACTCATCATCTTAATCAAGAACATGCATATACATTAACAAACATTTAAGATTTGATCAATAAATAGTAGAAATAGTTGAGTCAAACATTTGCTCAATCAGAATATTAACTCGCAACGCAGATGATGAAATGCAGATGTTAAGACTTTTAAACATTTACAATTCATGCTCACTGTCTATCACATTTACAGAGAGATTTTCAATCATTTCTCATTTGAATGAACTACTCAAGAATGATTGCAAACAATTGATTGTAGAAGATTTCAATCTACATCATTCTCATTGAGAGAAATGAAGATGCTTCACTCATCATATGATGATTGATACTTTACTAAACATTATTACAAACGCAAGGCTGAAATCATTGCTGAAATCAAACATTATTACTTGCGAAACTCACAATCAATTTACGATGATTGATCTAGTCTTTAACAGTGAGAAAATACAGTTCATGACATGCAAGTGCAAGATACGAATCAATCTGCATCAGAGATTAAATCATTTTTCAATCGTCACAAAGCTATGTTTACAAACAATCTCAGTGCAATTCTTGATTCAATAACTTTGAAAAAAAATGAATACAGAAGCATTGAGTGCTTATCTGCAAATACATTTATCTTTGAAATGCTCTTTAAACGACAAGACTATGATGAATGACAGAGTGTGTAAGATTATCAGAATGTTACAGAAGATCATCAAGAAATCTACTTTCTTGACAAAATTATCAAATTAAGTAAGAGACTTTTGAAATCAAAGATGCTTCAAAGTAATAATAAAATCAAGATGACTGCGAATCATATGAAAAATGCAAAATACATTAGAAGCGTGAAATGAATATCTGAAGCACAACGATCATAAAAACAAGATCATTCAACAAACAAAATATACACACTTCAGATCACAAATGCATAAACTGAGAAAAGCACTTAAATTGATATGATGCTTTGCAAAATGAGCTAGAATCGAAAGTCAATTATCTAAAAAGCTTTCTTAGTTTTTGTCACTGAAGCAAAGCGACATCGATCATATAATAATGACGTTTGAGGAAAAAATCGAGATATTGCGAGAAAAGTTCTTTTTCTCACCTTCTCAAGCGAATGTCAACAACATCGCAGAGTCATTCATATCTCTGACAGTCTCATTCAATTCACGCATCACAGAAGATGAAGTGAAGCAGACAATCAGACAAGTAAAAGCAAACAAAGCGTTGAACATTTCAAATATTTCAAACAAAGCGCTTCAAGTGAATCTTGCAGAACTGATTTCAGTACTGACGAGTTTATTCAATGCATGCATAATACACAAGTATCATTCAAAGCAGTTCAAAAAAACTCAAACAATAGTACTATGCAAATTGAAAAAAGTGACTATATTGATTCAAAAATATATCGACTCATTGCTTTGTTCAATATTATGAGCAAAGCGTTAAAGTCAATCATGATCAAAAGATTGAGTGATATAATTGAGACTCATCATATGCTATCAAATGCTTAAATGAGAGTGAGATGTAAGCAATTCATGATCTTGAAGTTAGATTTACTAATAGATCAAGTTCACACAATGTGAGACTGTGAAATCAAATATGTGATTTTCATGCTAAGCTTAAACATCATCAAAGCGTTTAATTAAGTCTCACACGTCAGACTTCTGCATACGCTGAAAATGAAAAGAACATTTAGCTACATAATTGAATGAACACGCAGCTTTCTAAAGAATCAAGAAACGTCACTAATATTTAATGAATAAATGAGCGACATGCGCAAAATAAATGCAGACATATCGCAGAAGTCTTTCATTTCATCGATTTTCTTTCTATTCTTCAACGCAAGTTTAATTGAAAAATGCAAAGCATTGAGAATTAAAATCGAAGTGCTTGACTTCATAAATGATATTAACATTTTAATCTACGACAAATTCACTGAAGAAATTTGCAAAACACTGAGCAAAGCACACGACGTCTGCGCGAAATGAGCGTGCACTTATGACACAACGTTTGCATCAGAAAAGTATGAGCTTATGCATTTCACTAGAAAATCGAAGAGATTCAACATGATGATTAATGTACAAATAGAAAACTCAATTATTAAATTGAAATCAGATGTATGAGTTCTAAAAATGCAACTGAACACAAAACTGCAATGAGACGCGCATTTTCAACAAATAAAGATAAATCACGTCATAAGAATGCTGACACTTAGTCATCTTAAAGTCTTCACATGAGAAGCTATCTTCACAAAAGCGAAACAAGTATACTTAACAGTAGTGAGATCAGAAATTGCATTTGAAGCATCAGTTTGACATCAGCGTGACAAGAAAGATGAACTGTCAAGCAAAGAATGCAAACTAGAAACACTTCAGAATCAGACTTTATGTCATGTAACAGAAGTGTTTAAAAGAGTAAGCATTGAAACTCTAAAGACAGAAAAATACACAAGCTTGCTACATGTTCATTTGAACATGCTACAGAACAAGATCACGCTACACAGTCAAATTGATGATCGAACACAAGAGATCAGACAAGCATACAAACTAATATGCATTCATTTGACGAAAGTTAATCGCATCATTTCTCGCTTACTCATCATCAAGAAAATAGTACTTTTGAATGTCTTCATTCAAGAAAATGTGAAGATACAGTCAAGATGCAGATGATGCATCTTCTTCTTCACAATGATTTCAACAAGCGATAGCATCGTAATAACGCAGTATCACAAAGATCAATGAAATCAATGATGAGAAAAGTACAGAAAACACATTACAGATGTCAATGCAATCTCAGCACAAAGATTGCATCTGAGCAATAAAATGATAAAGATGTGTGATGATTTTCAGAAAGCAGAAAGCATTCTTGCAATGTACATCAAAATTGAATGCATAAATCTGAACACTTATCTGCACTCTAGAAACATTTTAGACATGAATAGCTTGTGATGCAACTGCAAATAAAATCATCAGATGATGAAGCATGTATTCATGCATTGCTCAAACTGATTGCATTTGCAATCAAGAATGCTACAAAATGCTGACTTTTTAAACTATTGAATAATCATCATCATCATGAAGAGTTTCAAAGTAATAGCGAAGATGATGATGAAAACGAAACTCTTGAAGCAATTTAAAGTGACTAGAACATTCATTCTTTAACATGCAGTCAACGTGAACAAATTTGATACATAGTCTCAAAACTCACTGTTTCAACTGCGTGAGACAATTATATAGACTGCGAGTGATTTTCTATCTCAGAGAGTTTTGTTCACTCGATACAAATAGCATAAAGTTTCTCATGAGTCTATCTAATCAATGTCACAAGAATGTATGAATTTATTATTATTATTATTATTATGACTCAGCATCTTTTTTCTTTTCTAGCATCTTTTAATCAGCTTCTATTATCTTTTAAACAAATACACTTCTTTATGTTACAAATAGTTAACAGATTGACAATGAGATTCATTTGTACATGATGTTGACTACGAATCTTTTGATTCTATTTTATGTTCAAATAGAAGTCAGAAAAGTCAAAAGATTTCAATTCAACGCAGTTCAAATGATGTTAAAACGTTGCGTGATCAGAAAAGTCATTATGCAGAGTTTTCACTTATGCGACAACATTCTTTCTAACAGTCATAATCAATTTACGAAGAAGATTAATGACATGTCAATGTCAGTAAGAGATGAAAAGATACTACTAGTGAAAAAAACAACTCAGATAAAGAGTCTGCAAGTTGTGACTATAAGTGATCGAAGAATTTGCAACTTGTCGATTGCATCGATATGCTGAAACGTCTTCATCACATCAACAGTGTCATCGAGTAATTGATGAAAAGATATCAGATAGAATAGTTGTTTCAGATGATGAGTTTGAGAGTCGTGACTACAGTGTTTGAAGAAGTAGTGACTCGTCAATCACGTTGATATACTGAAAAGACTTGAGCTCATCTTCTTTACTTGACGTTAAGTCATACATCTATCTACATGAAAAATCGAAAGCTCATGAGAATGATCAGAACGCATTCTCTACTATTGATCAGAATCATGCATCAAACGATTGTGATTGCACGTCTATACTAACAATCTATTCAACGTCTACGTGACATAAGTCAAATCAAAAGAAGAAAAGAATTATTCAATATAATCACACTCTATCTTTTCATCATGCACATCTCTCTTTCATCACACATTTCTCTGCTCAATGAATGACAATTATTAAGCAAGAGAACACAGTTTCTGCGTTATAATCACAAGCATCACAAGTGCAAAGAAACATTTTTCATCTTCGAATCAAGAATTGAATCAAAACATCATTGTATAGAATATTGTCAATAAAGAGCAGAGCAAAGATGATGTGTCATAACTAAACAACACAGACACTCTCATCAAGAGTTTACTCAAGCATCATGCGTTGAATAGAAGCTATAGATTCATTACTGATAATATAGTGTCAACTTTATTGTTTCGATAACGTGAAATTATTATGTAGTTAACGAGCGATTTTCTTTTTCAGAGAATTTTGTTCATTTGATACACATAGCATAGTTTATCTCATGAATCAAACTTAAATCGATGTCACAAGAATGTATAAATTCAAATTAAATTAAATTAAATTAAATTAAATCAAATAGTTAACAGATGTTTATGATAAACACATTTCTTTATGTTGCAAACATTTTTCAAATCAACATCTTTCTTATGTTTCAACACATTTTCTTTGAGACTAACGTTGAATCTGAGTAACTACTATATAAAGCATATTCTTCTTTCTTTTATATATTCTTTCTTCTGTATTCTTAAAGTTTTAATTATAACTATCTTTATAAATTAAACATTTTAATCATGCATGCACTTTGATTAGTTTCTAGACATGATCTTGTTGAAATCATGTCTAAATATTCAATTTAATCATGTCGTAAGTGAAATGTTTGATTCAATAAAGATAGCTATAACTAAGACTTTAAGAATACAGAAGAAAGAAGGTAAAAAGAAAAGAAAAACATGCTTTATATAATAGTTATTCAGATTCAACATTAGTCTTAAAGAAAACATGTTGAAACACAAGAAAGATGTTGATTCAAAAAATGTTTTGTTGATACAAAGAAATATGTTTATCATAAATGTTTGTTAACTACTCATAATACAAAAAAGTGTGTTTATTTAAAAGACAATAGAAACGAAATAAAAGATGTTAAAGAATGAAACAGATGTTGAGTCAAATCTTGATCAGATAACAATCACAACGCACGCATCACAAATTTTGAAAAAGAGCACTACAAACAAGACAGAGTGAATCTAGAAGATGATTGAACGACAATGAATTGCACGAATTGCAGCAATGCTGATTTGAAGACGATTGCAAGTGATGTTGATTCATTGCAAGAAAACAGAGATGCAAGATTGAAACACTTATGTAATGATGAAAAGAATGTTGCTAACATTATTGATTTACTAATAAAGATATCAACGTTAGAGAAAGAAAAGAGCAAAGATCATTCATGAAAAGAGATAGTATTGAAGCTGATTCAACGTCTTCGACTTGATTCAGAAGAAAAACATCACATGAATCAGAATGCATTCATTGCAAAGAATGTACAGAAACTGAAGACATCAGTTCAACTGCTTAACAAGCAGTTGCACACACAGAAAAGCATGCATCTTTCAATGAAAATCACATCATAAGCGAATGTGACAAAAGAAGAAATAGCAACAAAGAAGCAACATTTCAGAAGTGATCTGTCGTCGCTTTGCAAAAGATGAGAAGTCATAATTAAAATAATGAACAGAAGAGAAATAAAAAAGATACAGAAGAAGTCAATTGAACAGATTCTACAGAGAATTGCAGACATGTCGACAGATCAAAGAAATTTAATTATGTCACTTCGCAAGCTGAGTAATAATGATATTTCTCTTTATGCAGTTAGCTCAAATGCTTGAACAAATCTGAAAAAGACTCAGACATGAGCAAAAGAAATCATGAGTTCAACACATGTAACACGTCGAATCTTCGTAATGCTGATACATGAAGTACACACTACAATAAACATAAGCAATCAGAAAAAAATCATTGAAAGATTGATAAAAGATAACATGAGACTTCATAAAGATCTGAAAGTTTTAAGAATAGTCTGACTTAAGAAGATAGCAGAGAGCGAGAAGACTCATTCATTGCTCATTGTAAAGATCATGATCAAAGCGATGATGAATCAATTAATGAATGTGAGCATGCTGAACTCATATCAAGAATGTGCATGCAAGCTATTTGAAAAGAACTGTTGCATCATACAATGCTTCAGATGTCACAAATTTGATCACATGACTAAGTTCTGCAGAAAGAATCAGCGTTGCAAAAAGTGCGCAGACAAGCATCACATCAAGAAGTGCGTAATGTCTTTGAACAGAAGACGTTGTATCAATTGCAACGAAAATCACGAACTTTGAAGATGCATCTGTCTCAAGTGATGACAGCAGATGAAACAAGCGTTCGAAATCTATAGAAACAGATCATTCAGATACTCTGAAACGTCTAAATACAGTCATGCACTCTTCTTGCTGTTTCTGAACTCTTTAGATTCAACAAACTCTTCAGATTCAATGAATTTTTTTGATTCAATAAACTTCTCAAACTCAGCAACAGTCATGTTAAAAACATGCAGTTGAATCGCTGATAAATCAGCTTGACAGATAGTAGAGATCAAGAAAAGATGAGTTGATCTTTTCTCTTGTGTAAGTAATGACTCTGATGAGACAACATCTGAACAGATTCAGAAACGTTCAATCAGAAAGTGAGAAAGACTCTCGATGATCGAAAGCATACAAAGAGTCTTCTCATTGCAAAGTCAACAACAGCTATGAATAACTTTATGACAAAACAATCTTTTCTACAAATTTCACAGTACAACATCAGAAAGTTATTAAGAATTCAAGAATCATTTTTAATTAACAGAGAAGTTCGCGAATTTGACATAGTAGCTATACAGAAGCAAGATCACAACAACAATGATTTACAGTCATTTAGCTCAGCACATAACTTCTTTCACCTAGTGAAAAACTCGTTCTCTCAATCAAAAACATGCATATACATTAACAAATGTCTAAGATTTGATCAATGAATAGTAGAAACAGTTGAGTCAGACATTTGCTCAATCAGAATATTAACTTGCAACGCAGATAATAAAATGCAGACGCTAAGACTTCTAAACATCTACAATTCATGCTCACTGTCTACTATATTCATAGAAAGATTTTCAATCATTTTTCGTTTGAACGAACTACTTAAGAATGACTGCGAACAACTGATTGTAGAAGATTTCAATCTACATCATTCTCACTTAGAAGAATGAAGATGCTTCACTCGTCAGATGATGACTGATACTTTGCTAAACATCATTACAAATGCAAGACTGAAATTATTGCTGAAATCAGACACTATTACTTGTGAAGCTTACAATCAATTTACGACGATTGATTTAGTCTTTAACAGCGAGAAAATACAGTTCATGACATGCAAGTGCAAGATATGAATCGATCTGCATCAGAAGTCAAATCATTTTTCAATCATCACAAAGCTATGTTTACAAACAGTCTCAGTGCAACTTTTGAATTGATGACTTTGAAAATAAATAAATACAGAAACATTGAATGTTTATCTGTGAATACATCTATCTTTGAAACGCTTTCTAGACAACAAGATTATGATGAATGACAGAGTGTGCAAGATTATCAGAGTGCTACAGAAAATCATTGAGAAATTTACTTTCTTGACAAAGTCATCAAATTGAGCAAGAGACTTTTGAAATTAAAGCTGCTTCGAAGTAGTAATGAAATCAAGATGATTGCAAATCATATGAAAAACACAAGACACATTAGAAGCGTGAAATGAATATCTGAAGCACAATGATCATAAAAACAAGATCATTCAACAAATGAAATACGCACACTTCAGATCACAAATGCATGAGTTGAGCGAAGCACTCAAATCAATATGATGCTTTGCAAAATGAACTAGAATTGAAAGTCAGTTATTTAAAAAGCTTTCTCAGTTTTTGTCATTAAAGCGAAGTAACATCAATCATATGACAACGATGTTTGAGAAAAAAATCAAGATATTGCAAGAAAAGTTCTTTCTCTCATCTTCTCAAGCGAATGTCAACGATATTGCAGAGTCATTCATATCTCTGACAGTCTCATTTAATTCACGCATCACAGAAGATGAAGTGAAACAGATAATCAAATGAGTAAAAGCAGACAAAGCATCAAGCGCTTCAGATATTTCAAACAGAGTGCTTTAAGCGAGTCTTGCAGAACTGATCTCAGTATTGACGAGTTTATTCAATGCATGTGTAATACACAAGTATCATTCAAAACAGTTCAAAAAGACTTAAACAATAGTACTATGCAAATCAAAGAAAAGCAATTATATCAATTCAAAGACGTATTAACTCATTGCTTTGTTCAATATCATGAGCAAAACGCTGAAGTTGATCATGATCAAAAGATTAAGTGACATAGTCGAGACTCATTGCATGCTATCAAATGCTCAAATGAAAGTGAAATGCAAGTGATTCATGATCTTGACGTTAAATCTATTAATAGATCAAGTTCACACAGTGTGAGACTGTGAAATCAAATATGTGATCTTCATGTTAAGCTTAGACATCGTTGAAGCATTCAATCAAGTCTCACACATCAAACTTCTGCATATGTTGAAAATGAAAAGAATGTCAAGCTATATAATTGAATGAACACGCAGCTTTCTAAAGAATCAAGAAACATCATTGATATTTGATGAACAAATGAGCGACATACGCGAGATAAACGCAGACATATCACAGAGATCTTTCATTTCATTGATTCTCTTTCTATTCTTCAACATAAGTTTAATCAAAAAATGCAAAGCACTGAAAAATAAAATTGAAGTACTTGACTTCGTAAATGATATTAACATTCTAGTTTACAACAGATTCATTGAAGAAATTTGCAGAACATTGAGAAAAGCACATGATGTCTGCACGAAATGAGCTTGCACTCATGACACAACGTTCGCATCAGAAAAGTACAAGCTTATGCATTTCACTAGAAAATCGAAGAGATTCAACATGATGACTAGCATATAAATAGAAAACTCAATTATCAAATTGAAATCAGATGTATGAGTTTTAAAGATGCAACTGAACATGAAACTGCAATAAGATGTGCATCTTTGACAAATAAAGATGAATCACATCATAAGAATGCTGACACTTAATCATCTTGAAGTCTTCATATAAAGAGTTATCTTCACAAAAGCGAAACAAGTATACTCAGCAGTAGTGAGATCAGAAATTGCATTCAAAGCATCAATCTAACATCAGCGTGACAAGAAAAATGAACTGTTAAGCAAAGAATGCAGACTAGAAACATTTCAAAATCAGACTCTGTATCACATAGTAAAAGCATTCAAAAAAGTAAGCATTGAAACTTTAAAGATAGAAACATATACAAGTTCGCTACATGTTCATTTGAACATGCTACAGAACAAGATCACGCTACACAGTTGAGTTGATGATTGAACACAAGAGATCAGATAAGCATGCAAACTAATACGCGCTTGTTTGACAAGAGTTAATCGCATCATTTCTCGCTCACTCATCATTAAGAAAATAGTACTTCTGAATGTCTTCATTCAGAAAGATGCGAAGATACAGTTGAGACACAGACGACACATTTTCTTCTTCACAATGATTTCAACAAATGATAGTATTGCAATAACACAGTATCACAAAGATCAATGAAATTAATGATGAGAAAAGTACAAAGAATGCATTGCAAACATCAACACAATCTCAGCACAAAGATTGCATCTGAGCAATAAGATGATAAAAATACGTGATGATTTTCAGAAAGTAAAAAACATTCTTGCAATGTACATCAAAATTGAATGCATAGATTTGAATACTTATCTGCACTTTAGAAATGTTTCAGACATGAATAGCTTGCGATGCAACTGCAAATGAAGTCATCAGATGATGAAGCATGTACTCATGCACTGCTTGAACTGATTGCATCTGCGATCAAGAATGTTACAAGATGCTGACTTCTTGAACTATTGAATAATCATCATCATCACGAAGAGTCTCAGAGCAGTAATGAAGATGATGATAAAAACGAAGCTCTTGAAGCAATTTAAAGTGACTAGAACACTCATTCTTTAACGTGCAATCAACGTGAACAAATTTGATACATAGTCTCAAAACTCACTGTTTTGACTGCATGAAGCAATTGTATAGACTGCGAGTGATTTTCTATCTCAGAGAATTTTGTTCACTCGATACAAATAGCATAGAGTTTCTCATGAGTCGATTTAATCAATGTCATAAAAGTGTATGAATTTATTATTATTTTGATTAAATTTAAATCAAATCTGAGCTAGTTTTAATTAATATACAATGAACTCACTAACATTTACTGTAAATTGATTAAAGTTTAATCTTTGATACATTTGTAACATTACTTTTAAGCTGATCATTGAATTGAGTTTTCATATCTACATTCTGACTTGACTTAATTACTTAATATCAATCTTCTGACTTAACTTGATATTGATCTCAAGTCAGAATTTAAATTGAGTTCTCGACTCAACTCATTAAGCAATCAAAAATGATGTCAAATATCAAGATTTACTATTTTTGAATCTATTACGTCATTATATTTGAAAGACTTTCATGCAATAAACGAATTTATTTCTCATCTTATTGTTTGCATTATCTTGTTGCATTATTAATAAAATATATTGTATGATGTCTGATTCTGATAAGGCATACGAATTGTCAAGATCTTTAATCGAGAAAGAGTTTAATTTCTTGATCATTCATTCATTTACTTTCAGTAGTCTTCATTTTAATAAATTTGCAAGTCAAGATTCATGAAACATCAATCATGCTTTCATCGAAAAGAAACAAACTCTTCAAGAAGTGATGAATAAAATTCATCGTGATACTTCTCTTTTAATATTAATAGAGAATAATCAGTATGTTGAGTGAAGTACTGATATCAATGCTCAATTTCAACAATGATGATTACAGATGTCTGTTGACAAAAGTGTCATGAACAAGACTTAAAAAAAGATAGATAATTCACTTTGAATCAAGAAGATCGAAGTAAATAAACAATTCAGCATCTGAAACAAGTTTATTCAAATGATCTTGATGTTGAAAGAATATTCTAAAATTTCATGCAAGAATTGTCTTAAAATTCTAGATCATTCTACAGCTATTGATGAATCTAGTATGATCAATATGATCAAGCATCTTAAAATAAATGCTTGCATGAAATGATTTAAATAAAAACGACTCAACTTTCTTTCACAGATGAAGATATTTTTCAGTTATGTAAGTTCAATATGATAATGCAAATAAATAATGCAAAGTTGATGCATTTATAAAAGAAAAGTCATATTAACTTATCATTTCAATTCAATCAACAGAATTAAAAAAAAATATTGTGCAAGATCTTTATTGCACTGAATTTGTCTTTTTGAATCATTAAAAATGAGCATTTTCAACAGTTACTACAAATGCTTCGTTCAGAGATTATTTTTGTTCATTGCACTAAATTGTTAAGCATAAATTTTCTTGAAATATGATGAAATTCATGCAAAGATAAAGCAAGATTTAAAGAGTCACGACAGATTTTTATTACATTGAATGCATGATTTAATTCTCAAAAAGTCACTTATCTGAAAGTTTTGATATATTGAATGAATGCTACATTTCAATATCATGAACATTTCATTGAATTTACATCTCTTCAAGTTGAGCATACTGATCATCATTTGATGCAAGAGCTGTTTAAGATTTTGAATACATACAATATTAAAAACAAGCTTTTTAATGTTGTTATTAATAATGCAAGCAACAATGACATTTTAAAGAAGAAGCTTGAAAGAATGCTCAGTCAACGTGACATTTCATAAAATAGAGCACAAAACTCAATATCTTGTATGACTTATATCATCAATTTAAGGACTCAAAAGTTTATTAAAGCTATTAAATCAGAGACTTTGAATGACAATCTCATTGTATCATTAAATGATGATCAAGTTGAGAATGTAATCATAAACAATGATCTTTGCATTGTTATCAAGAAGATATTTATCAAGTTGATAATGCAAAAAAATAATGCATTTACTAATCAGTGAAACAGATTTGCACTCTTACTATTGTCATCAACAGTTTTTCTTAACGAAAGCTTCGCTTTTTAAAGCTTTAAGTTACAAGATTTTGAAAATTGATACAAGATATTTACATTCACTGAAACTTTGTTTATTTGATGCTTCAACGTGCATATCAACTGCGTAATATGATCAATATATGAGTTAAGAAATGCTTGATAAATGCAAAGATTCAAGCTATTCAATTAAAGAAGAACAAATGATCACTAGTATTGCTTATTGACAACATGTTGAAAATTTTCTATGAGTTAACTTTGATTATATTTAAAATCATTAATGTTAACATACATTTAGAATTTTGAATGTTTGATGCTCTTTTCAATCATCTCAATGTTATTGAAACAATAGTACGTGATAATTAGTGATAATGCATGTACTTCACAAGCACTTGTTCTTCAAGCTTGCAAACTAGTTTTTAACAAGCTTGCAAAGTACTATTTCAAGATGAAGAACAAAGATGAACTAATATACAATTTCACTATGATTTTAAATTCTACTCAAAAGCTGAATTTGTATTAAGATTGAGATGCAAATGAGAATGATTCTCATTTTTATTACAATAAGTACAGAAAAGAGTTCAAGAATTATTTTCATCATCATTATGAAGAGAAAACTACAATTGCAGAAGTTAAAGCATAAGTGACTAGTGATGTTGATCAGATAATGCAATATGATAATGCAATTGATCATTTATTAACAATGTTATAGTTTGTTGTAATGATTACATAAACTTTTCTTCAAAGAACTCAACATCACTTTGTATCTGTTAATGAAGATGATCAATATCTTTGCACTGATGCTATTATCAAGAAGTTTTCAATATAAAAGTATTGAAGAAACAACATCTTGAACTATTCAAGATTGACTCAAATGACTAAGAATGTTCTTTCATGTTTAATATTTTTTATAAATATTGAATGAATATTCAGTTTTATGAGAAGAGTTTGTTGATGAAATTGATCACAAATGACTTCAGAATCAGTTGAATAGATAATGCTTCTTAAGTATTATAATTGTATCATGAACTTGAATTCTGAGAAAACTATCATTGAAGCATGAAATATTTATCACAGAGAAGAAGATGAAGATAACGTGATTGATAAATCTGATGATTCTTTCAAGACAGATTTGCAAAATGTTTTATGTTTTATTAATATTTAAATGTTTAATATCATTTTATTTAAAGTTGCTTTTGCATTGTCAATGTATGTAGTATGATAACACAGTTATGAAATAATGCAAAAAGATAATGCAGTTCATAAAATGTATTGTTATGCTAGATAACTTGATCTGACCAAGATATCATGAATACTATTTTCATTAAGCACTCAACTGAATTTCAAGATTGCACATTAAAGTTTTCATGAATATTAAATTTCTCTGCTGAAGAATTATTCACTTGACATGAATAGTAAGAATATTGCTATCTGCATATGTAAAGCATTATATCAGTAAGTGTTGTAAAACATCAATGATAATGCAAATGAGTAATGCACTTACTGACAAGAAATTTACATAGAAACTTTTCTGTGATTTTTTGAAAAGCAAGCAGTGTCAAAGTTTGAATTTTATAATTTACATCATTCATTTTCTGATTCATCTTGTTTGTATCAATCTCATTCTGCATAATTTCATGAACTACTTTTTCAAATGAGATTTTTGATATCAATAAATTTGCATCTCTCTGATAATGATGTATCTTTCAAAGTATGATGATTTCTGACTTTCATTTTCTCTTTGACTGTCATGATAAATTAGCTGTTGATAGCTTGATGCATTATTTATTTGCATTATCTTTTAAACTTTATTAATCTTGCTTTCAGATAAAATCTTGAAGTCTGCTCTTGATTCATTCATGATTTGATTATCTGATGTTATATCATCACGAGTTGAGATTCTCAAATTATCACATGATGCATCTTTAAACTTTCGTTTTATATCAAGTCTGTCAGTAATGTGTAACAAGAAATGCATTATTTAAATGCATTATTTATTTGCTTGCAACAAATCATGATGTATATTAACTGACAATGATTTGAAAAATTGAGACTATTTAGTTGAGTGAAAGCAAAGTGAAGTACAATGTAAACAAGAAAGAATGTGTAAACAAGAGATGATGATTGTTGACTGTGTTTATAGTAGAATCAATATGATAAATGTTTTGATATTAGCATTAATATGATAAATGTATTGATTGCAGTTCTAAGATGATGAATAAATTCTAACATTCAGCTTTAACTTTAATTTTATTTACATTTCATCTTACATTTATTTTAATTCTAACTTTATTTATGTTAAAGATTTATTCTAACTTTAACTTTTTCTACGCTTCACATTTATTCATTGCACTCATCTATTGTAACTAAGTTCATTAGAAAAAGCACTTCAACATCACTATCAGATAAGAAGATTGTTATGCATTATTTATATGCATTATTACTGAAACTAATCAAAATCGCAGAATGTTCAATCTATTAATTAAGTTGCAGTCAATTATGAGTAGAAATCATGCAATAAGATAAAATGAAAATCAGAAAACTCTTTATATCAAACAAAGTGCAGATCGAGTGATTCTTTATAAACAACTCATCAAATTAAGAAGCATCAATGTTTATCAGAAAGTCATCAAAGCGAAGCAGATGAAAATGAAGAACAATATGTGAAATACAATTACAAATAATCAAGTGAGAAAGAGTTTACATGATAATGCATTTAAGTAATGCATATGTGTTTTAAAAGCTGATTGTATAATAGCTCAATGCTTCAAGATGAATTTGATGAAGAAGATGAGAAAGAAGAAGACTGCAAAGTGAGCGAAGCTCAAAGTAATAATCATAAAGATGACATTCAATACTACTTCTACTGTTGATGTATATACTGTGTTTAATGTGAAAGACAAGACTAATGTATGCATTAAACTATTGCACAACAAGATGAACTTGAAAAAAATATGTCAAGATACATGATATTTACTATTGAATTAATTCAGTAACGCATTTTACATCATGAAGAATTAAATGAATTGAAGATGATGAATGATTCATTTTTTAATTTATTTTTTATTTCTTCATTAAGTGCATGCAGTCTATGACTATGACATTGTCTAGACGCTGTGTATGTGCTACGTTACATGTAATCTGATCAAAGTCGCTGCTTTATATCTTTTCGTTGATTAATCACATTGATAGTTTGCACATATAAGCGCTCTCGCTCAAATTCTCGCAATCATACTCTCATTTTTCTTCATCTCTTTGCACGCTTCGCGTTCTACTCCTCTGTTTTAAATAGTTATTTTCTCGTTGCAATTTGAGTATTTTTCAAATACTCTAATGTTGCAATTCTTTCAATCTTGATGATGAACAATGTCAATATGATGTTTGTGTTTTTGAGCTGAGCTTTTTTCTTAAGCTTTCTCTGCTCTGCTCTATAATGTCTGCAGTTCAGCAGTAAATGCTTCGACGTTTGTCTTGCATTGCATATTTCATAGCATTTGTTCGAATTATTCTCTGATAATCAATGCAAATAACTCTTGAAATAGTCATGTCTCATTTTCAGCTGAATAAAGATTGAAAACGTTAATCTATTGATTTTTCTCAATTCTTTTAATGATTTATGACTTAAATTCACATTTGATATGATCTTTTGATACTGATTTTTCTTTTTGATACTGCTTTTTCAAATCTTTAATCATTGTAATTTCGTCTCTTTGCAAATTTGCTTTTTGACGAAACTTATAATGATTGCTTTCATGTTGTTGATAACTGATACTTCTTGAGCAGCAATTTTGATCAATTGATCTGCTTTTTCGTTTTCAATAATGCTTTTGCGACTCAATATTCACTGTATGCAAATTTGACACTGTTTCTGACGTAAATTGATCAAATTTTGTCGTATGTCATCAAATAATCTTGCATTGACGTTGCTCTTTGTGTTTAGTCTTTGCAAAGTCATTTAACTGTTTATGTACACTCAAATTTCGCTGTTTTTGAATGCTTTTTCGCTGCACATTGCGATTGCATCGCTAATAGCTTGCAGTTTCACTTTCGTTATGATGATTTTACCTGAAATGCTTGTCGCTTTGCTGCATCTAACGAGTTCATGCGTAAATATCACTGTCATTTCGATTTCTATTTCGACTTCTGCTATCTTTTTTTGAATTTGCGATGCGTCTGTGTACATCACTATGTTTTTCGCCTTTTTAATAATTCTTTCTAATTCTCTATAGTGTGTATTGATCATGTTGCAAGTTTCGCCTTTTGCAAATTCGGTTTGAAGTTTTGCTAAATGCTCAATTTCTTGCTCTCACGATTTCTTGAAGTGAGAAATTTCGATTTCTTTTATTGAATTTAATGTTTTTTGCACTTTGTTCAATATTCAATATATCTGCGTAAGTTTGTCTTTGCACTTCTTAGCTTTTCAAGATACATTCATCTTCATCTTGTTTCAGTTCAAATATTTCGATGCGTTCAGATCTAGATTCTATTTAATAGAGTATTGAGATGAGTATGTAATAAATGTTCTTTTTCTGATAGAGTGTTTTTTCAATAATTCAACTATTCAAATTGCATAGTTCTTGCACTTTTGATCTAATTTTATCTTCATTGACTGATGAATGATTCAGATGTCATACAAGAATTCAACAAATTCATGAGCATATTTTCAAATGAAAAAAATGCGATTGATCAAAAGATAGTTAATTCACTAGATTCATCAAATGATGAATCTGATGATATTATTGAGATTAATGATGATGACAAGAAAATGAAATTTAGCAAGAGAAATGATGATGCAGATATGATTGAGAATGAGAATGAGTACAAGAAAAAGTATAAGAAGAAGTACAAGAAGAAGTATGAGAAGAAGAAGAAGAAGAAGAAGAAGAAGAAGAAAAATGATGAAATAATAGTGATCTCAGATTAGCAGTAGTAAATGAACAAGCATGAATTTTCTTCAATCAATTGCATTACTCTATTGCATTATCAAACACTCAGATAAATATTAGTAGTACTTCACTTCATGTCTTAATGAGTTGAATCGAAAATTTCAAGTTAATACTTGATCTCAATCTTCTGACTTAACTTGAATACTTAAGTCAAGAATTTTGACTCAATTTAAATACTTAAGTCAAGAATTCTGACTTAAATCAAGTTTTAATAAGTTGAAAACTTGACTTGATCTTGATGACTTGACTTGACGCAATCAGTCTAATTACTTTCTTCTTCGAAAATTTATATTTGCATGAATGTTATTTCTTTTTCGCTTGATTGATTAATCATGATTTTACAGACTCAAATTTGCGAAATTCTGATTAACTAATTAATATAGCGTCATTTCAAATTAGCGCTAGCGTGATTTGTTTAAATAGAACTTATGAAATTCAATCAAGATTTCTTTAAAGTCTTTGAATTTTTCTTTATCAACATAGTATCATTCATTAAGATTCAGCTTGACTGAAGATTATCAACAAGTGAAAATAACTAGTCAACTTGACTCAATCAATGTCGATCACTAGAGAACAAGAAGATTAAGCAGAGAAAAGAGAATAAATATATTGTTTTCTCTTCTGTTTTTCTCATCATTTCTTTCTGTTTCTTCATTTCTTAGAATTCAGTCAGAAACGTACTTTTGCATCTGCTACTCACTTTGCTATTCACTTTGCTACTTACTTTGCTACTTACTTTGCTACTTACTTTGCTACTCACTTTATCATTCACACTGCTACTCACTGCTGTCACTGATATTCACTGCTGTCATCGCTACTTACTGCTGTCACTGCTATCTCATTTGCTATTCACTACTGTCATCATCGTCAATGATTGCTTCTACTTGTCATCAGAGTCGCGTCAACGTCAACATCATTGTCACTATCAGCAGAAAATAAAATCATTATCACTTTCTCTTCTTTCATGTGTCTTGCTTTCGCTTATCTGCATCATTATCATCACTTTCATTGAATTCATCTGTTTCTTCAAGTTCTCTTTCTTTAAATGTTTTCTTGAAAAAGATTAACTTAAAACAAATCATTAAAATATTAATTACTTTTGTTATGCAACAGAGAATTAAAGACATTCATCAAGCAAATATGAAACATGAGCTGAAACAGAAGCTTCAATGACTAGAAGTTCAGAGTACAGCGCTGAATCAGTCGAGAAACAATTCAGTGATAAAGAGCATTATCAGTCAAACATCAGATACTATTCTCTCAAGTGACTTTTGCATTCAAACAATGATATCTTGTTACTTCTTTATTAATATCACTCAACTGACTCTCATTTTCAAAAACGAATTTCAAGCTGTCAATATCTTCAAGCTGATCAATGATCATATATTAAATTCAATCAACAAGTAAGATCTGTAATTATCATGAATTGATGAGTTTCAAGCTCATGATGATAATGTCACTCAGCAGAATCTCAAGAGCATGATTCTTTTTCTACACTGTTTAGAAGTATATAATCAATGTTTCATCAAGATGATCAATAATCAATTGAAACATTCTTTGCAAGCAAGCTTAGCTTGATACATTGACTATTTGCAAAAGCTTCATCTGCATTACATCTTCAAATCTTTGTAAATCTTTCACTTTCACTTTCATAAAATTTGCATGATAAAAGAAGTCAATGACTTGAATGAGTGATACAATGCTGAAGATGAACTTGTTAATTGAGCATTGATAAAGAAAACATCTGCTATCGCTTCTCAAATGAGATATCAAAGTCAAAGAATCAAAAAACAGTTCTATGATTTCAAACTTGAAGAAACAAGCACAGAGTTCTCAGTATGCAACAAGTTCAACGACGACAGCTGCATTTATTCTAATTGCACATATCAACATATTTGCAGTAAATGTGATGAAACTCATGCTGTTATTAATTGCAAAACATTGAATTCAAACAGTCAATCAATCATTGAAAGAAAGTGATGTTGAATTTCAATCTTGCTGATATCAATATTGAAATTCTTTTCATATCAGCTCATGAAGATCGACGAGATTTCTCTAGCGCGCAGAGATTCTTTAAATGTCAGCGCATGATAAATACAGCTAGTTGAACATTCTGATCATAAATATGTTCAAACATTGCTGTTTATCATTAAACATGAAGCTAAAATTGAATATTAAGACTTCAATCAACTTATTTTGAGCAAGAATCTTCTTTTGACAAATGAAGCTTCAGATACTCTTCAGATCAATTTGATGCAGCAAGTTTGCTGTGATCAACTAATCAAGATTCAACATGTTTCTCATTGCTTTATATTCTCATCATTGAGACTAGTATCAAAGAAGAATGATTGTTGACGTTGAATACATCATCTATCATATTTGAAAGAAAAGTTAGTCAACTGCTTTATTTTCAAGAACTGAGAATCAATTGAATATTTCATCTTTGATCAAGTGATCATCACTCTATGTGACATCAATCAAAATGCAGTTCTCATTAAAAGAAATCTGATTGACGTCTTTCATCATGTGTTGATAGCAACATCAGATCACTGACTGCTTGATTTCTTCTGAGAAGATAAGTATTAAATAAATCGCTTTCTTCTCTTTGATTTATGCACGTCATCATATCTGTTCAATCTTTTTGCTAAAGAACTTTGTTGAATGCTCATAGTTACTCTGCAATGAAACTCAATAATACACTATCTGAATGACTTTCTAGTCATACAAGTGAACATGATCGAAGCTTGTAAATACGAGAATGATTTCGATGATCTGTGCACTCAGTTAAAGTTTAACGTTAATCTTAAAAAGAATCTTATTGACATCATGTGCATCTTTTTGAGCATTGAGCTTGATTTAATTAATATGATGACTCATTTATCATTTGACAAGCAGCAGAAGACAATTCAGCTCATCAACAGCACACTTACAAAGAACTCTTTATCATATGAGAAGTTGCAGACACTATTAAACTTTCTGTCATTTGCTGCAAAGATTATGATTTCTGAAAGAGTTTTTCTCAAATGACTGTTCAACAATTTAATCATCATCAAATCACGTAAGCAACGCATTAATTATTCAATGTGACAAGATTTACTATGATGAAAGATGTTTCTTTCAAAGTGAAACAATATACATTTACTTTGCAAGCGTGAATTCAGACATTTTCTATATTTCTGAATCAACGCTTCAAATCTGCACGACATGAAGAACTACTATTTGCATCATTTCAATCTATCATCTGCTGCTAGTTAAACATTTTCTAATCAATTTAACATGCGCTTGAGTGACAAGCATATCAATGTCAAAGAAATGATGACAATGCTTCAAGCTTTGACAGCATGACTTTTCATTTTCGCGAAATGCAATCTCATTATATATGACAATAATGTAGCTGTTGTCATTGATATAAACAAGATCTTTATGCGCAAAGAAACAATGCTACATCTGCAATGAATAATCTTGTTGATGACTGCACATGATATCTACATACATGCTTTGTGAATTTCAACTCATGAAAATCGTCTAGCTGATTTGCTTTTTGAAGTGAAGTTCAATATTATTGCTAACGAGTTTTCTTAACTAGCTACACTTCAATTAATCAGCGTAAGTCGTTGAACTTCTGATACAGCGAGATTTTTCTTGATTACTCAGCAGTCAAATATCTTTGATGAGATTTAGTGACATTCATTAAAAATATCTATGATACAGTTAAAAGAAGCTACTTCATGTTCTGCTTCTTGATCATCAGAGTCAAATATTTGACTTTAATCTCAAATCTGATCAGCTAATCAGCGAATCTAAAGAACAAAATGATCAAAGTCAAAATCATTAAAATTTATCTCATTAATTTGCAATCACATTACATTGATGTTGAACATTTTGATATTGAGATCGAGACATTTCATCATTCTACATTACAGCGAATCATAGTTGAAATTTGAAGACTTCAAGATGATGATCAAACTCGCAAGCAAAGATTTATAACATGAAATTTATTACTACTATTGCTACGTCAATTTGATCAATCTATCATTGAAGAAACAACATGACATATGTCATTTTGTCTGATGTTTGCTGACTTTTTATGCATGAGCGAGTTTACATGAAATCAATCAAATAAAAAATCTGACTTCAAACAGTGACATTTAACTAGAAGTTCAATTATCTTTCAGAATGACTTATTACAACTCACTTTATCGAGCTTCAAAATCAACTCTTTCAGATGAGAAGTGACATTGATCATCATCATTATTGATGATGAAGCGTGCGTTAAAAAGTCACTTGTCATTCTGTTTTCAAGATTTTCTGCATCTTTGCTGATGTTTCTGTTTGACTCAGAATATTTATATACACGAATTCACATCATTGAGATTCTGCGCAGAACGCTAGTCACGCAGAGCATAAAAAATCGCTATTTAGATCACTTCTTTCATCGAGATGCAGTCATTTCAGCTCATTAAGTGAGACTTTCAAAGAATGAAATTCAGCTGCTAAGAAAATGAAAATCTGACAGTTATCATCTATATATTACAGCTCATTCAAGCTACATACTGAATGTCTCTAGAAGACATCAAAGATAGTTACTTTCAATCAGTCAACTAGAATCAGTTCTCATCAATCTTGATACTTCATATCAATGTTTCTGAGATTTAAGAATGCTTGACATTTCAAAGTGACTTTCAAGACAAATTTTAGTTCTGAAAATCATCAAAGATCATCGAGTTTACTCAAACATATATAATATATATTCATTCAAATAAAGATGATGCTTGATAGAAGATTCAACTTGACTGAAAATTATTAACAAGCGAAGATGATTAATTGATTTGACTTGATCAATGTTGATTGCTAGAGAACAAGAAGATTAAGCAGAAAAAAGAGAATAAATAAATCGTTTTCTCTTCTGTTTTTCTCATCATCTCTTTCTGTTTCTTCATTTCTTAAAATTCAGTCAGAAATGCGCTTTTGTCTCACTCACTCACTTTATAGACTCAGTCACTTAAATAAAGAGAGTGCTTGACATTTCAGAGCAACTTTCAAGACAAATTTTAGTTCTGAAGATTGTCAGAAATCATCGAGTTTGCTCAAATACATATAATATATATTCGTTCAAACGAAGATGATGCTCAATAGATTTCAATTTAATTTTGTTCATTTGATTTTGTATTATATTTAATTTTAATAGCATCTGAAATTCAAAATATCATTTATCTTTTAATGTTCATCATTCTTAATAGTGAGAAATTTAAATGATTTTGAATGTTGTTTTGATAAGAAATCATTGAAATAAAAACATAATAACTTTGAACTGAACATTAAATGCAGCTGCTTCATACTTATTAATAAATGAAGATGATAGAAAATCTTAACTTTGACAGTGATTTGATAAAGTTCTAGCTGTTTATCTTTTAAATCTTTGCATGATCTTGTTGTTTTGATGTTTCTAAAGAATAATTATACTCAGTCATTTACTTCATAAATGACATCTCATCTATATTTATTAATTTGAGCTTCAATGATCTGCTTCATCTTTTTCAATTACTGATGATTGAAAAAGTTCTTTCATTTAAATAATAATATCGTTGACTTTTTTAGCTTCAAGACGTTCACAAGTTGTTTCATAATCAATTATATTTGAATTGAAACTCATTCAAGAGTGAAATCTTTTATTGAAGTAAAATGAAATCATTGAGATAATTAAGAAAATATTAGAATTTTCGCTGAATTCAATCATTGAAAGTCATTTTGCTCAGTCATTCTGCATGTAACTGCAATAAATTCTTAGCTTATGTTCAATTTCTTGATTGACTCACTTTGATTGATCATTGATTTCAGAATGATAAACTGTTAATAAACTAGCTGTGATTCTTAGTCACTTACAAAGTCTTTGTCACATGATTGATATGAATTGAAAGTCTCTGTTCAAAACAATAAAACTGAGTAAATCATGAAATTGATAAACGTTTTATAGCATGATTCATATCATTTCTTCAACTGAGATGTCATCATCTTTTCAATGACAGAAAACATAGTGATGTTTCTTGATGAAACAACATATAATTATGCAAATGACGTTGTATTCTTCTGATAAAACTAGCTCAGTGATGAAGTTCATAACTATATTTTTTCAGCGTTTCTATGAAATTGAAAGAGAATGAATAAGTTGATTGATATTATCTTTAAATGTTTTACTTTGTTGATAAACATAACAGTTTTAAATGTAACATTTAATCGTTGCTCAATGATTTAATTAATAGTAGAAACGTTGAACTAAATTAATAGTTCTTCAATTGTCAGAGTGAAAGATGAAAGACTGATCATAAATTTTCTTCAGCAATTTCATATGCATATTCTCAGAAACTCACAGTAAATCTTTTCTGAACAGAATGTCATCAACAATCTTGCAGTGCTTCAATTCAATGCTATGTAGCTTAAGCTTGTTTTCACTTATAACTTGTTTATACTCATTGCAAAGCTCATTCATCTTGTTAACATCTTTTACTCACTGATAGAGATCAACTTCAGATTCAATAGCTAAAATATTTACTTTATTAAATGTCAAAATGATTTGATAGCGATCTTCAGTACGCTGAGTTGATTTAAAGACGTTGATCAGAAACATTTTGATTAAAGCATTGACTTTAATATTTATTTTACCTGATTGAAAAATGATCTGAAAGTTAAACTTAAATAAAATGTCTAGATAATTAACTTGACATCAAGTTAACTGTTTATTTTTCATGAAAATCTTTAAAGTCTGATGATCAATGAACATCTGAATGAGCAGCTCTGTGCATTCTAGCTTGAGTCTTCAATGTTCAAAGCAACGAATAATAACTAGCAATTTCTTATCATGAATGTGATAATTGCATTCAACAGAAATCATGCTTTTGCTGTAGAAGATCATTGAATGAAGAACTCTTTCATCATTGTACTGTAATAGAATTTCATCTTTGATGTAATCAGATGCATTGATTTTTAGAATAATCTGTCATTTTGAATTGAAATGTTGTAGAACTGAGATCGAGCTGACTTGTTTCTTTAGATCATCAAAAGTTTGAACATAAACTTCATTTCAAACAAAAGACATGTTTTTTCTAGTCAGCTGAGTGAATGATTTAACTAACTTCAAGAAGTTTTTAATAAAACAACAGTAGAAGTTAATAAATTTCATGAAGTTCTGAACTTCTTTTAAATTAATTGATGTAATTCAGTTGACTATGACTTTCACTTTGATAAAGTTCATATGAAAATCTTGTTCTGAAACTATGACTTTTAAGAAAATAGTTTCTTCTATGTTGAATTTGCACTTTCAAATATCTACTTGTAAATCAGCTTCTCATAAGTGATTTAATATCATTTTGACATGTTGTTTATATTTTCATTGAGTTTTGCTGTAAATCAGAATGTCATCTAGATAAACTTGACAAAAGTCATTTAGAAAGTCTTATAAAACATTATTTATATACTGCTGAAACAAGATTGAATCATTAATAAGTTCAAAAAATAGAATCTTTGATTTATATGCTTTTAAAGCGATAATAAAGATAGTGTAGTTCTCACTATCAGAATGCATTCATAGTTTGTTGAATGTTGAAATGATATTCAGTTGAGTCAGATGTTTGCAATCAACTATTTTGTCAATTACTTCATTTATGAGTAATAGAAAATAGTGATTTCTTTTGATAATAACATTGAGCTTTTGATAATCAACGCAGAATCATAAATCTTTATTTGCTTTTAAAATGAACAGAATGAGTAAGAAATATGAAGCTTTGCTGAAAGTTATAAATTTTTGAAAAGATTCTCATTCAGATATTTCTTTACTTTCTGAAGTTTGTAAAAAGACATTCAATATGCTCAACAGCAAAATGATGTTACATTACTAGTAAGCTTTATTTTATAATCATATAAATGATGAGATGATAGCTTGTCTGCTTGAGCTCAATCAAAGATGTCTAGAAAATTCTGATATTTCGATGATAACTTAACTTTAATATTTTCTAGATTCTGAGTTGTTTCATTAACTAAAAAGATGTTTATTACATTTAGTTCACATTGAGTATTGTAGACAATTTTTCTATCGATGTTTTCAATGAACATAGCAAAAATCTCTGTCTGATTCTTCTTTTTTCATTTTACTAATGCTTAAAAAGAAATGATGTTTATGTTTTGAATCAAGAATGACTTTTTCTGAATGATTGAAACTGAGTGCTTGAGAATCTTTGAAGCATTGCTATAAGTGATTGAAGAAGTGAAAGTTGATTGTAATCAACTTGAGTGCTTCATATTTGATGAAATTCAAAAAATCGAAATAGAAATATTTAATTAATTGAGAAATACAATAGTATCATGTTTTATGTTCAATAATATTTCATTTTTGTTCATTCAGAATTTGCTCAATATAACTTTATAATGCTTGATATCAACTATCAGCATTGACATAGTCAATTTCTGATGACTTTCAATCATAAAATTGAATAGAATCTTATGAGTAATAGTCTTTCTAACTAACTTTTTATCATAATTTCATATTAACTTCTCTTTGACTAGTAACATAAATTAAATTTCAAGTTTCTTGCATACTTTATTAACTAATCTGATGTATATCAGCATGTAAATGATGAAATCACTATCTATCAAGAATTGAAGACTGAAAGATTCATTCTGAGAGATGAGAAATGCATTGATCAGAAAAAAACTTCTTAAAGTAGTTTTCTTTTGATAGAACTTCAATTTAACTGAATAAAGATATGATTTTTATTTCTTCAATGATTCTGAAAGAAATAATTAGTTTTTTCAGTCAGAATCTGACTCAGAGTTCAATGTAAATTAATTAAACTCATCATTCTTTAATGCATTAATTCTTGAGATTCAATTAAAGCACTCTTTAAAAGAATGATCTGACTTATGATAAATGAGTCAGCGATGAAACTCATCTGTACGCGATGCTGACTACGAATCTACTGTCTAGCTACAGTAAAGTCTAAAGATTATCAAAAGTTTGAACGACATCGAGATGCTGCGTTATGATAAAGCGCTGTGCGTTGATCGCGTGCAGAGTTTTCGCGATCGCGCAGACTTCAATAATCTCAATGCGCATGCTACAAAAGCAATCTGCACGCAGATGAGAAAGTCAAATAGAATGCAGAACTACGAGGGAAATCGCTTATGAAAATCATTCGATTCAGCATCTTGTCATCGCGATGACAAGAACTGAGACAGAACATTCTCGCGTTTGATCTGTTGAGAATGATTAGCAGAAAGAACTCGAATCACGAACATTCTTTAAATCTACGTGCTAACTACGTATAGATCTTGTTAAGACTGCGTGTCTGTTACTACGACATGAGCAACTCACGAGTCTCGTTAAGTTCGACACGAGCAAACTCAAGAGTCTCATTAATATCGTTTAACAGACGTTCAGACACAGACATTCTATATGTAAACGATACGCTGACAAGAAGACTTCGTTAAGAGAAGAGAGACATAAGCGAGTTAGTAGAGAATGATTGAACTACGCTGTCTGATTAAAAGTGTAGCATATGAACATCTTTGCAAGACACAATCGATCTGCACGAGAAAAATCTCTACAGATAACATGAAACAGATGAATCGCACGCTTTACAAGCGAAGCGAGCGTCTGCGAAGCATGATATACAATGACGACGACTGTCGATCTCAAGAATCTCATTTCTTCACTGAACTCTGACTCTTGAATGTCTTGATGATAAAATCAATTTCTAGTCGAAGACATCATTTGTATAGTTCGAGAGAACAGTAGCGCATGTCGATGTGATTAGAGAAGAAATCGACTGCGATACACATGTGTATCATAGACGAAACGTCTGCGACTCATGCTTAAGAAGTAAACTGTCGAAATCTGAGCAGTGAGAGATCTCGTTCGTCTTGAACTGTGAATTTGTCGCAAGAAAACTCTCTGAGTAACTTCTTGAGTCTAAGAAAGAAATCAGCATAGAAATCGTGCTCTATGTATGTTGCATGCAACGTATACAACATATTTTCGATAGACTATGATGAATGACAGAGTGTGCAAGATTATCAGAGTGCTACAGAAGATCATCGAGAAATCTATTTTCTTGACAAAGTCATCAAATTGAGCAAGAGACTTTTGAAATCAAAGCTGCTTCGAAGTAGTAATGAAATCAAGACGATTGCGAATCATATGAAAAACACAAGACACATCAGAAGCATGAAATGAATATCTGAAACACAACGATCATAAAAACAAGATCATTCAACAAACGAAACGCGCACACTTCAGATCACAAATGCATAAACTGTGTGAAACACTTAAATCAATATGATGCTTTGCAAAATGAGCTAGAATCGAAAGTCAGCTATCTAAAAAGCTTTCTCAGTTTTTGTCACTGAAGCGAAGCGACATCGATCATATGACAATGACGTTCGAGAAAAAAATCTAGATTCTGCGAGAAAAGTTCTTTCTCTCATCTTCTCAAGCGAATGTCAGCGACATCGCAGAATCATTCATACCTCTGACAGTCTCATTCAATTCACGCATCACAGAAGATGAAGTGAAGCAGACAATCAGATGAGTGAAAGCAGACAAAGCGTCAGACGCTTCAGATATTTCAAACAGAGCGCTTCAAGCGAGTCTCGCAGAACTGATCTCAGTACTGACGAGTTTATTCAACGCATGTGTAACACACAAGTATCATTCAAAGCAGTTCAAAAAGACTCAGACAATAGTACTATGCAAATCAAAGAAAAGCGATTATATCGATTCAAAGATGTATCGATTCATTGCTTTGCTCGATATCATGAGCAAAGCGCTGAAGTTGATCATGATCAAAAGACTGAGTGACATAGTCGAGACTCATTGCATGCTATCAAATGCTCAAATGAGAGCGAGACGCAAGCGATTCATGATCTCGACGTTAGATCTACTAATAGATTAAGTTCACACAGTGTGAAGCTGTGAAATCAAATATGTGATCTTCATGCTAAGCTTAGACGTCATCGAAGCGTTCAATCGAGTCTCATACATCAGACTTCTGCACATGCTGAAAATGAAAAGAACATCAAGCTACATAATCGAATGAACACGTAGCTTTCTAGAGAATCGAGAGACATTGCTAATATTCGACGAACAAACGAGCGACATGCGCGAGATAAATGCAGACATATCGCAGAAGTTTCTCATTTCATCGATTCTCTTTCTATTCTTCAACGCAAGTTTAATTGAAAAATGCGAAGCACTGAGAATTAAAATCGAAGTGCTCGACTTCATAAATGATATTAACATTCTAGTCTACGACAGATTCACTGAAGAAATTTGCAGAACACTGAGCAAAGCACACGACGTCTGCGAGAAATGAGCTTGCACTCATGACGCAACGTTCACATCAGAAAAGTATGAACTCACACATTTCATTAGAAAATCGAAGAGATTTGATATGATGACTAGCATACAAATAGAAAACTCAGTTATCAAATCGAAATCAGACGTATGAGTTCTAGAGATGCAACTGAACACAAAACTGCGATGAGACGCGCATCTTAGACAAATAGAGACGAATCACGTCATAAGAATGCTGACACTTAGTCATCTTGAAGTCTTCACATGAGAAGCTATCTTCACAAAAGCGAGACAAGTATACTCAGCGATAGTGAGATCAGAAATTGCATTCGAAGCATCAGTCTGACATCAGCGTGACAAGAAAGATGAATTGTCGAACAAAGAATGCAGACTAGAAACACTTCAGAATCAGACTCTGCGTCACGTCGCAGAAGCATTCAAAAGAGTAAGCATTGAAACTTTAGAGACAGAAACATACACAAGTTCGCTACATGTTCATTTGAACATGCTACAGAACAAGATCACGCTACACAGTCGAGTCAACGATTGAACGCAAGAGATCAGACAAGCATGCGAATTAATACGCGCTTGTTTGACGAAATTTAATCGCGTCATTTCTCGCTCACTCATCATCAAGAAAGTAGTGCTTCTGAACAACTCAATTCGAGAAGGCACAAGAATACAGATGAGACGCAGATGATTATTTCTCTCTGCGACAGCTTCAATAAGCGATAGCATCGCAATAGCGCAGTATCACAAAGATCAATGAAATCAACGATGAGAAAAGTACAGAGAACGCGTCGCAGACATCAATGCAATCTCAGCACAAAGATCGCATCTGAGCAATAAGATGATAAAGATGCGTGACGATCTTCAGAAAGCAGAAAGCATTCTCGCAACGCACATCAGAATTAAACGCATAGATCTGAACGCTTATCTGCACTCTAGAAACGTTTCAGACACGAATAGCTTGCGATGTGACTGCGAATGAAGTCATCAGACGACGAAGCATGTACTTATGCGCTGCTCAAACTGATCGCATCTGCGATCAAGAATGCTACAAGATGCTGACTTCTCGAACTATCAAATAATCATCATCATCATGAAGAATCTCAGAGCAATAGCAAAGATGATGATGAAAATGAAGTTCTTGAAGCAATTTAGAGTGACTAGAACACTCATTCTCTAACGTGCAATCAACGCGAACAAATTTGATACATAGTCTTAAAACTCACTGTTTCGACTGCGTGAAGCAGTCGTATAGACTGCGAGTGATTTTCTATCTCAGAGAGTTTTGTTCACTCGATACAAGTAGCATAGAGTTCTTCATGAATCGATCTAATCGATGTCACAAGAATGTATGAATTTATTATTACTTATGATAAATGAAACAACTTTCAGTTTGTATATTTATTTTTTTGACGTTGATTAAAGTTGCATCACGTAATTTTGATGAGTCAACTGATATGATAACTTCGATCTTTCTATAGAGATTCAATAAATCTTATTTTTCAGCAAAGATGACTTGCTTTCTGATCTTGATCATGAATTTCTTTTCTTTGATATCATTCATGACTTGATGCTCATTGTTCAAATGAATCAGATAACTATGAATTTCATTAAGAGATTCTGACTGAATCAACTGACTATTTCAAACTGCATGAAAATGATAAACTATCTTATCTTGTAAATTGATGATTAATTATTTTTTGTGATATTCTAAATAAAAGAACAGACGTTGAAACATTAAATAAAAGTCATTGAATTTGCTCTTTTCTTAAGTGAAATTAACATATTTTCTTTGAAAGTTTGTCTCTTTGTTAAAATCATCATATAGCTGAGTAAGTTCATTTAGTAAATCATTGATCATTGAATAGAAATTTAATGAATCTCACTGATGTTTGATTAAAGTGACTTTGACTATGTTTTTACTGATTCAAAAATGAATGTAAACTAGTATAACTTTATTATTGTTGAAATAATTGATGTTGATTTCTAGCTTGTCACGAATCTTTTTCTATCAATCATTTCAGATATATTCTTTTTCATCAGTAAATAAAGATGAATTCAAAAGCTTCTGAAATTGCTTGCTGAATGTGAAAAGAGTAGAAGTCAATGAAGTAACATCTTTAATCACTTGCAGTTAATGTTATGCTTCAATCAATTTGTTTTGAAGTGTTTGATTCAATTGATTCGATCATTTCTTTGCTTAATCAATTTTCTCAAAATGAGTCTTTCATATTTGTTCGCTTGATATCTTGTCAAATAACTCATAAGCTTTCACATCAAGATCTTGTTGAGTTCAAAGATTGTTTAAATCTTTTAGAAATACTTCTGAGTCTTGTTTAATTCAGTATTGTAACTGCTTTACATTTTTTATATCTCAGAGAGTAAAAGCTTTCAGATGTTCATTGAAAGTCTGAGAATAAGACAAAGATTGATGATGTTTTCATATGAAGTTGATTCTAAGATATTTCAATATGCAAGATGATAGCTCAGAATAAATGACTGAATCTGCAGTGACAGAAGAATAAAGACTTTAATAATTCTCAAAGAGATTTTTCACAGATGATTGAGTTATAACAAAGAGTTGATAATCAAGCGAAGAGTGATGCTCAATGATATATAGTAAAATTATAGTTCAAGTTGTTTAATCTTTAAAGAAGAATGTTGCTGATTTGAGAAAAGATTTTTGATGATTCTCAAGCAATTAAGATTTTAATTTCTTGATTTTATTAATTGATTTGAACTGTTACATACTGAATGAGCTGTAGATTCTTTAACAATCAAGATCTTAATCTCTTAATTCTATTAATTTCTTGATGTTGTTCTGTCTTTCGATGTTGTTGATCATTAAATACACAAATTTCTTTATATTCATCTCATTATCAATCAAGTGAATTTGAATGAATAATGAAATCAGTATCATGTAATTAATAAATTTTTAAAGTAATGTTGAAATCATGTTTAAATATTCAATTTAATTATGCTGTGAGTGAAATGTTTGATTCAATAAAGATAACTATAACTAAAACTTTAAGAATACAGAAGAAAGAAGATAAAAAGAAAAGAAGAACATGCTTTATATAGTAGTTACTCAAATTTGATGCTAGTTTCAAAGAAAACGTGTTGAAACATAAGAAAGATGTTGGTTTGAAAGATGTTTCGTTGACACAAAGAAATGTGTTTATCATAAACGTTTGTTAACTACTTGTAACACAAAGAAGTGTGTTTGTTTAAAAGACAATAGAAACGAAATAAAAGATGTTAAAGAATGAAACAGATGTTGAGTCAGATCTTGATCAGATCTAGATTAGATTTAAGCTAGTTTTAATCAATACACAGTGAACTCGCTAACATTCACTGTGAATTGATTAAAGTTTGATTTTTGACACATTTATAACAGATATTAACACTCTCTCTACGTAAGTTTTATTCTTAAAAAGTACTCACTTTGATAGTACTTCTTTAATGAGTACTTGAGTCATGAAAGCACTCAATCATTGACTAATGTCAAAGTGTCACGATGTTATCAATTATTTGAATTGAATGATTGAGTTTGCTGAAATTGAATTATCAATTAAATCAATCATACTTTGTGTTAATCTTTATTTCTTAAACCGTCATTAATTCTGTCATCTCAGAATTACGACAGCTAATCATATGTAGTATGAATATTGACTCAGCGTTGCTTATCTGACTTGTGAGAAGATTGAGAAGCAACTCTCTTTTTCTTGCTATCTTGCATATGAGAATCTCAACTTGCTTCTCAATCTTTCTATGAATCAAATAAGCGACGCTGAGTCAATATTTGTACTACATATGATTAGCTATCATAATTCTGAGATGACAGAATTAATAACGATTTAAAAGATATCATAAGATCTTTTGAATGATCAATAAGTCAGCGTTACTGTAATTAGTCAACAAGACTTTCAATGAGTATGTTGATGATGTAAACAACTTTTGATGTGAATCACAGCTGATAATGTGAATCACGTCATGTAAGGTAAATCATTTTGAGTGTACATCAATGCTGATGATGTGAATCACTTTTGATGTGAATTATTGCTGATGATGTGAATCACGTCTTGTGAGATAAATCATTTTGAGTGTACATCACTGCTGATGATGTGAGTCACGTCTTGTCATGTATATCACTTTGAATGTATATTACAACTGATGATGTGAATCAATTTTGATGTCAGAAGTGAATGCTTCAAAGTAATTCAAGTTTCAATCAGTACTAGCTTTCACAGTCTTCAATAATATTCATGTCTCTCACTTTCGCTCAGTTCTTCACTTAGTGCTCATCAGTCATGCATCACTTTCAGTCATGCATCATTAAATTCAACTATTCTTTATATACATGAGAATTTTTGAGCAATTGCTTCAAAATAACTCGTCATTTCTACTAATAAGTCTGAATGAATTTAATGCAAACAGCTTTATGAGACTTAGTAACTCTGTAGCACTTCTTTAGTGCATTTAAATAACGCTTTTTCCAGATCTCTTCGCGTTGCTGCTGTCTTTTGTTCTTCAATTTCTGTCTATTTTGAATCATACTTCAAACATCTTTGATGTACAAAATGTCTTTGATTTTAAGAATCTTATTAGACTGCTTTTTGCATGCTTTGTGAGCATTTTCAACGACTTTTATTTGACAATATATTCTTGTTTTCTTCACTGATGCATTTGATGCTCATTAATGACTCTCTATTATTTGAATTCTTGAAGTAAATTGTTCTATTTGAATCTACAGTAACAATTCAATCGAAGTGTGCAACGATGCAATGCTCATATGATAGTTGATTTCATGTATCATTCTTTGTTATATTATATTTGATCATCATCTTATTAAACTCATTAAAATGAGTCTGTAGTACTTTTGAATCATGCGCATTCTTTCTTTCAGCTGCTAAAGACTTTTGTTTAGCTTTGAAGAGATCTGACTGATGATTTAATCATCATTTGACTCATTGAGCATTTAGTAAAGCTGAAGAATTTCAACGAGCAAAGTCTTGAGCATGAAGAGCGTTTGTCGTTGATTGTATCATGTGTAGTCTAGCTGACAGATCTAACTGATTCACTGTAGTTAAGTATTGTTGTAAAGCTGACTTCTGATCAGATTTTAAAGCTCTGTCATGCAGTTTTTGTACTGCTGTTTTGAACTGATAATCTTGTAGTCTAGATCGAAGTCTGTCATATGAAACACGAAACTCGCGCGCAATTTCGGCTTGATTAGAATTTTCACGCGTGTTTATGACGTCAACAGTCTTCTGAATGCGACTCTTGATGATAGTGTAAGTAGCAGTCATGTGGTTGAAATTTGGTGAATTTTTGAAGGTGATGAATCAAAAATATGAAGATTTAGTGATGCATGGCTAAAAGTGGTGCATGGCTGGTGAGCACTAAGCGAAGAACTAAGCGAAAGTGGGGGGCACGAATACTGACTTTCCCGGTGCTGGCTTTCCTAGTACTGACTTCTACGGTACTAGCTTTCCTAGTATTGAATTCTACGGTACTGACTTTCCTAGTACAGATTTCTACAGCACTGACTTTCTCAGTACTGACTTTTACAGTACTGGCCTCTGCAGTACTGACTCTCTCGGTACTGACTTCTACAGTACTGGCTTTCTCAGTACTGATTTCTACAGCACTGACTTTCTCAGTACTAACTCTTACAGTACTGGCCTCTGCAGTACTGACTCTCTCGATACTGACTTCTACGATACTGGCCTCTACCAGTACTAACTTCCACGATACTGCCTATCCTGTTTTATTTAGTTATAATATTATTTGGCGTGGCTACGATGAAGGTAGTGATACTTAAAACATTGAAGTATGCAAATAGTAGTACGCATTTATCGCAGAGAAATAGAGAGATCTATTTGAGCGATACTTCGCTGATTGAAGTGCAGGCCCCGAATATTTGCGGTTCTTGTTCACTGTCAGAGTCTACACATCAGATGTTCTCAATCATTTCGGCTGATCAATCACTTCAAGAGTCTAGTTATCAAATGTTCTCAAACATTTTGACTTCTCATACATTTCAAAAACCTATGCGCCCAATGTTCCTAAGAAATCAAAACCTCTACACAATTTTTTTTGTCTTATACATTCAGTGACTCTGATCTTGCTGTATGTTTTTCTATCATTCTGCCGATCTTGCATCAGAACAATCAATTACGAATACATATTTTTTTCAATTTGATTAACGTCTGATGACTAGAATACATACGAGATTACATATGCACATTCTGCCAATCTTGCATTAGAATATCAAGTACGACAGATGTGTCTTTTCTGATATTTGACTGATTCTTCAAACTAGAATATATGATCAT
>JAABUH010000384.1_pt1 | contig 66449 bp, 66 predicted proteins | sample 5559121 | NCBI WGS metagenome assembly JAABUH01 (sample SAMN10711871, study PRJNA513364) | rock metagenome | isolation source: Antarctica rocks | place: Antarctica: Victoria Land, Battleship Promontory nord | collected 2015-12-28 | reverse complement strand
GTACTGTAGGTAGACAAGGCGCGGGGCAATCCTTCAGCCTTGTTGACAATCGAACTCCTTGCACACAGTATCTACTTATCTAATACTCCGTAACAATGAGCGAGCTCTTCTACATTTCTTCACCACAATCAACCTCGCATTAACTAAATCGACGATTCTAGTCTTACGTGGACAGAACGCTCTAGTTATCTGCACGAATACTCGAGAACGCTAGAACGCAATTCAAAGAAGGCGGCTTTCATCCACCGTAGTTCCCTCCCATCGAAACGTTATGTACAACGGAAGTAAATCACGTCTCCATCTCCACCTCCACCTCTAACCCGCACCAGGACCCCACCCCCTCCTCGCCCAAGTCCCCCTTACCGTCTCCCCCTTCATCTCCCTCCCCACCGCCCCCACCCTCCCCTACACCTACAAGCACCTCCCCTCGACCCTCCCCCCCTCCTCCACCGCCTCCGCCAACGGCGCCGAAAGCGAAAAATACGTCGTGTCTTCTTCAGGCCACACCGCCAATCCGGACGAGATCATCGCATCGTGCCAGGCGCTGCAGGCGCATATTCAGAATTTGCAGGAGGATGCGGAGAAGACGCTGAGGGATTGGGAAGCGGGACTGAGGGAGCAGGAGTTGGCGGAGAAGAGGAGGGTTGCGCCTGGGTGGTTGGATCGCGAGGAGAAGATTCTGGAGCCGGAGAGGGCGAGGGGTAGTGCTGGAGGAGCGGTGGCTATGGATCAGAGCAGTCAAGAAGTCAATATTATGGATAGGCAAGATGGAATGCCTCAGGATGAGCTGATGGCAGATGATGTTCAAACCGCGCAAGGAGACGAGCTTGACCGTGCGTTTGGCGGGATGGCCCTTCAGAAGGGATAGCAAGATGCACCCTGAATTTCACATTCCAACGATCGATGAAAATGATACGCTTTTCTTCGGCTGCGAATGGATATGTGGAAGCGTTGTAGATGGCATCGAGAACGTAGCGTTGATAGAAGTCCGATGATACCCAAATCTCCTCGAGTATTCCAATATTTTGATGTTTTTAGACACTCTATCTTTCCTGGGTATCTCATCGCTTTTGTGTAGGGATCATTTGCCACTATTCAAAGGCTCCTCATCCAACATGCTTCTACTCAGTCCTCCTCCACTTCGTCTCCTCCCCGTCCCCTTCCCCAACCACATCGTCCTCATCATCCCTCCCCCTAACCATTCCCGCCCCTTCACCTAACCTCGGCGCCTCCCCCTCCCCCTTCCAATTCCCCTCCTCATCGAAGAACTCCGCTACATTCTCCGCAGTAATCCATCCCCCACTGCCCGGTATCGGCGGCGGTAGGCCGGCCAAGCCACCGGCGGGAGGATCGGTGAATGTGTAGCCATCCTGATCTACGTCGCCTTCGAACATGATGGTTGGGTCTTCGGCGTCGGCGCCTTCTGAGCCAGAGGCGGGATCGGGGTGAAGGTTCGCGCAGGCGGAGAGTGCGGCGTAGAGCGCGGAAGTGGGGTCGGAAGGTTGTCCCTCGCCGGAGGCTGGAGCTGGGGCGTCTGATGGAGGAGCAGCGGCGGTGATAGAAGGGATGAGGGAGAGCGAGATTGTGGAGTCAGGGTCATGGTCGTCGAAGGTAGGAGAAGATGTTTGGATCTGGAGAAAGAGAGAGGAGGGGGAGGTGGGGGCCGGGCGTTGGATGGCGTGAAGCGAGATGGAGGGGTAGGGTATTGAAAGGCCGGTTGTCAGGGACGAAGAGAAGAGTATGAAGCGCCTAACATATGATGTTAGCTGGCGTTTCAGTTGCGACAAGCCACGAGAGTAATGATGCTCACTCGGATGTAACCCAGATATCAATATTCCGTATTGAAAGCTCTCGATCCGCATCTGACGTATCGTCGCCATTGACCGACTGTGAACCATTCACATGATTGACAGGCGTTCCTTCACCAAGCCCTGAAAGAGCAGGAGCTGCCGCGAGATCGCTGGGGTGGATTTGAAGCGTTGCGGAGGGGGAGTAGTGGTATAGCACTGGGGGCCCGGAATAGAAGGATTCGGGGGTTTGAGATTGGTGGATTGAGAGAGGGATATAGGAGTCCGAGCTTGGAGCTTCGCGAATCACTTCCATTGTGTCGTTGTACAGGAATATATTTAGGAAGGGAAGGGTCTTTGAGGCCTGTAGTTCCAGATCCCTGTTATTATATGCCAAAGTGCGCGCAACTCAAGGGCGTGGGGATTTTGTCGCAAAGTCTTATAAATATAGTTATACATGTTATTCATGCTCAGTAACTATCAAGAAGAACAGGAGGCATGTGTCTTTGTTCGGTTTAAATGGGGAAATCGAGTCTTTGCGAAATCCAGTTTTCCATCTTGACACTGCATTCAATCCTTTAGAAGAAACCCATCCTCCCCATAAACTTCACTGTATCCGCTTCCAGCCACCGCCCACTTTGGCGCCTTCCATATATCCTGTTGCTTCCTCTGGTTTGAGGACAGCAATCCAGGTATCTCGAGTTCAGGCAAATGTCTTGGCGTCCTCATATCGCTTACCAGTCTCTTCGTGTGTTCTTCCTGCCCCCTTTCCTCACTTCCTCCCTCTCCCTTCCCGAGTGTCTCCTCGGCGCTCCCAAGACTCCGAAATCTCCCATGCGCCTTCTCGCTCCTCGACTCGCTAACGTCACTGTTCATCCGCCTAAGACTCATGATGGTATTGAGCAGTTGTTTGCTTCTGGGACTAGAGTTGGGTGAGGACGTGGATTTTCCAACACCAGCTTTTGAGGGGCTTTGTGATCTCGTCAAGCTTTGGCGTATTGGTGAACAGCGACCTAGTGATCTGGATGGGCGTGGCGGTTTCCGTGGACCGTGGAGAGGTGTTCTGCGCCATGAATCAGGGTTGAATGACTTGGGAGGGTCGGGAAACTGGAGGAACGAGTGTTTAGAGGACGGAGGCGATGTTTCCGCATGGTTTGAATGAAGCGGCAGGGCAGCCAGATTGGGAAAGATTGGTAAGTTGGGTGCTGATTCAGGGTCATATGGGTTCAGACTCAAGAACATGCTTTTGCGGTTATTCTCGGGACGAACGGCTGAAGGATTCCGGCCGCTAGGTTTTCGTGTCGGGGTGTATGCTATGGAGTCGGAGGAGCTATGATCGTCGTGTTTGTAAAACCTCATCACTGACAGGGTTGGAGAGCCTGCATCCGCGTTGCCAGTGAAGTCGTCTCGCGGACCAAGAGGGTCGATTAGAGGGCTAAATTTGGCCTTCGAGGCTGATCGTGACGTTGCTTGGTTGGAAATTGTTGCTTGACTGGGCTGGCCTGGTATTGGAGGTTTGGCAGGAGTACTTTCAATCCCTTTAGCCATAGCTGGAAAGTTTGGCTCTGGTGTAACCACTGATAGAAGCGTTGGAGGGCGAACGTAGCTTTGAGTTTTGTGCTTCCTTACTGAGCCATTCACGGCGGACGGTGTTCCGCGCTGTAGGAAACCATGAGCATCAATATGGAACAGATCACTGGCAATAGTGGACGAGGGTCGACTTTCCCACTTCAACGGGCTACCCTCATTGCCCGAAACGTCTTTCAGAATCGACTTAGATGTCCGCTTAATTTGGGAACTTTCGTAGATTTTCATTTCTGGGCTGCTCCTAGGAGGTAGATTTGGCGGCAGTGCTTCTTGGCCTAGGGACCCTCGATTTGCGCTTACAGGATCCCTGATAAATGGCTTCGGGGATATATCATTGCTCAGTGTTGTACTAGAATCGTTGCGAAATTGGTTGTGATCGTACATCGAGAAACGTAACCCACTGCTATTATCCCTAGGCAAGCTATGGTGAATACTTGGACCCAAGGATTGCTGGGAACATATTTGTGTGCATAGACCTTGTCCGCCCATGACATCCGTAGCGCTCTCCCACATCCCGCTTTCGAATTCTATTCCCAACCCTGGCAGAGCAAAATCCGAAGTAGAGAGCGACTGTAGACCAACCGATGTGCAATCGGTGTCAGTGTGGGAACGGGCTCTCGGTGTTTCGTCATCCATCAACGATGTATAATCGCTTACCAGACTGACACCTGATGGTCGTTTAGGACAAATCTCTTTGGGGACTTTGAATTTCTGCATTTGGGTGTATACCTCTGGAGGCAATTCCGGCATCGGTATGCTAGGAGCCTGTCCCGGCTGTTGAGTGAATAAGCTACTAGATCTTGGAAGGCTCGACCTCCGCACTAGCAAAGATTCTGATTGTGGTTGAGTGGCCTGTGAGATACCAGCTGACACAAAGTCGCTACCGCTTTCTGAACAGTGTACGATAATGCCAGTGGAACTGCTCCGCTGTTTGCCATAGAACAACGGTTTTGGCCTTGTCACTGCCTCAGGCAAGCTATCCACAAGTGATCTGTTAGATGGGGCGGTCATTCTGGGATCAGTGTTATGCTCTGTATGCTTTTCTGCCGACCTCTGTACTGGTTCTGGAACCTGTGCCTTATTGGTAGGAATGTCGGCATGCCTCGCTGTTCTCTCCGTGTACTGAATGAAAGGAGATTTTTTGATAGCAGATAACGGAATAGGATGCGTCCTTTTCAACCGTGGAGGCAATGGCCATCTTGGACCCGCGTTCGGATCGTGGCCTGCTTCATCAGCTACCAAGGCTTTTGAAGTACGTGGCAGTGCCGCTCGTCGTTGGACATTCTCACAAGATGGAATAGTCGCCCAATCGCGCTGCAGACTGCTATATGGGCTGTTGATGGGTCGGCGAAGCTTCGCTCGGGTCCCAGGAGTACGGGCAAAATCTGCATCTGTAAAGGTGAAGTGACTTCCAGAATAGCGACTTAACCGTCGTTCGGCTATTCCACTTGTGATTGCAGGGAGGCGTTTGTACTTTGAGTGGAGAAGCTTTATCACGAAAAACGACCCAGCAGCAAAGACAACAGCTCCCACCGCGGCGCATATTGCAATTACCACAGCTTTACTGGGTATATTCGCCATGGCTTGCGGAAGAATTTTCTTCCAGGTATGGGGGAGAGAAAAGTTGTCAAGTCGGCTGCGAGAAGTTTTGGTATGAGATGGGACGAAGGACCATGTCCACAGCAAAAAGAGAAAGATGAATTTGAGAGAGGTTGAGGATCCCAAGACAATAGCAACAGCATCAATTTGAATGTTTTGTATGAGAGAAGAAATGTCAGAACATATCGGACCTGGCCGAAGAGCCATGCAAGGGGTAAGGTCTGAAGAATGCGGAATGTCAACATGAAAAGACATTCCAGAAACATGCGAGGGTTTTTTGTATAATTCGTAACAGTGTCAGGCGAATACTTTTCGAGAAGATAACAGCTGTATCTTCCTGGCAGATCCGTATAGCTCGAAGGTGGTCGCCCAGCAGATCTTCAAGTGCTAGATGCGATGTTATAAAGTTCTTCGACTTGGACTAGGCTACTAGCTTTGTTAGAGCTCATCGCGTACTGTTCTTCCCGTGATAGACATCCAATGTCTAGATTGTCGCGAGCCGCATATGGGTGAATTGTTCCAACACACCTTTTATAGTCATACAACCTACAGCCGCAGCAATGCAAAGGCTGCGCAAAAGGTATATAACGCAGAGTCGTTGCCATTAAAACATCTCACATTCTCGCCCACCTTTATTCACCAGGCATCGATCTTCAAAGCTACAGGTCGCAGGAGCCTCGAGCGATATCGAACTTCTTATATCTTTAAGCTGTAGAGCATCTAGCCTTGGTACACTATGCTCAAGGGCTTATTTATAAACTTTTTCTTTACGTTGAAGGTTTTGGCCGAACCAAAGTGCTTTGCAGCCTCTATCAGTCTCTCTCCGATCGATCCCAGTGACTGTGGCGATATCTTCCAGATCATGGGAGGAATGGACAAAGTATGGGCGCCTATGCATTTCTCTCGCGATAAGAGCACAGGCTTTGAGCTTCCTCATCGCTGGCACATAAAGTCATGCAATGTCCTAATCGACATGCTCGACGAAGGCGATGAGGATGATTTTCCACTCGCAGTTGTCATCCAAGAAGCTTCGGATCTCGTCAGAACTTGCGTTATGGCCCCAGGGATGCCCAAGATGGGGGGAAGAAATTACGTTGGTCCTAAGGAGAAGATGTTTCTTGTTTTGGCAGGAAATAAGGCGCCGGATATTGCGCTGCAAAATTTGCGGTTCCCGGCAAATGCTTCAAGATTTCATGTTCTGCCCTCTGTGCGCAACATTACCACCGCCTAACCGACTCGTCTTGCAACTCGGTCGATCACCAGCTATGGAACCTTGATTATGCCGACAAAGAACTGAATCCTGCGGGTTAAAGTGCGTTAGAACATCGGCGAGTACGGATGAAAGCCCTAGACTAGCGGAAAGACTGCGATATTCGCTAGAAGGTTCCAACCACATATGGGGGCACCGACACTCCAGTGTTAGCTGCCTAAACTGATTCTCTTTCTGGTGTTCTTGGGTTGAGCTGCTTTGGTGTTGAGCTAGCTACGAAGTCTTCGACAGGTTTATTCGACAGATTCTCGATCAAGGCTGGTGTTAGACAGGTATTGACACTAGCACACGGAATATACAGTAGATAGGCCCTGTGGTAGAGATTGAGTCGTATATGCCAACAAATCGAGGTCGATAGATCTTCTATTGCCCTCCAGGAAGACCGCTTGTTGTTTACTGATGTACCGCATACCAGTCGCTTTGACATTGGAAATCGTTATGGGATGGCACTGGTTTGCGCGCGCATCGCGAGGGCAGCCTACCTTTGCGCATCATCGCAGCCGGAGCATGATGAGGCTTAGATTGACAGGCGTAGCGCAACAAGGCAAACTCCCAGGCAGATACTCATCTGGAGGAGCCGGTAGTTGTATTGCCTTTTCTGTGCTGGCGTTCAGGAGGCTGGCACATCTGGCTAAGTAAGGTACGCAATGGCATTTGCAGGACGAGTAAAGTATCCGAGTTGGACCTCTCGTATCGAGATTCATTTCAAGCTGGTGAGCTGTGTACCTATGTATTGAGGACGGACCGGAGCTGGCGGAAGATTTCGACGTTAGAGAGTCCTTAGGCAGTGCCCCGCTCTCTTTTTCAATGGTCCGAGGGTCCGTTGCTTGGAATTGTTTTTTTGGTGGGGTCGATTTATATAACTGTATCTGCGCCTTCCTTCATCTCTCTCTCCCCTCTTACTACTCCCTACCAGCTTCTTTATTCCCTTCGATCTGTCTATTACAACCCTTAAATATTGCCAATTGAGTGCCAGATCAATATTTGAACTCTCTATCATAACCCATTCAAGTACTTTGTTCACACTACCTTCATCATGTCGGACGGTGCTATGACCAAGGGCAATTTTACCCATGACAACACCGTTGCTCCCTCCGAGGACAAGGTTATGCCTCTCTTCTCCAACAAGGGAAAGACCGCAATTGTCTCGGGTGCCGGAGCCGGTATTGGCCTCGCTGTAGCTCAAGCTCTTGCTGAGTCCGGCGCCAATGTCGCCATCTGGTACAACAGCAACAAGAAAGCCATTGAACGGGCCAAGGATATCGAGAAGAACTATGGTGTCAAGTGTATGCAACACCCACACAGCAGTGCTTTTGGACCATAACTAAGGCAATAATCAATCCTAGGCAAGGCATACCAAGTCAACGTCACAGACGCCAAGCATGTCCAAGAGTCGATCGACGAGATTGTCAAGGAATTCAATGGCCGTCTCGACATCTTCGTCGCCAATGCCGGTATCCCATGGACACAAGGAGCAATGCTCGACGGAGAGATCGATCATTACCACAAGGTCGTTGCCACCGATCTTGATAGCACGTACTACTGTGCCAAGGCTGCCGGTACACATTGGAGACGCCAGAAGCTGGAGAAAACAGACATGCATGGCCAAAAGCTTGAGAACTTCACCTACGGAAGCTTCGTTGCTACCGCTAGCATGAGTGGGCACATCGTCAACATCCCACAATTGCAAGCAGCGTACAATGCAGCCAAGGCTGGGATCATCCACCTAGGTAGGAACGGTGCAAAATGATCCGGACTCTACCCATGATACTGATTCACAATATGATAGTGCGTTCGTTGGCTGTTGAATGGGTACGATATGCTCGTGCCAACACGGTTTCTCCAGGGTACATGGCCACTGAGATCTCGGACTTTGTTCCCAAGGAGACCAAAGACATGTGGAAAGACAAGATACCCATGGGGTAGGTGACCTTAAACCTGTATAAACCTCAAGCACTAATACGTCTCTACAGTCGTGAGGGCGAAGCCCATGAGCTCAAGGGAGCTTACCTCTATCTAGCCTCAGATGCTGCCAGCTACTGCACGGGTACTGATATCACCGTCGACGGTGGATACTGTTTGCCGTAGAGATTGGTCATCTTGAAGACAATAGTTCAGTGCACATATCGTTGAATACCTTGCACCATCTAGATGGTTCGGCCCTCAGAATAATCTCTTCCAATGATTCAAAAGTACGGAAATCGTATGGTTCCAATCAAAGATCTGCAATGTCAATATGCATTATGCTTGATCGAGCCAAGGACAACGGGATGTGAATGCAGTCAATGTCATGGACGAAGATCCCGAGATAACCAATACATGCCTCACACTCACATGAAAAATGTTGTGCATATGATCCCTGATAGCTCAAATCCTATCCCTATCAATCCTTCAAGTTCAAACCTCCTTGCGGGCTGAACGGAGCTATCTTATATCGGAGTCCATCTGTTCATTCTGCAGGTATCTCCACTGTCCCAGATCTCATCCAGCTGCTGCGTGCTTTCTCGGTGGTTCTGGAGGAGTGCAGCATCTAATCACTCAGCGGCTACTTCGTTTTCCCAGCGGTAGTCTTCCCAGAAGGTAGGTTAGGTTATGTAAGTGACAGACAACAGGGAGTAAAAGCCAGAGCGTAGGTACACAACTGCAGAATGATAATCACACGGAGTTCTCGGAGCTCAGATAATGCAGGCGTTCAGTAAGCCACGACTTTCGACGACGATCATCAGTGGTTGCTCGAAACGTTGGGAGAGCACAGACACAGCTGAAATGCACCTGTTCGGCTCTTTCCAGTCATCTCAGAGATCGAGGCCGTTGCCATGAGGGGGCAAACCGGTACTTCACGCTCACCTGATGGAGGACGATTGGTGTTTTGGAGCGGAGAAGGAGAGTTGTTGCATGCAGCAGGCCAACGCGCACGCCTCAACCGGCGCTCTGCCCTGCATTGAATGGGGCGATAATGCTACCGAAATCTGTACTCGGCAAACAATCGTAAATAATAAAAAGTAGACTCGAGCTGAATCATAAAGTATCTTTTGGTATATCCAGAAAGCGGAAGAAGATCGTGAGAGATTGATTAGAGCATGAGTATCTAATGATCATTGTCATCTGTGAGACCAGTGCTCCTTGTACTTTTGGCCATTGTTTGTCTCACTCAGCCGCTAAGGAAGGGGAGCCAATTACATTACGACAATGCTCACAGGCGCTCCAGCTTCTTCACTTTTTGCTCGGACAACATCGTACTGGACCAACACCGTGTTGGATCACTTTCGCCTGCCGAAGCTGGCCTTCGATGTCGACCCGACTGAGTACATAAACGTCCTGGATATCTAATCCTTTTCTTCTGATCAGACGAGATATCTCGCATTGACCCCCATTTCAGCCTCCCCTAGTTTATCTATTTGAGGAGCCCGCTCCTTTCTAATCTACGCCCCGCAACGAGCTAGACCGAGTGTCTGGCTTGATTGCAAATTACTTACCTGGTTCCTCCAAGTTTCCCCGATCTTGGGACAGCAGTGAACCTGAAGACAGGAATCATGGCGACAGTGGATTTCCGAGGGGAAAGGGCTTATCACTTTCCACACAGGAAACCCCTATCGGCTCACATTCCAGCACACAAGGGCGGCATTCAGCCCTTGACCAAGATCGTCCCAGATGTAGCACTACCTCCTACAGGACAGCAGCGGGCCACTCTGGCAACTTCGTCATTCTCGTTTCCGCGAAAACCAGCTCATTCTCCAGCCTCATCGGCAGCACCATCGTACCAAAACTACATGAACACATCGCGTCGCACCCCTTCGACTTCCACCACCTCGACTGCCAACACAGCGTATCTTCCAAACCGTACGCCCTCTACAGCCTCCTCGACCATCAGCCGCACCGCTTCTACCCGGTCCGGGATTTCTATTACATCATCAAGTTATGTAGCATTGATGCGAAAGCAAAAGGCTACGGTATGGTGCGATCGAGCACAGCATGAAGACCCACGGCTAGTGGCACAGCAGAAGGCTGCTAAACTGCGGGCCGCCAGAGAGGTGAGTGGAGGCAACATGGAAGGAAGGACTAGCACTGGGAGTATGGGGAGTGGCAGTCTCGGTGTAAGGAGCAAGATTCGACACCACGGCATATCCAAAGCACAGGGATATAGCTCGGCGAACATGGTTGGGGGAGGCGTACCTATGCGATTGAGTGCCAGTGAGGTGGGCGAGGAGGAGAGTGATAACGAGGACAGCAACAGCCAGAGGAATGCATACCATGAACGGACAAATAGCGGAAGGAGCTCCTTGAGTAGCAATAAATACCTGAATACAAGGCAACAAAACCGATATAGCGAGGGCAGCACGCCAACTAGCGCACATGGCAGCAGTCCTGCGGGGCAAGGAAGCAGTCCAAATGGGGGGATACCAGAGCTGGACGAAACACCTGTACCAGGGAACTACCACGGGCATTCGAACGGGGATTACTTTGGACAGCCAGCGGGTCAGGGAGGAAGCGGAGGCTCATCGGAACGAGAATCAAGCTTTGGCAATTTGGGACTGCTGAATGCTCCGACGGGTAACAGCGCGAGACGAGAAGAGGGAAAGAGCGCCGAGGACCTCAGAAGAAGGGGGAGTGTTGACGAGCGAGCGAATACACTAAGTGGCATGGCTGGCGTTAGGCTTTTCGTTGCTAATCCGGATTTGAGTGATTGAGGCTTTGAAGGGCTTGAGCGTTTTATGCATTTGGGGGTGTATTAATACTTGGGTGGGGGAAGCAATCGGCTCCTCATTATTGCAATAGCATGTCTGTTCAAATACAGCCGATATCGATTGTACATGTTCTCCTCCTGGGTCGATACATCGTCTTTTGGCTCTAAAGTGATCTGCACCGTATAGCATCACTTGATACGGTATTATATTTACTGTGGTAACAAGTTGAATACAGTAGCGCGGAACTACCCCTGCAAGCAAACGCGTATCGCTGACTGACTGACAGCCCCAGACTGCAATTGTAATGGAAAGACTCAACAACTGCCATCGCCATCGTGCGATATATTGACATTGGGCAACGGCTCCTATAACATGGTGCGCTTGAGGTCGGCACACCAAGATGGCAGTGTAGTCGGCAACAAGAAGCAGCAGAACGGAACTACAGATGGGACCACTGCAGCCGATCCTTCAACAGACCTGCAAAGATGGAGGTTGCTAGATGAACGAGGTCGACAGACATGGCACTATTTGACCACGGACGAGGAGCTAGAAGCATGGCCACAAACAATAGCCGATAGGCATCATCTAGGGTTGCCATTAGTGAGGTCAATTGTGCGCTTCTCTTCTTGCACCGTTGACATAACATTGTCTAGGACTTGCCAGACCTCCCATCAGCCAAAACACCCAGTGCCTCCGCTTATAGTGCCGTTTCATTCTTTTCCCATTTGCAACTGCCGCCAGGCAACTGGGCATGCGAATATGGAGGACCCATGTTTCTTTTGCCAGGTCTGGTGATCACATGGTATGTCACCGAGACTGCAATACCTCCACCGTTCGCGACCGAAATCAAACGTTACCTCTTTGCAAGACAACATCCGAAAGATGGAGGCTGGGGTCTACATATCGAAGGCGACAGTAGCGTCTTTGGGACAGCCATGAACTATGTCGTACTCCGGCTTTTGGGTGCAAGTGAAGAGGACATAAGAATGGTCAAGGCCCGAGGGAAATTGCATGAACTAGGTGGTGCGGTCAACGGGCCTCATTGGGCAAAGTTCTGGTTGAGCGTCTTGGGTGTGATGGAATGGGATATTGTTAATCCAGTTCCCCCCGAGCTCTGGTAAGTTCATGTCCGTGCTCAAGGTTACACAAGTCTCTATACGTTAATATCAGATGAAGGCTTCTTCCCGACTGGGTACCTATAGCCCCTTGGCGCTGGTGGATACACATGCGTCAAGTGTTCCTGCCCATGTCTTTCATCGCCTCGAAAAAATTCTCATATCCCCTTACGCCTTTGACTCGACGGCTTCGAGAGGAGATATATACTCAACTCTACTCTTCCATTCATTTTGCGTCGCATCGTAATAGCATCTCAGTCAAAGACAATTATCATCCAAAAAGCATATTTCTCAGCACAATTAATTGGGCGCTTGTCAACGTCTGGTATCCATACATACGTCCCAATTTCCTGATTAAACGTGCTGAAGACTGGGCATTTGACTTGATTTCTCGAGAAGACGAGAACACTGACTTTGCAAACCTTGGCCCCGTCAATGCGCCGATGAATCTCCTAGCCTGCTACATTCATGATGGAACCGACAGCTACTCTGTCAAGCGTCACCGTGAAGCCATGTACGACTTTCTATGGCTAAAAAATGAAGGCATGCTCATGAACGGCACCAACGGTGTGCAAACATGGGACACTTCGTTCCTCATCCAAACAGTAGTTGAAGCTGGCTTGGCCAAGGATCCTAAGTGGAGGCCGATGTTGACGAAAGCCCTTGAGTTTCTGGATGATCAACAGATAAGGGAGGACTGCAGAGAGCAGGAAGTGTGTTATCGACAGCGACGGAAAGGTGCATGGGCTTTTAGTACAAGGCAGCAGGGATACACCGTCAGCGATTGTACTAGTGAAGCCATGAAGGCTGTCATCATGCTACAGCGAATGCCAGAATTTCCTAAACTAATATCTGACGAACGGATAGAAGATGCCATCGACACGCTACTGACATTGCAGAATGCTTCCGGTGGGTTTGCAAGCTACGAGCCCACGCGAGGCTCAGAGTATCTGGAATATCTTAATGCAGCGGAGGTATTTGGCCGGATCATGATTGAGTACGACTACCCCGAATGTACGACAGCCGTGGTCACAGCATACTCTCTCTTCTCCGAATACTATCCGGATTACCGCGCCGAGGACATTGCCAAGTCCAAAACCAGGGCTCTTGACTACATCCGCAAGGCCCAACGCGCCGACGGCTCCTGGTATGGAAGCTGGGGCATCTGCTTCACCTACGCCGGCATGTTCGCCTTGGAATCTCTCGCCTCTGTCGGCGAAACATACGAAAACAGCGCGCATGTTCGAAAAGGGTGCGAATTCTTCTTGAGCAAGCAGATGGAAGATGGCGGCTGGGGTGAGAGTTACCGAAGCTGCGAAACCGGGATATATACGCCACATGCGAGAAGTCAGGTCGTACAAACTTGTTGGGCAATTATTGGGTTGATGGAAGCGGGATATCCCGAGAGGGCGCCTATTGAGAAAGCCGTGAGGATGATTATGGGGAGGCAAGACAGGAAGGGGGGGTGGGAGCAAGAGGCCATCGAAGGGGTGTTTAACAAAAGCTGGTGAGCTCAATTTGTGACATCAATATTGCTCTATTGGATTTTTGCTGATCCTGACACAGTATGATTTCGTATCCAAACTACAAGTATATCTTTCCAATCAAGGCCCTCGGTATGTTTGCGAAGAAGTCTGGGGATATAGAAATAGCGTGAATGCATAAGAGAATATGTAAATTGCCCTGTAGCCCATCACGGTGAACTTTATCGAGAATCGATGACTTTAGGAATAATGACATGCAAAACCCAAGGAAGAGTCATTACCCTCTTGCTTCTTCGCTGAATCGACAGATGGAAGATATTACATGGTTTTCACGGAAGAGTCCATGATTGTCCACTGTGTCGAGAAATGTTTTGAACCACCGGAAAACTAGGGTTAGGGTTGTGCTTCCTCGCGCTAAACAGCCGATCTTGGCGCAGATTGAACATGATGGCTTTCCCTCCCTACCCAGACATCAAATTCTAACAGCAACTGCCCAAGTGTTCACGTGGAATACTGGCACCGTGATATAGAATACCAATCAATCCTAGTCAACATACGCCAAACGCATACGCAATGGATCACCAACTCTCCACTGCATACCATGCTAACCGTCCCAGAATGAGCGCGTCATACATTACCACGGCCCCATACCGCCCTCTGTTCTCCCTTCCCTCCACTCCCAGCAGCCATGCATCTCCCATTCCCCCCATTCCGCCGCCCGCTTCCGCTGTTCTCCTTCTCCATCCCCGCTCTCTTCGCAACCATGACCACAACCCCCTCGTCTCCACAATCCACCTTCCCCACCCGACCCTACACCCCGCGGCACACCTCGTTCCCCTACACCCCTTCTGACTTCACTCGCGCCGACCCGTCACCAGACCCCTCCTTCTACTCTTCCCCGCGTTTCGTCACGCACATCGACGACAACGCCATCTCCCTTCTTCGCACCTACTACCAACACAACCTCCCCTCCCGCGGCCGAGTCCTCGATCTCTGCTCCAGCTGGATCAGCCACTTCCCGCCATCCCTCGAAAAGGCCGCTTTGGCCTTCAAGGGAAAAAAGAACAGCGATGGCAACGGACTGGAGGTTCTCGGCCTCGGAATGAACAAAGCAGAGCTAGCCGCCAACCCGATCCTATCCTCCGCCCACCTCCAAGACCTCAACACGAACCCCACCATCCCCACCTCCCTCTCCCCAGTATCCGCCACCGCCTGCGTCGTCTCAATCGACTACCTGATCCACCCCGTCGAAGTCCTCTCTTCTCTATTCAAAATCACAGAACCAGGCGGAAAGGTACACCTGGTGATATCGAACCGGTGTTTCCCAACCAAAGCCGTGGGGAGGTGGTTAAGGGTTAGCGAAGAGGAGAGACTGCAAATGGTGGGGGATTATCTGTGGTGGAGCGGGTGGAGGGATGTGGAGATTGTGACGGTTTGTGATGGGAAGGGGGAAGGGGGGTGGTGGGGGGGGAGGCCGGATCCGTTGTGGGTGGTTAGGGGGGTGAAAGTTGGGGGTGGGGAGGTAAGGGGGGAGTTGTGAGTCGGGTTTGGGTGGGCGTGGTGGGTTAGGTATTTGGGGTATGCGGAACATGTTTTGGGGTACTGGATTACAAAGCAGTTCGAAGATGCAACACGCATTCAAAATGCTTCCAACTGCAAAGTTACTTGTTCAAACATCACTCGCAGTGAAACCGGCAAGCAGCCAATACCTCATAAAACCCACCATTACTTCCCTCAGAACTCGATTCCCCTTATCTCGACACATGACTAGCCTACTATTTCTAGGTACAAACTAGCCTCGGGAAATTGCAGCCATCTCACCCGCCGAGAAACATAGCCAGAGCCCATCACACGGCACGTTCATACGGATTCGACCAACCGCGAGCCTTTGCAAATCGTCCCGTCTAAACCGTTCTTGTTCCCTATAGACCTCTTATCTAACTTCCATCTTCCTCACCATTCATTATCCCACCATCCCACTGCCCTCGTCCTCAGCCCCTCACTCCCCCAAACCCTCCAGCCACCTCACCCCTCCCTCCCACTGCACCACCCCTCCTCAACCCACCTCCCCAACTCCCTCTCTACCTCCCTCCTCTCTGCTGGGCTCAAAAACGGCACGAGATCGTTCAGATTCTCGAATCGGTCTCTCCGCTGCCAGTGATCCCTTTCCTGTTCGCATGAGAAATCGCACGAGGAGGTGGAGGTAGAGGGGGAGGAATAAGAGGGGGAGTCGGAGGTGGAGGAGGGAGGCGTAGGTGGAGCATCCCAGCGATTGGTGATGGGGTTGAAGCCGGGCCAGGGTGTTTGTGGGTGGCGTGGGTGGGGTTGGGCTTCGAGGTCGAGGTGGAGGCGGTGGGGTGGGCGGGATTCTTTCGCACTTAGTTTCTGTTGTTGGAGGTACTTTGGTTTTGTTAGTTGTCTTTTCTTAGTGGAAGAGGGTGAGAGAGCGTTATCATTGCTGTTTTCTTTGCCCTTTCGGCGGGCAAGACACATTGGAGGAGTGACAAGAGAGGAAAGACTCACCAAATAGCGTACGAGCGCTGCAAACCTTTTCAATCTCGGTATAGCCCTATACAGCCCCACGCCCACCAACACCACCAACGCCACAAGGACAACAAACCTAGCACTCGGAACAAGAGCCGGAAAATCCGCGGCCCAAATGGTGGTGAGTGAGGTATCGAGGTTGAGCAGCGTCGTGAGACCCCGGGGATGGTAACACAGGGATTTGGTATCGATGCTGGGCATCATTGGGTTTGCTGGTGTGGATAAGTAGCTGGATATGAGGTTTTCGGCGGAGTAAGTGCTAGGTAGGAGATGATTGGGCATCTTGGTGGGGGCGAAGGGGCATCGGGTAAGCAGAAGGGCGGTGGGGGTTATATAGAGTTGTTGGTGGTGGAGTTTCAAATGTTTTGGGTGTTTCGAGTGTGAATGAGGCCTACTGGGGATTGGGGTGAATGGGGTAGTGAGATAGGTGTGTATTGAGTGGATGAGTGGGTTTGGAATATGAAATGAAAGATGGATTTGCTGTGTCTTGAACCAATCGTGAGAGGTGATTTTTTAGGGGGATGAATAGAACATCTCGAAAGAAGAGCTATTACCTCTAGTTAATATGAAGGGATATCGAGACCGCAAATGGGAAAGCTGAGTTACGTACAATGCTCGCGGTAAAGTTTCCGAATCTTGCCATCAATCAAAAAAGCCGATTTCAGAAGCTTAGGAGAATGGCATCAATTCTGCCATGTGCAGCACTTACATATGTCTGTCGGTCAATCGCACTGTTGATCAAGTACCCAGCACCATCACCTGAGAAGAGAATCTCATGAGTGGTCGCAGATCTGGCGGCTGGTGAAGCAGTGCGTAATTTTTATTCACATCCGTAAGAAGGCCGCCAGTGAAGGAGAAATTCTGCTTCGAATCAAAAGATGAGTTCACATTGATGTCGTCGGAAAGCATCTTCTAGTTCATTGCCGTAGCAGTACCCACAGGAAAACGAGAATGCGTGAAGTCATGAGGGCTTAGTACCTGAGGGTGACAATTCCCTCAAAAAAGACTATAAGAGATGTAGAGGGCCGCTGACGTTGTATCCTGGCCTTAAGAGAAGCTGAACAGTAAGGTAGGTCCTATCATCTCCAGACATGCAGCTCATAAAGGTATGCCGCCTACCCACCAATCTGTTGAGGAAGAATCACAGACGTCAGCCCCGCACTTGATCAGTAGAAGAGCTTTAGCAATTCGGCCTCAAAGCGCTGCTTAACGCAGTATTTGCAGTTGTTCTGGTTTTTTGACATTGGCATCGCGCCATGATCCAAGAAAAATCCTTGACAAGCCAGAGTGTCGACCAAAGGATTGCGAAGAAACAGCAGCTAGGAGTAACTGAAATGATATAAAGGTAGTGTCTTCGGTTATTGTTCCACGCTGGATCTATGAGTCAAATCTATAGTGGTGCTCCGTCCCAGTATACTTGTGTCACTGCCCGAGCCCTCTCCTTCAAATTCAAAACAGTGGTAATGCAAGTCCTCGCTGAGAAGTGCGCAGCAATCCCGGGATCTTCATCGGCATCTAAGAAAACTCTGCATCAACCTCTTCAAAGTGATCAAAGAAGCCTTTGAACAACTTCACCCCGAGCCCAGGATCAAGACTACCTGTTGTAGCTCTTATCGAATGCATAGACAGCTGCGGCAACCCACAGTCGATAGCTCTCATCCCCATGGCCGACGACAGCATAGGTCCCACCGTTCCTCCAGATCTAGAGTCATTCCGTATCTGAAAAACCTGCAGCTTCGAATCACACTTATCAGCTATACGCTGCAGAAATGCTGTGCTAATACTGTCCGTTGTTGTATGTCCGTTCGGGTCCGCTTGAATTGCGACACCAATATTAAGTCGAGGGGAGTGGTTTTCGAGGTAGGCGTTCAAGAAGTTGGGATTTACCGCATGTGAGACATCAGCAGAGACTAGGAAGCTATTTGCGTATGTCTGAGCGAGGACATTGGCACCGCATTTACTACCCGCAAATGCTTCACAGATACGTTCGATCGTACTTGGGAGGAGATTTCCGCGAGCACCTTGGCGAAGGAGGGAGCCAATCTCCTCGTCATCGAAAAGTCCCACAACCTTGACAATTCCATTGTGATTCTCTGGAGTGTCAGCGTCTGCGGCCGTCATGGCATCTGAGGAGGAAGCTATCAGAGCTTCAATCGCGGAAAATGAGCAGAGCTTGTCGTCGATGCGTCCAGCGAAGATAAATTCTTTGTCCAGGCCCCCGAGCTGTGCTCCCTGTACGTCGAATAATTCGAGCTCCCAATTGATGATGGTGCTATCTGCAAAACATTAGTGAGTGCCCTGTTGAAAAGAGCTCGGAATGAATATTACAGTCCCGAATGTTCAATTCTCCGGCAATGGCCTTCACTAAACGCTCCGGCTGCGTTGCAGTAAAAGCCCCTGCCCCTCCCAGGACACTTGAGGTCGATTCTGGTTCCCTCTGCTGACCGTTCAAGTCTGTATTATCCAAGCCAATAATTGGAACCATTTGTGTTTCTTGATTAGGGTGCGATAGATCTGCTGCTGCACCAAAATGCGGCGCCAGAGTCGGTATTCTAGCAATCGGCCATCCGAGTTTCACCAGCTTTGATTGGATTTTGCCTGTCTTGCTGTCTTTGACGACAACCCGTCCTCCAATACCCAGATCTCGGTCCCACCACGTAGTATTCAGCGCTCCAGCATAAGGCGCGATTCCAAGCTGTACATATCCTGCTTTCGTAGACAGTTTTGGAATTGGCTTCAGTCTTGCTGTAAGAGCGTCAACATGACTGGCGATAATGCTAGCCCCGTTGCCAGGCTTGTAATCGTCACCGACAACGAAGGCAATAAGCGAGCTGCCATTGCGTTCCAAGAAGTATTTTCCGCCTCCAGAGAGCCTGCTCGTCCAGGACTCCCGGTCTGATAGCTTCGTGAAGCCATGGGACACAAGTCGCTTTGCGAAATGATCGACTGCATGGAATACAGTAGGGTTTGCAGATATGAAGTCAAGGAAAGGGGTGGTGTATGCCTTGATATCTACTTCAGATGGTCCGGATAGTGTGGCTTCCTTCCTGTCATTGAAGGTTTGGAAGGAATGGGAGTCTGGTATTTGAGCTTCAGTTTGAGGTGGCATGCTGCAGGGCCAAACGGGAAGTACATTGACAATATTGCTTCTTGTCATGGTGGACTTATAGTTGGAGCTGTGCAAGACAGGACAATGAAGTCGAGGGTCCTCCGGTTACTTCATTTACGGAGCGTTCATCATATGACGAGAATCGTGGTCATTCGCCAGGGTGATCAGGTACATGGTATCATGAGGTACTGTATCTAGGTACGGTAGGTACGGTAAACAAACCTGAAACTAGCGTATCCGCGGGATATCTAGAACATCACCTGAATCATTCGGCAAAACCAAAGTCATTAATCTCAACAAACAAAGAGTACACAATGAGTCACATAGAGGACTTGAGCAGACGGTACCAAAGTACAATTTACGAAAAGCAGACAGTCGATCAACGGTAATTTCGTTTCTTCTGCTGTTTGTCCAGTTAGAGATCTGGATAGTAATCTGCTTTTGTTCTCTTAAGTATCTCTACTATGGCTACTGAATACTTTTAGCGATGCCGATGACTAGACCTTCTCAGCAACTATTTGGCTCACAGTCGGCTCACATATGCAACTCGATCGTGAGCTTTTTCGCTCTGATTTCAAGCCTCCTTCGAGAGAGCACTGCGTGGCAATTGTATAACAGGCTACAGTGCGCAAGAGGTTTGACATTCAGTATTCGAAGCTGTTGCCTCTTGTTTCTACTCCTTTATTTTACTCGTATTCTCCTCAGTAGTACCGATCCTTTCAAAACTTCGCTCTCTTAACTCAGTGTTTTACTATATCACTACTGTTTCAATATCCTGACTATTCTTACCATGAAAAGAGCTTGTCCAGCGACTGACAATAGCCTTGAGAAGAGCCATCTTAGTCACTTTTCACTCGGTTGGTTTCTTCCGTCTATGATTTGTCGACACGCTTGAGCCAGCAAGTTGACATGAGAGAATGATGCATGCTTCCAATCAAGACTGCCACAGATACTATGGAACCTATCGTAGTATTTGAACAAAGTTATACAAGTCGGAGCTTTATTGTTTCTATTTCCTTCATCATTCACAGATCTTTGCAGACATATAAGTCGAATATTTACTTGTATTTAAAAGACCTAACATACCATGACACAGGCGTCTTTTCAACATTTCTTATGTAGACATGTTATGACTTTGCTAGAATATTTACCACTTTAATGTGACTATGAGTGGTGGGGAAGAGTGTTGTCTTCTGTATATCACAACTCGTGGATCAATTTGTCTCTCTGATGGGATTTTATAAAGGCTTGACAAGAATCATGTCTCCACTATTTACTTCGGGCCTTTTCTTTTCGAAAGAGATATCAGGCTACGACTATCTCACCGAGACCAAGTCCTACTATTGCCCTCCCGAAGCTTTCCAGGCGTGCATGCACTAATATGGCTCGATGTTCGACGCCTACCCAATCCAAGATGAACGATCTTTCAAAGGAAATGATAGACAGCATCATACAACATCTGGAGGGAGATTTTTCCAGCCTACGGAATCTAAGACTCTCCTCGAAACGTCTAAACGATGCTGCAACTCGATACCTGTATCGAAAGCTTTTACTCTACTACCACCCTCAGAGTTGGGAAAAGGTTAAGCTTATTGCAAATTGCCCGAAGCTTGCCAATTCCGTTCGAACGTTGCAGTTGGCGAATCTTGAAAAGCTTCCCGAAATTACTAATTTTAAAGCCTGGAAGGAGTATATACAACAGTTTCGCTGGGAATTCCAATCGAGCGTCGGCTTGGCGGGAAATCCAAACTATAACGATGATATCCTGTTGAATCGATATAAGAAGTTTGAATATTGGCTTGAGGGTGAAATTCTTATGGATGGATATTCGGCAGGATATACCGGCGTACCTATATTGCAGCTGTCAAGTCTAACTAATCTTCACTCCATCGAATCTGTCGGTTCGCACAATCTCTGGGGACCAATATCGGATCCAGACGCTGTAGTGGATGTTAGGGAGAAGGCCACATGCATTGCTAGGAATCATTGGACTTCGTTTCAAGCCCTGCACCTATCCCTTTTCATATCCTCCGCCCGTTCGGTAAATTTTCGCTTGACCTCCCTCAAGCTTCACAATCTTACCGATACCCACGGATATTGGTTCGATCCAGTCTTTGGACTAAAGGAACTTCGAACGCTCGAAATTGACCTGAGGGATTCAGAAGATCTAGAAACGGGTTACTGGGGTACTTGGGAAAGTCGCATTGCTGCTTCTTGGTTAACCAGACTGAACTCACTTGAAACATTCAAACTTATCCAGGACCCTCGACTGAACCCAGGAGTTGATATCATCGGCACGCTAAGCCAGATGGAATGGCCCAAACTCCGGTATCTAGATCTCAAACATGTATCAACCAAGCCATGGTGTCTGGAAAAGTTTGTGAACGACCACGCCTCTTCCTTATGTACCCTTCGCATCATCAAGCCGACAATGCCAATGAGACTGTGGCAGCCTTGCCTGAACTCGATCCAGCAGATCGTTACCGAACATCGGATCGACTTCGATAGCACGGACTCATTCTACCCAACAAGCAACGATAACGATCGGTGGTATAACGTTTTTACGTTAGTGCCTCCTTAGTTGGCAAGGTCGAAAATCAGAATTGGGGGGAATGTATTGTCCATTGGCTTGAGGGTTGTTAATAGCGTCGGGTTAGATTTGTCGGGTTGACATTTGGATTGAAGCTGCTAGAATTCTGGGGGAGTTCTGTTCAAAGATATGTGTTAGGGGAATTTCCACTGAATGATATCACCATCTGGCAAAGAGGTAAAATTCTATCCCTATGCAAACTTCAACAGTTGGTCAATTCGATAGATGGAAATACAGGTTGCTTCGAATTACAAATTCACGCCGTGTTAACAATCGAGGTGCCCGCTTAAGGTACTCGTTACACTTGCAATGCCATTCCACCAAGGCAGTAGGATGGTAACGTTTCTTCAATGCTGAGAGCAGCTTTGTGTCTACTATGGATGTAGAGAGTTCATAAATGATGAGAGTATCTACTACTTTGCTATTCACTTGATAAAACTTTTCGAAGAAAGAGAAAGCTTAGATTACATACCAAGGTGCACGAGTAAACGATCAATAGAACACATCACACCCTACGTAGGTAGCGAAGTCCAAGTTCTTATACTGTAACCTCATCACAAGAACTGATGATAGTCCACATCTTGCGCTCACTTCTCTACCTTCAGCCCAGGTCTTTAGGGTTTCTGTCCGATAGGGATTCGGTGAAGCCACTTCGGTTCCCAAGTAGAAAGCACATTGCAGCACTCTCCCGAGTTCACTAATGTGATTTGGTGTTGCGAGAGTGCTATATGACTCACGTATGATGTTGTTGCAGTGATGCATGCACACAATTGGACTTCGTAGCAGTAAATATGTCTGTTCAAAGTCCTTTGCACTTGAGAATGAAAGCGATACCGAATGTGTTGCAAGTGACGGCATCGTTAGTAGCCCGTCGTGCCCGTTCCGTCAGATGTTTTCGTGTTAGACATCCCTGTAGAACTGTGAGCTTAAAGTGGTTTCCATTGTCGCGATAAATGAGTCGCGTGGGCGAGATGCGCAACGACGCCTCAATCAATCTTTGTACATAGGAGGTGAAAGATGAGTACTCCGGCTGACAGTATTGATATCTCACAATTGAAGGCGCAAGTTTTGGGCTTAGATGTTACAGTGAGCGAACCCAAGCGCCCTACAATGCCTACAATGCCTGCAATAATAAATTAATCGGTTATGCAACATAGCTGACGCCATCTTCCTTGCAGTCTTTAAAAAGCCGCGGCCCATCTTCCGCGAGAAGACCGTTACCAGGCCGCGATGATCACTTGGACGCGACGTTGACACGTCAATCCAGTATTCCGAACGTATTTGGAGGGGATGGGGAACTTCAAAACTCGCCACACTGCGGCCGACTACACGGCCCAGACGGGGAGTACCCTGACCTTCGCCGAGGCGCCTACAGACCCCCAGCAACCCGACTGTCTGCCTCGCAGCCTCACCTTCCAAGTACAATACCCGAATCAGTCGACGGCAAGATGAATACGTCGGGCAGCCAGTCCCAAGAGGATACACAGCCCGTCTCACAATCCTTCTATCACGAATTTCAAAAGAGAATAAAGCAACAGCATGCTGCCAAAGAGTCGGGCCTTCCTGATGGCGTTTCGGGCACCGCCAAGTCAGTCTCACACACTTACCATGAAGGCCAGACAGGTCACATTGATCTTCTCGGTGTATACGACCAGCAAAATGTTGCGCATAGCCAAACATCCGTGGAAGAGCGTAATAACGATGAAATAGAACCTGCGACCCAGGCGGCAGATGTTCGAGCGGACATATATCCAGAGTCGGAGCGTTTTCGGCCGCCATCAACACCCTCGACCGATAGTAAAAAGCATAATCGTGCAGGCGAAACGATAGATAATCCGAGTACAACACCAAGGCTGCCGATAAATCCCTTCGCGGGCCAAATGGGTGGATTGAATGGTCTGATGGATGCTAGCCAGCTTTTCAACGCTACGCAGGCTCTGTCATCACCTTTGATCAACGTCATACCGTCTGATGGTCTTTCCGAGAGACCATCTCCCGACATGTTCTCTCGACAAAGGCCGTCGACGGGTGATCACCCTCTCTCATCTCCGGCAAAGCTCCCACGCTTGAATATGGTACGCTCTGTAACCGAGCCCCAGGCTACCTATATCTCATTGAAGGAGTCTCAAGCAGAAAGAGAGAGGTTGGCACGAATGTCATTAGTGGGTCTCGGTGCTGTAGGGCAAGAACTATCGGATGATGACGATTTCGACTTCGATAGCCAGCTCAGGCGGCGTCGCCTCAGAAGAAAGATTGACCAGGAGACAAACCTTCAATTTATGGGAATCACAGCACCGCCGACGCCGGTTCAAAGGGGACATCCCAGAGGGTACAAAGGCAGGCAAAACCGGGCCGGCAATTTCCATCGCCGTTCAAGCAGGGAGACCAGTGAGGCTGTCATTATATCGGATGACATACCTGCAGAAGATCCTCATAGCAACGGTACCGAAGAGGAGACAGAGCGCGAGGAAGAGAGCAATAGTATGGACATTGATGATGAAGCCGACGATTTGGCGGATGACAACAAGGAGAACGTTGGTACTAAAGGCGTACAAGTACCTATGACAGACTCGAGGATGAACTACAGAACTTCTTTGGCCATTATGACTCAATCTAGTCCGTCACATCGTATCCAAGGGAGTGCTGCAACACCTCATGTTCCTGGCCAAGCCGGCGGCCGCGATCACGAGAGTACTGCTATCACGGATGTTTCTGAAGGCGTCCCTCTGCCGACTCAAACTGTCGCAATCGCAGACTCGCAATCTTCTCAATCACATGTGGAGGCAAAAACGTCACATAATACGAAGATGCAGTCACGAGCGCCTGGCTCTCCACCCGATCCTCCACTACTCGTCCCGCAGCCTCAATTGAACGGCCCTAATCTCCAGCCATCAAACTCAGCCAACGGCGGCGCACATGTCCGCCCTCCTGCCGAGGGTTCGGTAGCCCCAGTCTCTTCTCCTGGCCGGGGTGAAAGTCCACCATCACATTTGAGAGGCTCATCGGACATATCCACCTTAAAGAACTCTAAGCTTCTGCCTGAGAACGGTCTCCCGGTTGGCCCTCAGATCCCCGAACTAATTGGCAGCAGCCCACCGGTAATTTTCAAACAACAGAAAGTTCTCGAATCCACAAGAGAAGGCACGAATATTGTAAATGGTGATGGCATAGCATTGCCAAGAACAGAAGCGTCGGCCGAAGAGATTCCAAGGTCGGCAACCACGACCGTGGCGCAAGGTAGAGGAGCCAGTCCAGATAGGCGCTCTGATAATATCATCTCGCATCAGCAGACCACATACACGATGGGTGCACAAGATACGATCGCGGAGACTAGCTCTGCCGTAGAGGGGATTGAAGTCCACACTCATGCTGTTGTGTCGTCTGCCGGGTCTGGGTCCAAGCCGCTACCTGAAACTTTGCCTGGACACTGCTCTAAAGGGTCAACTGTCTTCGAAACAGCACAATCACATCTATCCATTCAAGCTACCCAATCCTCCGCCAGACATACGGAACTCTCGCCGCAGAACGGCTTCGCAGATTCCCCTAAATTAATTCGCCCTAGAACCATCACCGAGATTGCAGCAGCTCCATCACCGGGAACTCCCTCAGATGATGTTGATCTAGATATCAATTTACTCACAAGTGGTGATGTTGAATATCAGACCGTGATAGATCAGCTAAGTCCGGTGCGAAAGAAAAGGCGAGGCAATCATGGACAGGCGTTGCGAGCAGCAGTGCCTGAACCACCGCCAACGCCTCAAGCGCCGATTCATCCTACTATGGCCAATGATGAAAGACCGATGGCACGCTCAAGCGAGCCGATAATGCCCCAACCGCCCATAGAGAACGGATCAACTAAAACAGTTGCGTTGAACATGACGCAGGGCGTAAATGACAACACCGATGAACGAATCGAAAGTCAGGTCAAGGTAAAATCGAGTCCCAGGGGAAGACCAAGAAAGATCAAACCTATCACCACCAGCAAAATCGCCGAAGCTCTAACTAATGGAACGAAAACCCAAGGCACAGCAGTGACGGCATCTTCCCTTAGAGTCGTACGCGGTCCGCCACCTCAAGAGCCAATTGCCCAACCTATTGGGGCTTCCGCTGTGGCGGCCACCCGAGTGTTTGCTCATTTCAATGGAAATTGTGCAGCGTATTATCCTGCAACCTGTATAGGAGTTGTTGGTGGTCAGGAACCTCGGTATAGGGTTCGCTTTGATGACGGCACAGTGGATATGATCAGCGGCTACGGTATCAGGAGGCTAGAACTGCGACCTGGAGATAATGTGAAGCTTGATATAGGTGGTGCGCGTACGAACAAATATGTCGTTGAATCCACTCAAGATCAGCAATTACCTACACCACTACCAGACTCGGATACACCAACACGTTGGGGTAGACCAAGACTGAGTAGTCTTACTGCATATCCACAAACAGACATTTATGGACACATAACGGTGGTAGTCTCCTTGAAACAACGCAAGAGCCTTGATGGTGACCATCACAGCAAGGAGAAGGTGTATGTACCTGTCAAGCATGTCTACCTCACACAAACCATGTGGACCAACTTTAGAAATCGAGATTACACTCACGCCACCGCATTAGATCAAGGCCTAGACAGGCTAGGTACACCTTCCGAGAGACCATCAACTCCGTCTACGCCTTGCTCTCGCACTCGACGTGTCAAGAATTCTGGGTTCTCAAAAAGCCTGAGTACCAGCCTCTCCGCCAGGTCGGGTGGAGGTCTTTTCGAAAACATGGCTTTCGCTGTAACCAACGTCAACGACGTGGAGGATCATTCACGGGTCACACAACAGATTCTTTCCAACGGTGGTCGTATCCTTGATGCTGGTTTTGGCGAGCTCTTCCACATCCCCTATCTCGACATTTCCTCACCATCGAAGAACAGCCCTACCGAATCTCAGTTCCAAACAAACCAAGCAGCCTCCAGTCTAGGGTTCACATGCTTGATCGCCGACGAACACTGCCGTAGAGCCAAATACATTGAAGCCTTAGCACTAGGCATACCCTGCCTCGCAACCCGCTGGATCCAAGACTCCATCACCAAACGCCGCATCCTACCCTGGATCCCCTACCTGCTCGCCTCAGGCGAATCCACCTACCTAGGCGGCGCCGTCCACTCCCGCTTCCTGCAACCCTACCCCGCCGAAACCGCCACCCTATCCACGATCCTAGAAACCCGCTCCAAACTCCTACACGACCAGTCCGTCCTCCTCATCATGAGCAATCGTGAAGAAAAAACTATGAAGTCGCACCCGCTAATCACACACGCCCTGGGTGCCAGTAAGGTCTCACGCGCCCTCAATATCGACGTCGCGGCCAAGGCTATTGCGGAGGCGCAGGCGAATGGCGAGCCGTGGAATTGGGTGTATAGTCATGATAATGAGAAGGAGGTTGAGAGGAGGCTTTTTGGCGGAGGGGAGAAGGCGGGGAGGAAGCGGAAGAGGGGGAGGGGGAGCGATGGGGTTACTGGAGCTTCGGGGGAGAAGGGGGGGACGAGGGTGGTGGGGAATGAATTTGTGATTCAGAGCTTGATTTTGGGGATGCTTGTTGATGGGGAGTGATGGAATGAAGTAGGAAGGCATTTAGGGAGGGGGGCTTGGAAATGTTGAAGGTGGTTGAACGGTGCAGTTGGATTGAACCATAAGGTTGGATGTTAATTAGGATAGAGACGATACCCGGTGGATCTGAATATTTGCAAATGCAGTGTACTTTGTCCCACATCGTGACTCTGTCACAATACTTGGTATGTATTGGGTTTTCAAGGTGCTATCTAAAAGTAGTACATACATCCACCCCTTCGAACACAAAAACGTCCCAACCCACTTCACTCCTCCCAAATGGGGCTCATTTTACTTCCCCGACCCTTCTCTTCACGCGCAATAGTTTCTTCCCCATATGCTCTGCCACAACCAGTATTCGGTCAAGAATGGCTTCTGTTCTTGTGCAAAACCCTCTCAACCAAATTCTGCATTCGAGGTACTAGCTACCAGTCAGTGCACCTGGCCCCAATCCCGAAACCCTACTTCGCCCCTTTCTTCTTCACGCGCAGAAGATTCTTCTTCACATCATCCGCCTTGCGCGCATTCGCCTTCCGCCACGCCATAAACCGATCTCCAGGCTCATACGCCCGAACCTTGACTTTGGCCTTCTCGGCCGCGCGGCCGATTTGCCAGTTTGTTTCGCGGTACATGTAGCCTGATTTTACTTGCAGGGCTGGTTTTTGGGGGAGGATGGTTTGGAGGGGTTCGGTGGGGGGTTTGGTGGGTTCGGTTTCGATTAGGGTGTTGTCGTTCCCTTCCATGACCTCTTGCACAACCTCATCTCCATCGTCCGGCACCACAGCCAGCGTCCCCATATCCCTCTCCGCCGCCACCATCCCCAACCTCCTCCTCCTCGCCGCCCCCCTCGGCACCGGCAGTCTCTGCCCCCGCTCAAACACAACCCCAATAAACTTCCTCGTAGCATGCCTCTCGGGGTCCTTGTAAAACACCACAAACCCCTTCTCCCGCGCGAAAATCGTATGATCGCGGCCCATGCCGCAGTTCTCGCCGGGGAACCAGTGCGTGCCGCGCTGGCGGAAGATGATGTTGCCTGGCACGACGAGCTCGGAGGCAGATTTTTTGGCGCCGAGGCGTTTTCCGGAACCACGGGCGGTGGTTTTGGCGCGACCTTCCGCAGCGTGGGTGGCGTGGCGGGTTTGGGTGATGGAAGGGTGGAGGGAGAGGAGGACGAGAAGGGGGGTCAAGGGGGAGGGACCGTAGTGGTGCTGAGTCCGGGGGAGGAAGGAGGAAAGGGTGAGGGAGGTGGACGAGAGGCGGGAGAGGGTCATTGTGGTGGTGGGGAGGATATGGTGTTTAGAGCAATGGGCAATTGCCGTATGATTTGTTCGACTGGATAAAGTCAATCATAGCTTGGTAACTTTGCATGTAATATTATCATACTTACGAGACGCTACCTGTAGCGCATAGATACATTACCAAAGCTGTCCTCGAGCTCCAACCCTCGATTTCTCTTACCACAAACGCAAATCACCCCCAAACATCCCTCCAAGATGCGCACTTTCACTCTCGCCATCATTTTCTCCCTTCTAGCTCTCACAAATGCCCAATTCCAATTCTTCGAGCAAATGTTCAATGGCGGCCAGCAACAGCAGCAGCAACAACCCCAGAACGTCGCCAGCGACTCTGCTTGGTACCAACAAACCTATGAATCTGGTAGGTTACCTTTCCCAATCTCTATCCACATCCCCTATAGACTTCCCATACGTCCTCTTGTTCGTATGATGGGCTAACAATCCCCCTTTCAGCCTACTGCAGCAACTACCTCTGCCCCGGTACCCTCGCCTGCGTGCACTTTGCGCATCATTGCCCCTGCCCGTTCCCGGCGCAAGAGGACAAGATCGAGTTAGGTGATGGGAGCGCGCTGTGTTTGAGTAAGGGAGGGTATAAGGCTGGGGAGGCGGCGAGGAAGGTTGAGTTGGCGAGGAAGGCTTTGATATAGAGGTTGTAAGTTTGGGAGAGAAGGGAAAGAGGCGTTTGAGGGGTTTGTGAGGTTATTTGGGAGAATTCTGATAATTTTGATGGTCACGGCATTAGCTGCGTATTTATGGAGACTCTTGGGGTCGCTTTGATATTGGGTCTTTCAAAAGCCTTGAAAGGTTTCACCTAGTTCTTGGGATACTCTGTCTCCCTTGGCACTGAAGGGTTTCGTGCACGATTGAGTGTTTTTGCAGACTCGGGAATTCGAATATCTCCATTCCCAATCCTTCCTTCTGTCTCCTTCTCGTATATATCACGACGCTCTCCTATTTGCATTCGGCAGCAGCCTCCATTTCTCAAAAATTCTATACAATTTTACTCTTCAGCATTCCTGACTTTCATCTCCTCGAAACTCGGGTCTCTTGTCGTTGCGCTACAAGGATCCTGAGGACCGTCTGTATAAGTAGAACTAAACCTTACCGGGTTCCTATATTCAGCAAAGCAGACACGTTCTAATTTGTTCATGTGTATTTTGAGCTTTTTGTGATACGTTCAGCGCCGGCAGGCCATGAATTATGTATGCCTCGAGTCTCTGTCTAATAGTATTCACAGACTTAGATCCGATATAATACGAGTAAAAGGCCACTTGATTTTCTCAAATTTAGGCCAGACTCGTCGTAACTTATGAGTAGACTAATATGGAATAAAACTATGGCCGCAGATTTGGATACCCCTTTTGGTACGGAGGTCTTGCGGCTTTAGGCTTGATTCCGACTGCAACATACAAGCCAAGGGCAAGCCTGATCTGTTTGATACAAAAAGTTCAAAAATAGAACGAACATTCCTAATGGACATTCAGGGATTTGAACCCTGGACCTTTCACAAATATCACACGAAGAATGCGAAGCGAAAATCATACCCCTAGACCAAATGCCCTGCGTATATTTAAGATATCATTAATTATTATAATTTTATTTTACATTATACGTTCGAACGCCGGCTGCCTCCCAACCTTTGACTGTCAAGGCTCCCAAGTATTAGATAATAAATCTTAGGGGGGAAATTTCATATACATGTAATCTATGTGATACCTTTGTTCTAGGTTCTCTTTGCGGAGAGAAAGAGATTTGTGGTACTCTTTAAGCGGACATAATTATTCATAGATATAGCAGAATGGTCCGTGGATCATCGATATCATGGTATCAACCTCAACCGAGGGCGCAATAATTCCAAGATCGATCTTATACGATAGTGAGACTGTTCGTTGTCAGGACAGAGGCATTCCCGTTCCCAAAATCCAATTTACCATTAAACCAAGTAAGGGATCCTTGCAGCTGGTTCTGCCTCTGCTCAATATGCAGGTTCTGCCAAATCGGCTACATTCATTCAACCTGTGCATGGTGATAGTAGAACACAGAATCACCAGGCAAAACAAATAGATCGAAGAGCATTCCCTCAATTGAATTATGCCCACTCGCATGCATTCATTCCAGTGTCGAGATTATTGACGAACGCGGTACAGTCAGCCGACCGCGCAAGTAGGTCTATCACATTCTGATATGCGAGCCCACTGCGGCTAATGGCAGGACCGATATCACGGACAAGGCACCGTGGATTGTAGTCCAACCCAGTACCGCTACCGATATAGCCGGGAAGGAAGCCATTTGAGCTCACTGGGCCAAGATTGACGCTCATGTTCACTAAGGCGCCGTTGTGGATGCGGCCGTCGTGAATGCAGCCACCGCCGCCGCCAGTAGGCACGTTGACGATCAGCGAGGGGACGAGGGGCATTGCGTAGGTGAGATTCCCGTGGGGAACCGCTATGTCATTGCCAGAGAGGGAATATACAGAGCCATCAAAGAGGGGTGAGCTGGTAGGATCTTGAGAGTATATAGGCCAATCCCAGTTACCGATGCAGCCATGGGTCAGTCATGAATATCTCGTTGGTGGATGGAGGATTGCAGACAGTTAATAGCCTTTGTAACCGCGATCATCGCGGAGTGCTTTCTCGTATGCCCAGGTAAAGTATCGGTGCCAGGGAAGGAATTGCACCTGTTCCAAGTAAGCTTTACTACCCAAGGCCTGTGGTTAAGACGACTAACGTTATTGTGGATGATGAATGTTTGGTTGACGACCTGGAAGTCATTGAATCGACTGCGAGCTCCCGGGACGAGGGTATAGGGAGAAATAGGCGGCTTGGATTTCAGTCACAGAAATGCCTCGATGTAGGCGAGTCGGTCCTTCTCTGATAAAGTACCGTTGGAGATATGGGCAGGCGGGCTTTCTTCCTTTATTCTTGCACAAACCATTCTCTCCGCACAGCAACATTTTCCTGCGTACATCCTTCCGTACGACCGTGAAGTGTTTTGACCTGCTGCAACGCGGATTAGAATACCAGAATTTTCATCAAGGCTGTGTCGGCCGACACCGATAGCATCAGGACCTGTAGCCCTAGAAGAGCTAGAACGCTTCTCCTCGTGTTCGTGACGTTGTAGTGCAATCGATGGCTAAAGAGGAGGTCCCTTAAAAAGCCGAGATATAGAGACGCACGCTAATCCTTCACCTATGTCTATACATTTGTAGGGATTGAAAATAGCACATCTTTCCTGGTCCTTCTGACTCGGTGTTTTTGATTATTGCTTTTCGAAACCATGTATAAAGCAACCTCCAGTACCGGTACCCTGATGATGACATACGCCTCACGGCGACATAATTTCTCCCAGAAACGTATACGAGATCTTTGGCATTAAGAGGTCACTTTGGTTACGCACTACGTTCAGTAGAACCCACTGGTCCATGCCATTGAACGAGACGGGATACCCCAACTCAGAGTAAGAAATGAAAGATTGCCTCAGATGAGCGCTGCTGCGTCTAGCAACTGACTGACCCAACGACGATTGGTGAAACTCAACGACAGTCGAAAGCATTGAACATCACGCACTCGGCCTTTCTTTAAAATCACAGTCGCGGAACATCTTAGGGATCTTCGTAATTCTAGCGCTGAAGAGAACTTCGAACTTCGAAAGCTTCAGCGTAGTCAGCAACCACGAAGCAAACGAGATTGCGAGATCATGAGGAAACAGATGTGCAGACATTGACCAAAGGCTCGCCAGTTACGACCAACCACGAGCCGCTTCGTAGCGAATTCTTGACAGATTCGAGGCAGATTGAACACAGTTTGAGTTTTGAATTGGATGACTTGACGCGGCAGTTGATAAGACTCTTTCTGCAAGATATATGGAGGTACTACCGTAGTAAGATACAGTAGAACCTCCTCTCTGAAGCGCGTCGCCCCTTGTCGGTTGCAGTACAGTACCTTAGCACGCTTAGGTACCTTAGCCCAAGGAAGCTTAGGGCTAAGTGGCTGTGCGGCTTACATAGCCCATTCTCTTTTGGACTTTGAGACAACCAGTACTTCTTCTGGGCGCCAAACCCTGTTCGAGCGTGAGATGAAGGCATCACTCTCCGACATCAGAAAATACACAAGTCGCAACTACTGCAGCATCGACAATTGGCGGCGAATGGGCATTGAGTTAGATTACGCCTAGAGATTGTGGCCCAGGGCGAAGGATCAGAAACCCTGTGATGTGTTTGAGCTATGTACTGTTCTTCAAACCTCTAATTGGGTTGGATGGTGTTGCTCTGCCATTGAAATGCCCGAAGATTAATATGAACAGTAGGATGCATGCTCATGACGAACTATAAGTTCTCCCCACCGTGCAGGATGGCGCTGAGATTTCGGTTTCCCTCCTCTTATTTCCTTCTAGAATTCATGGAAGTGTCTGCGTGATATTGGGCTAGCGAGTCGACAGAGCTCTGCTCATTTTGGCATTGTAGCTGCAATGCCTTCCCATGGCGGTTTTGGAGCCTGGTTTCGTCAAAATGTCCTCAATCAATTTCGATATGCGACCGTCAAAAATCACGAACAAGACGAGAGTCTTGCCCGAAGCCCCCTTGAACTTCGAAGAACAATCGAAACATTAGAGCATAAAAGGTATCCGACGAGCAACCAGAGAACTCCAAAGGACTCTAATGCTACTGCCAGTGAGAAGACAAAATATGGTAAGATATCCAATTAGCACAAAGCCGGAAGCACAGTGCACTGCATTCCCACTTGAGAGTCCGCCAAAATCTGATAATTTGACAGCATCAAAAGCATTTCTTCCCGTGACGCTTCGAGCACCATTGCTCTTTACTGTTGCAGCAGCTTCTATCAGCTTGCTGGTGCTCCTGGAAGTGCTATCACACAAGAATGCAAGAGACGGAGGAATTATGTTTGCAAGTGTAGGCCAGCCAATCAGCACTGGTCAAACTTTCACCTATCTTTATCTTCCTACCATTCTCTCCGTCATTGGAGGTATGATATGGAGCTGGATTGATCTTGATGTCAAGCGCCTGGAGGCCTACTTCCAGCTATCCAAAGACGGAGGAGCGCATGGATCTGATTCGGTGTTACTATCATACCCAGTAGATTTTCTGCCATTGGTACCGCCGAGAGCCGCGAGAAGAAGGTCAGTGTTTATTGATGCCTGAGCCGATGGAGCTGATAATGTAGACATTGGACCGTTGTTGCTGCAGGGTTCGCAGTACTCTTGATGTTCTGGGCAATCACTCCACTACAGGTACGTAACATACCACCTTCTACGTCTTGGGCCGATCCCTTACTCTCTATCTCCTAACAATGAACGGTTGTATGGATCCCACGAATGGCTTGGCCTTGAGGGGCGACAAGTACCAACATGCCATTTGTGTTTAGGCCGCCATCTGGGGTACTGCTCATGTTGCCAGGTCACAGTCTGTCTCCGGCAAACGATCAACTGGACTGACGTCGGACACGGCTCCTAACGCAACGTCGGAAATATCAATGGGAGATCCGAGCAATGTTACTTCTTTCGAAAATGGCGTGTTGCATAACTTCTTAGATAGGGTTTATGGAATTGTTTGGCTCAACGAAAGTTTCCCAGCTTTTACTACGAGTGGAACATACTACGTAGTAGCACCGTTCACGGCCAGCAACGGGAATCACAGCGCCAACACCGCAGATGCGACTTTAACGGCGTCCACGCTATTGTATGAGACAGACCTACTTTGTGAGCCAGCAAATATCATACCAACACCTCCTACTAATAGTTTCGCTCCCGGTGAAGCGTACAACATCACCAACTCGCAAGGATTCAATATTCAGATTGGTGGTAAGCCTCAGGGCAATGGCTATCACCCCACTTATGCAACCGGCGTCTTTGAAAGCTACTGCGTTGGCCATCCATCGTCTATTTCGCAGCCGGGTGAAAAAGCCTGTGGGCCATTGAATACGTCGTTCCTCGCAACCTGGCAAAATGATCAGAAGAGCGGAGAGGATGAAATGAAAGGACTTCTCGCTGCTTTCTGCAAACCCACATATTATTCTCAAACCGCTGATGTCACCATATTTCAGCAGAATCAGTCAATTCTATCCCTAACCCCTAGCGGGGAGAGAGCTCCTTTAGACCCCTTAAACTTCGACCAGGACCAATTTGCGACGGTTGTATCAAGCATAAATATTGATCAAGCTGCCAGAGTTGTTGCGATGGGCTTGGGCTATGAAGCTTATGGGACAGTACCCACCATTATTGGAATTGGGCTCGCTCTTACCGGCATACCGCACTCACAGCTCCCTCAGTCGGGCAACCTCGAGACTGTTCTTGGGACTGGGTATAAGCTCATGTTTACGTTGGCTGCCCAAACGCAGATTAGCTACAATGCGGCCACTATATCAATATTAATGCAGCAGGACACGATTGTGGATGCTGTTGTAATGGTTCGGGCTTTTGCAATAGTCATTGAAGTTCTATTGGTTGTGATAGCTGCAATTGCGGTTTTGATATTCGTATTGAACGCCATTCGCGCAAACAAGCTTCAATCAGATCCTCATTCTTTAGCTTATTCAATGGCGCTTTCTTCGTCGGGCGCAAGCAAGCCACTCCTGGACAGTCTTTCAATGCACGAGATGGCCACTGAAACTCAGCTCGACACTGCCTATCGGGATCTCAGGTTCGTTCTGAGAGAAGGGACCCAATCTCCCATTCGATGTTTATCACTGCTGTCCGACCATCCCAAACAGTCTGCGCAAGAGGTCCAGAACGTCTCCAACGATTCTTCCGAAGCCCCGCTACCTCGTATTACGAAACCTGCATATATGGTACAATTGAGCTGGGCCTTTGGCATCCCATTCGTTGTAACTCTGGCGCTTCTGATAGTGGCACTCTCAATATTGAGATATTTCAACGGAAAGTACCAAGGTAAGCAAATTCCACCGGTCAAGATTGCCCACAAGTGTTTATAGCACGTTAGCTGCTGTTAAGCACTCTATGACGATATTCAAGTCCTATTTGTCAGGCCTCTATAAGTATGGTCACTAACATAGTGTAACAGGATTCACATCTCCTTCTACTAACAGTACGGCGCAACAGTTACTTTTCAACTACCTCCCAACTACAATGGCGACGTTCATTGAGCCTTTGTGGGTTTCGATCATCCGCGTCCTCTCCATCTTAATGCCTATGGAAGAACTCCGCCGGGGTAAATCAAAATTCAAAGCTTCAGTAGGTGCGAATTACGTCTCGTTGCCACCTCAATTACTTTTCGTGCGCGCTCTCCGATCACGGCAATTCCTACTATCTATGACATGTGTGATGGCTCTGCTGTCGAGCCTGCTCGCTGTTGCATTTAGCGGTTTATTTCAGCAAGTCACTATCGCTCAGGGAATCCAGACGCCAATGAAGCATTCCTTCATACCATTCCTGCAGAGCGTAGGAATTCGAGGCAGCGTAGATGCCAGTCAAGAGAACAGCGGGATGTTGAACCTAAGCTTTGTTAATGCGAATACTCATTGGGACTACGTTGATCCTTTCTATGTTGTCGATGCCAATATCACAAGAGGTCTATCGCTCCCACCCTGGACGACATCGGATTACTACTTTGTCTCATTCGATGTCGATAAGCTACCTGCCAATGCCGACGGATCTCGCTCAGCTGTTACCCAGGGATTTGGCATTGATGTACCTTGTATCACTTCAGATCATAGTTCCAACTACGGAAACGTCAGCTTTGAGGTTGATATAAGCAGTGATGGCCAGAATAACCTAACAACATCGCATGTAATGGGGAATGGCTCTCGATACGATTGCCACTCTCGATACACTTTGTTTGATGATTCTGGTGGTGTAGCGCTGAGATTTCAAGTTCAAGCGAATCCTGCCTACCTCCCGTTGAGTCGTCCGGAGAGATCAGGACCTCACGCCGTGGAAACCGTGATCGGTATGACAGCAACGTCCAATCTGAAAATGACGCCCACCCAAGAGCAAGCCGCTACCTGTGCTCAGGAAATCGCTGTGGCATGGTTTCGCGCAGATTTCACAGAACAGGCGAACCAAGCTGTTCCTTCGATGAGCAACGAGAGGTCACTACTGCTGATGTGCTACCCCCGACTCAAAATCGCCCAGTTTGAAGTTTCTGTAGACTCTAGTGGCGGCGTAACGAGTTATGCCCAAACTGGTCCATTTGTTGCAGATACCACTAGCTACTACGATGGACCAGCACCACGAGCGCTGACCGATACCATCGCTCTGCTCCACGGGACAATTGGAGACGTACCAAATTGGCACAGCGATACCGCTGCGTACGACTGGCTCAACTACTTCATAAAAATTAAGACCAATTCCTCGGACATCACCGATCCTCTAAAGCCTCTCCCAGATCCTACCAAGATCAGTCCACTAATCGAAGATATAGTACGCCGAGTTTTTACCAGCTCTTTAAGCCTTAACCAGAATGCAACGTTCAAGCTCATGGACACCCAGCAAGTAATCGATGGTATCGGCGCATTGCATGGCACCATATGGGTGCAAGTTGACAGATGGGTCATTTCTGACCTCATGTTTACTATTGCGCTTACCATTTTAATCCTCATGTTCTTGGTCGCCGTAGCCGTCTTTGTCTGGCGTCCTGCAAGATTCCTGCCGCGCATTCCCACGTCGATTGCATCTCAGATAGCGTATTTTGCCTCCAGTTCCATCATGGGGGATATGAGACGAATGGACCAGAGCTCAAGGCCACAAGAAAAGGAAATGGCCCTGAAGAGTAAGCAGTATCTGTATGGATATGGGAAGTTTGTGGGATTGGACCACAAGCCACATGTTGGGATCGAGCGGGCGCCATATTATACGCCTCTAGAAGGGCAACTGAGACGCAGAACAGGGTCGAGGTTCTCCAGTGGAAAGGGCGTTTCGCTGTAGACTGACAAAGTTGGGATGGGGGACGTACAAGACAATATATATTGGCGACTCTTTGGAAAACAGAGTAGACTAAGTCATCTATATTGGCTTTCGATTGACCTACATATACTCTATGAAGCAAGGAGGCGGATGGATAAAGGTAGTGTGGGTGGGTGGTGAATGATGCCTAGGCAATCAACGACATCACACGTTAAAAGCCATTGCTACAAGCTCTCTACGAGAAGGAAAAGATCCAAGACCAAAATCCAACTGTCATCTCCTTTCCAGTCATATTGATGAGGGCAACAACTATGTAGCTACCTATTGCTGTGTCTCTCAGCCTTGCGGGATCCTTTCGACTTTGGAGCTTAACGCACGGGCCACATCCCTGCTAGCCTTACATACTCTCTCTAGTCTCTAGCTACAGTACTCTCTAATTTGTGACGGAGAATCCTAGGGCTTCTCATCCATCGTTCACCACTTCACGGCAACTCAACTGCTATTGGGTCGACGACCAAGGTGCACATACAACTGCTGGAGCATGAGCGCGCCGCAGTTATGAAAAGGTGGATGCATGACTAGTTCGCCCCACACGTCAAGTCCGGGGAACATGAAACGCGAACGAAATCCTGCAAGGCTGTGTGGGCTATGCTCGAACATCCTCCACAGGCGGCTGTGGTGATATGTTGCCACCTCATCCAATAAGGAAGAGCCGTTAACAGACGGTCGTCCCAGGCAGCATCAAGGCTGCCATGAGCCATCATCCCGTTTAGCTGTCCTTGACCTTGAGACGCAGTGCACACGGGAACTCCCATGCATACAGGAAGGTGGCCCAGCCAACAAGAAGGGGACTAATAATATCCAAACCTGCAGTGGGATCTGTCCCCCAAGGCTGAGCAGAGTCCGTTGAGAGCTCTATATCGGTGTCGTGTCTACTTAATATCTTCTTTGTTTGCTGTTCCGTCTCACACGTTCTACGCCTTGTCACAAGAGCTCTCAAGTTTGTGTCACCAGGTTCTCCCTGAAATCATTGTGCTTCGTTGAGACCAATCGCGATACTCTGCTATTGAAGGTTCTCCGCCGCACCAATCTCATCATTTCCCCCCGCCATCATGGGATTCTTCGGCAATCATCCCAGAATCCTCTACTTTGTCCGATTACTACAGATATGTCTTGCTTCTGCTACCTTGGTCTTTATCTGCTACGATGGCGTACATAGAGGATGGTGGAACAACATCAATGGCCCTCTAGCAGTAGGAGGTTAGTACATCCGTACTCGGACTGCATCCCTCTGAACCTCACAATATGATGTATCTCTGATACATTCCTGCAGTCATCACATGCATCTTCACCCTCGTCGTCAGCTTTATGACAATCTGGATTCAACACCGCAGCAACCCATTCTCCGGCGGAAGCAGAACCCACACAATCTCACGAATAGGCGCGGAACTGATTGGCTTCCTTCTATGGATAGCCACGGCGACTTTGATGCTTAGGCCAAAGGGCGGATGCCTGCAACGAGAACAAGATAAAGGGTTCGATGTGTGCTTCAAGGACGAGAAACCTTTCAAGAATTGGACCGATCAACCGGTTATAATCTGGAACATTGCAATTGCGTTCGCCTTTGTGGAGATGTAAGTCCCAACTCCGCCTTCTACCTAGTAGTGGCTTTGCTGATTGTACTACGTTTCACAGCGTATCATTCGTCGGCTCGGCCTTCCTAGTCTTCAGGGACGAGCGCGCGAGCAAGGTCCCTTCTGGAGGAGTTAGCTACGCCTGAGAAACCCACAATCCTTACCAGCACTTCGTCAGGAAGAAAGGACTTGCAGAGGCTGGCTTCGGAACGAAGGAATAGGGAATTGAGGGACTTATCTACTTTGCGGCGTACTGATACCCACATACGAGCAACGTAGTTGCGGTCTGCGATGACGATCCTTATAAAGCGATTTTTACGACTCTTACAAAGATATTGGCAGGTCTTGAACCACACGTGGACCAGTGCTCGAAACAAGGAAGCGCTGTTCTACTCAACTTTGTTGCGCGACGGCGTTCTTGATTTTTCCATCTCCTAGCGGAAATTTCTCGAGTTCGTCAATGGTCAATACGCGTCAATCTCCCATGACCCCCCTTACAACCATTCCAGCGCATTTCGTGCTTCTTCAGGAACCTCTTCCTCTTTTCCATCCTTGTATTTTCACCCTGTACCAAGAATAACTTCTCGTTATCCAAGAAGAAACTTTCCTGATTACCCACAATCATTGCACTCTCCCAACAGTGGTAGTACAGATGGCCAAGGTAATCAACCGTGGCCTTGACATATCAGCCTTTTCGGTCGATACTACAGATAACTAAGACCCATGGCTGCGGATTTGACAGCATGCCAACTTTCCTACCTGTTTGTTCTTTTGATATCTTCAGATTATTTCAAGTTTTACATCATAACTCTACATCATACCACAGAGAAAGGACGACTTTTTGGATAATACCACCAACGCGCAAATGCTCCAAGCTGTCACCTCGTTACAGTAGTCACTTGAAATCTGTCATCTCTCTGTATCCACACATTCCAATGCTTGCACCGTTTTGGCAATTTGCCAAGGTCGTCGATCTGGGACCTTGAGGTAAGTTGGAGGTTTATCTCGGAGGTTCAACCCATGATTTGACCTATACTTTAATTTCCAGTTCCCCCTCCCCATACTCTTCCCCACACCCACTTCCCTAGTCTATCACCCAAACCAAACCCACCAACCCCACCAAAATATATACCACACCAATTAAGCCAAACCCTCCACTCCCTTTCTCAATCCCCTTTCCCGCTCTTCTTTCTCAAAGGTTGACAATAATATTTTGTTGAAGCTAGTTGGTTCATATTGTTGGTGTTTCGGTGTACGGAGTTGAGGGAAGAAGGGAGGCAAAGGGGAATAGAGGGTGAGGAAAGGGGAGGGAGGGACGGGACGGGAAGTGGTGAGGGGTGAGGTGGATGAGGGCCGGGGAGGTGGAAGGATGGGGGACTTAGGGAGGTAGAGACAGGGGGCAATGCCGGGAAAGAGGGAGGAAGGGGAGAAGGGCCAGGTGGGCTGTCGTTGGGGGGGGGTCGGAATTTGGGGGATAAACGGACTTGCTGTCTTCACGGCTGCGGTTCCTGTGCAATATGTATCTAGGCTGATCAGCATGATGAATTCCGTGTGAAGCGTCAAGGGGTACCTAGGGTCGATAGCAGGGGGGAGTAGAGAGTACAGTAGATGGTTGGAGAATGGGCGCTATACATAGTTCATCTTCGTTGTCCTGATCTTTTGATTTCTACCGCCCTCCTGCATCCTGCAAAAGTCTTTCGTTTGGAGTTTATCGGTTTGATGATATCGTTGGGATGGCGACGTCGTTGGGGCTGGAATTGCTAAGTGGGGGGGGGGGGTTTTCCGAGGTGTTGTCCACGGAACTTTTGTATCATGGTGGTGACTCGGAGCATCAGAGAAGGTGGGACTTGTAAGGTAGGTGGGTCACCCTACAAAGATGCCGTCGTTCTTCCTTGCAGTAAATCAAGTTTGCACCGCGGCTAGATACACGGGTTACGACAACATCACAAGCTATTACAGCACGCTGTTATAGGAAGAAAAGCTGTGTCTCTTACCAAAAAAGGAATTAATGGGACAGAGCTGCTTTACGAAATGTCCTCATCTCTCGTCTAGTAATGATCGTGGCGGCCCAAATTGGTATGAACGTAAGTGTCATACTGACTTGTGTCCCTTTCTTAAGATCTGTGTTGGGCAATCTTCGCCCTGAATGGTCTACCAGTGCACACAAAATGTGGGCACGGGATAGCGATGCGGTATTGGAAGCTCTGGATCCGTCACCATCGTGCAATAGAGCGGACTGGCTGTGACATAGTTGCGGACGTAAGATCCTCGTGTGTGCACAACGTCGTTGAAGCACCTTCTTGAACTGAACGATATCGTTGAGTCGCACTATCGTGTCACGTATGAAGTAGAATGACGGGCAGCAGTGAAGATGCTCTGCCTCCTTCAACTTTACTTCTTCAAAGAACTCTTCTGGCATTTTGAGATGCGGTATCAGTTCACAAACGCAAAATAATGAAAGTCTTTCAGCATCCCTTACTGCCTCGCCAGCATCTGCTTCCCAGCAATGACAGTCAAATCGCCCTCAGACTTTTCGCACAAAAGCCAAAAGCGCTCATAGAAGTCTTGAGCAAGAGACAACAACTTCTGGCTCTCTCTGACTATCGTTTGGGCCTTTATATACACTGCCAGAATAGGGGCAGCGATGACCATGACAAACGCTTTCTTCTCTCACTCATGCATTGCACAACTCGGAACGTCAATGTGTCTACTGGGGCCCTCTCGCCGAATTGGCCACGGCAACGAAGCCGTGGGCTGGAATCCGCAGCTCTTGAGTCCTGTCAACGCAGCGAAGGAATTCAATTCCACCGGTGATTCTTAAGATAGGTACGGAAACGAAAGCACTGCATGTTCTATGATATGAGGCCTGGTTTTCATCAGCAACAAGCACTACAGTTGTAACATGAATGAGGGAAGAAGAAATACATAGAATCCGCTCAAATCTGATCTCGATAGCGCGAATGATTACACCCCAGTAAGGCGATAGAACGATAAAACCCGCGCTCGTTCAAGGTATAGTCTTCATTCGCAAAGCTCACCTAAGCCGTAAGTAAAGGTGTCTTACACCATGCGTCGTATACACAGGCAAAAGACAGAGATAAAATACATTCTGACATGTGAGCAGAATAACCACGGTTGTGCACATGAGGCTGCTGGAGAGTGTTGGGCTCAGGCCCTTTCGCTTTCGCCACAAAACCATGGTCAAACCGTTTCTGCACCTTTGAGCTTCGAACTATTGCACGTGCAGCGTGATTCGCAGTGCTCTCAACCTGGCGTGATGGAGGGTTTGAGTGCTGAAATCATACGCACGCTTGTCATTCTCACCCTGCAGTGCTCTCGGATCCAGGCTCGCGGGTAATGTTTACAAACGTGCATGATAACGTCTTTCTTTTGCATGACATGTGGCAGGGAAGACCCAGATTGTGCAATGATAACGCGATTCTACGCGAATATGAAAAGTGCCGTAAGACTCGCAGAAAAGAGTCTGATTCCTGCATAAACAACATCTCTTGGGCGTTAAACCTGCAGAAGAAATATAGGTCATACATATATGTACGCTTCGAATCTGTAGGAAAATGTAAAAGTTCATGGGTAGGTTCGAATTCAGAGACTCGCAAATACGAGCAGAGTTCTTCAGCCGCTCTTCATGTAAACAGTGATCGAGGCGTCAAAGATAGCAAGCCGGCTATCGACCCATAATATTCCGGCAATGCAATATCTTTCATCCTATCCTTGAAATTCCTATACGCTAGTAGCGACCGACTGGGTTGGTTGACAGATTGCCCATGTTGGTTGACCACTTTTGGGGTTTACGATTTGATCGGATCTCGATTTCCTCAACAGAACGAAACGGTGAAAGCTCTGTCTTCTTTACGCCTGAAGCCCACCCATATTGTTGCACCTTGTGGCAGCCTTGTCAGCCGACGAAGCTTTTACCCCGTCATCACGCAAGTCATACGATGTTGCTTTGAATTTGCGAGGTCGACTTTGATGGCCCTTGCGAATGATCTTAGATAACGCTGCATTCTCACACGAGAGCGTTTGGGTTAAGGTAGATTGGAAGGAGTTCTCGTTTGTGATTTTGTATTCTTCAGATAGCACGAGCAATCGTTTGCTTTGCCGTATCCTTGCCATTTTCGTGCACGAATACCTTACTGCACTCAAGGCAGTCACGGCGAAGGCGGCCGAGGAATCCTCGAGACTAACAGCTCGAGGATGCTGGTTGACGAATCGGCCAAAATGTGAACACAATTTGGAACAATCCTATTCAGGTATGTATAGCATATTTCATCACACACCACCCTCCATCCTCCTACCCACGGCCACCCCCCCTTTAGAATCCAAATAAATTCTCCTCCTCCTTGTATCCCCGATCCCTCAGCGCCGGTAACGCCGCCTTCTGAATCATGACCGGCGACCCACAGAGCAGCGCCACGCTCTCTGCGCTTGGCTCAAACGTATGTTCCCTGATAATATCCGCATTAATATGTCCCTTTAGACCCTTCCAGTTCTCGGAAGGATGGCTCAGCACATGCGTTACTGTAAGCTGCCCGTTGCTGTCCCTTTCTAGGCTGTGAAAAGCGTCGCGAAGTAAGATGTCCTTCTCCGTCTTGTTGGCGTCAATACCCTTAATTCCGTCTTATCCCCTTCCGTCTTCATGATCTTCGCCACGAGTTGGTATCCGGGCGTGATACCACTTCCTCCCAGCACAAGCGTCACTTGCTGGAAGTGCTTTTCTTTCCCTTCAATCATGAATTGCCCATTTCCTTGGTACTCAATCTTCCCTGTCGGTCCCTTTACCTCAATTTCTTCACCGATCGGCACACAATCGAGGATATTTCCCATAGCCCCCCCTGGCTGATTGTCGTCGGGGTAATATGTCTTCATTGCAAGCTCAAACGTGCCGCCCTCTTCCTCCTCCAGGACCCGTTTCGTCGGTGTGTATGATCTGATGACCATCTTATCCGCAAAGTGGAAGCCGAGTTGGAGATGCTGGCATGTGGAAAGACCGAGGGCGGATTTGCCAGGAGGAAGTTCGAAGGTGTAAGCGCGAGTATCTGCAGAAATCTCACGGCGGAAGGAGAGTTTGACCGGCGTCCAGCGGTGTTTCTCAAGCGCAAATTTAGGATCTTGCTGAGAGGAGGCTTGCTCGTGTACAGCGGCATCACCATTATTTTTGATGTACTTCGCTGCTTTGTTTGTTATTGCGCCAAAGATGCATTCTGTCACAATTAGCATTGAGCACTAGCGAATCCAAGAAGAGAACAATTTGCCGTTCAGCTTCTGATACGCGTAGCCATCGTGTATGCTAGCCAATTCGTTGCTAGTTTCCTGGTGCATCTTGCCAGCATGCCCCAAAATGGCAGCTTTTCCACCAGGATGCCAGTCTAGTACGCTAGTTGCATCGTACACTTTCTCATCGATCACAAGCCAGCAATCGTCCTCACCGTCGTGTTTTTCGATTTCTTCTCTTGTAAACTGTTTTGAGGGCGCAGCAGCCGCCTGCTTTGCGTCCGCTATCTGAAGCTCTATAGATGGTTGCATCCATCCTCCTTTGCCGGTGCCAGGCTCGCAAGGATGACGAAATAAAATCTCGGGGATCCCGGACTCAGAGGTCTCAATAATCTCTGGGCGGACAACATACTAGCAATTGTTCATCATACCTAAGGAATTGGTCAACTATCCCTCTTTAATTAAGGGAGCAAATCATATTTCATGTGTAGACTGCTTACCCATACTATTCCAGCTAGGCCGCTCAGGTTGCGTGTTTTTGAAGACGTTCCAGCATCGGACGCTGATGCTTTTGCAGCGTAGAAATTGAGCAAACTCAATGTCAACATGCCAATGCAGCCATGTCCAGAGTTTTTTACCATGTCGAATTGGCACGTCTGGAAGCTATCATAGAAGCAGTCTTGTCAGTCCAGATTGGTATTGCTTTGAATTGAACTTATACTTTCTGATGCAGTACAGCCACGTCTCACCATCATCCAGAGAGACCTCGACTCTTTGAACCTCACACCCTCCCCCATCATACGCATACCCTTCATTTCTGTATGTCTTTCCTTTCCGTGCCTCGATCAGCGGGATTCTCTCCCCTTGAGTTGGTTTTACAATGACTGAATTAAGATTTTGCTCATTGCATGCTGTACTTGGGTGGTTAAACATAGTAGTAGCGAACTCGCCATCTTTTTCAGTAATGAAACTCGGAAGGACTCTGTTATCCTACATATGATAGTATGAATTGTTCTCCTTCCCGCTGACCCAAATCTTCTTGAGCCATTCCACACATCGACCACCCATATAGCCTGGTATGATTACTCTAACAGGATGTCCATGGTCTGGTGGCAGTGGCACATCGTTCATGAATTGAGCAAGAATCACGTCATTCGTAGGATCTATTGCATACTCGAAAGGGATACATGTTGCATATTTTCCTTCGCTGGGTGAATCAGACCCTTCAAAGTTGACCCATAGCCTCTCACTGGTTGGTTTGGTCCGCGACACGGCAGCAGCAAAAAGGACGTCTCGCAGCAGTGGGCCCTTCCAGTAGGCACAGCTGATGGCACCCGAACCCAGTTGAAGCCTTTAGAGCGTTTGATCATGTTCGATTATTTTCGTCGGTTGCCGTCACAGGCGAGAGCAATGGGTATATTAATACTTTCGAATCTATTCCTAAGATCATTCATACTAAGCCTCAGCTTCCCACCTTCAACCTCGAGCACATGGGTCTCCCATAAGAGATGGGGCACCGCACTGTGCGGTAAATGTGTTAGCATATTGTAATTTCAATTTGCCGGATGAATTACCTATGACTTCGAACGTAGTGTAGACTATTTGGCGTTATTAGCCCTGCATCAAAGAGCGAACTGAGCTGAGGCTCCGCATTCAGAGGATGTTTGCCGGGTCAGGCGGATCAGATTTGAAGTGCGTGGGACCCAGTGATCGGGACTAGATTGATCAGCCTCATCAATGGACACCAGTTGCTCGTTGTTCGCAGCATGAGACGTTCGCTTTCCATCGTTCTGCTGAAGATTGTACTTGTAATCTCCTTCATGTTGCAAACTCCGGAGCAAAGCAATTTCTTGCGGTGAGTACTTTTCGGGAAGCTTCTCGTACTCGGTTTGTTCCTCCTTTTTGTCACGGCTGACATTAGGGGCGAGACTCTCCTTATCTTGTCTTGATTCGTCACCATTCGTAGCATAGGCCTCATTATGCTTTATAATCTCCTCTATTCCTAGTTCCCGCTTCCATTCATGCTCTTGCCTTGGCTGTTCGCCCTTACCGACATCTTTCTTACTGTTCTTGTGCTCATGTTTCTCTTGCCCTCGCTTGGGTTTCTGCTGGTTGATAGGCCAATTTTCCTTGTTCTTGATCCAGTCCTCTGTAGTGTTCAGTACATATCACCAACCAGGTGGGTGCCGTTCTGGATGTCGAAGGTGGTAATCCTGCAGGTCATTCTTTTAGTAACGACGAAAAGTGCGGCTCCCCAGTTCGAGATGGGCACTCGATGATTTACCACTTGCTGATTTATTACATCCCGCAAATTCACCAGCTCCCCTTTGTGCAATCGATCCTGGAGGTTCTCCAGCTCTTCAGCAGCCTCCCGCTTGAATTCTTCGTCTCCTTCCTCCTCGTCACCAGCGTTTGTAAAACCGGGGCGTCGTTCTTGACGGTTCCTATGGCCAATGTGGTGCTCATGCCCAACGGCCAGTTGATCCTGGATGTTGTTTAACCCGGATGTGATAGGGCTTTGGAGCCATTTACCCCTTTTGTGTCACTGAATCTATGAGTCACTGGACTGCAGAGAGGACTGTAATGGAAGAGACACTATCAACGGGTTCATGTGGTTGAATGCTCCCTAACAGGAACTGATGCTAATCTAAACCATACAACAACAACAACAGGTTGGGAAGCCGTGAGTTCCCTAAGGAAAGCACAACTTGCGCAGGCTCGGGCAAGACTGAACTACCACTCGACAGCTCGACGTCGCAGACGCATGTCATGTCTGAATCTCTTCAACTCCGCGGCCCCTGGGTTTCGTTCGACATTCTCATTGCGTCATACGGGAAATGCCGTCTTTCCCCTACCCCGTCGTCTAATTTTGGGCTTGGCCATCATAGGATAAGGTCCTACCAAGGAATGCTACGTACTCTTCTGAATCGAACCAAGGTCTTGGTGCTGTCAAGTCTCTTAGCAATAATTCCAAGTAGAGTTGACCACCTGAAAGATCACCGTTCACCATTGTTCTAGAATCCGAGCATGAGACTCTCGGCCGCGCATCTTCCAGGAGAGTGTCTCACCTGCGCTAACGAGATTTCCATGCTGGGGAGGGAAATTCGACTTAGCTTTGTTGTCAGATAGATTCAGACCTAGCGGTTACTGCTGAACATGACGTTCTTGCCAATTTTGGTTCTCCTCGTCAGGAACCGCCGTGGTTACATCTACTGTGGATCCAGAAGTACCTGCTTGTCAGTTTCCGCCTCGTGATTTTCCATATGGCCATCTTGCATATGCCTATCGTTCTTATGATTGAACTCATCATGGTATGGTTCCAGACGTTCTTGCTTGATGTCTTCCGTATGCCAGACTACCGGAGCCTCATGCTTCTTCTCCTCCTTGTCGCTTCTCTTTTTCCCAAACTTATCGCACCAATCTTCAGCACTGACTATCGTACTGTTCAATATCTCACTGACTTGCTTTGTCATGTCCAACCCAGCTGTCGCTAGCGATAACACTCTCTGTGCGCTTGTGATTGTTGCTGGAGGAGCACCTTGCGCCTCGCTATTCCCATCACTAGAAGATCTACTGTTCTCGGCGGCGGCAAGGTGGAAACGCTGAGGAAGGGATTTGAGATGTAAGCGCACAAGCTCGCGAGCATTGCTGGGAAGTGCACCACCAGCATAAGTTGACACGACATTGACAACTCTCTTAAGGGTTTGAAGAACGTCGTCTTTGAGAGATTGTATGTGTCGAGATATAGCTGCTTGATCTCGTGCTACAGGTTCACCCTCCGTGTTAGTCGAAGACTTTTCATCCTGGCCTTCCATTAGCGAATCCGAGTGTGACAGGTCCTGGTGGGAGCGATCCCATTCTTCTATTACACCCTTGAGCGTAACGACTGTATGACTCAGATGATTGTTTGCCCATGAAAGCCAGGTCAAGCAATATTTGAGACTCCGCAGTGATTCCTCGTTGAGCGCGGCTGTGAGGGCGGACGTCGTCATCATAAGCTTGGTCCCCCAATGCTGATTTTGTGGTGTTTGTGCCGTTGAACCTTTCGCTTCATACTCAGGTGAACGTTGTCCATCATACGGAGGGAGAGGCTCCGCAATCGACATTTCTGAAAATTGACGTCGGACATGATGCTGAGGTGAGGATTGACTCAGCCCAATTTCAATGTCCGCTTCGAAGCTATCCTTGCGATCCGTTCGCCTTCGCTTATTGCTCTGATTTTGTTCGCTAGAATCACGCTTCCGCAGCATCCACCGCACTCCAGACTCAACTCCACTTATTCTGCCAGCTGTGCCCATTGTGTTTACAACAGGGGAACCCAGGCGCTCAACAAACTCGGCACCGGACCTGAACCGGGGTGAGTATGATTTGGAAGATGCATAAGCTGCGAATGAACCGTTGATAGCGGTAGAGAGAAGAGGATGATGCGATGTAAGGAGTGTGAGTAAAGGTTCCGGTCGCGGTGAGTCAGGCTGCTGGGAACGCGATTGCTCTTGACCGTTGGGATCAACCATGGGTGAAAGTGTGTTTTGATAGCCTACTGAAGACTTTTGCAGAAAATCTGTCCCCAGCTTTCAGCGCGTATTGACATTAGGACTTTGGTTTATTATACCTGTGCGAAGACCTTCAAGAGCTTGAGCCGCTTCGATGTCGTCCATAGAAAGAACGCTTGTATCCCTTGACCCTGGACCGCTTACGGCCTTCAAATTTTCCACCTCCATGGGTAGGGGATCACCCTGGAGAGCATGTGTGGGTAGAGCTTTAGTGGGAACAGAGGGCCAAGCCTCATAAGGGGGTATGCTATCATCGCAACGACTTTCAGCTGCCACTTCCATTGTCGCTCAAGAATCCAGGAATGGATTGCTCGTGTCCGTGGATGTATGAAGCCTGAGGTAGTTTTCGCGTTGGAAAGGAAGGGCATATGAAGCAGGTGACCGACATTTGTACCCGAGCACCGGAGCCAAGGGTGACATGTGATTTTGGCGGTTAGTGGCCACGCTAACACATCTCCGGGATGCGCTATGACATCATTTAATCACTAGTACTTACCTTAGTATGTCGACACCACTCTTGTCTCGATCCTATGCGTCTGTGTAGATTTAGCTCTCGCCGAACGTCAAGCTTTTAGGAGGTAGATGGGAGGTTGGAATAGCAATCTTAAGAGCAATCTCCTGCGACAACGGAAACCACATGCTAAATCAGCTGCACTAAGCTCGTTGAGGGGAAAGGATAGCATAAAAACGACATGTGAAATACATGTGAGATCGAGCCTCGCTTTCAATAATTGTTCTGGAGAAATCAAAGGAGAAAATGCAACTAGATATTTATGAGTAAATCATAAACCTGGGAATATTTCACAGTAGTCAGCTGTACGGAAGACCCGTTGAACTCAGGATGATCTCCAACTGCCTAGATACATGCGTGTATAACGCTATGGAACGAGGAAAACGGAAAGTCTAGGTAGGTATAAAACGTATAAACGGCGCTCATGTATATTATCAGGTCGTCGAGATGGTCTTCAAGATCCACCACCTAATAGTGGAGCGGTCTCTCCGTCCTGGCCACCTTCGTTCTCGCCTTTGGGCATGTGCCTGAACTCTCCATTGTTGACCTTGCTCACAAGCCAGCTATTTCGTTCCTTGGCATCTTCGAAGAATTGCTGATTCTCCTCGAAAGTTCTCCCGCCAGTCTCGGGCGAATACGCCTAGGTTGGCAACGTCAGCTGATTTCTCCTGAGGGTTACGACTGACAGAAAAGCTTACCCATGTCCACCATCCTGCAAACAAATTCGTTATAGCGAATACGAGGAAAAGCCAGTACCGGAGGTTGTTGAAGCCGATTGGTGTCAGTAGAGTGACCGCAAAGTTTGCAATTCCCCAGACGACAACCGAGATAGCCGACCCTTGAGCTCGCGATGTTGACGGATAGATCTCCGTGGGGATAAGCCAGACTTCTGAAAGCCAGCCGATGCCGAACATTGCTGTTGCAATGAACAAGACGACGCTACCAGGTATCGATACCGCCAGATTGGGAACGCCGAGATTGTCAGAATTCATAGCCAGGTATCCCAATACGGTAAGAATGAGGAAGCATATAGAGATCGCAAAGGCACCTCCAATCATCAAAATACGCCTACCAACACGGTCGATCAGTAACCATGCGAAGGTCATCAGGATGAAGTACGAGATGTAGTTTCCCTCAGTCAAGTATTCCGCTTCAGTGACCCCGAAGCCTAGAAGCTCGAATATTTGGGGTCCATACACACTGACTGCACCGTAGCCAGTCAAGGCCTGGTTGACTTGACCCATAACAGTGACCGCGGTCTGGTGGAATTGGCTACCGGAGGGCCAGATCATATCGCTGTAGCCGACTGAATGGCTCGATTCATCCTCGTGTGCTTGGACGAGCTCATCAAACTTCTCCTTCGCATCGCCTTCACCATATATGTCAACAAGTGCGTCACGTGCGTCGTCTTGGCGCTCATGAAAGATAAACCATCTCGGTGTTTCTGGCAGACGATTAATGAAGGAGAGTAACAAGACTGGATATATTTGCATAATGATGATAGGCAAACGCCAAGCTAGATTACATCAGCTTGGCTAGGTAATTTGCAGAAGATACTCACCCCATTGGTTCTCCTTTCCCAAAGCATTGGTTACGCCAAGATTGATAGCAAATGCCATATTAAGACCAAATATATTCGACTGAAACTCTTGAGCTAGCGCTTTTCCTCGTCCACCATCCGAGTTCAATTCTGACGAATACACTGGGATGACCGAGTCGATGCCACCGACACCAAGGCCCATGATAACTCTTCCCAAAAGCATCATGGTCAAGGCGCCCTGTTTATAACCAAGACCAGATACGAACATGAAGAGGTTTCCCAAAGCTGTGACCGCCAAACAAACAAATATGCTAGGTTTTCGGCCTCTCATATCTGCCAACAAGCTTGCCAGAATAGCCCCCACTGCACAACCCAGATAGTAAACGGAGACAATGATACCAACGAGCGGACTGTCTTCGCTAATGCCCATCGTATCTAGGTAGTCATAATTCGTGTTGATCAGGGACATCATGCCCTGATCGTATCCATATAGAGCGATGGCGGTTGAAGAGAAGAGAACGATTTCATGTTTCTTGTCCACGAGAGCGTCTTTGAACCACGACATCCTGGCGCTACACTCCTTACTCTATGTCCCAGGACGAAGGGACAAATCTGGAGGTTTCGCTCAAATGTTATTCGACAGACCTGCTGTTAGATGTTTCTATATAAGAGGGAAAGCGTGCAAATATGCAAAGGAACATGTATGCAACGGGGAAGATTTTGAAGACCTGCCAGGTGACTTGAAAATCTGCAAAGGGAGGGACAAGGATCGGGATGGCCGTTATCGCGCAGCAGAGCGGGAGATGTTCCCCGAACCAGAGATCAGTCTAGCCTGATTTTTTGTCTTAGTCAGCCGTCGCTTCACTCCCGTCCATTCAGCCAATCGATCAACATCCCAGACAGAACACTCAATACCACCCGGCAGCGACATCGACATCGTTCTCTTCGTGTTCATACACTTCTTTTTCTTGGTGTTAAGTTTTAACCCTCTGTATCACGCTGATATCCACATGTCTAGTGACAGTGTCAAGGAACGTGAACAGGTCGATGGCAGTTCCGCTAATGGCGATCACCATGACCGTGGCCCAGAGGTTGCTTTCAACACTGACTCTGTAGACCACACGCAGGTAGCGCAAGAGCTGGATGTCAAGAAAGAGAAGAGTCAGGACTCAGGAATCAGGCTCCTGCATGTAGACCAGGCTCCGCCCTTGCCTGCGGAAGGACCTCCAAGTGACAGTCACGATGACGGGTGGGACCCACTTTGGGACGATAATGCTCAGGCTTACTACTTTTACAACCGCTTCACCGCCGTATCACAATGGACTAACCCGCGAGTACCTGAGCCGACCCCGAGTGCGCCAGGTGTAGGCAATTACGACAGAATACCAGAGAAAGCGCCCGGAACAGAGGATCCTCCACAACGACCATATGGTGGGTATGATCCAGCAATACACGGTGACTACGATCCTACAGCTTCCTACGCTCAACAAGGCCAGCCAAATGAAGATGGCACTGCTCAACCAGTCGATCCAGCAGCAATCTATACTGCCACTGGCGTCTTCAATCGCTTCACGGGCAAATGGCAACCGCACTCCATAAACCCGGAGAATCACAACGACGAGAATAAGAGCAAGCGGCAGATGAGTGCCTTCTTCGATGTGGACGCTGCTGCGAATAGTCACAATGGGAAGAGCTTGAAGGCGGAAAGGAGTGGAAAGAAGTTGACAAGGCAGGAGTTGAAGGCTTTCAAGGAGAAACGAAAGGAAAAGAAGGACGAAAAGCGAAAAGCTTGGCTACGGGATTGAATAGCAACAAGGGTGAATGAACTTGTATCATAGGGACGTTTCTCCCAGGGCACCACCAAGATGTTGTGCCTCAGGATAGGGCTTATCCGGAGAAAGTGCAGTTTTAGGACCAAGCACGATTTTACATAGCATCGCTCGGAGTGAATTAAGTCAATGAATGCTAACAAGATTATGGCGTGTTTTACGAATGTCGCTCTATAATTCTTTGCGAAGCAGTGAGATAGCAAACAGCCAATAAGCCGGAAATCCAGAAATCCAGAAATCCACGCCGGCCTCACCCTCAATCGGGCGCAGGGTGAGCGCCGCCCTACATACTGTCGTGCAACCTGACGGTAATTAGGGTACGCTTCTTAGGCCTCCCTATCAATGAAAGGAGCGCTGCCTGGTCCCTTGTCCTCTCTTCTCCACCCAACTTCTTCCTTCCTCTGCACATTGCGTCCTTACTGCCAACTACTCGTGTTGTACTTTCTTTTCTCCATTCCTCCAACACATAGACTAGACACCCATCAACTTTATTTAAACTATTTCTCTCTCTCTTGTTGCAGATATTGCCATTCCTTCCTTTAGCTTCCCACACCTTCAGACTGGCTCTGAAGAATGTCTGTGTATCGTAAATTTGCACTTCTTCTTCTACCAATAAGTGGCGCAACATCTGTCAATCGCACCGTCAGCAACAACGTTCTGCAAACCTGGTGGCACACCACTGGTGAATTTAACCATCAAACTGCGGTCCTCGACGGAAACGTTCGCCAGTCCCACTTGTACTCAGTTCAAGTGAGTTCCGGGAGCAACGCCACAGATCAAGACAGCTACTACGACTCTTTCGTGTACGAGACGATTCCTCGAAATGGCAATGGGAATATCCGAGTTCCCGGAGATCTCACGTCAACTTCAACTCAAGACGATGGTATCACCGTTGAGGCAGATCTTGGTATGACAATGGCTTGGACCTCATTCTTGTATGGCGCCAACGTTTCTGTAAAGATTTCCCGGATCGATGGCGCCAACACTTCTGCAAGCAATGTTATCATCCGTCCCACTACTCTCAACTACACGGTATCTGAGGTAGATGGCAGTGTTTATGTCAGGGTGCCTTATAGCGACAAGGGATCTCGATTTTCAGTGGAGTTTGTGGACAACCTTTACTCATTCCACACCAGCTGTGCTTGTACAGAAGGGGATTTTGTGCAGGACACAGACCCCAACGGCTATGGATATGTTCCAAGTTTCAGCACCAGCAACCCCATTGTCGGCATCGAGCCACACGATGTTTTGTTGATTTTCGCCAGTCCTTTTCCCGCTTCCACTATGGTTCCCGAGGCCAATTCGTCAACTTCCGTAGTGGTGGAACCTGGTCTAGTAAATGGCTTGGACACGACGGACAAGACCACGATCATCTTCGGACCCGGTGTATATTGGTTTACTGGTACCGCACACGCCGTTCTCAGCAGCAGCGTTAATTGGGTCCACTTTGATCCAGGAGCCTACGTCAAGGGCGCCATGTACTATAACACCACCGCCCCCACGATGAAAGCTACAGGTCACGGCGTGCTCTCCGGAGAACAATACGTCTACCAAGCCAACCCCGCCTCAGGCTACAGTAATCTCAAATCGGACGGCGACTCATTGAGGATGTGGAGTGGCGTCAGCTCGAGCGGCCAACAACAAACCTTTGTTCTGAATGGTGTGACCGTCAACGCGCCACCCTTCAACTCTATGGATTTCACCGGCGATCTCGACACGCTCTCCGTTCAAGCATTCAACTACAAGCAGGTCGGCGCCTTCTTTGGCCAAACCGATGGTCTGGAAAACTACCCTGGCTCCTCTGTTCACGATGTATTCTACCACTCCAATGACGACACGATAAAAACCTACTATTCCAACGTCGACATCCAGCGCATCACGGTTTGGAAAGGTAAAACCGCCCCGACCCTCCAGTTCGGCTGGTACTCCCGTTCCGTGGAAAATATCACCGTCAACGCCGTGGACATAATCCATTCCAAATATCCATCCAACGGCAGCCACCCCTCTCTCGTCGGCGCGAACCAGATTTATCAAAAATCCGAAGACGTGTCCAACACGGCCAATCTCGCCAACACTGTTAAAGATGTTACGTTTTCAAACTTTCGCTCCGAAGGTATCAGCGGTGGGCTCTTTCGGATCTGCCCATTGGCGAATTTCGAAAACATCACCATGGACAACTTCTGGATTGAGACATTCTCGCCCGCATCGACTGGAGTAGAGGTAAGCGAGTTGCCCGAATTTACAGATGGCAGTGGGAAAGTGGTGTCTATAAGTGGCTTTACGGTCAAAGACTTTCATGTCGGAGGTACGAAGGTCTCTAAGGATGCGGGTAATTGGAATCTTACGAGTCTTGGGGGAATAAATATCGCGCCTGTTTTTAGTGATGTGGCTATATTGTAGGAGGGTTGCGACGGTGCAAAGCCATACCACGGAATGACGATGTTACTTAGCTGGGCGAAGTCATCTGAAACTATACATTGATCTTCTACTTTGGGAAACATGTCTCGATATCTTTGAATCGTTGAGTCGGGTATCAAGCCCATGGGCCATCACCAGTGTGAGTTATTCGTCTGTAAAATCCCTCTATCTGTATCATCGTAGTTTCCTGCGAGAGGCCCCTTCGAATTTAAATAGTTGATAGAAGTTCTTAAGATGGCTGCTGGCGGAAGAGGGTTTCCGCGAAAGATGTGATCATAGAAGCTGACTTTTCAAACCTCACGCAGCGTGCCCAGAGAGCTTTCCATGCCAGCCGCTAAAAGCGGCAGCCTTAAAAGATTCATTGCTTCTCCCAATTTCATACTTGAAGAGTCTCTGGAAACCTATTCACAAAGATGCCTTCCGCAACAGTGACCTCGCTATCTGAAGACGAAGTTGATGATCTCCTCTACTTCGCACGAGTAGGAGACTTGCAAGAGCTACTCTCAAGTCTCGAGGCTTTCGCCAAGTCCGCCAATACTACACAGGCTTCAATCGTCTCGGCAGCCGTCGACGAGCAGAGCGGTAATGGGATCTTACATATGGCAAGTGCCAATGGTCATATCGGTAAGCCAGCCTGAAGAAATGGCAACACTAGACTAAGCTGAAGATTCTTTAGACACTTTGAAGCATCTAATCACCCTCTGCGCCTCCGCTTCACCCATTTCAACAATGACACTTCTCAACAGCCAGAATGCATCTGGAAATACACCCCTGCACTGGGCTTCCTTGAACGGCCACCTTGAAGCTGTCAAGCTTTTCATAGATGCTGGGGCTGATCCTACCATGACAAATGAGGCGGGCCATGACGCAGTGTATGAAGCGGAGATAAACGGAAAAGACGCAGTTGTCGAATGGCTATTGACGGAAGGCAAAGGCCTTGAGACAAGTGCCATGGGAGACCACCAGGGGGCCAGTGTAGAAGATGCTATGCGAGAGCAGATTGAGGCGACCGCGGTCGACGAAGACTTAGAACATATCTCCCTGGAGGAAGCTCCTTGACCATCTGGCTCGAGCTCGATGTGAGGCACGCTGTCTACCTTGTCTAGAAAGGTCGATGACAAGAGCGATTCGAAGACCTAAATGGTCCAGTTGGAATTTTCTATGGAAGCCTCAATAATAGTCAGAGGATCCACATTTTTCGACATTACAAATCAAAGAGAACCGCAGTCGCCGAACTAACACCTCGCTATGTCGGTCCATAGATCGTGCAGAGAAGATCCTCGAAGTACAGGAAGCCTTCCAGTTTGACACCTGGACAAGTCACTACCTCAACCTCGATTGAGATAGAGGGCTAAAAACATATCGGGTTTAAACTCGACAGCTAATAACTCTTATACGTTTGTGTCGTCACATCGGAAAGACCAAGTCATCTTGCGCTATCTTTTCTACCTTCAGAGAGATTATTGCCAGCATCAACGACAGTTTCTCTTTCATTTCCCGTCCCATTGTTCGAGTTCGTCTGATATCTTTACTTTATCTGATCTTTCAGAACCTTTACCTCCGCTCGCAAAAGTTGACCAAAATTTCTCTCAGCGAGCCACTTCCTTACTCATACGGGCACTCAAGATTGATTCTTGATCACCCAGACACAAGAGACTCAAGACCAACAAGCCGAGTTACACAAGGCCAAGAGCACAAACTCCGTCGCAGGTCGTACAAGCAAAGACAGTGAACGTGCCAAAAGCCAGCAAAAGGGCACAGACCCGGCTTCCTTGAACATCACCCCGCCAGAAGAAGATAATTGTTCTGGTGCCAACAATCATCTCCATCTTCCTCCAGAAGTCCGCAACCACATCTACAAGCATCTCCGCTTCGGACTATCCGTTCTACTTGCCTCGAAGCAGACTTACCGCAAAGCTTCATTGTTTTCTACTCCGAGAACACACTAGCCTTACAGACGCACTTCTAGTATTCTTGCAGCGCACTGGGTATGTGCGACGTTACGATATTGCCAGTGTCACATTCAAGTGAAAAGGAGAGAATCCTACAGTCGCCTTCCGCCTGCTGAAAACGTGCCGGCGCCTCACAACCATGAAGTCAGATCTCGGTCGTGTTGAGCCAAGGGGTTACGCAGCACTAAGGGAGGTCCGAGGTGTGAAGAGCGCGAAGATTATTCATGGGGAGAATCAGTCCTGTGGATGACGTGTGCCTACGGGTTATGTGGGCAGTGCGCTTGGCATTGGGATCCGAACGATAAGCCCGTGATAACTGATGCGCTGGAATTGCAGAAGCGACGATGAGGCCGCGGCTGAAAAGGTATACGATGAGGGATGGGAAAGGAGATTGGTCTGTTCAAACCTCAGAAAGAGATTCGGAGGGAACCGGACTATTGGCTGGGGTGAGAGTCGTTATTTAGGGAGCGAGTTGGACAGAAATGATCTGAAGAGCTTGAAGATTTGAGACGACTTATGTAGGACTGATGAAGATCTGAGATGCCTTGACTGAAACCGATGATGTTCCAAAATACGTTAATGTCACTGTATTATATCGCAGAGGATCACTATCCGTGGCTTTCTTAGGTTTATGGAACACGAGCAGCCATTCGAAAAGAATCGATCATTCCAGATTTCACCAAAGAACGCTCGACTTGTGTATTGGAACTCGGCACTTTCGCATGCATGCAGTAACCCGTCAACACAAACTACCTTCCACCAACCTCATCAGTCTCCCCTTCCCCCCGAACCCCAACCCCCATCAAACAGCTACAGCAGAGCGGTCCTCGTGAGAACTGCCAAGTTTGGGTTTGGAAAGAAAGAGGGTGGGGTTGACAGAAGTGGAAAGGAAGGAGGGAGTGGGGAGTTTTGGTGGGAGGGCAGGGGTGGGGATAGAGGGAAGGAGAGGGGAAGAAGATACATAGGAGGAGGGGGTTAGGGGGATGGATGAAGGAGTGGGGTCAGCATATGTACATACAGTAGTTCGAATTTTGCTTTGGAGAATCGTCACCATGGCATAGGAACCCCCAATCCGCTTTCGGACGGCATCCATGCCTAGATTAATTCTTTTTGTGGGCAGATGAGTATTAATCTGCTAGATAAATGGTAGAATATATACTCGCAAACCCCTTGTATCTAATTCCACAACCCAACCCTCCAAACCCGCCTTCCTACCCACCCTCCTCCAGCCCCCCAATTATCTCACCTCCCCAGCACCCTCCTCCACACCCCCCTCTTCCTCACCCCTTGATGATAATTCTCCTCCTCGATATTATGCTTTTCGACAATGGCCAGGAAGACTTGATCCAGTGTCGTCTGGCTGACGGAGTAGTACTCGAAGCCCAGGGCTTCTTTTTGGGCTTCTAGGGTTGTGAAGAGGGTGCCGATGCCGCTGGTTGTTGTTGTGGTGGGGATAGTGGCGTTGGTGGTGGTGAGGGTGTTGGTGGGTGTGATCTCGTCGTCAGAGGAGGGGGAGGAGGGGGGAAATTTGGATTGCGATTGCGGAGGGGAAATGGGGGAGGAGTAGGCAGGGACGCTAAACCGTAGTTGGCCGTGATAGGTTTTCTGCTCCACGACCGCGTCCTCCAGGTTGGTGGCAATCCACGCCTTGATCTGCTCCATCTCCTCTAGACTCGTATGCGGCGCGGTCTTTGTAATGAGATGCACATGATACCGATCCCCATGCTTCCGCCTCAAATAGTCACTCGTCCCCAGTGCCAGCATCTTCTTCCCCATAATGCCCGCACGATCCGCCAACGCGTCCGCTTCCTCCATGCTGTGCGTCGTGAGCACGAGACTGCGGCCTGGGACTACGGAAGCGAGGGTGCGCCACATGATACGCTTGGCGCAGACGTCCATGCCGGAGGAAGGCTCGTCAAGGAGGAGCACTGAGGGGTTGCCCATGAGGGCGATGGCAAGGGACAGTTTGCGCTTATTACCGCCGGAGAGTTTGGCGGCCATACGGTGCTGGAAGAGTTGAAGGCCCACGGCACGGATGACTTCGTGCACGTTATGTTCAACGCCCACTACGCCTCGGACGCGGGCATAGAACTGGAGATGTTCGAGCACGGTCATTTGGTCGCAGGCATCGACTTGGGGACAGACGCCTAGGGAGTTTCGAGCAGCGGCGCGGTGTTTGCTGATGGGAATATTTTCGACAAAGACTTCGCCGCTGTTGTGGGAAGGGCGGATGTCGCCTCTGATAAGACTGATTGTGGTACTTTTGCCAGCTCCATTGGGGCCTAGAAGAGCAAAGACTTCGCCACGCTTGACGCCAAAGGTAATGTCTTTTACGGCGACGTTGCTACCAAATGCTTTGGTAAGGTGCATGACCCGGAGGCCATCATCAGGGGAGGCATTGACGCGCTTGACCTCGGCAGCGATCTCGTCATCTGCTTGGTCAATTTCTTCGGCGTCGTCTGGCTTGTAGGTCCTGCCGCGAAGCTTGTCCCATATTGAACCGCTGTCCCACCACAGGAGGAGGCCGAAGAGGAAGATGGATTGCAAGATTAGGTAGAGTATTGGACCACCGTATAGAGTGATTTCTCCAGGATATGAAGCGATGGACTTGTTCCGACAGAGTACGGAAAATACGTCCAAGGACACAAACAGGGCACGGATTAGGCTTCCTGTGGGGGTTACTAGTGAGATGGTAAAATGTACAATGTAGATATAAGAATCGACCTTGTCGACCGGGGCGTAGGTAAGGACACTCAGATAGGCAATGAAATAGAGGAGGAACATCACGCTAGGATTGAGTTAGTACGATCCAACTTTATCAAGGTGCTCGATCAAACTCACGCTTGACTACCGGCAGCAAAGGCGAAAGCCGCCAATTGAGAGCGCGAGACAAGAGATATGGCGTACGATAACAGCGTAGAAGCCAAGCCGTAACAGAAGAAAACTACAAAGAGGTATTCCAGATGATACCATTGGTCGCTCACACCGCGGAAGATGACGATTGACAGGACACTACTGGCGAGGACGATCATGAAGTCAAACGTGACGTACGCTGACCAGAGGCAAACGCTCCGGACCCCTTGAGCAGAACCACGTCAGCAAGATAATAAAGTGATGATGAGGGCAGATTACACATACCATTGCTATAATGCAGCTGCCTGACGTTCCGCAGGCGCTCGAGTGTAGGGTAGAGGGCGAAAAATGCAGGATAAGCACACATCGCTAGGCCAAAATAGACAATCAATTGCAGTGTTTTGCCAGCACCAGACACCCATGGCACGTCGAATGCTTGGTATTGAGTACTAATAGAGACATTGGTCAACAGCGTGTCGAGAGCGTTCTGTGTTATAGTCGCCAGAGAAATGTCTGCGTTACCCTTATAAGCGAACGTTGGCGGAGATCCGTTCTCACCCAAGAAAAAGCCTCCAGGAGTAACGTTTGCGTAATGGGTGCTGATATAATTGTTAAAGTCGCTTAGGGTACCATCGATCAGATGCACTGATTGCTGCAGTGCGGCCAAGCCTCCTTTCCCCGATCCTCCACCAGGAAGCGTAGCTCCAATACGCTGAAGATCTGTAGAAGAAAGTCTGTTTGCCGGTCCAACAACAATTGTATAGTTTATTTGCGTTGCTAACGAGGCGATCTGAGATGGGGAGATTTGTTCGGTGGGAGAGCAACCTGGAGCTTTGAAATTTTTCAAGAACAACGTAACAAGTCCGGCGGCGATAACTGGGAGTAGGAATGCCGCCAGGTAAGGGAGATAGTTCCTCTGAAAGACGGTCCATCTCTTGCGGAACAAGGTCAGGGCTTGACGCATCATGCCAATCCTTTTACCAGTCTGAAGATGCAAGTCTTTGTCGGATTCATCGAGATCCGAATCCTTTCCTTCTGTGACAAATACCTCTGCGCTGGAGACCTTACTAGGCGAGTCTAATGTGTCTTGAAGCTGCCGCCGGCCATTAGCATTCGCATCCGCATTCGCATCCGCCTCCTCTGCTACATTGAAAAAGATTTCTTCGATGGAAGGCGAGTTGATCTCATAATTGGTGATACCTGCAGCCTCTAGTTTTTTTACAAACTCGGCTGCCTGGGCGGAGCCGGGCACGGTGTAGATAGTTTTGTCCTCTAGAACCTTTCGCGGTATTTCGCTAAATTCTGGCATATTGGTCGCAGTTCCGGGGACCTTGAATAGATGAATCCTATAACCCCCTCCTAGCCGGTGTTTTAGTTCTACAGCCGAACCCTGTGCTTTGAGATTCCCTCTTGATAGGATGGCGATCTGGTCCGATAACAAATCGGCTTCGTCTAGAAAGTGAGTCGTGAAGATGATTGTCCTTGCACCTCTCTCCGCCAGTAAAATCTGCCATAGCTTTTGACGTGCAAGAGCATCCACTCCGCTAGAGCACTCGTCCACACAGCAAACTCGACTACCGCCTGTGAACATCATACTGAGTTGCAATTTCCGCTTCTGTCCGCCGGAGAGATGGCTTGCTTTGGCTTCAATCTTCCTGTCAAGGTCACATGCCGTAATCAACTCTTGGATCTCTGCTTTCGAAGATGGTTTCCCAACAGACTTAAGCCTGTTGAATATTCGGACGTGCTCATATGAGGTAAGTTGATCCCAGAGAACATTGCGCTGTGGACAAATGCCAAGTCCGCCGTAACCATCCACAGCTATGCTGCCTGAAGTGACAGTGTTCAGTCCTGCTATGGCTTCCAAGGTTGTAGATTTTCCACTGCCATTGCTGCCCAATAGAACCATGATCTGTCCTTGTGGAATGGTTAGACTGAGATCGTCAACGGCAGTTACAACCTCTTTTCGTTTTCCGAAGCGTGTGGCAACATTTCGGGCCCACCATGACGGTTTATAGAGTTTTGTGAACCCTGAAAGCTGAACCGCAGCCTGAGACCCTCCGGAACTTCCAATGAAAGTAGTCCGCCCTTTCGATGCGGTCCCATATAGCTTCCTTTCGACGAGCGCGCCAAGGATGGGGAAAGCTATGATATGGAGTATGGCAAAGACAAAGAATACAATTCCAGGAAGAGTCCATGGGTTCTGGGGTGCTGACTTGATCAGATTGGTTGATAGGTTCTGGCGTTCCCATCGAGCCATTAGAATCGTGAAGAAATTGTAGTTCATTGGCGGGAAAAGAACGCTAAGGATTGCAACAGCACCTGTGCTGAGTTGCTTGTTAATGGCTTGTGAGAGTACAGCTAGTAACAGAGAGATGATTGTGGTTGAGATACCGCTCAGCTGAGCTTTGTGGAAGAAGGCGGCCCCGAAGATCGAGAAGGAAGAGAGGGAAAGCCCAGCCAGTAGGTTAAAGATTATCAAGATTCCCAGACTTGTTTTGGCGAATACCCCATAAGCCAATATGAGGGCTATGCCGATCCAGCCAGGGGCGAACATAATGTCGAACGCAGCGTGATTGGCGATTAACCTGACGACCTGGGGTTCCCAGCGCCGTTTGTTCGGCATCGATGCATCTATGATCTGTGTCATCCCTAGCTCTCTCTCTGATGCCATTAGTCCCACCAGCTGATAGATGACTCCAACGATTCCGATGAAAAATGCTACGCCTAGGATATCGATTATACCTCCCATGTACCTGACCCGGATATCATCATTCCTCCGTTGTTGTGTCATGGAAGTAAAGGGGTACTCGTAGACTTGATTCGGCAAGGCTGACTTGTCAACCGTATTGTTGTGCGAGGCGATGGAGAAATCGATAGCATGCTGCAATGGAATGGGGTAGACCTCTATGTCGTTATCGGCGGTTGTCGTATCGATCTTACTACCCAAGCCTCCATCCGCCCTCAGGCTATAATTCCACATGGCCCCAGGCCCTTCCAATGGCGAACCATAGAAGACGGCTGCGCCAAAGCAGGCCGAGACACCTCGCAGAGAGCTCCGACATACTGTGAGCAGTTCCTCCTCATTCGATAGTATCTGCGCAATCTTCCCCTGACTTCTGACTGTGGCCGCGACCGAGTCTATAACAGCTTCGATATCCCCTCCTGTAAAGCCATTGTTAACAAACGCCACTGTATTCCTCCCTCCCCCTGCCGCATCCAGGGCGTTCGCGAGTGATCGCACAGGCGTTGGATTTCCGATGCCATAGTGAGAAGGGGGTATAAAGAGATTCCGCGCATATGCTAGGAATCCAGTGAAGATGCTATACCGATTGAATCAGTATAGAGCGACTTTTCGACTAGCGTTCTCATCCCTTACAGAGGAAGAAGAAAGCAACGAAAAGGCGTTGAAAAAGCATGGCGAACCAGCACAATCAGTATGTTCTTCTGGACCAACGTCCAGGTCTGTCGAAGGAACAACATGGCTACAGTGAGTTCTGCCTGATGCTTTTTGGGCTCTTACGGGTGGTCCATCTGGCAGGCTTGTCAACCGAATCTCACACGACAAATGATTTAGCAACGTTCAAGTAGGACAGTAGAATCTTATGTATGTCTAAATGGTCTTGGATATGTACATTGCAGACAGAAAAACGATGATTTGGCGCTCTCAATGGCCGCGTCACGGCATTTCGAATACGCCGCATGTACCAGCGAGGCCTCGGAAGTCCAAGCATCACCACTTTAAGTTCTTCTGCAGGGATTGTCCCGCCGTCACCACATCCAGGGTCTAAGAAGTCGGGAGTCGGAAACCAGTCAACCAGAGTTGAGAGAATATCTACCATAGAACTGCCATTAAGTACGGAAGTACCATCTTACTAACAGCGATGTTAATCCCGTTTCTTCCACTATGTACGGAGTATCTCAGCCCGTTTGCGAGCTTTTTATCTAGAATAGCGGCGAGGCGTAATCGACAAGGTTCTTTTCGCAATATTGCCTACTTTCGGCTTGGTTTGGATTATTCCGGCGTAGAATACTGTAAGCGGCCCCCCTAGAATTACCCCGCAACACCACCAGGTCCACCACCCCTTTTTGGCCTACAAAGCTGCCAAATATCACTACATCCGAATATTGAAGCTATCCAAATTTCAAATGGCTCAGAAATTCGAATTCGTCTGTAAGCTACCTACGTTCTACTTCCTACCCTTCCTACCTTCCTACCCTCGCTACCTGCTACCTCCTACCTGCTACCTCAATAAAAGTAGAAAATAGTAGAGAGTAGTAGATTTGAATGTTTGTTCACATATCGGCGGTCGGGGAAACCTCTGAGCCGCTTACAGTACGCCGGGATAATAAAAACCAACCCGAAAGTACCTTATACAAGGCTCTAATAATTGCTTGGGGCATACCGAGTCTCATCGCACCGACCTGGGATTAGATCAATACCTATGAAATGCAAATTGTGGCGACGATGGCGACGTTTGACACGCAATCGATCCAACTTATTTTGCGATCCCTCGTCGTCTCTGTTCGTCTTATGAAGCAAAAGCTGGTAGATTGCCTTACTAACGCGTAGAAGGCCTTCCACCAGGATGATCGCTAGTTTGTGCGAAGCATAGGTATAATTCAGTATCCGCAGCCAATTCCATTTCTCTTGGCGAAAGACCGACTCCCATGATTCAAAATATCACAATCGAGCCTTAGGCGAAGTATTGAGATTCTTCGCATCGTCTTGGACCCACTTCCTCAAAATCTTCCTCTGAATCTTTCCACTTGCTAATTTCGGCACTGCGTCAATAAAAACAACACCTCCATGCAGCCATTTGTGCTTTGCTGCGCGAGTCTTGATCCAATCTTGAATGTCATTAGGGCTAATCTTGCCTTTGGACGTATCTTGCAGTACTACGTATGCTCTTGGCCACTCCTGACCATCGATCGTTATGCCAGCTGCCGCTACATCAGCAATGTCGCCGTGCTGAAGTAGCATCGCTTCCAACTCCGCTGGAGCTACTTGAAGTCCGTTCACTTTTATGAGTTCCTGTCATTTGTTGCGTCAGCCGAGATCTTCTTCAGATAGGGAGCCTTGCACGATTTAGGGATGAAATCTTCGTACTTTCAGCCTGTCTACGATCCAAAACCACCCTCTTTCGTCATACGTCGCTACATCCCCTGTTCTAAGCCAACCGCCTGGTAGCATCGACTGCTTCGTTGCCTCCTCATTCCTCCAGTACCCTGGGCTGACATTTGGTCCTCGGAAGTAGAGCTCACCCCTTCCATTTGGTCCGACTTCTTGGCTATTCTCGTCGAGAAGCTTAGCTTCGCAATTTGGCAAAAGTATACCAACGCTTCCAGTAGGGTCGTCAACAACTCCTGGATGCCCCAACCCCGTACATGTGAGTTCTGTCATTCCCCATCCTTGACTTACATTCAACTTGAAGCGCTTGGCACAGTCGTTTTGTAACTCGAACGATAGTGGTGCTGCTCCGGAGCCGAGATTTGTGACACTGCTGAGATCGTATTGGGCAGTTTCTGGTCGTTTGCCAAGCATGATAAGTACAGGAGGTACTAGGTGCAGATGCGTGATCCGGTGTGTCTCGATGACACGGAGGAACTCTTCGAAAACAAAGGCTTTCATGATGAAAACAGGAGTACAGAGTTTCGTAGCCAGTAAACACGTATACAACTGGCCATATGCGTGGTACAGCGGCAGCAAGCCTATCCAGCGCTCTTGCGGCTTATCGTCCATATTCTTACCTAAATTTCTCATAAAGTTGGTTTGTTCCATATTGGCAATCAGACAACGATGGGTGATCATCACGCCTTTCGGTAAGCCCGTGGTTCCACTCGAGAAGTTCACAGTCGCCAGCGTCCTCTTTGATGATTCCGGATCAAGCTTCGTCCATTGATACTTTTCGGCTTCTTGAGGGGCGCCTATAAAGGAGCGCCAGTCTTTAACTCCATCAATTGATTGTACTGCTTCATCATCAAAAAGATAAAGACAGTTTTGCGCCAACCCAGCAATCGTTGCAGCAGATCGTGCTGTCTGGATCAAACCCGGATGCACAAGAACAACACGAGGTGATAAGTCCCGAATCTGATAAGCCAGCTCTATTTTGAAAACATTAGAGGATCGCTGGCAGTCAATTCAGTATTCTCTTGAGACACACCATCAGCGCCGTACCCCGGATTGGCACCACTAAAGACTCTCCTCGATCCTACAGTTCCCAAATAGGCTACAGGTACGAAGATGTGATTCGGTGAAAAAACCAGAACTACCTCCTCCGGCTTCACACCCAGCCTGTCCAATCCCACCGCAAGTCTCTTGACCCATTGAAGCAACGTGCGAGGGCTTAGGAACTTTCTCGGATCAACAGCGTCGATCCACACTGGTTTGTCGGGGGGT
>JAABUH010000383.1_pt1 | contig 66488 bp, 82 predicted proteins | sample 5559121 | NCBI WGS metagenome assembly JAABUH01 (sample SAMN10711871, study PRJNA513364) | rock metagenome | isolation source: Antarctica rocks | place: Antarctica: Victoria Land, Battleship Promontory nord | collected 2015-12-28 | reverse complement strand
GCAGAGGGCCTGGCTACCGGGGAGGTATTATGTCTGTCCTGCCTGATCTAGCGTGTATAAGCAGAGCAATAATGCGCTATAGTCGCCATCAAATTGTAAACATTCCTCTCAGCACGCGACGAGAACATCCTCGACCAACGCATACTAACGGAACCAAATCCCCACCATCAGTGTGGCGGTCGCTATAGTAGCTTGATGCTAAGGTATGTTGTTTTGATAGCTGGACATTGCATTTGTTCCCATCCTCCCAAAACACCAGCAAGACAAGCAAGGGTACACGCAAAGAACGTCCCTATCATCCGGGGGCAATGCAAGCACTAGATAACCCAGCGAAAGATTATGGATACAGTAGTAAGCCCTAGATATGGTTTAGGCAAGCGACAATGTCCGTTTCGAGGTAAGAAAGCAGTATTAACAGGAGAGACAAGATGCTATGCTTTTTCGATACAGTGCAGTGCTGATCAGGTAAGTCGCTGGAGGATGGCAGCGAGTTGTCTCAGGGGTTGAGGGTCATCGAGCGGTTGTTCCGGCGTAAGAGGCGACACGGTTAAAACCGACTCGAGAGGATTGACGTGGTTTCGCGGTGCCGAAGATGGGTGCTTGGGTGAAAGAAACGATACGAGGGCATGGGGTGGCTTCGCGGCCACTCATTACGCCAGATGAGTCACAACCTTGAGGTGATGAGCCGGGCTCGTGTTCCTCCTCCGTGATGGTTGGGCCATGTCGCCGTCCTTGAGCCGCGGATGCAGCAGCGAAAGCGAGAGGCGGACACGCTCCGACAGCCCGTGGCGGAGCCCACTGGGTCTCACCATAGGTGAAAGAACGGGTACGGCTGAATTTTCGAAAGTCATGTAGGTCTGATGCCCGACGTTCGAAATGGCGGGGATCATCCATCGGAACGTAGCCTTGAGGATCGCATCGTTCCGGTCGCGAGTGGTAGAATCCAGAGTACCCACCCTCAAGGATGTAAACTTCCGGATAGAAGATCTTAGGGTACGCATTGTTGTTCAGCAGCCGATCGCGCGAGCGAAGATGCTTTGCGAAGGTCGGTGCCCGCTTCGCGCTGAATTCGCAGTGGAGAATCAAAACCACCTGCTCGCCGTCATCGAGCTCGCCACTCCGGCTCGGTGCAGGTAGGTCGTCTCCATTGGCATGTACGCCTTGAGCTTCGGAGAGGAGGAGCTCGTCAAGCGCGTCCATTGACTTCACATTGATAGATCCAGCGATGTGACCTCCCGCGTACTCGTAGTCGAACCGGCAATCAAGGATATGGAATCGCTTGACTTTGGATACATACTGCCCGCATATCAGCTCGTCCATCTACTCTTCGTTAGCTGCAGCATCACCGGATCGGTAAGTCGTCTCACGGTGTCAGCGGTGATCCGGACCAAGCCATCCTCCTTGACCTTGTGGCAAGGCAGGATCTTCCCGTCCATCTCGTTATCCCCAAAACCAGGTAGTCCACCAGGGCCATATGGACTAGGCTTCTTACCCTTCCCAACAGGACTTGTCATCCCTTCACCAGAAACAGCTATCGACGAGCGCATAGGCTTGAACCCCGGCGAGCCATCGACTCGAGGCACGTATTTTGTCCCATGTCTCCGTGCATATTCGGCATGAGCACCACCTGTTGAAGGTGATGCCTCATACTCGCTCTCATCCTCATCCGTCTCAGGCATCGGTGGCTGATCGCAGACCGAGAACGCCCGGCGCATCGGTGCTGTAGACAAGCGAGGAAAGGTGCCGACCTGACCGAGAGTAGCTTTTTGTTCGCCGCCATACAGTATGGGATAGGCGGACGAGGCTGGAGAATCGGATCGCTGAATATCGGCAGTAGGCATAGCCCAGAGCAGCTGTCGCTTGTACGGTTGTGCTCGACGTGTGCCAAGGGTGTTTGGTCGAGCTCCGCCGAAGAGCATTGCGCTAGAAGATGCTGTCTTCTCGATGTTTCTGCTCGCCAAGCCGAAAGAAGCCCTTTTTGCGGAAGGCGATGAGGGAGAGGCAGGAGACCCCGAGACCAAGCTACGACGCTTTGCTGGCGGCAGAGCAGATGGTGCTGCAGGAGACTCGCAGAAGAACGAGCCGAGACCAGGAGATCCACCGGTAGATGCGGGTCCTGCAAAAGCTGGAGATCGTTGACACGATGTTCGCCGGGAAGAGACACGAGGTGAGTCCACGTCCATGAGGATGCCATCCGAAGACTTGGCTGATCGAGGTGATACCATAAAAGGCTCGGTCTAAGGGATTGATGAGCTTCACACCATCAATGACTGTCTTGGCTGACCTCTCGCCTCATCATACCAGGCTGAAAGTTGAGCTTCGCAACGCCTGGCTCTTCGTTCGAAGATGTCCATTGCATCGGTATGCCGCCTCTGTGCTTCGGCACGAAGGATTTGGTATCGGGTATAGAGGGAGGTAGCATCATGCCTTTGCTAGCCTTCCTTTTGGCGGGTTCAGTAGAGCGCTGCATAGCGTTAGGGGAGATTTCTCGACCGAAAACTCGACCTGAACCAAGCTGTCGGACACCTAGTCCTTCGAGAGGCTTGACCTGATCTCGCGAAGGAAGACGAGAGTGTTTCGACTGAATCGGTACCGGATCTGGCCGTCGTGGTTTTATACCGAAAGCAGGGGTCGGGGAGAGGAAGCCATCGTATGTGTTGACGAGAGGTGATACGGGATAACCCTTCGAGAATGAAAGCGATGGTGATAACGATGGTGGTCCGCCGGATAGGGACATTGATGAGTTGAAAGACTGGTCCACGTCGATAGGTAGTTCATTTTCGGTCCTTGTCGGAGATGGGGCGGGAGAGGAGAAGCGGGTTGAGGGGAAGGATTCCATAAGTGGGGATGACGAGAACATGTCCATGATAGCGGCAGGTTCTCAGATAGATGATGGAGGAAGATGGACCGGGAGATACTGGAAAGGTGTCGTTCAACGGGCTGCAGAGACCGCTATGATCGGTAGGTTCGACCGAAAAGAGGGCCTGTGGAAGAATAGGCGTAAAAGGGAGCGACTATATCGTCAACTCCAAGCTCCACCTTCATGTCCGGCACTCGTTCCGATACGTCGTCGAGATGATCTGCAGATGGAGTGGCACTCACAGAAGAGAATACCTCCAACCACCACTAGAGGTTTCCGGAATCCTGCATGAACACCTAAATTCCCAGCCGCCCTGAGTCGTTGAGATCTGCTCCTGAACCCCTCGACCGTCTCTGACTGGTCGCGGAGAGTGATACCCCTATAGGATGTCGCTGCGATGCCTCTGTTCGGGTCACTCAACTCGCCTCACAAGGTGGGGGAGAGAGTGGAAGAAGGTTGGCTGGATTGTCAATGGGACTGGTGTAAGGAGTGTGGGGCTCGACAATGTCGCGGTCGGCTGGCGCGTCTCTTACGTTTGGTTCGATATGAGAGAACAGGTTGATGAATGAGATGAGCAGTTGGAGACAATGGAAGGGTTGAGCGAGTAGTGTCGCCAATGTGGGGGCTGGTCGTCTGCCCGAGGGTGAATGTGGAGAGAACGTCCTATCTGGCGGTTCGAGTAATTTGACTACCCCTTTCTCGGTTCGGCTGTATGGTCCACTACCCTCTCCTATGGAAGGGAAGTCTTCGGGCGAGACCGGATAGGCGTGGGCTCGCTTGATTCGCCAGCGAAGCGTTGTGATTTTCACAGAATGATGTGATGTGCTTGGAGGTAGGGATGATGCAATGGGCAAGCTATAGCTGTAGGGTCAATGAAAGGGGATGATGAAATGAAGCCAATAGGAGGCGATGGCTGAACCTGAAGAGCGGAGAACTGGCGAGAAAGTGATATTCAACGGATGTTGGTCCAACGTGTATCCACCGCGCCTGCTTTTCCTTTCTCCGCCGGTACCTGACACCCGGAACTTTTACCTCGGTCAGGGTGATAGCCCCATCCTTTTGACATACTGCGGTCACGCGAGGATGATCATCGCGGGGACACAGGAAGGATCCGGATGTGTGTGGATCCATAGGGCGAAGGTGGGCCACTTAGATCCGAATCATCCATTACCTCCAAATATGACAAATTCTGCACCGTGTATCAATTATGCAACCTCGTCACTTACCGGCCTCGGCTTGCATAGTAGAGGCTAACTTGACGAGCAGCCAAGCGCGATACGCGGAAAGAGCTCATCGCACTTCCCTATTCCGAAATGAACAAGCTCGCCACATCTACGCTTGGAATCTGCGTATCTCAAGGCATACTGGCGTGAATGAAATGGTGCGCAATCTCAATACACCATTGACTGCTATCTTCCGCTGCGTCTATGCGAGATTCCATAGCCTAAATCGAGGGAGAGCAGGAAGTTCCGGGTCCTTGAGTCAAAAACATGCTAGACCATTTTGAAACCTCCTAGACTGTTTGGGATTCGCACTAACAAGCGACGTCATGCTTACTTCGGTACGGCAACGACAGCAAATATGACGCAGTTACTAGTGAAACAAGCTCGTGGATACCAAGCTTGGCGCGTCATTTAAGCGGACATAAACACCGCCCAGGCAATCATCGCGCCCTGCTGACATGTTCTTTCCGACGGGCCACCCGTGACGTCGTCACCACAGGTATGACGTTCCGACGAATCAGCTGATCAGACCTACCGCCGCTGACGAAAGGTACAGGCATGTTTGTCTTACCGAACCTAAAGAAAGCAGGCACAGGTAGAGCTTTTGCAATTTAGGGCTGTTGATTGTTGACGTGTTTCAGGTCGAATTCCCCTGAGCCAAATATCGAGATCTCGGAAGCTGTTACTGCCTTGAGCATGATAACATGAGCATAAGGATGAACAGAGCATTCATGTCCTACTGATGCTTCCCTAATTGTCCGTACCTTGGCTCAAGAACGTCAGCCGTGCCTCGCTCGCCCCGACCGGCAACATTCAACCCGACTCATCTCCCAAATCATCTCCCCCTTCGTCCCGCAACTTGCATCACTAAACGTCTGCCGAGCAACTGTTATCTTTTACAGCGGACGTCGACAATGGCGCAGTCAATCTCTTCGCCTTCACCTCCGAACTCGAGCTAGGCAGCCCAGCGGGAGGATGACGTTGGTGTAACTCCGCTCGACCGAAGGGAAGTACTCGATATGCAGGATGACCGCCTTGGCCAGCGTCGTGTTGGTGTATAAGGCGTAGACCGCTTCGAAGTGGTGGAGTTGTCCAGCTGGGAGATAGGAGTGATATTGCTGAGTGCTTCCGGCGGCAAAGGACGAGCCTGAGCGGGTTAGCGTACGCAATATCGCTGCTTGATGCGGACGTACCGTGCTATGGAGCGGATGTGCTACTCTGACCCCACCAGCAACACGCACCTGATCTCGGTCAGCTCGGACCTAGCCCAAGTCCTAAGGATAGCTAACAGTCACCGATACTGGCTGAGATCGACATAAGAACCATCCGTGCAAGAGGGAAAGGACTGGTCACCCTGATATCCTTAGGTACAACTAAATCATGTCTACTATACCTGGCGACACTTACATGTGGAACATTGCCAACCCAAGTATGACCCATTGCAAAACGAAAACCACCAGCCAGAGCGCCGCTCGGCTGAACCGAAAGTCGCTGATGGCCCACCACTACCACAAGTCGCTACTCGAATCAGCCTTTCCTTCTTACCCGTACTCACCTGACTTCGTCTCGCCAAAGAAGAGAGTTCTCCCCAAACCCTTCACCTCGGCGATGTCCGGCTCAAATCCCTGACAGACTCGACGACCTTCGTATGATTCTGCAATTCCCAGCGGCTTGTCGAACCGCCTTCACAAGCTGATGAGGGTACGTATGATCACTCAACGACTTGACATACTTCAAAGCCCCGAGAGCGGTTGAGCGGGTCCAAGCTCGGCTACCCGATAAGATACGTGAATTCCCCAGACACCGCCTTGGATGATGTCTGTGAGATTTAGGGCTTCACCGACGGATTGTCGTTAGGAAACTTGAAATGAGCTAGTGAGGTGGCTGAGAGACCGATGAGTATGAGTATCAACATCTCTGCCATGTGCCGTTGGGAGCTGCCGAGCAGTCAGCATGATCAGAACGGGCTGTGTTGATGAGACCTTTCGGAGGTCATTCAGGGGCCCTTTTGAGCTTGGAACGCCGGCGGCCCAGTCGAGGACAATAGGAAGTCGTTCAGCGTCATTTTCGCTTGAAAGCGAACTCTCGACGCAGATTGTTACGGTCAATGATGATGCCCGTGATACGAAAGATACTCGAAGAAAACGCAAGATACCATCAATTCGTACGACTGTCATGGTTCTGATGACACCGTTCGAGACGAAGAAGGACAGATTTATTCTTATATCTTGCAGAGGGGCCGATCACCACGTGGAGCCTTTGCTGTGAGCTGATTTGGCTGTCTTACATTTCCGCGAAGAGGCCAAAACCCAAAACGCAACAGAGTGTAGCTTTGGATCCGGTACAACGTCCATACGCCCTTGTTAGAAAAATAAATGTTGCAAAACTCGAACGAATTTAGTGGGCCTACTCAGCTACTCAACGGGCATGATGAGCACCGACCGCTCCTCCGCCAATCTCGTCTCCATCTTCTCCTGGGTACGAACCGTACTCCTGCCGTTTCTCGTTGCCTGTCGTGCTCCAAAAGCCCCCCACCATGGCCCCAGATGGGCTCAGTCGTTCTGGATCCATCTCCGATTCGAAGGGGTTCCTCGTCCGGCTTGGAGCATCGAGATCCGGTGATCGCGCTCTTTTTGTCCTCTTGTCACCGCCTAAAGGATCGTCGGAATATGGTCTCGGACTGATAGGACGTGGACTCCGGCTTCGCAAAGGATACGCCGCCTCATCCGGCTCGCTCGGCATTCCCACATTCCCACATTCCCTCTCTTTCCCTTTCCCTTTTCCGCCACTTGGCTGAGACTGGCTATCGTATGGTAATTCCCACTCCGAACTTCGCTGTCGGGTATAGGTTGGTCGTCCGCCAATACCCATTGGGAATCGAGTTGGTCGGGGAGTCGCTTGATCGGCGTCTAGACCTGGTATAGGCGGCTCGGCGTAAGGATCGGATGATGAATTGGAGAAGGAGAGTGAGGGAATGGCATCGCGGAAGGACCGCTTGGATGGTGGGAGACGTCGTCGATGTCGATTGTAGAAGAAGATACCGACAAAGACGCCAAGGATGATTACAAGCGCTATGCCCTGTACCTGATCAGCTGACGTTCATTACAGAAAGCAACGAGATATACGCTAATGAGACCGATGAAGCCGCCGGTACTCCCACCTCTATCATAATGGTCAGCTGTCTTCACAAACGATACGCAAACATTGCGGCTGCTTCGACTCCGGGATGGACACCCACACGGAAGGTCCCTTCAGACTCCTATCTTTCGTGACCGTGCTCGAAGGCGGACCAACGCCATACTGCACAGCTCTAATCAGTTTCAAGAGCGCGCGGAGTTATTCAGAGACCGCATACAGAAGTGCTAGCTATCATCAATTTGAGTTTCAGCTTGGAAGCGAGGGAGTCAAAGTTGGGCAACTCACCAACGTCGGTAGTGGTAATCCCCTGTCCAGCACCTCCCCTAACCTCCATATTTCTCCGCCGATTCGAAGCTGGACCGTACAAGAACCGTAAGATCATCGCTCGAGGCAGGGCTCCGCGGGCTTGTCGGGCGTGAAGTAGCTATCGCTATTATGGTGTATGTGGAAGGCGGTGCTATACGGCACCACTCAGAGACCGGTCTTTGTTGATGCAAGCAGGTGAAACGTCACCCTTTGACGTTACGTAAGCGGAGGCATCTCGCAGTTCAGAATTCCGCGTGTGCCTTTCTTGTCGGAACGGACTGCTTCTGCTCGTACTAGCACGGTCTTTAAGCTCTTGTCAGTCTTGAATACCGATCGTGCTGCTCCTAGACTGCTTTCGATACTTCGTGCTCTTGTGACACTTCTGTATCCCTTGACTACTCTGCGAATTGGCTCAGCTAGCCGAGCCTTGATGAGAAGTTCCTCCTCTACTTGCGTGATACATTCTGGCAGCGTGACGAGCTGAGAGAGGATCCGAGGCTCCTTCAGCCTATCCAGTCTCCTCGATATAACATCATCCAAGCTTCGAGTGAATACGATGGCGACTCCCAACCCTCCCGTTGTCACCTACCTCCGTTCTCTTGAAGCCGTCCGAGATCGCTCTCAAAAGGTTTTCGACCTCGCCCTAGAAGGGAAGCTAGATCACTGGGACTGGCATGAGGAGAGGCTCGGAGATGTTGTAGACTACTGCGCAGAAATCATCGAGGTTGGCCTGTTTGTCCACCTTGGGGGTAAAAAGGCTGATCAAAGTGGTAGAGGGATTTCGGAACAGACTATGGGAAGGTGAGCTTCCAAAGCTCAGGCAACCAGGAGTTGACGAGTATGTGATGACAGATCCCTCGTCAGCATACAAAACACCCGTTATCGTGCTCACGGCATCATTAGCCCATTGCAGACGTAATCACTTTACCACATCTGGCCTCAATCGTATCTCTACGCTCTTATCGAACCCCTCCTTCCCCAAAGACCCGGTCGAACGCGCGGCGACCCTAATTGATCTCTATATCGTCTCGGTACTTCTCGATGCTGGAGCGGGGAATACATGGACCTACACTGAGAAAGACAAATCTGGGACAGTCACCTGGAAAGGCGGTCGAAGCGAGGGTCTAGCTGTTGCGAGCTATCATATGTTTGTCGATGGGCTCTTCTCCAGTAATCCTGAGAATCCGCTGCAGATCGATGGTAAGAGACCTGGTTGCTACTGACCTGGTGTTAATGGATGATCTCAGGTAATGGACTGGAATCCCTACGCCCAGAAGCAATGAAGGAGTACTTCCAGATATCCGACGAAAACCCCATGGCAGGGTTTGAGGGGCGATACAGACTTCTCGTCGAACTCGGTGCGGCTCTCAAAGCTCGTCCCGATGTCTGTGAGACCGGTCGACCAGGCGATATGCTGAGTGCGTACTACAGCTGAAATATCTCTCACTTCCATCGTTGATACACCTTAATCAGGATATTTCCAGTCGCAATCCCCTTCGACTTCCACCCCATTCACATTACCCCTCACGACCCTCTGGTCCACCCTCTTCGACCTACTCCTTCCTATATGGCCGAGCCGGACCACTCTCCCTTCTCATCCCTCCTTCGCCCTCGGCGATGTCTGGCCGTGTCCCTCCCTGGACCGATCATTGACAGAGCAGAAGGAAGGGGACGACGTCATACCGTTCCACAAGCTTACTCAATGGCTGTGCTACAGCTTAGTCGAGGCGATCGAAAATGAAGCTGGGTGGAGAGTGGTTCGCGGAAGGGGTCAGACAGGTCTTCCAGAGGTGAGCTGCACAACTCGGACGAGTGCCGCCAGCTTTTTGTGGTTGCGGTTCATTCGGTCTTCAGCTAACATAGCTGGCATTGCGTCTTCAGTACCGCAATGGCGGACTTCTGGTCGATCTTGGCTTGTTGACCATTCGACCAGGCTCTCTCCCTTCAGAAGCTTATGCCAACGGTCGGGACAAGCCACCAATGCTCGAGCCGGGTCATCCAGCAGTGGTAGAGTGGCGAGCAGTGACCGTTATCGTATTGTAAGCCCACTCCAATTCTGCATCGGCAGACACTGACAATTGCGTTTCAGGGATCGGATACATGTTATACTATGCGAGAAGCTGGGTGTTAGTCAATCGGAACTCACGCTTGCTCAGGTCTTGGAGGCAGCAACATGGAAGGGTGGGAGGGAGATAGCGAAAGAAAAGCGGGAAGGAGGTGGACGTGAGGCTTCATGTTGAGCTGCATAGTACACAATTGACGATGGGAGTAGCACCCGTTGATATCGTCAGCGACGGAACGGTCTTCTGAGGCTCGTCAACAGCTTCAGAGATCACGACTAATATGTTATCATTCTGCTGATTTGCATTGCATCTACACGTGGATATTCCCTCTAATGCCCATGAGGATCTTCCCCACCTTTTTGTTCCGGTGTGACCTGAATACTATCGTCTATTCTCAACAGACTCGTCGCAGCTTCCAGCGCACTTTTCAGACTCCTGATCTTGCTGATCGTCGGTTCGAGCACTCCGATTTGCCGATTGTCAACCACTTCGCCGTTGAGCAGGTCAAGACCGTAGAACATCAGGCCTCGTTTTGGGTCGGAAAGAGGAGCGTTCTGAGCGGCATTGTGATATGCTCGAAGCTTTGCAACGAGATCGGTGGAATCTTTTGCGGCGTTGATGGAGAGGGTTTTGGGGATGGTGAGAAGGGCAGCAGCGAATTCTGCGATGGCCAGCTGTTCTCGCGACCCCTACCAATGCGATAAGCAGAATCCAAACATCGAGGAAGGGTACTCACCAATGTGGTAGCGAAATTTTCGAGATATATTGACAACGCCGTCTCGACCGCTCCTCCACCTGGAACAACGCTCCCACTCTCCAGCGTCCGCTTCACGATCGACAACGCATCATGCAGAGCCCTCTCCATCTCATCCAGCATGTAATCGTTCGCTCCTCGCAGAACAATCGAGCTCGAGCTGACCACCTTCGTTCCCTTAATCATGATGAGTTCGTCATCACTGATCCGCTCTTGTACCACTTCATCCGCGAAACCGAGACTTGACATTTCATAAGTTTCGTCGCCTTCGAGATTGGCGAGAGAAGAGACCAATGTCGCACCCGTAGCTCGAGCGATCCTTCGGAGATCCTCTTTCCGACATCTTCTTACCGCCATGGCACCTGCTTCGACGAACTCCTTCAGACAGAGGTCATCGATCCCTTTTGTGGTGAGGATGACATTAGCGCCGGTCGCCAAAATTTTCCGGACCCGCTCGAGGGTGATTTCGGATTCGCTACGTTTATTAGAAAGACTCGTTGAAATCGTGGGGTTTGCAAAACACACCGAGCACGGATTGCCTCGAGCTGCTCTGGGTCGTCGATAGTGATGTGTACTCCAAGGTGCATCCGCTGTTTGGCGAGATTGATGTCGAGACAAGCGATCTTGGCGTTGGTGACCCGAAGCTTCATTGCTACGGATGCATCAGCACTAGCTCCTAAGGGGCTGACGAGGTTGCACTCGCCTTGACTGGCCACAGTACAATTCAAAGCATATCCCTTCACCATGAAGCTCTCCCTAGCACTCTTCCCATGCGCTTTAAGCACATTCACCGCTTTGACCGGATACTTCTTCTCGCCTCGCGGGTTGACAGACTTCACGGCGAGCATAGCGTCCACAGCAAGGGGTGCGAAGAAGTCATCGTCTCTTTTCGCCTTGTCAGCTGGTCTCCGCTTGATAGTAAAGCTACTGACACCGCTAAGATTTTCGAGCTCATGGAAGTTTTGGCGACGTTGACCAAGCAATCCCGACCAAGCTTGTCGACCTTTGTGGAAAGCTGCTCCGCCATGAACCGACATGCCTCCTTGCAAGCGAGACTGAGGGGGTCAGTCAGCTCGTGAAAGTGAAGGTGAGGATAGACATACCGGTATCCAGTGATCACGGTAGTAGGGTGGATCTTATTCCGTACCAGATCATTCGCTCTCCTCAGTAGCTCGGAAGCGAGCAGCACCACCGAAGTCGTCCCATCACCAACCTCCTTGTCTTGCTGTGTAGCCAAGGAGACCAGTATTCGGGCCTGATAGTGATCAGCGAAGCGCTCTTATTGGTCGAAACGGAATCACGCACAGCGGGATGAGTGACCTCGAGAAGGGAAAGGATGGTCGCACCGTCATTGGTGATGGTCACATCACCGATATTGTCCACCAGCATTTTGTCGAGACTTGATGTAACCATCGCTCGTCAGTATGCGCCAAGTTTCGACCAAAAGGAACCGACTGACCCAACGGGACCAAGAGATGATTTGAGGATATTCGAAACCGTTTGACATGCCATCACTTTGTCATAAGTCAGCTCCACGTTCCTCTTACTCGCCAATCACCATGAGACCATGATAAATTGGGATGCTCACCATTTTGATCCCTGATCTCCGCGCCGCTTACCCTCGAACCGCCCAGAAACAAGCCCTAGCGTTCTCATCAGCTCGCCAAATCGTATCAAAATGGGCTGATAAACCGCTCGAGGGTCTCGCTGATACATCGCGGCTGACATCTCGACGTCTCACCTAGATGAGATTGACGTAGGGAAGATGCAGGAAAGGTAGACGAGATATGGAAATGGTCAGCGGTTGATGGATGTTCCGCGCAGATGTATGGTCTTGTTACAGCTTTTGCGGGGCGAAGCGGGAGCAAATTCCACAAACGTCACCGGTCGCTCATGTTCAGCGTTTTCCCCCCAGCTCCTCACTGCTACGCGCCCGAGAACGCATGTCGTAAAGCCTATCGCACCGGATTCCGACCAGCCAGAAGCTCACTGCACCCATCATGTCGCCAAGACCGTCCGTCTTCACCTTCCTCATCCAGCTTCATCCCTTTCCCCCTTCCGCCTCCGCCTCCACTCGTCCGTTCCTCGCAATACGCACTTTAACCCGAACATACGTGACCCACCGAGACCATCCCACATCGTCTACATCTCACCTTAACTCCCGCCTTGATTCCCGTGGATCCTTGGGTGCAAGCGCAATGGACGGCAGAGAAAGAGTCGGTCCATTCCCCTTAGGCGTCGGACCAAGTGGTCGGAACAAGACTTGGAAATCATGGCGTGAGCTCGGTCTAGGCGGGAAGCGTGGGTCCCTCATTCGACCATCTATCACTTGCTTATGAGGGTGTTCTCTCCAGTCGTCCGTACTACACGACAAACCGGGAATCTCGGCGTCATCTTGGTCGGAGGAACACTCTTCGCCATCCTAACTTTCGCACTAACCACCGAACTCTTCGCCAAAAACTCGCCTAGCGTGCTCTATTCCGCTGCAGTAGACACGATCCGGGAGAGCGATGCAGTCAGTCCCTTACCACTCACCAAGCTTGTATACGAATACCAAAACTGACGAGGGACCAGTTGAATCCTCATCTCCTCCCACCGCTTAATTTCACTCATTCCCCTCATTCCTCTGCACCGGTAAGGGGTTCACCACCGGTCGTACATCGATTGGTCCGACATCCGGTATCGGGGAGGGATCATCTGTTACTCACTTTCTGGGTACATGGGAGGGGACGGGATGAACCTGAATCGCTTGGGTGGGTGAAGTCTGCTTGGGCTAGGGTGGAAGGGTTGGGAAGAGAAGCGGGAAGTTGGACGGGATTGGTGCAGGAGGGACCGAATGGGGCTGGAACCGAATTGGTGGAGCGGAAGGAGCCGGTAACGGTTGTGGAGAATCAGCAGCCTGGCTTGCTAGGTCGGATCTTCGGGTCATTGACGACGTCGTTGAGAGCGGCGGATGGGAGTGGGAGCAAGAGCAAAGCGTCGACTCGAGGTCTACCTTCTCCTGGTACGTATACCATTGGTGAGGTACAAGGGGAGTACATCAAAGTGAGCAATCTTTCTCATCCATCCGCAAATGTCTGCTGAAATTAGTGGTCCAGAACGCAGGCGGAAATTTCATATTGCTATCCCTTGTGATCGATATCCCGTCTTCCACAGCGCCATATCCAGGTCGAGCAGTGGTCTTCTGGAGTCCAGAAGCAGATACCGAGGGTTTGCTAGGTAGAAGAGGGAGATGATGATGCATGTTGTATCGGAAGCATGATCATGCCAGGAAAGTCCATGGTCGTACTATACTATGCTGTGCGAGAAATATGATCGAGAACGAAGAAGCAACCATATGAAGCAGCTGAGTCGGTACAGACGCCATGCTCTATGGATCTAGGCGAAAAACGAGCCTAAAAGTGATTGAAGACGCACAACACCAGAATGCGGAAAGGATCCGAAAACGAGTATGCCCGGAGATGGTTTTCGGTCGAGGTAAATGCATGCCGGTCTCTTGAAGCGGGTAGTGAAACGAAGCGATGTTGATACCGGCTGGTGAGTGACCTAGTTTGATCTGCATCAGTTGAATGACGGGGTTCGAAGGATTATTAATCGTACGTAGCGGTCAGCGGATGATTTTGTGAGCGTAGACGGCGAAAAGGCGCTGATAGTATCGGGATCGAGGGTCACAAAGCTGAGTTGTCCGAGATCAGCTGAACCGTCTCATCTAGACTCAAGGCCTACTTCAGCGAGACAAGGATCCACCAACCCCTCAATCTCCGCTCTCGAGTACCCAAAATCGATCATCCCCGGTATCATATTCCGGAAGTTCGCGGCGAGAATAACGGAATGCAATCGACCAGCTCGAGCAAGAGTTCTCGAATCTGAGGGGTCGTTAGGCGGTTCCAAGTGGGGACGACATCGAAGCGCTGCGCTTGTCAGGCGGATGTGCAGGATTAAGAGGAACGTACCACCTCGGACATAATCAGCGCATGGCATACCGAGTTCTTGCGTGTACGCAGTCTGCGTACTGCTCACGTCAATCGTTGACCGTTCTTAGATAACAACGGAGCCTACAAGACACCGCTGGAAGCTAGACAGCTGAGTAAGTTGGTAGGAGTTGTGGTATTGACTAGATTGATTCTCAGTACAGCGGACGGCATCAAGGAAGACATTCACTGTCACGGTCGGCGTACGCGTCCTTGACACATGCATTCCAGGTCCGGACAGCTTGGCTTGGTTGACCTGCTGTGGATAGCTAGGCGAAGAGTATCAGGTCCGCTAGAAATGCAGTTGATTTGGCGGACCCACATATATCGGCTCACTCTCAGCGAGGACAAGGAGACCTCCAGTGCGGAGCACCGCGGCCAGTCGCTCGACCATCGTCGTATAGTACGGAACATTAAGCAGCATCGCCTTGACGTGAATGATATCTATCGGATCAGTCCGAAGTCGTCCAAGTCACCGTGAGACCTGCCGAAGGAGTTGGCTGCATAGGGAAGAGGCCTTCCGAAGTCTGATGGTCGATGACACTGTCAGCATATGCTTATATCACAAGTGAGAGATCGAAGTCGGCCTACCGATAGTCTGAAAGTCTATGTTGCCGTTTCTGGTACCGGTATTGGCGAAGGTCGACCAGTTCGTGCTATTCAGTGGGTCAGGATCCAGGTCAACGTGGATTCGTGTGGACGTACTCGACTGCAGTCACGTCGCAGAACGGTTGAGTATTGGCTAGATTGACAGCCCAAGCGCCTGACAAGTGGGGAGAGAGTATGGGAGGAAAGGTTGGACAGGATAGCGGTTGTAAGGTGATAAGGCAGTCAGTCGAACGTAATAATCGAATTGTGATCGGCATGCTAATACTGCCGGAGGTGAATACTCACCAGTTCGCTGCACATCCAGAAGATGATTGGGATAGAGGGAGGGCGGTAGCAGCATGTCAGCTGAGTTTTGTTGAAGTTGAGCCCGATGACAATTTGTCCGACTCAACGCACAGCTCCCACTTCCAGCACGCTACTCCTCCGCCCACTCGAATGCACCGCTGCGAGATGGCTCGTGATGACTTGCGAGTGATATGGACCGAGAAGAGTCATATGTAAGGTATGCATCGCTTCGAGTCTGAGAGGGGCAATCAGCTACTAGCTAGAGAAGTGACATTCAGGCCGACAACTCACCGCTCCCTCTCGCTCACAGCACTGCCTGCTGAATTGACCGAACTACTTCTACTTCTCAGACCGATAAGATTCGCCAACATGTCTCGATGTCGGCGAGCAGGGGTCGTAGGGTAACTTGCTGGGCGATTCGGGGGTCGAGGGAAAGGTGAAGGGGTAGTGCTAGGATGAACTTTTCGGAGGATGGTCGCACACTGACCTTCACCTGTAGCACCAGTCAGATCCTTGATCACCGAGGATGTTGGGCGAGGGAATAGTCTTACCTCAGTAAGGATCGCCTTGTATTGTCGAGCGGTGCACCGAGAAGGCTCGGTTGCGATGTCCAAGGTCCGGAAGGTCGGCAAGGGTTGTTGCGATCGCCTCGCAGATGACTGTGTGGTGAGTCAAATAGGTAAGGAAAGGCAGAGATCGAAAGATGCATCATGTCTGTTCTCCTTCCGTGCTCCCCCACCTTCCGTAAGTCTCAAAAGCCGCCCCCATTCCCCCCTGACTCGGCGTTTGACCTTGTCGCTAAAGATCTGCATATGACGCAAGCAAAACCTGCGATATCCTCCATCTCCCAAGCTGTACGGCGGAATGAGAGCTCTCCTGTATCAGGAGGAGAAACATATTGGAGCCGTGAAACCCGAGCAAAGGATGGAGGTGACAGACCTCCGGTTACCCCGGGCGTTTCAGGTGGTGGAGCTGCCCTGATTCGCGTTGATAATTGGCGGAAGCTGACATCTGATGCTATCTCGTTGGAGCAGGGACAGGAACATCTCAATGTTTCGAGGTTGGTCTAGCTGCGATAAGCTGGCCCGTTTGAAGAAATGACGTAGTCGGAGAAGACGTATAATTGATGTGATGAGGGCTTGGTTCGCCGAGGGATCCGATCGTGATGAGGGATTAGGTTTCGATCAGATAAGCTGCCTTAATGAAGTCAATCTAAAAGGCGGACGTGTCAAGCTCGTGGGATGTCCTGGAATCAGGCCCGATGTCGGCTTCGTAGATCGAAAGGAAGGTGGATTCTATGCGTCATAAAAGCGGTCCGAGCGGTATTAGCTTACGGTGTCGAACATCAATACTAAGCGACATGCCATAAGGAAATGATAAACAGAACGTCGGGTGCTGGTCACACAGAAGAGATATATCGTTAGATGACTTATACACAAGACCTACAGTATATGTAGCGGAAAGTAGCAACTTTGACGACCAGCATAATCAGCGGAATCAAACTCGGCGGCTCTGAAACCCGGTGCCCCGCACCTGAAAAGTTGAGAAGCAGTCTTCGCAAAAGCAGAGTGAGTTGTTGATGCAATAGCCTCCATCATCGCCTGCTTGTCTTCTTGCCTTTCACATCGCCCCTAAGGGATTAAAATGGCATCCAATGTCCTTCCACTCTTTTGGAATCTCGCTTCATCCTCCAAAGACACCCGACTAGCCGCATCAGCCGACCTAGTTTCATCACTCGAAAGCTTTCAACGGTCTTTTCTCGCTAAGAGAGCGGAAGCTGGGCCGAGCTCCGACGACGATGAAGCTGAGGATGTGAACGACGGGGACTTGGATGATGATGATGATGTTGAGTCTGGTATCGAGGTTGACGGAGAAGAGGACGAGGGCGGAGAAAGAGATGATCCTGAAACGGCGAGGTTGGAGAACTCGCTGGTTACCGACAATGCGGAGGATGTGGTTTACAGCGTCAGGAGACTGGTGCGAGGGCTGGGAAGCTCGAGAGAGAGTAGTCGTTTAGGCTTTGCAGTGACATTGACCGAGGTATGTTTCTCGTCAAACCAGCTAAGTATTAGCTTAAGATCTCTTAGTTGCTGACCCGGATACCCACCGTCACGGTCTCACAAATCGTCTCCCTCCTCCTACGAAGCTCTCCTTACTCTCAAGGCATGCAAGGTTCGGACGAAAGAGATGCTCTCTTTGCCCGTCTTTTCGGTCTCACCGCCATTATACAGTCCGGAGCTCTATTCGGACCGTCCAGCGGCTCAGCAGACTTTCGAGCGATGGTAGCGCAATTGATCGCACTCGGTCAAGCTAAGGCATGGTTGAGAGAAAGTGCTTGGTGGACTATGGCTGGAGCGGTTGAGAGGTTGTTGGCGAGCGAAGTCGAGTGGAAGGAGAAGGCGGTCGAGGGAGTTGTAGAGAAGGTGTTCGAGGGGCAGAAATGGACGCAGGAGAAGGTAGCGCTGGCTTTAATGATAGAAAGGCAAAGACCGGTAAGGTCGCCTGTACTTGAGAAATTATCATCGACTGAAGCTGGACAGAACCTTGACTGGAAGTCGTTGCTTTCTCCCACATTCAAGCACACTCCACTTCTTTCGAGCAGCAATCTCGTAGCTCTTGGTCGTGTACTGAAGGTAAGCCGCGTATCAGCTCATTTGATGCAGCTAATACAACTCGCCGGTAGGAGACTGACAGCGATGACGACGAGGAAGGCGTAGTATCGAGCTCTACAGGCTCGTGGAAGCCTCAGTTGCACTTCGTGTGGGGGACTGTCCTAGACTCCTACTTTCCGACAGATCCCTCGCGCAATCCGAGTCCTGCTGGCCAAGCGGCCTTTCCCGACTTCTTCCGCGTTTTGGTTGACGGTGAGTTGTCCGCTTCCTATGTTGGTCGGGCCAACGATGTATCGATAGAATCCCTCTTCTCCAATACATCCTCATCCGAACGCAAATTCTGGGGATTCCAAGTCGTCGAACGCGTCCTACCCATACTTCCATCCGACCTGTTACCTCAGATCTTCACCCCCAACTTTATGCGATGTTGGATTAACAACCTATCCTCATCCGACCGTTACTTGCACAAAGCCGCTGGGCAGATTGCTCGGTCGGTCCAGGATATTGTCAAAACAAATCCAGCTGTCGGTTTCACCCTTCTCGCCGCTCTTGTCGGGAAGCATGGCCGACCCGACTTTGATCGAGTGACGAAGACGAAGACTGTGGAGTCGATCATGGGAAGCTTGAGCGTGGAGGGTATCGTGGAATACGTCCAATACCTGCAAAAGGTGGTCCTCGGTACAGACGCGGAAACGAGGTAAGCAGGCCAACGAAATCATGGCTGCTTGACTCATTATGCAGCATCGACGTCTCGGCTATGGATGATCGAAGACTATGGGCGATTGACCAGCTTCTCGCTCTATGCAGGAACGGTGCTCTACCTAGAGAAGATAGTTGGATGGCCTCGATTCTGGATTTTCTGCTAGTCCATGGGTTTTTCAGCATCCGCAAGGTCGACAAGAACAGCAATATTATGGCTGTGAGTTTAGCTAGCGACCCGCACAAATGTCCGCTGATGCCCTTCCCCAGCTGCACCTCCTTCCAAAGCCCCCTTTATCAAAATCTACCGCTGCCGCATGCCGAGCGCGATTCTTCTCGTGCATCATCGAGGTCACTACAGCTTCTGTTTCTCATCGTGGTGCGTATCGACAGGCCAGATGAGACTCAATCTGATGACCTAACTGTAGAACCCACCGTCCAGCCAGTGAGACAGCAAGGCTGCGATGCGTCGGGCAAGCTTTGGTTGCAGAGATATCTGGAAGCCATCAATTCGCTCGAGAGCGACCAGAAGCACGTTGATCTGCGGCTCCAAGCAGACAGGGAGATCAAAGACACGCGGAGATACTCTTTGGACACCTTGCAGAGCATAAGAGAGGTAATTACACGCCGATTGTTTGACTTTCCGCTCGCGCCAGCGCAGGAATCCATACAGGAACCCGAAGCGGCCAAAGCAGTTCAGATCCTGCTCTCCCTGATCCTTCTGCAGACATACGACGAGAATGAAGATGCGCTTGACATACTTGAGGTAATAGCTATAAGCAGGGAGTAATTGACCTGAACTTGATGATAGGAGGTGGACACTTCGGCTCATCGACTATTTGAAATACCAGGTCCAGATGGGACATTCCGCGACTATACTTATGAACCTGGTGATTATCCACCGGCCGACACTTTACTGGACGTCCTGGTCAACCTCCTTCAAAAGGCATCGAATGAGCTCCGCAATTTGGCGAATCTTGTCTTTGGTATGATGGCGTCGTCGTTCACTTCAGAGGGCATTCAGAGTTTAGTGAAGGTAACCCCTCTTTCTTTCGTCACATGCATGGCTAACGCCTTGAAATCTGTAGCAGCTGGAAGAACCAGTAGCTAATACCACCGAAATGGACGAAGATGCAGTCGCGGCAGGATCCGATGACAACGATGAGGACGAGGACGAGGACGATGATGGTGATGAGGACGAGGACGATGATGGTGATGAGGACGAGGACGAGGAAGGCGGTGACGAAGACTCTCACGAAGAATCGGACAATACCACATCGGCATCAAGCCTCGTCGAAAACGACGCAGACGGCGACACTGCCTCAGTCGACCCGGCCTTTCGGAGGAGGGTCGCCGAGGCCTTGCGCGTCTCGGAAATCGAAGTTAAGGATAGTGAAGATCGCGACAGCTCAATTGACGAGTCCGAGACTTGGGACGATGATCAAATGCTCCAGGTCGACCAACAATTATCAGAGGTGTTCCGGCAACAAGCGAACACGACAAAGCGGTCAGATCTGAAGCGTGAGTTAGCACTTGGACATCGATCTCCGGCTGATTTCCCCAACAGAACTTCAAACGGAGTCGCTACATTTCAAAAACCGCATCCTTGACTTCTTCGACGTGTATGCGCGGCGGCAACCTCAAAACCCCCTGATCCTCAAACACATCCTGCCTCTCTTACGACTCATTCAATCTTCCGGCCCATCCGAGGGCGATCTCGCAAACAAGGCTGCGGGCATCTTGCGATCCCGGATAGGCAAGGCGAAGGAGGTCCCTTCTGCTGCTGAGACCGATTTCGCATCCCATGTTCTCACCTCAGTTCACGAGATGGCACGAAAAGCTGCGTCGGCCGACTTCTCAATTCTTTGCAGCTCATGCAGTCTATTCGTCGCTCGAACGCTAGATGCCTCAGAGGCTTCCACCAGTGCCACCAACGTGTACAAAGCTACACTTACCGATTTCTTCACCCGGAAGCAATCAGCGGCCCATCCAACTCTTGTTCTCGACTACATATCGCGATTTCCAGTCCAAGCTTGGCCTCTGCAAGCCGAATTGTGCGAGTATATCTCGCCTGGAGCAACGGTCAATGCGTACCGGCAGATGCAAGCGTATGCCATGCTCCAAGCATTTTCTCGACAGCTAGGCACGATCGTCAAGGCTGTAGATCCGGAGCAGGTGGAAGGGTTCGTTCGGAGGGTCAGCAGAGACCTGTTCGACACACTCGAGGCAGTGGCAGAGGGAAAGAGCGACTGGAACTCTGGTCGACTGAAGGAGATGGTCAAGCTCGGCCTAGACCTAGCACGAAAGAGTCGCTCAGCGCTATCGGCTGATACGACAGTGAAGATGTGGGATTTGCAGAGGTTGGCAGAGGTGAGGGTCAAGATGCAGGAGGGAAAACGTACGAAGGAGATGAAGAGCATACATGGGATGCTAAAACAGCTCGTTGCGGAGCTGGGCGTCAAGGCTGAGACAAAGAAGAAGGGTCAGAAGGCGAAGATGGTCAACGGGGATGTGGACGGTCATGGTATGACCGCTGCCAGGAGCGGAGAAGCAAATGGCACCCCTTTGCCGAATGGCGGACATCAGAGTATCCAGAAAAGTCGAAAGAAGGAAAAGAAGAGCAAGCGGTTCAAGTTGGACGAGGCGGGTTCGGAGGTACATCCGAAAGTCAATGGCAATGAAGAAGGTACTATTGAGGCGAAGAAGCGGAAGAGCGAGGAAAGAGGACGAAAGGAAGAGAAAAAGGTCAGCAGAGACACAGCAGATGCCAAGGAGGGCTCACGGAAGAAGCATAAGTTATCTAGCAAGTGCTCATAGTGCATCGTTGGTTCCGCTCATGCATTCGTAGCATTACGAGCAAGCAAGAAGCCAGAAGCAAGCGGGTGAAAGAAGCATGCAGGGTACTAGACATGTGAGTATCTGATATTCACACCTTGCCAGCAAGAGCAAGGGCCTTATGCAAGGCAGCGGCCTTCTTGAGCACTTCGCGCGAAGCGGTGTTGGACTCAGGCGATCGGGTAGTAGAGATGAGCTGTCGAGAGCGCCGGCCAAGAGCAGCGAGCAATCGCTGCTGCGTCTCGTATTTGAGATGATCGGCGCGGAGTTGGGCGTTCTGCAGCACATTCTTTGGTAGACCAGCGAGGCTACAAAGCTGTCAGGATCCTGGCTTGTAAATCCGTCAGATGGGGGTCGGCCTACCGAGCACACCAAACACCGAAAGACGCTTCGGCGAGACCGCGAGTGAGCTTGTACAAGAAAGTGATCTCGGCGCTCCCGTCTGCACAAAAGTCAGTAAGGCTTGCTATGCACTATGAAGGACGGACCAGGCATCCTGATCTCCTCAAAACTCATATGCCAGTTACTGATCTGAGTTGGATACTGGTCGCTGATCAGCTGTTGCCTAGTCACGTACGTAAAGGAGCGAACCTCTCTCGCCAGCTCTTCAGCAACCATTGGGTAATGCGTGACAAAAAGAGTGTTACACCCGATATTGGCGAGATGCGAGAGCGTTGCGTATGCGATGGCTACACCGTCATAGGTGCTGATTTTGTTCAGAGATGCTCTTCACGTGGCGTGTCACGAGAAAGCTTACCTAGTTCCCCGACCCAGTCTTAGGGGAAGAGAAAGGATCAGTGAGTCTCCTGATGGCAGCGGAACAACATACTCATCCAGGATGACCAGTGTTCTAGGCGTGATAGTCCTCAAGATGTCGCTCGTCTCGGACAGCTCGACCATGAAGGTTGACTTTCCTCGACCGATCTCGTCAGATGCTAGATCTCCACATGAGTTCCTATCACCTCCAGGATTATGTGTCTGTACATACCACCCATTCGCCTTAAAAGGAAATATCAGCCATGTGCAGGCGGGAGAAGGCCGGAGAAGAAGCCTCACGTCTGAACAGCATCGTGGATGCCAAAGCTGACAGACGTTGCAGGTACAAAGGACCCGATCTGAGCCATACAGACGATCAAGGCCTTTGACGCATTAGCCCAACATCTCCGAGTTGGCAGGTCACCTACGGTCGCTCGGACACAAGAGCTCTTGCCTGATTGAGTTGAGCCGGCTTCAAATGGTGAAAGGGTGATGACTGACCCGCCATATTTGGTCCAGTGATCACCTTAGATGTACCATCCTCTTCCGAGAAGTCGATATCGAATGGGACATAAGCCTCGTCGCGAAGCATTTCAACCTACGAGAATCAGCTATGTCCGCCAGCCATACCTCAGGCTCACCATAGGATGACGTCCTTCCCGGATGTGGAGACTCGGTTGCGCCACGAAGACTGGCTTGCAGTATCCATTTGCAGCTGCTACCAGCGCCAAGCTCATCAAGCAGTCGATGACGGCGATCTGGCGGGAGACGATGACCAGCGAATGGCATTCGGATATGTCGGATTGGAAGGACAGCAGAGCGCGGTGCGCGACAGCAGTGAGTGTCTCTTTGTGCTGTTCTCGTTCTTTAGTACTGGAGTACTGTATTAGCTAACTCCTTGCGCCAATACAACTCATAACTCACATGCGAAGGACCTCCGGCGTGTGAAAGCGGATGACACTCTTTGTCGAGCTGATCTTGACCCATTTCGGCGGGACGGACTTGGCGTCCCGCACCGGTACTTCCACCAGGTACTGAGCGATTTTCAGTGTTCGACTGTCTCGGTTTGCCAAGCTCACCTCGATTGCAGATATAGTCACATAAGTGAGACTCGGTCTCTTCAAGAATTTCCGTATCTCTTTCAAGTGCTGGTCCAGCTCGCTCTCGCATATGGCAATGCACTGATTTTGTGTAGTCAGAACGATCAATACGTGCCGATAGTCCTCACATCTTTTGCATCCTGTATGTCCGGGTACTTGTCGGGATCCGCCCATAGGTTCGCCTCATCGTTCTCCCTCGCCTCTCTCAAATTGATACAGTTGAGAAAAGCACGTGCTGGTTCCCGGATAGTCGGCAGGGTTCTGAGCACGTTGTTGAGCAAGGCTGACTTGAATACATCGCTCTCGTTGGGCTTAAATTCGGACCCGATGCGAGCGAGGCCGACAATAATGGTAGCTAGCTCGGTGGGAGTTGCCTAGAGGACGGACACTTCAGCATGACGAAACATGATATGACTCTCAGACTGACCTTGCCGTACTGAATACGGGTGAGACCCCTCACCAGGTCCGGCATGTTGACAAGCAAACTCCGCAGCTTTTCCATATGAAACGTGTTGCTGTCCATGATTTCCTCTATAGCATCAACTCGGACCTGCAAGGCACTGCAATGGAGGGTCAGCTGGCACTAGGAGGTCAAACGACATATATACGCCACATCCAGCAAAGGGCGTCCGATCCATTCACGTAGCAACCTTCTTCCCATCCGCGTCTTAGTACTTCGCTCAAGTCAGCATCCAAAGAATGTGGTTGTCTCCCAGTCTCACTGATCAAGTACTTCAGATCACGAGTCAGCTTGAGACGTCAGCAGAAACCCAGCTTACACCATAACAAACTCCCATACAGCCCACCATCCGTCTGATTCCGATAGATCTCCCTGCAATGGAAAGGTCAGCATCGATGAAGCGCGATGGTAGACACACAGATTGATCAAGGTGTTGCTTGACAGGAGCATATGAGCGCGATTGATGAAGCGTGTGAAAGATGCACGATGTCGGAAAGCATTCTCAAGGCCGAATGCTAAATTTCGATGGTCAGTCGGGTGTCTCTCCCGATCGATACACTGACCTTTCATGTACTTGACAGCCACAGCTAGGGCAATGACGATTTGCTTGGGGAAGTCGACGAGAGCTAGTACGGCTTCTTCCGCTGACAGTGACCATCTCGTGAGCAGAGCCCGAGAAAATGATCGAAAAGCCACATACCAGGCAATCCAGCGGCCAAGCCGATCGGATCCGCTGTCTTCCCGTTGTCATCCTGTCCATGGCCCGTGCCGTTTCGCAAAGCCACGCCATCATCGAATGGTCCCTCGCCATCGTCGTCGCTGTCTGCGGTGAGATCGATCTCCTCGGAAGCCTTATGCCCAAGGCGTGGCTTACCAGCTCCTTTCTTTGGAGCGAACTTCTTTCGATAGAACTTCGTGAGGTGATCGAAGGCGTCATGGTACGTGGAGACTTTTTCTATCCTCTCGACGCGGGTGGAGCTGCTCGCGCTTGTCCTTCGGCCGATTTAGTACAGCCATTGATCTTTTGACATTGCTCACTTGGTATGCCCGGCGAAGTGATTCAGCACCTTCTCAGTGGCCTTGCTTAGACCGGTAGCTGGAAGGAGGAGCTCAGCCGGTTGCAAGTGCGTGAGGCGTGTCTCGAGCTCAGTGCGGACTTGCGAATCTGGACCAATCAGCGAAGCAATCCTGTCACTTGAGATACTGACCGTCGAATTCATCCCAGACAACTTCTCCAGTCGTTGGTACTACGCTGACCATACCTATCCAGACCCGATCATCCACGGCCAGGCCACCCATACCTTGCTCGACGATGGCCACCAAGGCGTTTGTCGGCGGAGGAGCGGAACCAGGAACGATCGGCTCGTCCGAAAGGTTCGCTGATGATGCAAGTGAAGGATCTTCGACGTAGCTATAGATGGGATGATCAGCAGGGTTGACATTGGGGACAGGCGGGAGTTGGATACTCACGTTGCAGCGGTGAAGAGATGCGTCAGTTCCCTGGTGAATGGCGCATTTCGGTTCTCTCCAACCTTCTTCAGAGCAGCTGTCTCCGTCTGGGAGATGACACCGACTTTGTAGCCGAGCGAGATGAGTCTAACAGGCGTTAGCAATGGAAACAGTGGAAACTACCGATCGTAGCTTACTTTTTCGTATGTATATGTAGCCTATGAGTAGGAATGGATGCGGTGTAGAAGTTTCGAGCCGGAAAGCTTGGATACTTTTCAGCAAGAACCAACTGGGGAAGAATCGACTCACGCAGCTATGCCCAGCTCTTTCGACGCTAACTGGACAGGGTCAGCTTACTCAGCCTCGGTAGCAGCGATATGGTGAATCCCACCTTCGCATCATCCCCGTGAAATCTTAGTCAAGGTTAGGTCTTCCACAGTCAGGAAAAAACGAATAGACTTACTTATATTTGTATCCGACTACACCAAAGAGCTCTCGTCAACACCGCCCCTTCGAGGCAAAGAGAACAGTATACCTTCCATAAGGAGCAAGACATCCGGGTTCTCCGCTTTGATCTCCATGAATTGCTTCTCCAGCGGGGTAAAGGTTTGTCCACTTGGGCCAACCTCTTCTTCCTTCTTCTTGCTCTTCCCTTTCGCTTTGCCCTTGCCCGTCTCTCCTCCCTCAGCCGCGTACTTCTCCTTCAGCCTGCTACCGACCCCTTCGGCGGCCTTGCGACCCTCTTCTTCCTCATCCGCTCCGTCGTCCTCCACTATCGGCGTATCGACTCCATCTTCGCCGTCAGGATCTCCTCCTGCTTGTCGTCGAGCTTCAGCTGCTGCTGCTTCGTCAAGCGCTAGCGAGCGCCGTCGAGAAACGATCCCACCCGGCGCCATGACACGCCGTTGCCATTCCTCGTGTCGTCGTTCCTGCTCAGCTGTCCGTCCTTGGCTGGCGGGAGGTAGCTGATGATCATTGAATGGATCCGCTTGATGACTGTTCGACGGTCCGGCTATGTCGTACGAGTTGTTTTCGAAAGCTGAGCCGGACTGTAGGAATCGGGGCGCACTGCGCTTAGGCAGTCGGTAGTTCTCGAGTGGAGCCGACTTGGTCGCGTACGGGGCTTCGGTGACAAGGGTAACTCGTCTCGAAGGTCCCGGTTGGTCCTCATCCGCCCCATCAACATCCATTTCATTTCCGTTGCTGGACAGCTTCTCCCCAAGCGGCGGACGCGAGCCAGCTTTCTTTCCCTTGCTGAAGTACGCCGAGGTCGGTTGCGTCAGAAGTGTTCTTCGCATATCTGTCCCATTTGCTCCTCCAGCAGTCCCATCCTGCAATTTTCCCTTTTTCGCAGGCGGTGAGGAGCCAGTAAGATCAACGACCGCATCGTCCGGCAGTGCGAAGCGAAAATCAGCTGATTGCGTTGTACTCTTGACTTTGGACGTCGAGACGGGCGACTTGGTGGGCGAGGATGATGAAGGGGATTTGCGCTTGAAGAAAGCATGCAGCGACGGCCTACAGGGAATGCGACACTCAGCGTAGCTCATGATATTCTGTAAATGCCAAGCTCACTGAGCTCCCTCAGTCGGCCCCGATGGCATGCTGCCTCCCTCGAGCTACGCACCTGGTCGTTAATTGATCAAGCTGCACACCTCATGAACGAGAGAAATCGCTATTGATCACGTTAAATGGAGGGGATCATTTAGATTCACCTCTCACCGGCATACAGTTGTGGCATGGCCATATTGCTATACATAGCCGAGGACTACTCTCAAAAAGGTGCTGGTGCACCCAAGAGTTTGCTAGCTTCTGGTCAAATCACAATCTGCGGAGCTAGGAGGAGGCATACAATGAAAGCCATCGAGGAAGAGGCGGACCCATCCGCTCAGCCAACATCGAAATGAGGCGGCGTGATTCAAGTGTCGTCATTCCATCGCAGCTGTGTATGAAAAAAAGGAGGTTATCCTCGAAGTCTTGAAGATCTCTCCTCTCTCACTTTCCCTCCCGCTTTAGCTTATCCTTCTTAACCGGGAAAATATCGTCCTTTTTGGAATCTCGCGGTAATCATGGCAGCGCGAGGTATCGGGTTTGGGCTCGGACTGCCTTTAGGCGAGCCAGATCAGCCAAAAATCATGTAAGCCAGACGGTGCATCATACTTGATTACTCATCATGACCTGAATCAGATACTCTGAATCGCCGTCCGTTCAAGCATTCCGAGGCCCACGCTCCCTTGCCACCCGCAATTCCTTCCGTTCCTCCCCTCCTCCAAACCTCCCACCGACCCTCTACACCCGCGACCCTTCCACTAACCCTCTCATCCCTTTCCATCCTTCAGCCCACACAATCAACTCACCTCACCTCGATATCTCCCTGCGCCCACATATCCCCAGCACAACACCTTCGCCAGATGAAGAAACGTTCTCTCGCCTCTCGAGCTTTCACTGCTGGTGGGGGACTAGATTCATTAAGTGGCGGTTCAGAGAGTGGAAGAATCGCTTTATCGCCTGGGATGGATCAGACCTCACCGACCATAGCTGCTAGTCCGACGATGGCAGTAGTCCGGTCATTGTCATCGTCATCGGCGGTAATGGAGGATAAAGGGGATCTATTCGCCACTTCCATCGCTTTATCGGTCGTCCTCGGTCTGCTTTTGCTTGGTGTCTCAACCTGGGCGGGTATCGCCTATCGACTGCGACGCATTCGTGCTCGAGATGAGCGAGCTGAGAAGGGAGGAGGCAAACCAACGCCAAAAGGGAAGGATGTCGAGACCTTTTCCGCCTCAAATGTCTGTGAGAAAGGGTTAGTCCGGCGACTCAGCTCCTCCTCAGCGGACAGCGACAATTCCGGCTCGACCATCCGCCCGAACCGACCCACATCTCAAGCTCAGTTTCAAGACGGTCAGAACAGGCGAGTCAGCTTCATCGACGTACCGATCAACACCGATAGTATGTTAGCGCTGCACGACAATCTGTACGGATACTCGACAGGAGGGCTGCGAGGCGATCGATCGAGGAGTAATACGTTATCCATGATTGATAGAGCTTTGGTCGGTCCAAGGAATTCGAGTGAAAGTTGGATATCGACCGCACTGGAAGACATCGAGGAGGAAGGTTCAATCTTATCCTCATCTAGCAAAGGGTCGATCCCAGCAACCTCGGCGCCTTCGCAACGTATCGAGCAAGCGGCCGACACGCTCCGACCGAATCCAATCGCTTCGACAAACTACACCGAGTCATCATACACTACCGCTTCCTGTCGTTCCTCTCGGATGGATCTAACGACACTGTCCACGATCTCCTGCCTGTCCTCCTTCCCCGAAACGCCTCGAGGTGGGAGATTCGATATCCCCGCTGTCGAAAGTCCGTCAAAGCCAGATCGGAAAAGTCGAGCTCGTAGCCAAACAGTGGTGAACGTCATGCAACTCGACCTACTTCGGACCGCCATTCGCCGGACGATGAGTCTTCACCCAAGTCGACAGGTGGTCGATGCTTTGCAGCTGATCGCGGATACCGAGGAGGAAGAAGGGAGGAAAGCCCTTTAGACGAGCTCATCAGGGAGAAAAAGATCGCCGTCACGCCTGACGAAGTACCACCATCGAGCATGAGCGAGGAAGTCGAGGAGGACGATGACGCAGACGCTACAACCGTGGAAGAGGAGATAGAGAAGGGCGAAAAACTCGCTGCACGTCCGGAGAATGGGATGAAGAAAGTCCTCTTTAACCTCGACGATGCCGAGCCGACACCGACGCAAAGAACCGTCAGTCGATCAGTATCATTCCCCTCAAAACTACTCGCTCGTCGAAAGTCTATGTCTGCCGCGACAACACCTTCGACAGGTCTAGCGACAAGGCGTTCGGAAGCCCTCAGTAGCGGATACTTTTGTCGCGCACTTCGAGCACTTCGAGGGGAAGACCCATCAGGACGGATGAGTATGCCTCCTATCCCCTCACCGATCTCAGACAAGAGCATAGATCGTCAGATACAGCGGTCATCACCTACTCCCATGCTCCAGGAGTTTCGTAACGAGATGGAAGTCCGCCAAGCCGAGCTCGAGCGATACCTCGCCGAGATCGAGCCTGCCACCCTCGATGATGGACGAAGGAACAGTACCGACTCCGCGACCACCGCCCATTCCGATGAGTTTGCCTTCGGCTTCCCTTCGCCAGGGTGGAGTATGAGCAACGAAGTCCATATGCCCGACTTTGACACACATTACGACAGATATGAATACGCCTCGGAGGATGATGATGAGGAGAACGATTTGGAAAGCTTCCCCTTGCCTGCGACACATCTTCCGCATATAAGAGTGACAAGTCATTAGACGGAAGTGAAAGATGCATAAAGTGCAGCAGCGCAAGAGCATTGAGTTGCGTTAGCATTCGTTAGTACACTTGGTGGGGAGGGGGAAAGTACGGGATGAGCAAATCGCGGGTCAGTGTGAGAAAGTACAGGGATGATTCAATCGAAAATGTAGGGATGGAGAGCGAGCGGGTTGAGGGGAAGATCGCCGTGACCATTCCAAAGGATTGGCAGAGCGATGCCAGTCGGGATCGCATACGAGATGTACAGCGGATAATGCGGGATATCAATCGATCGAGCGGATAGGAATATCGTGTCATGCAACGATGACCGGAGCGGTAGAGGATCCGACGACAGCGGTAGAGGGTTCGGCGACGTTCTCTGAGTGACCGTTCGCAAGCGATGCTGGAGCGACCGCGGTGGCAGGAGTTGGAAGCTGCGCTGCGACGAAAGAACGTATCTGATGGAACACATCGTTGAGAACATCCACTACTTTCGCTTGTTCTGCTCTTTCGTCAGTGTTTGTCTGGATATAAAATACAAGGGTATACCTGAAGTGAAGATCTGACCACCAAGCCGTCTTCGTGTCCTGTCATCCTCCAGAACAGGATGAGAGGAAGGCACGTATATCCGGTTGGACTAAACCAAGATTAACCACCATCCTAAGCGATAGAGGCAAGAGCTCGCCCTCTTGAACCACTCTCGACGAGTCTCGTTAGTCGGATCGATGCGAACCATCGAGTGGAGGCCGCAGACTTGAACCACAGCCTTGACTTTCCGCTCAACCTCTATAAGCGGAGTCAGCGTGGTATTTCCGTCTCTTTATCTCAAGAAGGTAGGATTTACCCCGATGATTGATGAGCTCCATGATGGCGCCGCAGCCGGTCCCGTGACCAATCAAGACGACATTCTCCGCCTCGGAGAGCCTGATGATTATCAACATCTGAGTAGATGGACAGTCTGATATGATACTCAGGGCGAGACCCAGTTTCGATCCGCCCAGAGATCATGTGCCGAGGATCTACCCACTCAATGTAATTGTCCCAGATATACCGGATCAATTGACCTTCAAGCTTGGGACCGGAATTCGAAATCATTCTTGGGCCAGTCTGAACATGGTCATCGAAGCACAGCCCATGTATTTTGAAGTACTCACCCTCGCAAACTGTGTTGGCAGTGCTGCGAGGATATTGACATCGATTAGACTGTATCCAGATCCAATTACCCAGCTAACGATGGTGTCGCTGGTGTCGAGCTGAACTCATCAGCCCATTCTTTATATCGATCAGGTCAAGTCACCAAGTAGCTGTTTATGAGGTGAACATTGGTTGTTGACACTCCATCGGTCTCGACACGCAAGTTCCCGCTGCACTGCATCAGAGAAGGAAGCAACCCGGAGTGAGCCAAACCTACAAATCGTGGACGAAGACCACTAAGACTCCCTTTGGGCCTGCCGCATATACGCCTTCGCTATCATAGCCATCAGTCCGTCTTCCGGAACGACTGCGAAGCGGTCGACCCACTTGCAGATCAGCTGCCCAGCGAAGGCGGCTTCCAGCTCTGGACTCGCAAGTGGGATCTGGAACAGCCCATGCTTGGTGAACATGTGATGGACTCGGTGAATCTTGAGCAGATCTAAAGCGTTATCAGATCAGACCTAGATGGGAGCAGACATACAAACCAGGAATAGGGATGATCGGTGATTCGCCGTTCGCATCAGTAACTAATGTTCTGGATGAGCGTGTTCCCATAGCCCCATTCCACAAGCTCGCTCACTCTCGGGAGGTTCGCAAGCCTTGACGTCGATACTCTTCCAATATTTCGATTGAACCTTTGCGACCTGGAACATGACCTCAGTGGCCACCTCGGACGCTTCGAGGGCTCCCATCTCAGCCGGTGTCTCTCCGAGCAGAACCTGAGCAACGGCAAGAGAGGAGCGAGAGATAGCATCGAGGTTGTAGCCACCCTATGTGCGATCAGCCATGATCTCAAGTCGTCTTTCCACTCACTTCTAGCGCCACCACCACCTTACCACCCGCCAAGGCGCACAGCATGTGAGTCATATGCCCGTATGCAGGAGGAGTGACATTGCAGCATCCAAGCGCGTCACCCTCGGCTGCATCGAAACCGGCAGAAACTATGCAGATCATTGGCTCGAGCAACGCAACCAATTGCTACGTCAAGACTCACTGATGACAAGGTCAGGAGCAAACTCGTACGCAATAGGCATGACGATCTTCTGGAATGCGTAGATGTAGTCTGCGTCGCCGAAGCCACTAGATGGCCAAGGGATGTTGACGATCCTGAATGATTTCGTCAGCCCAGCTCAAGTGTTTTAGACTGGGCTGACCTCCCCTCGCCAGGTCCCGAACCGACCATATCCAAAGCGCCAAAATCGCTAGTAGGATAAAATCTGCCTCCGTCATGTCGATGTATGGATATGTAGAGCACGTCTGGATCTTCCCAGAAAGCCCTCTGCGTCCCGTTGCCATGATGCACATCCCTTATACAAGCCCGCCTTCAGCGATGCCAATGTAGAATGTGCCTGACATACCAATCGAGAATCAAAACCTTCTTCGCCATACCTCTCCTCATGACCTCCTTAGCAGCCACAGCGACATTATTGTAAAAGCAGAAACCCATATGCTCTTCGGGTTCGGCATGATGTCCCGGCGGCCGAACAATGGCAAAAACATTCCGGACTTCCCCAATGCAGACCGAGATACACGCTTGTATGACTCCACCACAGGACAGCCTGGCGCAATGGGCGGTCTCACGGCAGACATAGAGGGAAAGTTGATCGTAATAATGTTTCGAATCTTGAAGGTATTCGTCGCTCAGTACTACTCACAATGTCAGTCTGGTCTCAGAGCTGAATACTGAAAGACGTACTCTCGGTACCTTGCACCTTGTTCCAATGGTCTTCCGTGTGGACTAGGAGTACCTGATCCAAGGAGACTTGAGCGAAATCGAGCCGCTTCATCCGCTTAATCAAGCCATTTTCGGCGAGTCGAGCAAAGATCCGCTTGATCCGCATTGGTTCCTCGGGATGTCCATGAGCGACTGTGTCCATCACATGATCCCCGGTCGGAGTGTAACCTTCTTGACAATGTAGCATCATCAAGGGGTCGTAGATATAGCCGGTGCGCACCATGCGAGCGGGTGAGGTCGGCCGATGAACGGATTGAGCATCGAGTGCGGCAGAGACGGGAGCGGGAGGTGGTTGAGTGACGGTAGCGATTACCGGAGTAGGGGATTCGCAAGACGTAGAGGGGATATCGCCGTTCGTGGGAAAGGATGAAGGGCTATCATGGTTTTGGAACACGTCGAGCTCGTTTGAGTTGGAGGCAGTAGGCTCGTGAGGTGAGGTAGAGATCGAAGGGATGAGCTCTGCCGGGAGAGAGAAGACGTCTGGTTCTGCTGCTTCGTGTGGAATGACTGTAGTGATGACGTTCTCGGTTTGGATCTCCTGGATGAGAGCTGGTTGACCGTCCGAGTCGGGCGACTCATCGGATCGGAGAGCTGGAGCAGAGTCGACCTCCATCGGCTGCGGGAACCCGAGTCCTGGAGCATCTTCCGTGGTAATGACGGTTGTCTTCTCGACAGTCACGGTGACCTCGTTTGGTGTGTTCTGAGCAGGAGCTGATTCGGGATCGACCTCCATGGCGTTCGGATCCGACATTGTCACAAGTCAGTAGGAACACCAACGAGGAGCCCGCCAGGAGTTGAGAGCCGAGAGTCGCCTTCCGAGAGAGAATAGCAAGGAGAACGCAGTACGTCTAGGCTACATGAAAGGACGAAACAAAGGGAGGTGCACCAGGATTCTGGTAGGAATCGAGAACGTGCGTTTTTCTGTGAGGGGCCAAGATAACCTCCTTCAGCTGGAGCTGAATGTGCAGGAGACTTCTGCTCAGGCCGAGTCTTTTCTTTGTGCAGAGAAATAAAAGTGATGTCAAATTTCTATCCAAAGCAACACAAATGCCAGGAACATGAGCTATCATTTTATCTACTCCCCCCACCTTTCGATTACCCCGAAACGTTACTCGAGTACGTAAACGTATGGTGACATCTGCGACAAAGTCTCAGAAAGAGAAATCATTCCCGTCCAAGAGGAATGCGCTTGTCCCCAAATCTGCTTCTCGACACTGTTTCATCCTGTTCACACATTGTACATATACCTCAATGCCCATAATGAGCGAGGAAAAGAAACCGCAGAAGAAGCTCAAGTACCTCGTCATGGGTGAAGGTGGGTAGGGAAGACTAGTGTCATCCTTCGAGCTACTGGTCAACCTCTGGACCCAGAATCTCAGCCTACGATCGAGGACACTTTTCATCAGGAGATCACAACTCGAGATCGGTCCACGTATGAGATCGAGTTCTTTGAGTGAGTTTCTCACATATGTCGTCTCAGCGAGGATAGGAGGGAAGGGGAGGAAAGGGGAGGAAAGGGGAAAGAGGGGGCAAGGGATCAGGAAAGAAGCGTGGGAAGAGATGGACGAAGGGGGGCAATCGCAAGCGGATGAGGAGAGGAGCTAGAAGGAGTTGATAATTCGATGCGGAACAGGCATTGAGGTAGACGCTGATGTAAGCCTAGCACGTCTGGTCAGGAGGAGTTCGTGTCCCATCTCGAGATCCGCATTCCCCATGCAACCGCCTACATCCTCGTGTAAGCTGGCACCTTCCCGCTCCATGCTAAGCTTACATGCGTAATCTAGCTTCGCCCTCGACTCCCAACACTCCCTCGAGCGTATCCAGCACTACCTCGGCCTCATCGAGCGTCGCGCGGAATCGATCTGGGATTAGCAGGGGAAGAATGGACCATCGCAGCTAACCCCTTCCCGGTTATCCTCCTCGGAACAAGCACGACCTCGATCCTCAAGTAGATGGGCATCAGGTCATGGAATTGGCGGCAGCGGCCGGCTTCCTCTTCTGTACGGCCTCAGCCCTCGATGACGAAAGCTGTGCCGAGTGAGCTGTACTAAATCGGCTCCGGTCGTATCAGCTGAAATCAGCTAGGACGATGCTCGTTTTGACCGAATCCCTCAACCCATTCGTCAAGCACCACCCAGACGTCACTCCTACCAATCTCCCTTCATTTCAAACAGCTCCCGAGGGCACGATCGGGCGAAGCATCTCCTCTCCAGGTCGCGGCCAACTACCCATCGCTATCGGCTCATCTCCCTCGGCTCACGCACTGAATGAATCCCTCGATGACCCAGCACCAATTCCCGATCAATCCGCGCTGCCGCATACACCGGAACAAGCTGGTTTCCCGCACTTCTCTCCTCCTTCACCTGCTCGACGAGCGAGACGTGGGTGGTCTGCATGGCTTGAGCCGATGGAAGTGCAAGACCCGGAGCAAAAGAAGGGAAGGGAGGGATGTTGCGTGGTGTTGTGAGGGGTTTTGGTCAGTGTACGACCTTCAAAAAGTCTGCGTGGGAGGTCGTATAGCATTGCAGCTGGAGGAGGTGTGTCGCTTGTTTTCCCACATGTTTTAGAGAAGACGAATTGAAAGCATGTGTTCGGTCTCATGTTCCAGATTCAGGGTTTTGAGCCCTGGCCAATGAGCTTTGAGCTCCGCGCAGAATTTACCGCGGTTTTGCCATTTCCTGTTTGTGCTGTTTGACATGCGATGTGTATCTAGTCGCGTGAAGAGACCTCGCTTGGGACGTGTTGATCTCGACTCACTCCCTTACACTTCCAGCATGCCAGAGATATCATGATGGAAGTAAGAGAATTTTTCGTGGAGAAAGCGAGCGCAATGTCTCAAGATGACAATTGATGAGATGGCTTGTCTAAGCTGTCATATCGCTCAAGAGCATACATAGCGGGATGCATACAGATCGCCAGGACAACAAAATCCAACGGCGCCCGCAGCGCGGCCAAAAAAGAGAGGATCGAAAGCGAAGGAAAGCGTTGGGGATAAGATACTATTGACAAAAAAGGCGAATGGGAATTATGGGCAGAAAGGGGTAATCCTAGAAGAAGAGGTATGGTCCGTAGAAGCCAAAGATGACATTTACTTCTTCGCGGCAACCTTCTTCTTCGGTGCAACAGCCTTCTTTGTGGCGGTCTTAGCGGCGGCCTTGGCTGGGATTGGAATCAGCTAGTGTGCGAAGTCGAACAGAAGCGAAGACATACCAGCAGGAGCCTTCTTTGGTGCGGAAGTCTTCTTCGCGGCGGGCTTCTTCGTGACCGTCTTAGCTGGTTTAGGGGCAGCCGATTTCGTAGCGGTTTTGGTGGCGGCGGGCTTCTTCACATGTGCGGGCTTCTTTACCGGGGCGGCAGCCTTCTTCGCGGGAGCGGCTCTCTTGGCTGCGGCAGGTTTGGCGGCAGGTTTGGTGGGAGGAGCATTCTCCTTGCCGGCAGCGGAGGTCTTCTTTGAGGGTATCAGCAAGGTCACCTTGAAGGGCAATATATCACATACCTTAGCTGGCATCTTGACTCGACCACCGATACCCTTGGGGAGGTTGAGGTCGCCTTTCTCGTGTCCTCGCTTGATGGCATTGGCAAGATTGTTGCTGTTGGCTGCCGAGCTCATGTCGAGCTTGTATTTGTCGGCGAGGAATCTCAATCGATGGTGAGCCTCAAGTTGACGACGGTGGCGAGCACAACTTACTTCTTGATTGTGGGTCGGGAGACACCCCCTCGAGCTTCAGCGGGGTTGGCCTTGATGCATTCCTGGGAGAATGAAAGGATCAAGTCAGCATCTGCCGCGATTGGTTGTTCACTGCTAGAATCGTCCGAAGCTGCCGAAACGGGCAGCTCCTGGAAACAGGTCACAGATGGCGAAGGGAACAAGGCGGAGCGATGCATGCATGCGCAGTGGTGGATGGGGGTTGTATGCATGCCTGAGTCGAGTTTGACGGAAGGAAGAGGAATACGGCTGGAAAAAACAGGAAAACAAAACAGGAGACGGGAAGGGGGTGGTCACGCGGACACGGCGGAAGGGGACTGGTGGCGATGTGTCTCCCAAGCTCGCCATACGCGATAAGGAGGACCCGCCACCGCCGTAAGCAGACGAATGAGCAGAGACGCGGTTTCGATGCGAGAGGTAGCGCAATGGAGTGGGATGACATCAACAAGAAGCGGGGGAAGACGAAAAAGGATGTTCCCCTTTTAGGGTCGGAAGGTTGACTCTACCGTCCGACGACGGGGATTGAATCTCGGTCACGTCGCAAGCTCAAGCATCGACACCTCGCACGCATCGTCTCGAAGGTCATCTCGAGTGATGTGTAGCCCGATAGAGTCGCAGATAGACCAGAGAGCAAGACGTAAAAGGCGGGTCGAAAAGGGCTCGGAATGAATGACGTTCCGAATTGATCGGTTGACTCACCTGGATCATCGACAGGAAGGTCGGGTGCGACGAGGGCTTCTTGGCGGCAGCAACCTTCTTCGTGGTGGTAGTGGGAGCCATGTTGACTGAAAGAGGTATTGATTGGGTAGGTGGTAAGTGGCTGAATAGGTAGCGATAGGATGAGGTGATGACGAGTCGACGCGGAAATTGAAAGGTTGCGTCAGCTTCCGTTTCTTTGAGCCTGATGCATGCTAGGAATACTTTTGGTATCTCGTGGGAGGTTGAGAGGGAGCTCGACTCACCTCTGAATCGATATGGATTGAAAAGTCTGAAATAGATATGGATGGGGAAGAAGGAGGGGGAATGCGCGGGATGTCGCGGAATATAAGATCAGCGCCGAAAATCGCGCCTGTCGAATCCGGACCCAGCGAAACAAACACCGTTCTTTTGAATGGCCTTCTGTTCATTCATTTTCGCGACTTTAGCTCTCATATTCCGGAAAACAATGCATAACGGGATACCTTACCTACTCCATGTCTTGCTTCATACATGCATCCAAGAGGAGTTAGCAGGAAAACGGTAAAAGTGCATCACGTGACTTTCTAGGTTTCCTGTCCGTCCTCCTAAAACGCCGCGAGCCTTTGAAATGCCGATGGTCTGCCACGCCTTACTCGTTGTATCTCTTCTCATGGAATGTTGATGATCTGAGACTTGTCGCTCATACTCACATCGACAAGTTCTCTCCCCATGAACCATTCAAGCATTCGACTGATAAAAGGGTCTCAAAAGCTTGGCTCCAATCAACCTCCTACAATGCTTCGGTTCGCCTGATCTCGGTCCCCGCTTGAGAATGGGTTGGCTCCCCCTGTCTGGCTCCTCTGAGTCTGCGTCAACCAGTCCTCATGTTGCTCTCTTGTCAATCACATCTTCAGAGTAGCACAGATCGACCGTCGCACTTCCAGGGCGATAGAAACCCGTAAGACACTTGAAAGGAAGACCGGCTTGACCGCCACGACCGTTCACGCACGCTCGAGTGAGCTCAACGGCTACATGACAACGATCTCTCTAGGCCCTTGGCTGATACTACAATATACATCAAGCGTCATGGGCCGTTTCAATATGTGCAATACGTTACAGCCCTCGCAATGTCCTAGAAACGATCAATATGGGGTCGTGGCGGAAGAGATCCCCTGTTTCCGCTCTCAGGTGGAGCATCTCGTCAAACAGCTCCTTCAGCCTCGCATGCTCAGTTCTCAGCTTGGACTGAAATTAAGATTCAGTCGATAGCATCATCCTTAGCGGCGCTCATGAGCTCCCATGTCTACCAAACACTCACAACGCGTCCTCATCTACCAACATGAGCCCAATCCGGAATGACCTTCCGAGCGTGAACCTGCAAAGTGGAGGCTAACACGTGGCGAGCCAAACAATCACTCAGGGTAAACTTATCGCAAAGGTACGAGATCTGCAAAAACTGATCAGATCAGGCGAAAACCAATTTCCTTAGATGTGGCAGTTCTGACCCATTGAATACTGTAGCCTCCCCCGTTAAAGGGGGGGAGGGTTCCGCTTGATTTTCCAGAACCACAGCTGAAATGTGACGGTACATCATGGCCAAGAAGATTAAAATGACAGACGGCGTGACTCCGACCTCGAGTGGAACGACGAAGAAGAAGGCGAAGAAGCATAAAGAGCAGGATCCGGAAATGCGAAAAGAGACTTTTTCACTGTTCAGCAAAGCCAAGGACGCAGAGCTAGATGATGTCTTCAGTAAAGGTGTACGTAGCTGTCTTCTGCCTCGATACGTGGCTGATCAGCTTAATCAACTTGCTAGACCGCCTTTGCTACGCTTTCAACCGCTCACATCTTCACAGCTACACCTTTGATCACTGCGACAAAAACCCAATCATCAGGAGAAGTGGTCGTGCCGAGAAGGACGAAGAAGAGGAATCAACCCGAAGACACCGTAATCGCCAAGGCCGGTCCCATTGAGAAACTCGTTCAGACGAAGGCAGTACCAGTCGGCGCGGTGCAATCAACGGAAAACGATGATACGGAGAAGGACAGCGAGGAAGCAAAACTCGTGCATGAGTCACTTAAGGCTGGTCGATCCCGGAAAGCGGGAGTCCCGTCCTCTTCAAAGAGGTACACACCTCCGGACGAGACTGCAGCGGATCGGGATCGGAGAACAGTCTTCTTTGGCAACCTTCCGATAGAAGTCGCCAAATCCCAGGTGAGCCAAGTTGTTTCCCTCATCTTCGCAGAAAGCTGAAGCCCATCAGTCCGCTCTACACCAGCTTCGCTCACACCTCCTCTCATTCGCACCTACCGCCAAAATCGAATCCATCCGCTTCCGTTCCGTCCCTTTCGCCAGCGCTACTGCAGCTCTCCCATCCGACGATCCTGAGAAAGATGAAGGGAAACGAGCGAAAAGGGAAAAGGAGAGAGCAGCGGCTTGGAAGGCACAGCAGGATGTGCTGGAAGGTGGGGGTAAGAGAGCGTTGGAGGAGGTAGATCGGGCGAAGACTTACATGGACTCGAAGGGGAAGAGGAAGGTTGCATTCATCAAGAAGGATGTGAGCAAACGTGGGGATGATTAGTCGCAGCTGACAGTAGCAGTTTCATTCGGAGGCGGGAAGCTGTAATGCCTATGTCGTGTTCGCCCATCCTCATCCCGATCGACCAGCGAATGTTGCGCCGATACTGGACCCGTTCATAGCTGCCACTCAAGTATTACCAGGGAACGGATCAACTTTCATGGATCGACCCATCCGGGTCGATTGGGTTCGTCTACCCTCGTCAATCGCTCTGCAAGGGGCAAGTACCGCTCTCAGCAAGCGTGATGCTTGGCTGCCTGGCGGGACGGATCCAAAGAGAAGCTTGTTTGTGGGTGGTCTGGACTACGCGGCAAAGGAGGAAGATGTGAGGGTTTTCTTCGAGGAATTGGTCAAAAGCGAGCGAGGGGAGAAAGGAGAGGGAAAGTGGGTGACTGGGGTGCGGATCGTGAGGGACAAGGAGACGCAACTGGGCAAAGGGTTCGGATACGTCCACTTGGCAGTGAGTTCAACCTTCCTGAATGTAGGGACTGCTGATTCTTGTGCAGGATCGTGAAAGCGTCGACGAGCTCTTAGCGATGGACTTTGCTAAGCTGAAATTCGCCAAGAAGCCGCTCCGAGTTCAGCCATGCAAGACTCTCCCTCCACCGTCATCGACTAGACCAGCTAAGTCTACGACTTCCGACTCCAAAGCACCGAAAGCGAAACCCGTTAAACCCGCCAGTATACCTAAAGGCGACCCAAAGCTAGGAGAAAAGCTGAAAGGGCTATCGAAGGAAGAGCGAAAAGTCGCCAAGAGTGCCGATGCCGACCGGCAGGCTAGGCGGATGGCAAAGAAGCAGTTCAAAGCAGGCAATGCCATTGCTAAGGAGAAAGGAGCGGTGAAGCTCGGTGGGACTCGGACGGCTGGGGAGAGGAAGATGAAGATCAAGGCGAAGAAGGGGAGGGTGAGGAGTGAGCACGCTTTGACGAAGATGAAGGGGTCTAGGGTGTAGAGGATGCATACCTCGTGCGCGAACTTCCCATGGGAGACTGGTATCCCCTGATAGGAAAGGACAGAAAGGAAAGAGTAGAAGTCAAACTTAAGCATGAGTCACGGAGGTGAAGCCGATCTCCGTGACCCGAGCTTTTATCTGTGCTGCCAAAACACAGCCCGTCAGTTCCATTCGCCCCGTCTTTCAGTCTTTTATCGTTTCCCGTCCCGTATGCCGGTACCCACCATGGACACTCCTGGTTCCGGTCCGACCTCTCCATCAGCTCGAGTTACCAAAGCCGCTTTCTTCCGTTCCCGCTCACCACCCATATCTGACAGACCTTCACCAAGCCCGCACGACCTCACAACAAGCTTCAACCTTCAAGCACGAATCACTGAACCTGGACCGAGTAATGGACAATATACACCTGATTCATCTGTTGAGGGTGTAATCAATGGCCGATCGGCGGATGGGACGGTTGGACATACAGCTCCTACAGAAAGTATCGCACAGCCACGCCTGAACAGACCTCCTAGTTCACCTCTTGCTCATAATGGGTACAACGGGATGATCCGACCTCTGAACGGGAATGACCATGAGGAGGTGGATGAAGATGATGAAGACGGGATTGGGGAGGATTCAATAGCGGAGAGCGCTAGTATGGGATTGACTGGGGGTTCGGATGAGATGCTCATGTCTTTGTTGGCTGGGCAGGCGGCGTTGGACTGTGAGGGGATGCCTATGGGAGGTTGGGAAGAAGTTGAGAGTTGGAAGAAGGTGCGGAGTACTTTGACTATTGGATGAGGAGGTTTGCGCTGATACATGAATGACAGGAACTATCGCTACTCTCTACTAGATTGTCGTCTCTCGTTGCGAGACATCAGAGGGAGGTGAAGATTCTCACTGCAGCCAAGACGCTGCAGAAGCTCAACAACGCGAACAAGCGGTGAGTCACTACCTCGTGTGCCGGTCTGACATCTAGGATGTCAAAGCAGACGATGGAGAGCCTCGAGCAATCGGAGAAGCGAGCCGAAGCTGCAGAAAAGGTGTGCTTAACCAAATGTACAGTAGGAGACTGCTCACTCGACCTAGGAGGTGCTCGTCTTACGCGATCGTGAAGCGGTGCTCCGACGTCAGCTCATGGAGCATTGGTCTGGAGTCATGGCATGGGAGGTTCGCCGGCTCGAACGTGTCTCAGCGGAAACTCAAGCACGGTTCAATCGACAATCTCGCTTCGTCTCGATGTCGAAAGAGCGCGAAGCCGAGCTCTCCCATCGGATTTCGATATTCGAAGCTGAGGTGCAGCGGAAGGTCGGGAGAGTCGAAGAGCTGGAAGAAATGGTTGTCGAGATGGGAAGACGGGAACGGGCTATCGAGGAGGAAGTACGGGAACTGGACGGCGCGAAGAAGTCGTTGGAAAGAAACAAGGAACAATGGCAGACGGAGAGAGGTGGGTTTGAGAGGGATAAGGAAGGTTGGGAGACGGAGAAGATCGCTTTCGATGAGGAACGACAGGGATGGCAGATGGAGAAACGGATGTTGATCGATGATAAAGAGGCGGTGATGCGGAAACGGCAGAACATCGCGGAGAATGGTCGATTGTCTGATCGAGATCGAGCGACAATGGAACGGATCCGCGGAGGACTTGGCGGGATGTTGGGCAGAAAGAGCGGAGTGGGTGAAGCTGAGATAGTGGATGCGATGGAGGAAGTGAGGAGATTGCTCGAGAGGAGGGAGAACGAGGTTGTGAGGCTGAAGGAGGAGATGAGAGAGGTGAATATGGGGCTTGAGGAGGAAGTCCGGCGGGTCTCAGCGGATCGGGACCTGTGGAAGAGTAAGATCGACCGAGGCGAGCAGGGGCGTAAGGAGGAGTCTGCGGCCTTGCTACGGCAGATCCGAGTGAGTCATCAGGATTCACGGTCCTGACTTGCCAATGCTGATTGAAATGAAGAGCCATACTGAAGCGATTTCCGACCTGCAACTACGGAACGAATCCCTTTCCACCTCCCTCGCCGCCGCCCAATCCGCCGTATCCACCATGTCCACCTCCTCCAACTCCACGAAAGCCCTTCAGAATCAAGTCGACGCCCTCTCCACCGAACTCGAATCCATCGCCGGACAATTCAACGAAGTCTGGTCAATCCTCCCTCATCCTTCCAGGCGAGTCGACGCGGACCTCATCGATCCTCGTACAGGCTCTTCAAACACCGCTCTCGTGTCGCCGTCGAAAGCGGTGAACTTTGCGGCGCTGCAGCAGGTCTACATCCCAACCGATGAGAAGTTTAGGGGGATTGATGAGATGCTGAACCGGATCAGGGGGATGGTCGATGATGGGAAAGTTTTGGTGGAGAGGGTGGTTAGGTTGGGGAAGGAGAGGGAGTTGTTGAAGAATAATGCCGCGAAGGCGAAGAAGCTTGTTGAGGATAGTCGACATAGCTTGGAGACGTATCAGCAGTGAGTGGCTTATCTGTCCTTCTAAGTGGAGCAATACTGATCCCTCCTTAGACAAGTCGCTGTCCTGGAAGATCGTCTCGCATCGACCGGATCGACCGAGTCTCGTTCCTTGTTCGTAATCGCATTTCCTTGCGCCGAGTCAACTGATATATCGCAGGGAAGAACTCAACTCTGTCCGTGCAGCTCTAGACGCCGCGGCAATAGCCAAACGTACCCTCGAAGCCCAAGCCGCTTCTCAAGCGGAGACATGCGCTCGTCTCTCCAAAGCCAACGAGGCACTCTCCACCCGTGCACTGACTCTCGCCGACGAGGCCGAGCAGGAGAAGAGGGTTTTGCAGAAAAGATTGCAGGATGAGATTGAGGAGTTCAAGAGGAGGGTTGAGGAGGCTCAGGAGGATGTGGATGAGCAGAGGACTAGGGGTCAGGCGCAGAGGATACAGCTGCTTGATGAGGTGAGTTCGACCTGGGATAGTCGATTCGGGGTTGATATACGTATAGCTTAACTCCCTGCAGGCGGAGGTGGGAGAATTGAGAAAGCAGTTACGAACGGCACAGAGGGAAACGCCTACGAGATGAGGGTCAAAGGGGAGTATCTAATGATTGGTAGCATATCTTTTGAACCTTGGGGATTAAAGGGTATAATGGTAGATGTGGACGAAGTCTCTCAGATATTGCTTAATCGGTTCAGCCAATGTATCTTGGTGATTGCTCACATTGAAACATGCTACGAGGATATGAGGTGTGCTGATGAATGTCCTCGCGAATAGGGGTCATTCAGACTATGTAGTGCTCATCTCACAAAACCACCCCTTCCTCCTCCATCTTGATCCCATCCGTTACCTCGGCTTCGACCGCTGCTTCGTCGGAAGATACTGGTGGCTGCCATATTCGTATTGTCGCATCGTCGCTACAAGATGCGAATATCCGTCTGGATGCGACGGGGTTCCATGCTACGGCGTTGACCGTATCTGAGTGCCCGCTGAGGACTTCGACGGGGTTGGGAGAGTTGGATTGCCAAACGTAGACGTGACCGTCTGAGTGGAGTCAGCAGGACGAAGACTGAAACAGGGACCACACGGATTAAGCTGGAGGATTTTCTTAAGACCTACCTTCGCTACCGGACATAACGAATCGATCTCTAGAAGCGCCAAAAGCGCTGCGTATCAAGAAGCGATTATGGACATGACCAGTAAACTTTCGCAAGAATCGAAGGTGTGGCTCCGTGCTCCATAGTTGGATCTCCTGATCATGTCAGCTAGGTTAAGCCGGTCCAATGCTTACATCTGGGTTACAGCTGATGAGGACCCGCTTGCCATCGGCAGAGAGCTTAACGCTTGTAAGCTCGCATCGTAGATCTGCCGACCAGCTGGTCCATTTCAGCTTCTGCCAAAGGGGGGTAATAGACCTGCTCACTCTGTGATCTCCTTATCCGATAGCCGTACGATCATCATAGCATGCTCCATACTGCCATAGCCAAATCCGCCAAGCTCGTCTCCGACCGCACCAGGACCAGGTCCGGAGACAGTAACCGCTCCTGGTGGATCGACGACCCGTGCGGACATGCTCGGCTTGAGCTTGTTCTCGATTGGTACCCGCTTGAGAGAGGTGGTAATAGCGATGATACGGGACCCATCGGGTGTGATGACGAAGTCGCTTACTTGCAAGGTGTTGAAGGACCATTGTCGGACGACATAGCCCGCTGCGCTCTGTAAGAGGAAATCAGCAGGATCCACGCACGACGCAGCCAGCTCACGTAGAAGACGAGCTTGCAATCCATGGAGGAAACAAGAAACTCCGATCCATCAGGCTTCCAATGAATAGCGCTGATCGTATCTGAATGTTGGGAAGTGCCGGCGGTCATGGGGTTCTGCGAGCCAGTCTGAAGACGATCAGCTGGGAGGACAGCGCATCCAGTGCTAATCACTTCGGTATTCCACATGTAGAGACTCTTTGCCGCTCCCGTCACCAATATCTTCCCATCCGGCGACCAAGCAAGCGAATCCACCAAGTCACGATGTTCTCGTAGATGATGTAGGGGTATGACGCTGTACTGTATGCCACCTCCTTCCTTAGGTGTCGCCTTTCTTTCCGTCAGCTGTGGCTTGAGAAGATGAGAGAATAGGTTCACCTTCAGCTGCCAAATGACCACCGTCCGATCCTTGCCAGCACTCGCCAACATCATCCCATCAGGACTCCACTCGATCCGCCAAACTTCATCGGTATGATCTGCTAGGATATGGGTAGTGATTGTGGGGAATTGTCCGCTTGCGCATTCGTGATCGGTGTATAGGGAAGTGGATTGGCCATCCTGGTGATATAAGCAGGACATTGCTTGATGCCGTCGTGCTTGATCGAGAAGGGTTGCCAGGCGACGTTGCGGTACCATCACTTGGGGAGATATGTACGCTACACAGAATGAGCGGGCTGACCTCTCTCTTCACTATACTACAACAACTGACCTTGCAGATCCTCTAGCAGCCGCCGACGTGATGTACCGGCAGCGCCATCCCATACCGCCCGCTCATACAGATCATCCTTGTCAAGGCACATCATGTGGCTGCTCCACATATCAGCTTGTACCATCCCGCTGAGGTGGATACACACCTTGATAGTGTGTGCAGGACCTCGGAATCCTTCGACGCCGTAGCAGGCGCCAACTCCGATCTCAGCGTCGACAAAGCCTTCTTCTGCTGTCCGACCTCGAGGTATTCCAGGTACTTCTGCTGAGAGATCAAGAACTTCGCTAGTTCCGCTATAGTCCCCTTTCCGGTCGCTATTGCCTTCGTCTTGCCGGAAGCGATACTACTACTGGAGGACGACGGTTCGGATGCAGCAGGAGTTGCGTCTATACCGAGTTCAGGAAGGAGGCCGACTGCCTCGGACCATCTTCCGCCGAGGATGGCGGCTTGGAAGTCTGCAGCGGGACGACTAGATAGTTGGTACCCCGACTCGGCTTCGAGGAGGTCTGCGGATTGACTTCAAGGCGTACATCATCAGCATTGATCGGGTGACGTCTCCGATGCAAGCAGGAGATGCCTCCGCCGCTATCGAGACAGGCTATCACTCACTCGTATCCGATATCCCTCAATCCCTGGAGTATCAGTCTAACCACCTCCTCTCGATCAACCGGCATCCTCTTCCCACCTGTAACTCCTATCTTGGCCTTTCTCCTCTTGATGAGATCACTACCACCAACTCCATCCTCCATCTCCTCATCCAGAGTATCATCCGGTATTAGATCCGCCAATCCCTGATGATCCGACCAATCCCGATCATCCTCATACATGAGCTTGCCCTCGAGTCTCACCGGTTTGACTGTTGAGCCACCAGCCGAATGTCCGTTTGTCGATGACGATGGTCCAGGTGCAGCGCCATTTGAGGTACTCGCCCCATTGCTATTAGGCATAGGATGACCCACAGTGCTGCTCATAACAGGTTGCGAGGCGGTGATAAGGGTATGATTGGGTGTGGACGAGCGGACAAAGGACGTGGGATGACTTGCCTCCTCCTCCTCCACCTGTCCGCCAGAAAGGAGATCGACGGATGATCGCCTCTGCCTTTGCCTAGGTCTCTCTGTATCGCTTGTGTCTCCTTCAGGGGAAGATGAGCGGCGACGGGTGATGCCCCTCTGCATAGGTGAACGGAGTTGGAGATGGAGGTATGGATGAGAGTATAGGGGCGGTAATGGAAAGTGATTGTGAGAGCGGGATCATCAGTGGTTGTAAGGTATGGATTATGGGTTTGGTTATTAGGAAGAACGTGGAATGGTGACTTACCGGAATTGAACCTCCGGTTCCGGTGGACCGTGCTTCCGCTAAATGGGTGGAGTTTGACGCAGTCGGGTGTGACGAGGAAGCGAGTGATGATGGAGTAGGTACAAGTGGAGTGTGATCGGTAGGAGGAACGGAAGACGTGGTGGACGGGGAGGGTGAGCGGCCCTCCTGAGCGGTTGTATGGGGGATAAATGGAGAATTTGGGCTGAGGAGAATAGGTAAAGTAGGACGGCGGAGTTGGGGCGAGGGGAAAGCGGAAGGGAGAGGTGGGAAGACGAGGAGTCGGGCTAGGTTTTAGAAGCCAATTACTCTGTCGCTCGGATGGGTGTTCGTTATCGCAATCTCGGTGCTCGTCACACCACGGATAAGCTCTCAGCACGGCTATGTATGCCCCCCACTTACGCTCGGCTACGCTTGTACGACATGACTTCTGCATCAACCGCAGCGAATTTAGTCTCACATAGCTTTGCTCTATAAATTCCAATCACAAACATGTCCTCACCACCGCTTGATGAGGATGGCTTCCACTCCATCGCTTGGGACGATGCACCACCTCGACCAATACTTGAAGACGTCTCCGCTACATCACCCCTCTCGGAAGACGGCGAAGGGTTCGAAAACGTTTCCTCATCCTCACCTCCTCCAATCGAGTCGATAGCCTCGACTTCCACAACACATGATGTCCGAGGGACGAGAAGGGAGGCAGCTGGAGAAGTAGATGCTGCTGAGTGGGGAGGGAGGTGGATGAGTATCGAGGTGAAGGATCCGATGAAGGAACATGAAGGAAGCAAGGATATGTTCGTTTCCTATGCGGTAAGGACGAAGGTAGGTCTATGTCCAGCTTCTTTTCAGTTGAAGATGGCGCTTTCTGTCTGGATGCGCTCAGCTTCAGTGGATGTAGCTGATCACGCCTTCTGCAGACAAACGTTCAAACCTTCCCTAACGCCGGAGCAGTCGTTCGACGTCGATTTCAAGACTTCGTTTTCCTTCGAGAGCATCTGGTCAAGAACTTCCCTGCTTGCGTTGTACCGCCAATACCAGACAAACATCGATTAGGTGGGTCTGATACCATTGGTACTGCTGGGAACCCTGCTTTACGGGGATGCCATCACAGAATGTCAGCTGACTTCCAGTAGAGTATATCAAAGGCGACCGATTTTCGCCAGAATTTGTCGAAAGGCGACGGTTCGAGTAAGTCAAGCTGACCTCACGGAAAGGCATCCACGATACTTCTGCATGAACATGGCCTGATTGAGTTGTCTTCAGCTTGCAGAAGTTTGCGGACAGAATAGCACGGCATCCCACTTTACAACGCAGTCAGCTCGTCAGCGACTTCATGCAGAGCACAGAATGGGTATGTCGTATGGTTGAGCCAATCGTGCCTCATGGACCTGTTTTTAGACTGTCGCGAAGCATCACCACATATCGAACCCCCCTCCTGACTCCCATACCAGCCTTATCGACTCCCTCTCTGATACCTTCATCAATGCTTTCTCACGGGTACGGAAGCCAGATCCGCGATTCATCGAGATGGGCGAGGCGCTTGAGCGGTACGAAGAGGGTCTAGGTGGTGTCGAGCGATTGGTCGGAAGGGGGAAGAATCGAGTAGATGGTGAGTTCACACGCTCTCCGCAAACCGAGTTCGAGTTGGTCAAAGGAGTGGGACTGACACATCATGTAGATCTCGCCCAGGATTACCAGGATATGGCAGGAGCCTATCAAGGGCTGGGCTACCTCGAATCCGGTATCACAGAACCTCTTAACCGCTTCGCGGAGAAGATGCTCGATTTCTCCGCTTTGCTTAAACATATGGCAAGTGACTGTCTCTTCATTCAGACCGTTTCTGACGTGATATAGAACCAAAGTACCGTCGAACCCTTCCTCGTGCAATCACATTCCCTTCTCGCGTATACCAACGCCCACCGATCCATCATCAAGCTGCGAGATCAAAAGCAACTGGACTTCGAAGAGCTGTCCGCTTACCTCTCGGCCATCGTATCGGAGCGAGATCGGATGGCTGCGTTGTCGTCTGGACATGCGGGGGCGCCGGTCGGACTGACGACGTATCTTCGAGATCAGGTGGATCGACTGAGGGGAACGGATGATATACATACTCGGAGAGAGCGGATGCGCAAGCTTGACGGGCGGATCACAGAAGTGTGTAAAGGCACTCATATAAACTCACTTGGACTAACGAAGTCACAGCTGCAAGACGCTGTGACGACCGCTCATGAAACGTCAACGGCCTTCTCAGACGAAGTGATGAAGGAGCATAATGTATTTGAGCTTTCCAAGAAGCAGGAGTTGAAGGATTTGCTGCAGACGCATGCGGATGGCCAGGTGGAGATGCTTCAACGGGTAAGGGGCCTCCTTTTCATGGCTGCGCAAGCGCTAACCTTCCGTTCAGGCAATGGACGATTGGGATAGGATCGTTCCCCTTTTGCAACGGATACGAGTGGATGTGTGATAATATACGCTTCGTTGTATTTAGTCATACGGACTCTCGCTGTAACGTGTTTTGCATGTATTTACTCGCGAGTCATGTTTACACATGTCCCGAGCTGACAAGTCTGATTCGGTTACAGCATCTGAGAAAAGATAAGCAGGAGGAAGCGGACGCTTCGTGGCGATTGAACGGTGGCAACTCGTCCGGGCTTGATAATTTCCCCTGATGAGGCTGGTGAAACGACTTCGCATCTTCTTTGCCAAGCTACGATGTCGTTCTCTACGAGATACTGTAAGGTCTGGGATGAGATGTGAAAAGTATCGTTAGAGACCCACTCTATCCATTCCTTGTATACGTATTACACTGGGATCGCTTCAAGTATGGCACCATTCTCCCCGTTACCGACCCAAGCCCCCTCATCCCCCTTTCTGCACTCACCGAACCATCCCAGACCATTCCCTCACCTCTTCGGCCAAACTCTCCCACCGACAAGACCTCCACCGATCGGAAAGAGTCTATCTCAACTAATCGAGCGATACACCTGGCTCATCGGACTCACACTCTGCGGCGTAGCGACAGTTTCGTGTCTCGCCTTGTTCCCATCTGGAACTGAATCTGGATCGAATGGGGTTTTGGTGAAAATGAAACCTATCACATCTTAGGATTACGATGAAGTGGTTCTCCGACCGGTGGATCTTGCATAAGGAAACAATTTGGTGGAAGAGATCACTTTCCAAAAGGTCATCGAAGGAGAAGTAGAGCTAGGAAGGGATCACATCCAAGGGAGAATGTTCGGATCATCTATGTTAGGCAAGAGGATATATCCGCTCTTCTACCGTCGATCACTACTTACACGCTCTCATCCGCGACACCCTCTACTACTCCACCTCCTCCCACGATGACGTCGATAAAGACAGGTCCGGATACCGATTGATTTTCCCACTACCCGTCCGCCCGAACACCAGCACCACGTCAAACACCACCATCATCGCCACCCCCACAACGACACACATCGCAACCTCCCTTCACCCACGACCGCCCCTTCACCTACGACGAGCGTCTTTCCCGACCCTGATCAAGCACGCGAGACTTCAGCCGAGCGACCCGGCACAGACAAGCACGCCGATCAGACGGACTATGAGAACTCATCGCATAATGACAGCGATGATGAGCAGGGGATGTGAAGTTGATACATGAAAGTGTGATGATATGATACTTGTGCTACGGACGATGAAGGGGATGTGAAGTTGGTACATGCAAGTGTGATGATATGATACTTGTGCTACGGACAATGCAAGGTATAACATGGTAGTCTTCCATTTTGTGCGATGGTGCGATGTCGTCGTAGGGTATCTCGATCTTGGGTTTCTGTTCGCTATGCGTCGATGGCCATGATGTCCCTACCAGGTAGTGGAAGTCCGGCTGCAACCTGCTACATCTTTCAGCAAAAGCTTCGGCTACAGAGGGAGAGCAACGTACCCAAGCCTCAGGTTTAACCCTCCACTGACTGTCCTTCGTTTTCCCTTGACGCAAAGCCACCTCTTTGAGCTTCGCCTCGATCGCTGCTTTCGATGTGACAGTATCAAAGTGGGCTTTGAGCTGTGATATCAGGTCGTTCCGGATCTTTGTATTGCCTTCGATAAGGTGAAGCAGCTCCGCCAGGTGGGAGTTTGGGAAAGGCACCTTCGGCCCGGCTGGACGAGATTTGCCCAAAGCTGTCAAGTCCCCGTTGGAGCGGACAGGCGAAGCTTTCGGATGCGTGGTTCCGTGGCCGCATATTGCAGGCATAGCCGCCTTTTCGATCGGAGCGGTCTCGGTGGACAAGAGGCATCGGACATCGAGGTTTGTGCCAATAACAGCCGATGAGTATACGGCCTTCAGATTTTGTGGTTGATCAGAGGAAGCATATGCGAATGGGTCGACGGAGTTAGGTGTTTCTACCTCTGTCTTTCAGCTTTGACTAACGGGTTCAGCTAAACTCACCGTTCAAGAGCTGTAGCCGGTATCCTTCCATCCCCTCGATCCATTCTCCGATCACCTTCTCCCACATCGGTCCTTTCCAGAATGGCGTGATCTTGACGACCCTTTTCGCGACCTCCCTCGTCTTCTTCTCCACCTTCATCGGCAACCGCGTCTGATCCATGACCGGCGCCGCAATTGGCACTGGAATATCCTCGTCCACCTCCGTCGGTACATACGGCACGTCCTCCGCGTCATCTAGCCAATCATCGAATTCGCCTTCAGAGCCGTCTTCTTCTTCCTCGTCGTCCTGCCCAGCCATTTCGTCAAAATCGTCCACGTCATCGCCACCTTCATCGTCCTGCCAATCATCACCGGAGTCGTACGAGTAGTCGAAGATCGGGTCCTGTGCGAAGGGTGTACGCGGACCGACCGCCGCTGATTGCTTCGTGAATGTTCCGCTGTAGGGTGGCCGAGCTTGCTGATCAAACGCGAGCGTCTTCCACGGGAATTTATGCTTGTCCTGAAGTTGGCTGAGGATTTTACGGGGATCGAGGGCGTCTTGATGAGTAGTCCAGACGTCAGAGACACTGCCATGCGGAGAGGCGCTTTTTAAACCCTGCGGTATGCTCTGCCGGGATTGTCGTGATACACGCTGGTGTTTGGTCAAATGCTCATTGAGGAAGTCTAAGCGGGCTCAGGGATACTCTATCCGGAAGCAAGAACGGCTCACCTTTCGCTACCCAGTCATCCACCACAGGAGAAGCGGTCATGAACTTGTTTGGACCGTTCTCCGCCGCCTCGACTGCCCTTTTTGAGCCCTCCTGGGATCGGCGCCATGGCTTGACCCATCGGTTTATCTCCGCCCACTCCACAGTGGGTCTTTCAACGACCGGCTTGAATGTCTTATGAAAATCGCTGTGTACAGGCGAAGCGACCTTTTTCAATGCTGCAACAGGCTTTAGCCTGAGTGATTGAATGGAACAATCGACTTACTAGATGGTCCCGCGGGACTTTCCCGGCTGATTAATCGTACAGGCGGTACCGTAGACTTGGGCTTGAAGAACGAGCTCATTGTTTGTGCTTGTTTAGCAATGGCCGCCTTCTTTCGCTCTTCTTCCTTTACTTTTGTGCTTTTCCGGAAAATTCAGCACGGTATCAAGAGCTTGCTTTGCCCACTCACGCTTGCTCTTCCGCACGACCGGCCTTTTTCGCTTCTCTCTCCTCCTTTCGCAGACGAGATGCCTCCTCCTGAGACGGATGTCAACTTATGATCGACTCGTTATCAGCACGATCACCTCTTCAGAGGTCATTTTTCCCTTCTTCACCGGAGAAGCGCTGCGGCGCGAGTCGGCGGTGTTGACGGTCCCTTCCCTGCTTCTCCGCTTCACCTCGACCTTTGGCGAGTCCTGGCGCCGATCAGCTTATCGCGCTGTGAAGTATACGCATACGCTTCATACCTCAATGGCCTTCTTCAGCACTTTCTCCTTCTCCTCTCCCTTCTCCCCCTTCAGCAGCTCCATCTTCTCTACGTCGTCCATCGCCTCGAGCAATCTCAAACATTCTGCTCGAGCTCGATTGCGCTCCTCCCTCCTGGACATCAATGTCTCACATTGCTCCTTCGAAAAGTATATCTCAAGCTCCTTCGCTTCCCAGCATTGAATTTGCAGTCCTGCCGGGAGCTTGGCTGAGGATGAGGAAGCGGGGACGAAGTCGGTCGATATGAAGCCGTAGTCTTTAATATCGAAGAGCTTGGGGATCACGGATAACAGCGCGTCGTTGGAGATGACGTCTGCAGCCTGTCAACTGTGAGAATACTATGGGAGTAAGAGGCAGACCTTTCTCCCGTTCAGCGGTGATATGCAGTGTTGACTTGAGATGCTTGATGAACAAGGCTTCTGTCCGGGCGTTTCTAGGGCATCCGATATCAGCTCAAGCTTGTCAGAGTCGAATGCAAGCTCACGACTCGTGACCAGCCATGACAAGGGCGATCCACCGCTCATCTGGAATCTCAGTGATCTTGGTCCCGGCTTCCTCTGTATCGAGGAGGAATGTTTCGAATCTTAGGAGGTCTAAAGTACGCCATCAGCTACGACTTCGGTCCGGGAAGAGCAAATTTTGCGGAGATACTCACGTCTTTTTGAGGCGGCAGACTTCGGGAAAGGCTCTTGCTTGTGTATTAGTTTTCGGCCTTTCAGCTCAACCGAGGGTCCTGAGTATTTATTAGCAATGCACTCCATGCGGTTACGAAGAGAGCTTACCATCCAGCTTGGACTTCTTCTCCTGGCTTCCGTTGACCGCCGAGGTAAACTTTGATTTCAGACCTTCTGCTCGTCGAGCGACCTCGTCAGCAAAATATTGCGCTTCCATCAAGGGCGGAGCCTCATACCATCATTCAGCGCTTTTCGTTTCAATGCCGAGCTGGTGTTCCCCACAGTCGTATTCGGTGTCATAGGATCAATGGACCGCCTTGCATCCGTCGCCATGATGCTAGGCTGTATGAAGAAGGACTTTTGGGGATAAACTCGAAAGCTTTGCTTTTTTGGATTGCAACTAATGAGACCTCCGAGAAATCAAATGAGGCGCGTCTGACGCGAGCCAGGAGATCTCATCTCGGATCAATGTTCGAAACTAAGGAAAGAAAAAGGTAAAACCTATGTTCGGCCCCGCCTGCGCCTCTTGCCCTCTTATCGAAGACCCCATTAACGGGGTGGAGATCTGAGATATCCGGTTAGCATCGCTCGAAGAGGTTGCATACGAATGCCCTTGCCCTGTGGATCCATATGCCACCCTCAAAGCTGTGTTGATAAAATATCAAGCTGATCCGATAACTTCCTTGGTATCAGCTGATCCGGTATCCATGAGCCATCCTAAAAGTGGTACCCCTCCGGTCCGGTCAAGCGAAGTCAGCCTGGCCGCGAGATGCTGGCCCGCACTCCCGCTTCGCCCAGCTTATCCGTCGAACGTGGATCCATGTGATGATCGGCAGAAGGCCATGATCGGCGGAATGTTCGGCGATGAAACGGCGAGGGCGCCGCCTGTCTTAGCGAGCCTATCTGATCAACAGACATTACTTCTCCAGCCGTGAAGGACCTGGTACATCCGCTGCTTCACAGAGCGCCCTTGACAAGGAGAATGTTCTCCGCAGCCCGCTATTTGGCTTACCTCGTTTCTCGCTACAACGTGATCCATTCCGGCGGAACGACGCGTAGTTTTCGGTATCGGGAATATTCCTTTCGTTCCTGGAAAGTTTTCGCCCAGGTTTTGCTGACTCGACGGGCCTAAATTTCGCCTTCTTCAGACGACATATGCGCTCATCCATCGTTCATCGTATCAGTATCCATCTCCTTACATCATACATAACTGGACTTCGGACGGGTAATTCTTCACTCAACATACTACAATCAAAGACTTGGTGAGTGTTTTGCTTCTGTTCCAACCGAAACCCGAAACCCCATCTCGGCCGAGGAACGTGCGCCCATCGGCCTCGTGGTGATCAGGGGTCTATCACCGGTCACCGTCGTTAAAAGCTAGGTGGAGTCATTCTGAATGAAACCGGGGATCTTCCCTCTCGGAAATGAGGAATCAGGGCATCCCTTCACGCCATAAAGGAAGCCTATGATCCCTTCAATACCGTGACCGGCCGGGTCCAAGCTGCGAGATCCAGCCGTCCTCCGTGCTCCGAAGATACCTTTTCATTCCGCTGACCTGTTCGTCCACTTCAGCACGACCATCTACGACTATTAGACATATACGTGTAGTGAACCACGGCGGTCGAACTTTGCACTCAGTCGAGATCCGCTGCACTTCCAATCTACTCGGCGTTCCAAACCATCCTTTTATCGCTCCTCATCATACAATCATCCCCTCATCGTTTCACACACGCCTTAAAGTGACATCCCTCCTTCGATCTCTGCGTCGTACTTCGAAACTCAACCCACGCCTATCCTCACCCTCCTTTCACTCTTTTTACGTCCCGACCGAAAATTCCACCACACACCACGCTACACGTTTCAGTCGTCCCTTCATCCCCATCTCGCCAAAAAGTATGACTGTAGACGCATGACTGTCCGAGCGTTAATATCCCCTATCTAATCAGTCTCCGCCTCGACTACTCCGACACTTCCTTCTGAGTTCAGGCAGCAAGCGGACGTTGGAGTGGGAACTCGCAGTCGAGCGGGGTTTACACGACCTCGAGTAAGCGGTCGGAGTCGGAGTGCTGGGTCGAAACTATCGTGACTCCGCTTCGGCCGAAAGAGCCTTATATAAAGCTTTCGAAGGACCTTGGTGAGTGTTCTTCCTTCTCCCCCATCAATCTCCAAAAGCCTCTGGGCCACTACCCTCGGCGCCGTCACCACATCGTACAACCCACTCAGCTCCATCAGCTAACACATACCAATGCAGTCACGTACCGTTTCCCTACCTATTCCACATCGCCAAGGAGCGCTCCCCACCATGTTCGAGGAGGATTTCGAGAGGTGCTTCATTTGCCAGGAGCCTTGCAAAGGGTGAGTCGTGCCCACACCCTGAGGTTCGAAGCTGAGATCAGCAGACTGTACTGCTCTTCAGAATGCCGAATCCAGGATAAAGGTACCCGTTCACATGCCAATGCAGCAGGTCTTGGTCCCGTTCGCATCACCTCTCATTTTCCCCTTCACCTGAGCCCACTCTCTCGGCCGACCATGCCCATCGGACCTTCACCCAAAATGCCAGCTCACCTCCCTTCCCGTCACCTCAACGGCGACTCTTCGAGCTCTTCATCCATCGCTTCTTCCCCGATCCAATCACCGCGGACCAACCCCTCTGCATCGGACTCGCCGACCAAAGAGGTCTTCAACCTGCCTCCTCCAGCATACCCACCTCATCAGACTCTCCCTTTCCCGGGGTCCGTACCGGTCAAGATCCCTGCTCCTGTACCCCGTCCCCTGGGACCAGGTTTGCTGCAGGATGAGACACCTGCCTCTCACAGCTCGACAGTCTACCCGATTGCCGGATCCATCGACACTCTCCGCTTTGGCAGGAAGCCTGCTGCTACCAACAGCGTCACTTCGCCAAACGCTCTTCTTCCGCAATGTGCTTGCGGCAAGCCCGCCAATCACCAAGGACGTCCATCCAGCGGCGCGATGAATGCGGATCTCGCTCATCTCAATCTTGGCCCTGCTGTAACGACACATCACCAAGAACTTACCGGTCGATCCATCCGAGTGGTTTCCGAGTCTGCTATACCATCTTCCTACCAGCGACTCCAGAATGCCCAGCCACACTCCAGTCAAGCCTCGCCACGCAACGGAGTCGACATTAGGGGTGGATCCTCACTTTCTCGCTCTCGTTCCGATCCAATCCCGCCTAGTCCAAAAGGACGTCCAGGCGCCATCGCTCCAATGACCAAGGGGAACACATCTAACATCGCTCCCAGCCGCCGAGCATCTGTGGTCGATCGTGCCGTCCAACCTGCTTTTCCTGCTCCTGGTGAATCTTTTCTCTCGACTGCCGCACCTGCTGGTATCGCTGGGCTGCGCGTGGTTTCGCCCTCTCGTGGACGATCTCGAGAGCGACAAGTGAATGCGGTCCCGCTCGACAGCAACGCCAGCAGCATTTTCAATCCAGCGGGCGAACGCGAGCAGGCACCGTCACGCTCTCGTCATCGTCGCGAGGAGCGTCGACGATCAAATGAGCCGCGACAAGCCGATGGTGATCGAGTTTGCGAGGTTGCGGGTGAGAAGGACGAGGAACCAACAGGGATCAGTCCGACCTGGTCACGTCATACCTCTCTCTCCAGCTCGCACCAAGCTCCTGGCGAAGGCATGGCTCCCAACGGTCGCAGTGGACAAAGATCATCGCTCAGCGAAGAGGATAGGGGACACGGCGTGACCGACGAGGCGCGAGGACGGAAAGAGGCGGATCTCAGAAAGGCGAGCAATCAGCTTGGTCAAATCTTTGGCATAGCTGCGGGATGAGGCGGTGGGGGTTTTGCGTCGAACAAAAAATGTCCATACACCCCACTCCCATTTCGTCACATTCACTCCATTTCATAGCATGGTTTACCCCAAAATGAACAAAATTCATCCGAATGCACGGAATGTTCTTCACTTCCGCAATATCAGCCCGATTATCTCCCCGCGAGTCCAACGAAGGGGATTTCCGTGATTTCTGGCGAGTCAAAGTCTTTCACCTTTCCACTTTTCTTCGTTCCTTGAATTTGGGCTTTGGTTGCTTGAGAATCTCGACTGTCAAGCGGTGGCAAGCGATTCATTGGCACCGTCTCTCAAGCTTTATGCTTGCTGTCAGGATCTGCATCATGTCCGGACTTCAGGCGGTATTCATTGCCGAGCTTGAAGAGCTGTCGAAATCAATAATGCCAACGTGAGGAGTCTTTCTCCAGAACCTGAGTATTCCATTGAGTACTATCAAAGTCCCCCGCCTTTCATCTTTCGGCACACACTGTTCCTCCTCCCAGCTTTCGTCGCAGCTTCCCTTCTCATCATCCTCCTCACCTTCCTCATCCCCCTATTATACCGCCTAGTATCCAAACTCTTCGCCAAGCCAGAATACCAACCCATCCTCCTCGACGACGATGAGATAGAAGAATCTCCTCCTACCATCTCCTCATCGATGCCATCACACGGTTTAGTCTCGGATTTCCGAGCACATATCCGGTCATTGCAAGAATACGGGTCGATCCTCTTCGCCTTGGAGGTGCTTAGAACGCTGTGTCTATGTGCTCTGCTGGGGTTGAGTATCTATGCCGCAGTCAAGGCGGATTCGCCGATGTCGGCTTCTAAGACGATGGAGTTTGAGATCACCAAGAGCCAGAAGAAGACTTCAAAGCATAAGGGGAAGAAACATAAGGCCCATCATGACAAGTCGACGGTCGACGATTATTCTAGCTTGGAATGGGGAGAGTTCGGCGTCTGTGCTTTCTATGTGTGTCTGATACGTATCTACTCGCAGGTTGAACTCATGTTGGCAGACTTACACCCTCCTGTTCTCCTTCCTCATGCTCACGCTCCGCCCTGCGACACCACTCCGACGACAACTCATCGCTCACATTGATATGCTCCTCCTCCTCGCTTTTGGCCTTTACACATATCGGGACCTTTGGCCAATGCTCACCTACTACCTCGGCCCATCGGACCTTGACAACGCCATTACCTGGTCACGAGTCGCTATCCTAGGAGTAGTCGCGGTAGTCATTCCGCTCATTCGGCCGCGGACTTACATACCGGTGGACCCCAGCAATCCGACTCCGGAGAACGATGTCCTTCCCGAACAGACTGCTTCGTGGCTCTCCTTGCTGCTCCACGAGTACATGACAAGCTTGGTGTGGAAGGCTTGGAAAACCACGTCTCTGCCATATGAGAAATTGGTGAGTTTCGATGCAAGCCCGATGTGTGCTGATCTGGGTAGCATCCGCTCGGTGACTACGATGCGGCTGAGCATTTATACAAAGTGAGCCTCCCATCAAGACCGGCATCAATTTGCTGAGCGGCACAGCTCAACATCGATCACCTTGACCCGGTCAAGCGTCGAGCCAACGGATACAAATCACGGCATCTTGCTTGGTCGCTGATATATACCTTCAGATGGGAAGCAATTGGAACGAGTGAGCGATCTTTGGTCACCTGCTTTGCAGCTAACTGGCTAGGCTTGATGTGCGTCATCGCTGCCTTCACGGAATTATCAGGACCAATCGCTATCAACGGACTTCTTGCGTGGGTAGTGAATCCGAGCGGGAGCTCTCAGCTGATGGCTATCCTTGTAGGTATCTGGAGACTAATGGCGAAGGGGCGAACCTCAGACCCTTCATCTGGGTGGCCTTGCTCTTCCTCGGTAAGTCCCGCCCGAGCATGCCGAGTGTCCGGTTCTCACTGGGCATAGCTCCCACCGCGGGCACACTTGTTTTCAACTTCTACCTCTTCTTGACTACTCGCGCTCTGGTTCGAGGCGAGGCTCTCCTGACTCAAGTCCTGTTCGATCATGCTCTCCGATTACGAATGAAGGACTCCACCGAGGAAGAGGACAAGAAAGAGGAGGAGCAGAAAGCTGAAGGTATTACATCCCTCATTAAGATCAACATCGAAGAGGTCCCGGACCAAGAACCGATAGCGACAAACGATCTCATCATCCATACCGAGGATGTTGGCATAGCACCCGTCGAGGAGAACGGAGAGTCATCCGAGTCAACCGAGGTGGGAAGCTCGAATGGGTCGAACAAGAAGGGCCAGAGCGCGGACAAGAAGACTGCGGCGGATCAGGAAGCTCAGAAGACGAAAGGCACCGGTTTGGCGGGGAAGATCAACGTGCTCATGGCGGCGGACGTGGAGTCCGTCTTGGATGGTGAGGACTGCACTAGCGCAGACATCGCACAGGCTGATATCCTTCAGCCCGAGACGTACCGCTTATAATTGTGTTTGCGCCTTTACAACTGCTCCTATGCGTCGTTCTCCTGTATCGAATCCTCAGCTGGAGTACGTGGCATTTCGCCTGACTGGTCCGCTACTAGACTTTGCAATAGGCTCCCTTGTCGGCATGTTCACCATGCTCATCACCTTACCAATACCCGGCTTCATCACCAAGAAGAACGCGGAGTTCCAGACGCAGCGAATGGCGGCTGTAGGTGGAACATTTGTCCGAATGGCTGTCATTGATGAGCTTCCAGACTGATTCGCGGATTGATACGATCACCGAGGGTGAGTGGAAGACCACAAAGACCTCAGACATCGCTGACAGGGTTCTGTAGCTATCGGGGCTGTACGTGTCTGGACCCGAGTCTGATGCAACGTTAACATCTCTCAGCTGCGCATGATCAAAATGTTCGGTTGGGAAGAGCGTATCAAAGTACGCGTCGCAACGAAGCGAGAGAAAGAACTCGGCCTCATCTGGAAAAGGCGTCTCATGTCACTGTGCGTATGCCAGGGGTACATGGGGACCTCGTTGACCCTCGTCCAGAGCAGCGAACCTTACCAATCTCTTCTTGCCCGTATTGACCATGTCTGTGACCTTTGCGTGCTACACTGCTGTGCAGAAGCGGGAGTTGACCGCTGCGAAGGGTGAGTAAGGCCCGTGGCTTTCGCTCACAACATCAGTCTTTACTGGAATGACAATCTTCGAGCTAGTCAAGGGTCAGATGGGAATGGTGAGTTTCGTCACCATTTGCGGGAAGGTTGCTGAAACCGTACAACAGATCTTCTACTTGGTTCGTACAGCTGTCATTCAGAGTTACCCAGCTAAACTCCTCGCAGGTCAACGATTTGGTCACTGGCTGGGTCTCGATGCAGCGCATCCACAAGTTCCTCCAGACTGTACGTCCTAATATGAGCTTGGCTGACGTGTAGAGCGAAATGATCGATGGGTGGGCCGAAGGACCTTTGGCAACTATCGCAACCTCCGAGCAGATTCAAGCTGAGACGGAAGGCCTGGTTCGCTTCAAGAATGCGATCTTCGTTTGGGGATCGGCGAGCGGTATCGATACGCCGGACTTCAAGCTGTCTATACCGGATGTGACGTTTGTCAAAGGGAGGATCAACCTGATCACAGGACCTACTGGGTGTGGCAAGAGCTCATTACTCAAGGTGAGCCCGATGATGTGCCCTTGATATGTGCTCACACTCGTTCAGGCTCTGGTTGGAGAGCTGCACTTCCTTCGCAACGAAGGATCTTTCTTCCACTTACCCCGGGCAGGTGGCGTGAGCTATGTCGATCAAACAAGCTGGTGCATGTCCGAATCCATCAAGGACAATATCCTCTTCGGCGAGCCCTTCGAGGCCGATCGATACAACCGAGTCATAGTCGAATGCGGGCTGGAAACGGATCTAACGCTATTCGACGACGGGGACGAGACCGAAATCGGAGAGAAGGGGGTTACGCTCAGTGGCGGGCAGAAGGCGAGGATCACGCTTGCTAGGGCCATCTATTCGAAGACGGAAATCGTACTGCTCGATGGTGAGTCACAATTTGGGTCGTAGCTGACAAGCAGACATTTTCTCCGCTCTTGACACTCTGACATCCCGATGGATCATTGATCACCTCTTCAAGGGGGAAATGATGCGTGGCCGAACCGTCCTTCTCATCGTTGGTTTAATTTCCCTTCAACGGTCTCGCTGAATCTATCAGACCCATCACGTCGGCCTTGTCACCCCTATTGCGGAGTACATGGTCTCCCTCAACGAGAACGGCTCCGTTCGGAGCGCCGGCCCGATCGACTATGTCTTGGGTGAGGACGAGGAGTTTCAGCAGGCGGTGAAGGAGGATGTGATGGAAACCAAGGAAGCTATCATCCCAAACGCAGAGAAGCCGGAGGAGAAGAAGGTTGCGGCTAAGCTCATTAAGGCAGAGGAAAAGAGCGAGGGGCGAATCTCAAGGCAAGCGCTCTTCAGGTTCTTCAGGTAGGTATTTCTCGGACACATCCGCGCAAGCTGACATGTTCAGCATGTTCGGCGGACCCGTCTTTTGGCTCTTATACTTCGGGATTCTGTTGTGCGGACACGCCATCACCGCTTTCCAGACCTACTGGCTCGGTCGCTGGGCGCGTGCTTACGCCGAGGCGGAAGATTGGCATCAGGTTTCCGTTGCTTACTGGCTAGGTCTCTACGCCGCCTGGATCGCCATCAGCTTCGTCGCTTTTACTATTGCCTCGATTCTGTACTACATCGGTGCAATCAAGGCTTCACGAGAAATGCACCGGAGGCTCGTGAACAGCATCTTCGGAGGTGGGGAACCGAGTCTGGCCACTTGCTGACGCTTTAGCTTACATGCGCTTCCTCGACTCAACACCGGTGGGAAGGATAATCAGCCGGTTCACCAAGGTAGGGAAGGGATCTTGAACGCGCTAAACGATTTAGGACATGAAGTCGATTGATGGGCCCTTTTCAGAAGTGAGTACTGACACCTCCGTTCTCGACTGACGAATCAGCTGTTCCAAAATGTTTCCGACAACACCATCTCTCTCGCACTTAAATTCCTCGTTGTCGTCTCGCTCGTTCCCTTGTTCTCTGTGCCGGCTATCGCAAGTCATCTCGTCTTCATCCATCTGTATGCTGACACCTTCCCAGCTGATCGGTGCTATTGGAGGTCTACTGGGCGAGATGTACATCCATGCTCAGCTCAGCGTCAAGGTTAGCTATCAGACGGGAAGTTGGCTAAGAATGTCAGAGAGAAATGTCAAACGCCAAAAGTCCTCTTTTCTCGCACTTTGCTGCAGCCGTCAACGGGATTGTGTCCATCCGGGCGTACGGCGCCCAGGAGTAAGCTCGGAAAGATCTTTGAAGCACGACTGATGATCGCGTAGTAAGCTTCGAGCTGAGGCGAGGCGCAGAGCAGACACATACACTCGTAGTGCCAGAGCCGTGAGCGTCTCAACTCGTAATTGCATATTCCACTGACCCTTTGTCATGCAGTTGTGAGAATGGTCATTCCCTTTGAGGTCCCTTACTGACCGTAGTTCCAAGCTATAACCTGAACCGCTGGGTGACCGGTGTGTTCACCTGATTTCGTTAAACTGTATTGCTGATATTCGCAGTCCGTCTCGACGTGCTTGGTGGTCTCTTCGCCTCTTCGTTATCCGGTATGCTATATATCACGCTTCTGACGGCTGCGCTAACGATTTGTAGCCTTCCTTGTGTATGGTCCTAGACTCGACGCCTCCACCGCGGGTTTTGCGCTGTCACAAGCGGTATCGTTTTCCGGGATGATCCTGGTTAGTTATCTGTTCTTGTATGTATTGATATAGCTGACGGAGTTTCAGTGGTGGTGGGTCTCGGAACGTAGTCAAACGCCACTTTGAGCTAACGTATTTGCAGGGTCCGCATGGTCAACGAGTTGGAAGTCCAAGGCAACTCCGTGGAGGTGAAATAATTCAGTTCCTAGGGGAGCGAAGCTAAAAGTCGTACAGCGCATCGAGGACTACCTGGTAGTCGATCAGGAACCCATTGCGACAGCCGCGAAGCAGCCTCCTGCAGCCTGGCCGACTTCTGGCGAGATCGTCCTCGATAAGCTCTCTGCCAAGTATTCGCATGACGGGCCAACGGTTTTGGACAAACTCGACGTGCGGATAGCGAGCGGTGAGAAGGTTGGCATAGTTGGTCGGACCGGTAGTGGCAAGTCAACGCTGGCTCTGGCAATTTTACGGATGGTCCCAACTACCGGAAGTGTACTGATCGACGGTCGGAAGACGGAGGACATCAATTTGAGTGCGCTAAGGTCGAATGTGACCATTATACCGCAGGATCCGGTGGGTAAAAAACAGCAGGATCATTGCTGACTTCGTTAGATCCTGCTGTCCGGAAGTCTTCGCTTCAATCTGGTAAGTAGCCTGCACTCAGCACGAGTCATCGCTGATCCCGCCTCAGGACCCCTTCGGTGACCATGCCGATGCGATACTGAACGACGCGCTACGATCGTCTGGTCTGGCTTACATACGGCAAGCTGCGGACGGCGCAGCTACTCCTCAGCGGATGACACTTGATTATCAGATTGCAGCTGGAGGTGGTAACCTGAGTCAGGGGCAGAGACAGCTTGTCGCGCTGGCAAGAGCTCTTGTTCGAGACAGTAAGGTGCTCATCCTCGACGAGGTGAGTTCGGCGTACATCTCCGAGACTGGGCTGACGAGGTGTCTAGGCCACTGCATCCGTCGACTTTGAGACCGACTCCCTCATACAGAAATCTATCCGCTCCCTCCCCTCATCCACCACCGTCCTCACCGTCGCACATCGATTGTCCACCGTCATGGACTACGACAAGATCCTTGTCCTAGGCGCTGGGAAGTTGTTAGAGTATGATTCGCCGGAAAAGTTAAGAAACGATCGGGATAGTTACTTTGCAAAGCTTGTACAAGCCATGGAGGGATAAAATGCATGCATCTTGGATCTACCGGAGCTAAGGATCTTTGAGCGAATTTGCTTCCGTTCGAGGTAATTCCGGTTAGGGTTGCGGTTGCGTCCCCTCCCTTGCGTTCCTTCTCCGCCTGCCAAATCTTCCGAATAACCTGATCCCCTGGCCACTGTTCTTTTTATACTCGCTTGAGCCCAGTTCCGTGGACGAGTCTGTAATACGACGGTTGGTCCGCGCCGTTGCGCGATAACCTAGCACGACCTTTCGCTCAACTCGGACAACCATCCACCGTTCCCCATCCGCTTCCCTCTCTCAGCCGGCTCACACATTCCGGAGACGCACAGCTATAACGGTACGGCGACATAGTCCGCCCAGCTGTTACTCGACGGCGCAGCTCAACGGATCGGAACCGTTTGAAGAGCTGAGACCGTGCTGGCAATATGAATCCTCATAAGATGGTGAGCCCGCTTCCGAAACCCCAGCCGTACTTTCCCATCGCCCAAGCGCGAATGGTCTTCTGGGTAGCACAGCGCTGCATGACAGACTTTCTCTCTCTCTCAAGGCAACCCTCGCACTCGGAAAAGTGAACTAAGTGTGTGGACGGAGATGGAGGCAGATACGCTCCGTCCTGATCCGCTAATTCCCTCCCTCTCGAACACCACACTCCCTCTAATCCTTGGGTGTCCCGTTGATTGAGTGGAGCATGGGGACCCGTGTGCCCAAAGGATGATCAGAGGAGGTCCCTTCCTTTGTCGTCGCCACCGCTCGTTGCGACCCGCTCAATCCCTCGCATACAATGTCTCCTACGCTTGTTTCATTCCCGTCACCTAATGAATGTTCGTCCATTTGCGGTAGCTGACAAGATGTCTGTCCTTGCGATTCACCAGAACAAGGTCGATATCTCGGTATGTCTCTCTCACAAATTTGCAGGTCGATGCTGATAGTTTGGGTCGGTGTAGGGGATGAGCGAGCAGGATCAGAAGGCGTTTAAGATGTATGGAAAGGTCCCGGCGAAGAACCTGTTGACGAAGATGCAGAAGGTGGGTCATCCCGCTGCTGTATACGAACAAGAATGATGGGGAGACGTTGTAGGATCGGAAGTACTTTGATTCTGGCGACTATATGATGTCCAAAGCGGGTGTCTCGCCGGCTGCTACGGGTACAGCTATCCCTACTGCGGAGAAGTGAGTCACGACATACAATGAAGAGACGTATGGCTGATGATGAACGCCCGCCCGCAGTGTTCCGCATGCCTCCCCTCCTACCCCGCTTAGCTCATTCCCAACCGGAAACCTTCCAAGCCCTTCTCCGGGTCTTGGCGAGGGTCAAGGTGGTCTGCCCTCGCCTGCGATCAATCAGCAGGGTCAGGGCGGTGTTGGTGCGGGCATCAGCCCTGGAGCGTCGAGTGAGGCGGTCGAGGTGCCTGCGAACAAAGGACATGCGAGGCGAGGTAGCGAGAGGTGCGCCTGACTTTCCGCAAAGCTGGACTCATGCTCATTATCTTGCAGTAATTACGGTTTGCGAATCTCTCCGCCTGGCGGTTTACGAGAGGGCGGCAACCCATCTTCATCGTTCCCGATCGGACAGGGAGGCTTTGGATCGTCACCAGTGAAGACGAGCAACCTCGCACGACGGCTGGATGAGGAGATGGAGGGTTCGGAGAGCGGGATGACGTAGGGAGAAGACGAGAGGCTGATGGGATAGGAGTGAACGGGAAGGTAGGAATGGCATTCGCAAGGGTGAAGCGGAGCAGGTTCTTGCCTGGTGTCAAGCATGTAGTTTTACCATAATATTCTTCGTCACCTCTATGTCAATGTACATGCAGCTCTACAGCTCTACAGCCACGGCGTTGCCACCGGATCCCTTGATCCCGCAATCCGGGGAAGGCTTAGATGTGGCTTGGACAGGTAAGCAAGTCCACCTAGCGACTGCCACACTGTCGCATGATTGCAACATTGGCTCTGATGAATGGATGAAGGTCCCATTGGTATGTGGTCAGAGACATGATATTGTCTAAACATCTTTAGTATAATATTATACAGGGACTGATCCCCTCCAAATGCGGAGGCCCCTAAGATTGAAGACCAAGTTCGCCATAAAGCAGCGGATGAGAGCACTTTACTACATGGATTACGGACAAAGCCTAAAGGCGTACAAGACAACACTGCGGATAACGATCAAGGGGATGCAGAGCAGAGTATAACAACCAGTCTGGATTATTGTCAAGGTGCTACGTCGACCAGCAGTATGGCCCGACGCTCAGCTCCTGGAATCGGCGACGGTTGACTTGGTTTCGGCGAAGTTAGGCTACCGTTGTCGAACTTAGCTTGAATAACTCGAGGACACGCGTGGGTGTAGCGGAGTCAAGTGCCGGTCGAGTAGCGTAGGCTAAACAGTGCAGGGGGTAGATCAAGTACGGCAAAGCTAGGTAACTATGTATGACTATGTATGACTAGGTATGACTATCTGTCACGGGGACGAGGGGGGGTGGTCTAGTGGGGCAATATTCTCTGCATACAATCTAGGCGAGACTATATAATAGCGGTTAAGGAAGAGTACAAAAGGCGTTTCGGCGGGGATTTAGCGGTGTTTCGACGAGTGGCGCGTTTATCACCGTCATGCCCCACACCGCCACGCTAAATCCCGTCTACTATCGTTGACTTTCAATGACTTTCAATGACTTTCAATGACTTTCAATGACTTTCAATGACTTTCAATGACTTTCAATGACTTTCAATGACTTCCAATGACTTTCAATCTCGAATCGCTGGTTCTCTCCGTAT